>ENA-UOOE01002219-UOOE01002219.1-fermentation-metagenome-genome-assembly--contig:-NODE-2219-length-14316-cov-3.417292_pt1 | contig 14316 bp, 14 predicted proteins | sample MGYA00245776_ERZ724021 | MGnify/ENA primary metagenome ERZ724021 (study PRJEB28704, sample SAMN03018321) | fermentation metagenome | biome: anthropogenic terrestrial biome; feature: soil; material...
GGCACCCGTTTTGCATTTATAGAATAAATTATTTAATTTTTGCAGAGAATTATCTTTATTTTTAAATTCAGATGTCAATTCATAGATCTCTGAACAGATTTTATCTCGTAAAGTATACTGAGGGTGTTCCTCTGCCGATATTGCAGGGAGATTAAAACTTGCCTTAAGGTCTTCGTTCCAATCTTTATATTTAGGCACAAGTTTATCACATCTTATTTTCTTAGCAATCAATATATCATAAAATTTTTCACTTGTTTCAATTCCTGCCTTATCGTGATCTAAACATAGTATTACATGGCTAAGATAAGGATTTGTTTCAAGCATTTTTAGCATCGCCTGTTCAGATACTCCGCATAAAGATACGTAGCTGTCCTGCTGCCAATCTCTTTGATACATTGTAATAAAGGATAACATATCAATAGGGGCTTCAAATACATAAAGCCTATTACTTTTTCCAATATAGTTAAAGCTATAGCAAGGATCGCTGCTTTCTATATTTCCTTTAAACTTTTTACCTTTCGTATATATCCCCTGTTTATGTGCATGACGGGGAGTTCCATTTTCATCAAAACCTACAAATACTGCATTATGATATTCCTTTGTTTTATCTTTAGATAGTTCACAGCTTTCATAAAGCATTTTATTCTTTGCGAAGAAACTTATTATATCTCTATCAATACACCTTTGTTTAATCATATAAGCAAAGACCCTACGCATATCAGAATGCTTTTGAGGTAAAACAAAAGGCTTTCTTTCTTCCTGTTCTTTTACGTCTGCTGTTCTATATATTATTTCTCCCTGTTCATCGAGCAATTTTGTTACAGCATCGGGAAAACTTAATCCATAAAAATTCTGAAGGAAGTCAATTGCGAGACCGCCTTCTCTAGTTTCATGATCATACCATCTATTTCCCCTTACCGTAATGCTCCGATCACTAGCAAGTCTTTTTTCTCTTCCAGAGCGCAGTAACTTTTCTCCTTGCTTTTCTAAGAAATCAACAAGATTAACTGAGTTTGCTTTCTGCTTTTGTTCATCTGTAAAATGAATATAAGCGCCCATAAGTTCCTCCTTACTGGTCTCTATATTATAAATAATGTTCTATTTTTCTTTACTAAATTTATTTTGAATTGCTAAACTCAAACACATCTTTTGTTACCTTGAAGACATATATAGATTGCATCACAATCCAATCAATAGTACAATGATACTAACTTGAATGAAAGGATGTCGAAATAATGCCATTTGATTTTGTTAAATATAAACACTACTCTATTAATTATACAGATTTATTCGATAGAATTAATTCTAACAGAATTTTAAACGATGCGTATGTCCAAACTCACTACTTAAAGCGGTGGAGAGAAGTATTAGAATACCAGGATGCTGCACTTACAAATCAGTTAAGTACTGAAAAATCAATTTTTGAATCGAATTTACGTTTACAATCTGAGCCAGAAATATTTCAAATTCCAATACATTATATAAATACTGAAGTTCTTCTTCATTTTAGAGTATCTATTGCAAATTCACTCATTGTTAATGAGAAATCAAAGGCTCAATATATCCCACTTGACGAATTTATAAGAAGAGATGGAACAATACAGTGGAATCCTATTGATACAAATGTTGATTCATACGCAAATGTTAAAGAACCAATAATTGCTGTTCCCTTTCTAATTAATCAATATAATTTACTGGTAATAGACGGGAATCATAGGCTTACTTACAAAACCCGAAACAACATAGATAACATTCATGCATTGATTATCTCAGAGCAAACTGTAATAGAACACTCTCTTTTCTCAAGCGGCTTTGATAAAATGTATTATATTATGCATAACGAAATTAATCATATGGCTGATGCTACAAACCATCAAAATATTTCCGCTATGCAAATAGTTCAAAAGTCATATCTTACTGATGGAAAGTTTAAATTCCAACAATGGTAGACTTTTTATATTTGATATTTTAAAGTAAGGCTCATACCTTATCACTGCTATTCTTCAAAATAATGTAGAGATATAAGACTCAACAAAAATAGGAAAATATATAAATAATAGGTAATAAATTAAATCATAAATAAAGAAGGGGACAAACCCTTCTTTAAGTTTGTTATTAACCATTATATAGTAGCTTGTCAGACCATTAAAACGATAGATTTGTGAAGTATAGGATTTTATAATTCTATATACTGCTCATGATCATCTTTTTTATGTCCCTGTGCTATTTTCTTTTCCCTTAACTTTCTCATTAGTTTACTGTCAATCTTAAATCCTACTCCTGATGATTTCAGTAGGAGATTCTCTTCAAATATTCTACTCATATGATGTAGCATTCTTGATACCATGAGACAGACCGATGGGTTATGAAATTTATCCATATTATCTAGGAAAAACTGAGCGTATTCATTACCTTGTTCAGCAGATAATTTAAACCATTTTATTGCCTCTTCTTTATTCCTCTGCACACCTTCACCTATTAAATATATCTTACCTAATAGATACTGTGCATATTGATTTCCTTTTTCTGCAGATAAGTATAGCCATCTTATTGCTGATAGAATGTCTTTCGTTATGTCCTCACCCTTGAGATATAGCTTGCCGAGCTGATATGCTGCATACTCATTTCCTTCTTCTGCTGATAATTTAAATAACTCTAAAGCTTTCAATATATCTTTATCCACGTATTTCCCATCTAGATAAAGCTTACCAAGGGAGTATTGTGCAAATTGATTTCCACTTTCCGATGCTTGTTTTAAATATTCAATTGCATTTTTAATTTCTTTCCCTGTTGGATTTTCTCCTGCAAGGATTAATTTTGCAAGTGAGTAGCAAGCAAAGATATTTCCAAGCTTTACAGACTTTTCATAGTATTTCTTTGCTTCCTCTATATCTTTTTCTGTACCAACTCCATTTTGGAGCATCCATCCAAGTCTATATTGTATTTTATCATCATGACTTCGCTTTTCTAAACTTTTAAAACCGGTAAAAGCAAAACGAAAATATTTATCTGACTCTTCCTTATTCCTATCAGTTCCAATTCCATCACGATACATCTTTGCGACTTCAAAATCAGCATATGGAAAACCCTGTTTTGCAGATTTTAAATAAAGGTTAAAGGCTCTCTCATAGCTTTTCTCAACTCCTTGACCTCTATAATAAAGACCACCCAATGAATACTCAGCGAACTTATATCTTTGTTCTGCTGAAGGAGTAAGCCAATGAGCAGCCTTTTCATAATCTTCTTCTGTTCCAAGGCCTTGTGAATACATTTTACCTATACGATACTCTGTATATTTCCATGGTTTTCTATTTTCTACCTTATGAAAAGCAGTAAGAGCCTTTTCATACCATTCATGGGCTTTTGAGATATCAATCTCCATACCAAGCCCATCTGCAAACATTCTTCCTATATTAAACATAGCAAGAGCATTTCCCTTTTCAGCTTCAGATTGAAACAAATAAAAGGCTTCTTCAAAGTCTTGTATTATATCATCTGTACCAAATAAAAATTCACATGCCCTTTTATAATCAGAAGTCCATTTCACGTAAACATCTTTTGTGGTATCATCATTAACTCCACTAACCCAAATTAAATCTGAAGTATCTCCTTCTGTCTCAATAAATTCAGTATCCTTTATAAATACATCATCTATTACTTTATTTATTCTTTCTTCAGTAATATCAATATCATCACCAATTATTTCTTCAAGTGTAATAATTCCTTTATTGAAATTATCCGCCTCTTTAATAATCATATTTTTAATTGATTTAAATTCTTTTTGTTGTGATAATGGCAGAGACTCTGGCAGATTATCCATATAGCTATGCAATACTTCATTACGCATTTCATACCACAGATCATATGCCTTACTTATTCTTTCATCCTTAGCCAGTTCATCTACAATACCATCTACCATTGCCTTAAGTTTCGGTTGCAAATATCCATATTGTTTTTTACCCCTGCTGAATTTCAATCGTTCAGCAAATTCTATAAATAGTTCCTCTACTTTACTGTTTTGGAAAGTATCATTTTTCATTTCAGATATTAGTTGTAATAACACTTCTCTTGATTCTTGTTTTAGTTCATCTCTTCTTTTACCTTGTTCTATATAGATTTCCTTTAGCTCTTCTCCAAAGATATTTTTTACAAATCCTGATTTCATTTTCTCTATACCTTTTTTAGTTAGGTATCCTTCCTTTGGATCTGTTGAATAACAAATCATGTGAACATGAGGATGATGACCCTCATTATGAAAGGCTGCATACCACTGAAAGTTTTCTGGCTTTATCTTTAAAGATTCAGCAATATCTATGGCATAGTAAGAAAGCATATTGTGCCAGCTTTCAGCATTGTCGAAGCCAAGCCTTGCAGCATCTTCTCTCCTTAGTGAAATAATTGGAGTCCATACATTTCCCTCATGATTTGCAACCTCATCTGCAATCCTACTAAGAACTAGACTATCATCTCCACCAGTAAATAAGCCATGCTTTCCTATTCTTTCTACCCTTGGCCTATTCGCAATATAATCTACATAGTTTTTTCGTTTGCCAATCTTATCAAAGTTTTCTTCTATTGCTATAGAAATAAATTCAGAAGCATTTTCTATTGTTGGATTCTTAATATAATCCTCATACTCAAATAAATTTTTAGTGTTTGGAAACTCTTTAACTATCTGTAATATTAACTCTTCCTGTTTTGTTGTAGAAGAAAAATTTCTATTTCCTATATTAATCTTTTCTACTCCATCACGAGTTGCAATATAATTTACTAGGTTTTCAAGATGAGCTGATGTTTCTTCACTTCCACCTTTTAGATAAGGACATTTTAAAATAAGCCTTGGCATAAGTTATCACTCTCCAATTCCCTGCTGGAACTTTACCGCCTCCTCCATAGATATTTTCCCTCTTATTTTTTTCACCTCCTGTACACATCTTCCCCTAAGACTGCGAAGTTCTTCATCACTAATTTCTAAGCCTGCCGCAAGTATATTCATCATCATACTCATTTCAACGGATAGACGAAATAGATTATTAGCATTTCTATTTTCTGTTTCCTTAAGTATTCCTTGCATTGCTGAGATTAATATTTTAGATAGATATCCTGTTGTATCCTCACTTACTAAATAGCCCATATAAAAGTTTAAAGCCTTATCTATAAACTCACTTCGACTTTTGCAATTATCTTTTTCCAGCAATCCATCCATCTTTTCCATTATTTCAGGATAAAGCCATACTGCTGTCCTTTTCTTTACTGAATTCTTTTTCTCTTCCAATTCCACCTCACCTCAAACATCTCATATTTTGCCTTGACCACCTATAAGGTACACCCATCAGTCCTTTATTTTATGGGGTTCTTAGTAGATTACGACCACCTATAACAGCACAAAGCCTTATTTTCGACCACCTGCCTTAATTCTTTCAACCCACGGCACTGCCGGGGGATGTAGTTGAGAGGAGGTCGCCTGCGACCACCTCTCTTTATCCTGCACCAAAATCAATAGGGTAGTTCACCCTATTATTTTGATAATCATCTTCTGGAAGTGAGTGATTAAGCTATTCTTATACTAATTATGAATGGTCGGCACATTTGCCCCAAATTTCGATTTACTTTATATTAGGTATAAGCATACCATGTCCCCTATTTGAATGGCACACAGGGGCGAGTACGCCCTCAAAAATTGTCTTATTCCTGTTTTATTGATGGTATATTAGTTTCCACCTGCTTTTTAGCTGATTTTTTAGGTTTTCTTCTCATTATTGCTTCTTCTTGCTTTTCATCGATATATTCTCTTACATTGGCTGGAACATATTTCTCGTATAGTTTTTGAAGTTGATCCATTAGCTCATCTTCCAGATCCAATTCTTTTTTCTCCATATATATATTTATGGCTCTTAATTTTTCAGCCTCAAAACTTACCTTAACAGTATCTTTTTTCATCTAATATTTCCCTCCTTATCCTTGTGATTTCTTAATTAAAGATGACATTATCTATAAAAACTATATTCCTATACGAACTTTATAATATTTTTCCCATCAAAAAATCACCCACATATATGGGTGATTTTTAAGTTTTTTATATTTCAAATCTAGAATTTACATATTCATTTGTTGGCCAATCTCATTATTTTCATCCTGTTCTGCCATTTTCATCTCTTGTTTCATCAATAAATCCATGCTATAGTCTAGTATTTTTTCCTTGCGTTCAGTAATCATTACTTTATAAAAATCCTTTTGGATTGATAATATTGAAGGAGTTTCTTCAATTATTTTATATATCTTTTTCATATCTATCCGTCCATGAACTCTTTTTAATGCATCATTACAATCAGGATTCTTTAATGATGAAATAAAATCAAAATATGAAATTTTTTTACTATCTTCTTCTATAGACGATGCTGGAAATACAAATACCCTTCGATTAATCTCATCATCATTATTTAAAACTTGTTCCATTCCTTCTACTGAAAGTTGGGGATATAGGCAAGAACCACAATCATATACTGGTGCTATTTCCGCTATTTTTAACTCTTCATCTATTAAAAATCCCCAATTCCCATTATGCCTATCAAAGTTTCCCAACAATGCATCTATAATAAACATATCCCAAAAGAAACTTCTTAGTTTATCTGGTGGTAGTAAATTTTGCTCATCAATTGCTTTCAAAATCGATGCTAATTCTTTACCATATCCGCTTTGTTCACTATCAATACAAGTGTTTTTTAAATGAGCAAATTCCATTAGAGTCTTACCATCGGATGTAAAATCTTTGCAAGCGACTACCACTTTTTCCTTTCCTCTTTTATCTGTATATGTTCCTAATATTGTTTCTTGAGTATTAATACCTATTGATTGGAATATGTGACAAGCAATATATTCACTAACACATCCATTGGTATAACTAATTAATTTCTTTCTTCTAGGCACTGGAGGAAATTTCAACATATAACTCTTATCTTTATAGATAATATTGATTTTATTTCCATTTGCCCCTCCATATGCTTTAAATTTATTAATTTCACAAGAAGTAAAATCTATCATTTAATCCTCCTGTTTTTCTCCGTAGAGATATTCTTCTCTTAAATAATTTGCCTGTTCCTCTGAAATATAACCTGCCCATACATCTGAATTGATTGCACCATAAAGCTCATCCCATAGGCAATCTAAATATAGAACATTTTCTTTTTCTCCCCTTATATAAGACTTTAATGCTTTCTCCAAATTACTTGGCAAATTGGTTTCTAAATAAGATTTATCCTTGGGTTTTCCCTTACTTAAGTTATCTTTCTCTTCTACTTTCAGCTCCATAATTTCCTCAATAGGCATCTCAAGTACCTTGGATAGTTTTGAAAGTGTTATTGCACTGCATCTATTAAGATTTGTTTTACCTGAACATATATCTGATAATGTAGACCATGGGACTCCACTTATCTTTGACAAACTATATCTGGACATACCTTTTTCTCTTAAAATTCGTTGAATTGTCATAATCATCACCTATATTTAGTATATCGGTATTCCGTTATAGTGTCAATAATTTCTTCTGCTTTATTACAATATATTTAGGTGAAATTATATAGAGCCTAAAATTTAAAAATCAAATCCTATAAACTCCATCCTTAGCTGTGCCTCTGGTTCTTCACCTGTGAATTCTTGAATCTTGCCAAATTCTTCTGTATATTTTTCTATTTGCTCATCAGTTAAGGATACAAATTCTCCGTCTTGACTATCTCCTACAATAAAAAAAGGACCAGCAATAATGTCATTATCATCTAAATAAATACATTCAAATAATCCTTCAACTTCTCCTTGGATACCCTCTAAATCATTACTTATTTCCTTCTCATAGGGTAGCCTTTGTGGTTCAATTTTTAAAATTTTAATTTTCTTTTCTATATTATTCATCTATAAATCCCCCTACATTTCCATATTTTCAAATGGTTTTATTTCACTCCAATGCTCAATATAAAGCATCATATCAAAGCAATCCTCTCCGATTTCTAGTTCAGCAAGTTCCTCCCTATTTTCCAATTCTGCCATTAGCATTATTCCTATTCCGTCATTTTCTCTTACTGTAAGACCATAGTTTTCTTCTATCTCATCAAAGTATATTACCCAACTTCCATTGGAGGTGTTTTCCATAGCTTCCTCCATAATTTTATCTACAACCATAGATATATGCTTATCAATATAAGATTTTATATTTGGTAAAAATGCTGCATATCTTGCATAGTCATATCCTTGACTTTCTATTAAAATCCCGTCACCACTATCCATATCAAGAGCCAATAAGCCATGTACTTGTCTGTCAGAATCTATATACATTTCATCTTTTCTATCTCTAATAAAATCTCTATCTTTTAATAAATTCCTACTAAATTCTTTAAATTCCTCTTCATCCATCAATTCAATTCCCTCAATTATACAATTCGCTGCATTAAAGTTTGGTATCTTTCTTTCAAATATTCCTTTTGTAATTAACATAAAGTTCTCCTCCTTTTATGGCAAATAATTTCTTGGGTTTTGCTTTTCTCCATTTATTCTTACTTCAAAATGAAGATGATTTCCTGTGCTTCTTCCTGTTGAACCTACTTCTCCTATGATGTCCCCTGCTTTTACTTTTTGTCCTCCTGTAACTAAAATCTTCGAGCAATGAGCATATAAGGTAATAAATCCACCACCATGATCTATCATTATGTGATAACCATAACCTGTTGATGAATATCTGGTTAAATAGACAGTTCCATCCAGTACAGATCGTATGGGTGTACCTCTTGGCAATCCTAAATCAATTCCATTATGCCCTTTTGTCTGTCCTGTAAATGGGTCTTTTCGATATCCAAATTCACTAGTAACCACATTTCTCCAGTTAGCTCCCACTGGAGAATAAAAACCATCTGCACCTACAAATTCACCTTCTGGCAAAGGGAGTCCATTAATAAAATCATCAAATTTTTCTCCATAGGTAGGGGCAGGTCTTCCATAAAGGATGCGATAATATATTTCAGTAGTATTAGCCATATCCTCATAAGTCACAATTCTTCCCATTATATCATCTATATTTTTATATATTTCCGATATGTTTTCTATAGGAATAGCCACTATATAAGTTTCTTCATGTTCATTTCCTTCTTCATCAATTACAGTCCTTACTTGTTCCCTATAGGTTACAAAACACTCCACAAATTTTGCTTTATCTATATTTGACGGTTGATTTTCGCCGAAATACAGAGAATAAAAAATAGCCTTAACCCTAATTGAGTCCAGACTATCTCCATCTTCGATTTGACTATTTATGTCCTCTATCTTTCCATCAAGCATTGTAAAACTCCTACGCATATCTTTTATATGTCCCCTATATTCTTCTGGAATAGTGTCTGGTATACTTCCTCCATTAAATGATAAATCTAAGGCCATATTATTATGACTAGTTGTACCTGAGAGAAGGCTTAATATAACAACAATAATTAATATAAAGGGAGATAGGGTTGCTGCAATAGTCCACCCTATTCCTTTTCTTAGCCTTTTATCTGATAAAGTAGATAAAGCTGTTTTTACAATAATCCCTAATGATCCGGGATCTGCCATTTACATCACCACCACTTCATTCCAAGTATATTTCCCTGTTCTGGTTCTTCCTTATCTATTTCCTCAAGATTCTCCATTTGACTAAGGGTTTTCTCTACAGCATCATATAAAATATCTAAGTTAAACCCTGCCTCAATATAGCCTTCTTCTATAGCTTTTAGATAATTATCTGATGGCTTTCCAAGTTTATAACCTTCTGTCATTATATAAACCATTGCTGTAGCTTTATAATTACCTACAGTAATATCCACTCCAGATTTTCCATAAAAATTTGGATAACCTTCATATCTATCAAGGGCTTTCTCATCGTCAGGTTTGATACTCCATAGTAAAACCGGTACCGTACTTCCTTCACATGGTTCAATAGTTGCCACTGCACCATATCTTGATCCACGAAATACAAGTTCATAATCCTTCAGTTCTGATGTACCGATAACTCTTGCCGTAGGGCATCGATACTTCATCTGATTTAAATTTAGGTTACTGCCATAGGCTATATATAACTTGTCTTTCTCCATCTATCTTGACCTCCTTGCTAGTTCATAGACATAGTAAAAGCAGGAGGTTCTTCCTCCTGCTCATCTATTCCCATATCATTATTTTCTAATTCTACTCTTTCCTCTTGCTCTAAAAGCTCTTGTTCTCTCTTTTGTCTAAGTCTTTCTTTCTGTGCCTCAGCTTGCTCTGGTGACTTCCACGCAATATTTCCTTCTAGATTATCTAGGAGATGTTTTCTTGCTGTTTTAAATTCATCTCCAATTAATTCGAGTCTTAAAAGCCATACTCTAAATGTGTATTTCTCATTTTCTGATACGGTTTTTCTTGGACTGGCAGACCTTTGATTGTAGGCTTGTGCTGTAATTGCCATACAGAATTGTAGATAAGCTTTAAGTTTTCCCGCATGGAGTGATCCATTAAATGCACGAAATTCTATTGTGCCTTTTTGAAAAACAGAATGTAGATTTAAACATCGATATCTACTATCATGGTAATGTTGATGGCTTCCATCCCTCCCTTTATACCAGAGCCTTTGAATCCTACTTATTGTTTTGGGCTTCTTTCTATTTAGTTCTTCTAAGAAATCCTTATCTATCTTTTTGCAATATCGTCTTTCTCTTTCCGAATCTACCTTCAAGGCTTTATATATCATATCTTCCTTTGCTGCTATGATATTCACTAGGTTTCTAAGTTGATATGCTTTAAATGGGGCTGCATTTATGTGAATATGAATACCACAGCTTTTATTACTGAATGCTCCAGCCCTTCTTAACTCTCTTATCATCTCTTGGATATCTTCTATATCATCATAAAAACATATAGGACTTACTAACTCAACACTATATTCTCTATCTGCTATTTGCTTTCTATTCCCTACTTTCTTTTGACAGGTAATACTAGCATCACTTACAAGTTTCCATTTCCTATTTTGATTATCTGTTACAGTATAAGTTCCATATCCACCTCCCTCAAAATCTACTGTACCATTTAAATATTCACCAATAACCTGTGCTGCTCTCTTTCTTGTGATACCAGTCATTTCTACCTCTACTCCAAACTTTTGCTCCCTAAGATCCATATCTTTACCGCCTTACCATAGCTTTTTTTCATTTATAATATCTATGGCATTTTCATATCCTGCATATTTAGCTGAAGTTACAATAAACTCTATAAGTCTTTTATTTCTCCAAGAGTCTATTAATTCTCCATAGCATTTATCATGAAGTTCATTGATTTTAAAAATAGTATCTGCAATAACATTTTCTATTTCTTTATCTGAGCCATTAGATGCTTTTCTAGAATTCTTTAGTTTATCAATAAATTCATCTAGGACATTATCTAGTTCTTTAATGTCCTTCTCATTATAATAATTGTAAGCTAGGAATGGATTTTTATATTCTTCTCCATAAATACAATGTTTTATCTCTTCTAATAATCTTGGTCGATTCTTTGGATCTGCCTTTAAATACTGTTCCATAAAACAAAGAAGATCATTATCTCTGTTTGGAGTATAGCTAATGCACACTCTCAAATCATCTATAATGCCTTGCTTTTGATTTCTAAAAGATTCAATTTTATCAAATATCACTATCTTCCACTTGCCTTTCCAAATAACTTTTCTTTATATGCTGGAGCATGGACAGCTAAGTTGTATCTTTCATTGCCACATTTATATAGACAAACCCCTCTTTGTGGAAATTTAATTAAATTATATTCTGATTCCTCTAGCTGCAGTGTATCCATATAAAACTGCTTATCAATATTTCCTGCATTAAATAAAAAAGCGTGTGCCGGGATAGAAAACAGTGGCTTAGTAAATTCCTTAATTCCTTCAATATTGAAGTCCTCAAGGTTTTGGCTACTAAGTATTACCGCTGATTCTTTCTTTCGCACTCGCTTCATAAAGTTACGGATATATTCTATTGCAGTTAGGTTAGTAAGGAATAAATAAAGCTCATCAATTCCTGCTGCAGTATTCCCTTCTGTCAGTAGTTTATCTGACATAAAGGATAATACATTAAACAATAAGGCATTTTTAACATTTCTACTGGCTTGAAGTAAACCCTTAACTCCAAATACAATAAATCGATTGGATGTTATATTGGTATGCCCATTAAAGAATTTACTCTCTGCCCCTTGGCACATGGAATGAAGTCCAAGTAATATTTCTTGTAGTAATTCCTTTGTATAAAGCTGATACTTTTCATTATCATAGCCTTTATACTCTTCCTCTATTAGGAGATAAAAATCTGATAAGATAGGATAATCAAGGGATTCCAATCTACTGAAATCTGTACTATCGCTAATATTATATTTGGTATAAAGTTTCCCAAGCATAATTTCAATAACATCAATATGCTTATCTTCAAAATCTTTATATGAACGAAAGAAGTCCTTTAAAAAGCTAATATGCTGACTTAGTTTAGTAGCTTGTCTAAATGTAAGGGGAGCATCTTTATCCTCTGGACTTCCCCCTTCATCCCAAGTCTTTGGCTCTAGTGGGTTTATCATATATTCTCCACTCATTAAGTCTACAAAGCATCCCCCTGTGTTTTCAGCAAGGTCTCGATACTCGTTTTCAGGATCTAAGCATATAACATTCTTTCCTGATTCTAGGATATTACATAGGATTAATTTTAATAAATAACTTTTCCCTTGCCCAGAATTTCCTAAAATCAGAATACAAGGATTGGTTTTATCATCATCTCTTTTATCAAAATCTACGATAATATTAGAACCAAATTTATCCTTGCCTAGATAAAATCCATTGCTATCAGTTTTACCTGAGTAGTTAAAAGGATAAAGATTTGCTACTGAAGATGCAGGCAGTACCCTTTCATATTGAGTGCCAAATACATTTCTTCCTGTTGGACCAACACATAGAAATCCTTGCTGCTGACGAAGTAAAAGCCTATCTACATTTAATTTGCTTCGGACAAGTTCCGTTAATACATCAGTCTGCAGTAGTTTCAAACTATCATAATCACTGGCGATAAGTTCAATATATACTGCACAATGAAATAGTGGTTCTCGATTTCGATGCATAGTTGAAACAAGTGTAACAACATCCTGAAGATTACTTTCTGCTGTTACAGTCTGTTGTAAATCATTTGTATTTGAAGTATTCATCCTATTTTTATTGGCTGCATTATGAATGATTTTCTTTTCTTCATTTGGAGTTACCTGCCTTGTATAGATTCTAAGAGTAACACCATCTTTTTCTCCAAGGTGACGAAGAATTGCCTGTTCATTGGTGCTTGTAGGATATTCTCTAAGTGCCCATACACATCTATAGGTATTTCCACAAATAAAGTGGTCAGTGTTAAATTTAATGATAGAAGGGGCAATCATATCAACAAAGGTTTTAATTTTTTCATCTTCCATCATAGGCGATTTATTTTTTGCCATGATATTTACCTACCTCTCTTTCTTTTCTTCTGCACTAAAAAAGCCCCACACATTGTGCAAGGCTGTATATAGCTAATATATAAATGATGTGTCTTAGATTTATAAATCATTTGCTTATGTTAATAATTATTTTTATCAATTGGTTATTTCATAAACATCCACTCTTTTAATAATCCTGTACTGTTTAGCCCACTCTTGAATTTGGTCCACCCCTTCTTCTGATAAATCAAAGATAAGTGTCTCATCACCATAATGTTGACTTGAAAATAATAACTTTTTACCATTGTATAAGTTAAGAGTAAACCATTTAACAAAACCTTCTTTAGATAAGAAATTTTCCTTCACTTCAATTTCAAAATCATTTGTTACTTTCCCTTGAAAGACAATTTCTCTAGTTTCTTCATTATCTATTTTTTTACCATACTTTATTCCCGATTCTATAGCTTCTCCATCCTCCGACCATACCCTTGTTTCAAAAGTATCTGCCTTATTAAGAAATTTCTTTACAAGATCAACCCACCATGAATAATCTGCAAAAATAGAAACCATATTTCTACTAGAAATGTCTTCTCTTTCAACCATAAACATTACATAATATGGCATAAACTCACCTCACAAAATATAAAGTAGTCTTTAATTCGTATAAAATTACCTCTACGACTTATTTTTAAAAGAATACGTCTTAATTATAAAATTAATTAACTAAAAATAATAATTATTATTTACTCTGACCTAATACAAGTGTTGCGAATGCATAAGAAGATTTATTTATCTTACTTCTAATCAATAAGCAATGTATAGATTTCTCTTCGACCATATAAT
>ENA-UOOE01002221-UOOE01002221.1-fermentation-metagenome-genome-assembly--contig:-NODE-2221-length-14286-cov-7.483662_pt1 | contig 14286 bp, 12 predicted proteins | sample MGYA00245776_ERZ724021 | MGnify/ENA primary metagenome ERZ724021 (study PRJEB28704, sample SAMN03018321) | fermentation metagenome | biome: anthropogenic terrestrial biome; feature: soil; material...
CATTTCTTTTGTTTTTATTTGTTTTTTTATCTTGACATATTACCAGATTGCTTTTCATTTCCATCTTCTTTAGATCTATCCAAAGTTACTTCTTTTAAAATTTCTTCTCTTTTTTTATTGTCTAAATATTTATCTAATGCTTCAACATCATATAAATCCTTATATATCTTTTCCTTTTCTTCTTGTATCGCCTCCATCTGTTTAGAAATTTTTTCATGATTATTTCTGAATTGCTCAAATTCAAGTTCTTCTAAACCGAATTTTTCCAGCCTGTTTTTACACTCTTCAAATTTACCAACCTCGTATTCATGTTTCTTTCTATATACTCCTTTCAAAAGTGATGATTGATATTCATCATAATATTTCTTATATTTGTAATACATATCAATCTCGGTCATTATAGCAGCACTTTTAATTTGTAAATTTTCTAACTTTTTAAGTTTCATATCTTCCAGTGATATTTTATTATTTAGGTTTTGTATGACATTTTTAACATCACTCCTTGTCTGCAATTTGTATTTCTCTAATAGATTTAAACTATTGGTTAAATCTTTAATACCGTTTATTGCTTTCTTTTGTGCATATGTATATTTTACAGGTCGCTTGTTTTTTTCCCATGCAAGCTGATTGTTTCGAAAAATAATTTGAAATAATAAAATGATAAGCCTTATACTTATATTAAGTGATTCAGACCTAAAGGTTAATTTTCGTACTTGGTATTCAAAACTGTTTCGATTCATTTTATATTTTCTTAATCCGTTTGTAAGATGACTTAGATTAAATTCTTTATATTTTATTCTGTCTCTAATGCTTTTTTCAGTATAATCTTCTCCAAGTCTCATTCCTCTTACAGCTTTTTTCATACCCGATTTTTGGAAGGTCATATATTTTACTCTTGTACCATATTTTATATAGTAGCCTTCGGATTTCATATTTTGAATGAATTCTTCAAAGCTTGTTGAAGAGGAAATTGCAAAATCTATGTCCTCCCGGACAACATCTTTCCATGAAGTTTTATTTTTACTTTCAAGCCATTCCTTATATGAACGGTGTTTTGTTTTTCCTTTTCTCTCAATAATGCTTAATCCATGTTCTAAACAAACCAAATCGGAATACTGCCTAATATCCTCTAACTCACTTCTACATGAATTATATTTTTTGCCATTAAGACCTACCGAATTAATTACAATATGATTATGAATATGGTCACGGTCAGTATGGGTGCTAAGTATAAATTGATAATTGTTTTCAATAAACTTTGCAGCCCATTCCCTACCAATTTGATGAGCTTGCTCTTCTGATATTTCACCTTTTTTAAAACTTTGTATAAAATGAAATCCTTGGATGCCGTCTTCCTTTTCAAGCATTTCTTTCAATATTCGCATTTCTTTAATTGCAACTTTTGTATCCTGACTGCATTTGTTTGAACTAACTAATATCTTTTCATTTGTCTTTTTAGGATTTTCAATATACTGTAATGATTTTAATAAAGTCCTATGAATTGTTAATCTCTTTACATATGCCATAGTTTATTCCCGCTTTTCTGAAACATCATAATAAATATCCAAAAGAACATTGTTTATGTTTTCTAATGATGAATACAAATAACTTAATTCTGAACCGCTAATCCTACCGCCTTGATTAAGTTTCTTGGCAATTTGATTTATGTTGTTTCCTATTCTGCTTATTTGTGCTGAAAGCTCAAATATACTTGTGAAGTCGTATACAATTATTTCTTTCTTTAGTGCTGCATTCCGCAGATACCTTCCTATCTTCATTTTAGATAACAATACTTTTTCAATTATTCTTTTATATTCATCTTCATTAACCCAAAATTTAATTTGTATGTTTCGTTTTCTGTTCTCAGTCAAATTATCACCACCAATTTAACTTAAAATTTAAATCTGCTACCGCAGGGGTATTAGGGGTATCCCCTAAAATTCGGAAATGGGTACCCATTTCCACTGCTTGCTATTCTTAAAACAGAGTTTTAAGAATGAATGCTCCCTGAAAGAAAAAAGAAAGATACCTTCGTCTTTCAAACTATGCAGACTCTATATTGTTTCTTTATTGTTTTTCTTTCGGCTTTATTTTCCGATGCATTCTTTATTAGGTTATTATTCAAAAAATAGTCAACTTTTGATATACATATTTTGTTATCTGCAACATCTTTATCAATAATTTTAAACAGAAAAATAAAGTCTGCTTGGAAGATAAGCATACAATCAAAATATCTACACCGAATAGAATCCTTAACTGAATATCTGACTTCCTCATTCAGTCGAAAATCTTTAATATTTTCTACGTAAAACATATATGTTTCTCCTCTTTAGGATATATAAATTTTTATTAAACAAGTACAAACACCTAAACATATGTATGGTGCTAATGCTATACTTTCTTTTATATTTATTCGCTTTAAAACCACTCTTATCAATGAAATAATGGCTGCCAATGAAAATGTAACTGCTATTATTAACAGCATTTCCGGACCAAATATAAACCCTAATGCAGTAAAAAGTTTTATATCACCTCCTCCTATACCACCGTCTGTGATAACGGCTACAAATAAAAAAACTGCAAAAGTGATTGCAGCTGAAGCAATATATATTTTGCAGTTTTCAAAATTTAATATTAAATTAAAAATTCCTAACAGAGCTATTATTAAATTTAGTCCATCAGGAATTATTTTTTGTTTATAGTCTATATATGCTATTTTTATAAGCAACACTACTGCTATTAAATATATAATAATTTGCAAATATCATTCTCCTTTACGTCTTCCGATAATTTAAGTTTCATTAATATCCTTTGTAATAGTACCATCTTTAATATGATACAAAATATTTCTTTCGTTACAAAAATCTATTACTATTTTAGCTTGTTCATTATAAAATTTTTTATGATCTTTATACAAAGATATTTGTTTGTTATAATTTGTCCTTCCAAAAATAATCTTGTCCGTAAATGCTACTGTTTTTAAAATTTCTATCAAGTCTTGCTTTATTATGTTGGGCGTAGGATATGGCTCTATACTTACCCAAGTTTTGCATCCTTTTCTTTGTAAATATTTTAAAGAATTTACTCTTTCCAAGTATGAGGATGCTCCTGGTTCTACCATTTTTCTATACTCTTCATCTAAAGAAATAAAAGTAATTCCATACTCATTTTGCTTGGAATATTCGCATAATTCTTTTGGTAAAATACCTTTTGTCAATACAGTGCATTTTATTCCATTATCATTTAATAATTGTATTGCAGCAAGACTCATTTTTTTTATTTCATCATATCCCATCATAAACGGATCAGTAGTAAAGCATAACTGAACAGACTTAATTTTATCTTTTAACTTAGGAATCTCTTTTCGTAATAATTCTAATGTATTTTCAACAATGCAAGGCTCTATCCAATCATTGTAATCTTTCACTTTTCCGAATCTCTTTGCCATTAAAAATGCGTAACATGGATATTTACACCCATGAGAACAACCTAATACATGATTCATTGTGTAATCTCCATACTCGACCCCAGTTTTATAAAGCATAGACTTTCTGGTTATAGTTTTCATCTATTTTACTCCTCTTCAAAAAAATAATTATCTTTTTTATAGTTTGCTTTATTTGAAACATTTCCGCATTTTTTTATTTTCCTTTCTTTTATTAATGGCTTAACCACCGAACTTAAATATTGAGATGTCATCATCATGGTATTTTCTCTCAAAAACATCTCTATTATCTCATAACTGATTTTTTGACCTCTATACTTGTTGATTAACATCAATTTAGCATCTTTAGCATGCATTTCTAAAAGCGAATTTTTGTCATCTTCCTCAGTAAACATGCAAAATTGATCTTCATTTTTTATAAAATTTCTATGATTAAATTTACCATTAAAAACCCTCCATAAGGCCTCTTTTAATTTATCTATGCCTGCGATGTTTGGAGTTGCAAATATAATTTGATATATTTCCGTATTTGTTGATGTTTTAAATTTATAAGAAAATACATGTTTAATCCTCCCTGTTCTTAGGCTTTCCTCAATATATTTTATTAACTCATCCTTATTCATAATATTAACATTACCAATACATTTTCTTATCCTGTCATCTATTCCATTCCTTACATAATCACTACTAAAGAAATTAAAAATCAACTCACAATAATAAACGTTAAGAAACTTTTTCATAGTATCTATTACAACAGTTCCAAAATCATAAGGATCAACAAATAATACAGTTGAAGCATTATATTTTAAATATTTATTGAATTCATCATATTTTTTTAGATAAACATTAACATCATCATTTGAAATAAAAATATTTAAATTATGGACATTATCTTTATGCAAATAATTTAATAATTGAAGAATTACATCAATTCTTTTATAATCATTGTCGTTTAAAAAAAGGTTATATTGTTTTTTTGGATGAAGTTTGGCACTATTAATAAATAATAAAAGCACTTCCATTGAGGTTCCTAAATCTCCATCTTTATAAATTCCAGCGTTGCACATACAATCTATAAAGTTTATATTATCAATATTTTTCCTTTCAGAACTTATGATTAACCACAATCTTATATATTCAACAACATATCTAATTTTATATTCTGTTTGTTGTTTTTTATTGTCTAAAATTTTTTTGTCGATATTAAAATTGTCGATAAGATTAATGCAATTCATAATAGCCCTCACTTATAATTTTTTAATTATTCTTCTCAGTAGGTGCTTAAAACTTATGTCAACCATTAATTATTTCTTCCAACCCTTACCTGTCCTTACTTAAATTGTATCAAGTATAAGTGTTTTTGTATAGTCTTTTATTATTTCAACCATAGATTGTCGTCCCCATAAAATATTTAAGAGGGACCCGGTGTCCCTCTTACTTTAATTAGTTAAATTCACTCTTAAAACTGCAAAAGTGATTGCAGCTGAAGCAATATATATTTTGCAGTTTTCAAAGTTTAAAATTAAATTAAAAATTCCTAACAGTGCTATGATTAAATTTAGTACATCAGGAATTATCTTTTGTTTGTAATCAATGAATGCTATTTTAATTAATAGCAAGATTAAAACTATGTATATTATTTCTTGCAATTATTCAACTCCTTTCATTCTTGCATTAACACACAGGTGTATACTTCCCTTGTTTTCTTTAAAACATATAACCTTGCCCCTGGAGGAATCAAGAATTCTTGTTCTTCTGAACGTTTACTGATAAGGTCAACATATGCACCAGTAGTCCCTTTTAACAAATATATTTTTAAATATATACTGTCAGGATGTAATTTTTTTAATTCGACAAAAACTAATGAAGTGCTTAAAAATCCATATTCATACAATATATTTTTACTATCCCCAAATTTTTCTTTGCTCCATAGTTTCATTTTGCATAAGTGTTTTTTAGATATTGCTCTATACACAATTATATCTTCTGGTAATTTAAAGCTATAAAGCCATGGCTTTATTATTTGTATTCTATTCTGATATCTTTCTTCAGCATTTTCTTCATACCATGACAAGTCTTCTCTTCTTAAAACAGCATTTATAGGATTAAATAAATATCCACAATATTGCTCTACTTCAGAATATATGTTTTCTTCTGGTGCTTTACTATAATATTTTTTGCCCCATATTTTCGCATCTTCTATGGAATAAAATTCGCGAAAGCCATCCAAGTTTTTTCCTATATCAGCAAAATTGAATAACTTTTTTTTTATTATTTCTATAATAGACATTTGATAATATTGCTCCTGCCAAATAAATTATACAATATACTTATCACATGTCACTACTATTTTCAATACATATGCACCATACTTTTTCATTTCTATGTCTTAATATTATTGTCTTCAAATCTTCAAGATTAATATAGTATAAGACTGCTCTGGTGCATTGAAAAAAACATTCTTCGAGAATATGTATTGCCTGAAGCTTTTTATTTTCTTTATTACATTTTTTATAAATGTAAGATAACAGGTCTGCGGTTCTGTATGCCATTGATGGTCTTAATGACTCATTTCTTTTTTCAAATGGTTTTTTTCTGATTTCATATACTTCCATATCTCTTCCAACTTCATTTATCATTTCAATTAGTAAATCATGCATTTCATCTGAATCCGTCTTATCATACTGACTCATTTTATCCCCTCCATAAATATGTAGGAGAGACATATTATAATGCCTCTCCTATATTATTAATTCGTTAAATTCACTCTGCCGTCTTGCAAAGCTGAACCATCTACAACTAAACTTCTGCCATCCCAGCTTTCTTTCAGATTATAATCATAAACTGTTGCACCCTTATTGCAATCAAGTTTAATACTTATAACCGTGCCAGCTGACAAATATGCAGAGGTATAAAATCTTCCTTGCCATGTTTCAGTACCTCCGGATACAACCTTGGTTAAATTTATTACTTGTTCTACGCTACCATTGTTACCTATATCAATCCTTCCGAATACATTGTCAGGCTTGCCCTTAGAATCAATTCTGAATGTTACATAATACCCTGCTTTATAATTTATCAATTTATTTATGAGCATTTCTTTTGTATATGGAAATACTACATCTTTATGGTTTATAACATCCGTTATTCGGAAGTTAATGAGCTTCAGGGATACAATATCAATTGGTACAGTGTCTCTTATTTCTCTTGTCACGCTTCCATTTCCACCATAGGTAGTATTACCTACGAATTGCAGCTGATAGGTCCCGCTCTCTGTTATGCTGTCCGGTATGGTTATATCTTTCTCCCAATATGCAAAGTTACTGTCTTGAGAAGTTTTGCTTAGGTTATATTTTGTGCCAACAAGGGTACAGGTTACATTATCTGTTTCCTTGTTTGTTTTTGCTTTCAGTTTAATTGTATCTCCCACTATTATTTCTTTATTAGGAGATTCAAAGCTTCCTACCAAACTCAATTCCGGAACAATATAATAATTTTTAGTAACCGTTGCTGTCTTGGCATCCGCAGAAGCATACGGTGGTATCGGCGGTCTATCTGTCACCGATAGAGTTATACGGTACGCTCCCCATGGTAGCCCTTGTCCTTTGAATGAATTTGTAAATGGCAACTGCTTTGTATAACTATAAGTATTTGCAGCAGCTCCTGAAATGTTATTAATATTCTTTACAGCAAAGCGTTCCAATTTCCAATTATACAAGAAACCTAAGTTGTCAGTATTTTCATCTGATACGCTGACATTAAATTTTGTCTTTTCCTCGTGGAAAAAACTATTTGACGGTCTGAATCTTAATGTGTGTAGTCCTATTGTTTTTGGAAAACTCCATGCCGGCGATTCATTGCTGACTAAATCAAAGTCTGCTACAGGTGCTTGATTATGAACTATAACCTCAAAGCTCTTTGTAACCGTATCACTCTGTACGCCGGCACTATTGGTAGCTTTAAGACTTATACTGTATGTCCCGGTAACATTCGGATAAAATTTATTAATTGCCTGATTAAGACTAATTGATATATCCTTTGCTGTACTTGTTAAGATGATTTGTCCACCTTTTGTAACTGTCCAATTATAACTTAGTGTTAATCCATTAGTATCATAGCTCATATCTGTAATCTTTTGCGTATCTGTCTTATATATCATAGGATTTTTGTCAATGATGAAATTTGCTACAGGTCTGCTTATTTCTCCGGCAGTCTTCATACATGGATCTGACCATTCACTTTCTATATCCTGTACACGAAGCACAAGCTTATATTCTACTCCTTTATAGCTATTTAGCCATGAATTTACCTTATTCACTCCATCAGCTTTTGAATTTGCGGTATATTTTTGTATAACTCCGTTCCAGTTTATGTATTGCCATTCCCATTTTGCAATACCTTTTGTCCCATGCGACACCGAATGATCCAAATCATAGCTGTTGTCTGTTACCTTAGAATTATCTATGCTATATAGAGCTATTGGCTTTCTGTGAACATATATCGTGCTTTCCACAACATCTGAATAATATCGGTAGTATGCAAAATTGTTATTCTTTGCAGCTGTAGGAGGATTATCCTGTACCCTATATTGTACTGTATATGTACCGACTTTAGGAAACTGTGTATATGAAATTTCTTGCCACTTGTCTCTGAAGTCTACATATCCCATTGTATTGTCAAGTTTTACTCCATTTAGTGATGATGGATTATGGATATACTTATACTCTTCCTTGTACTTTGGATCATTTTCAGGGTCTGAATAGCCTGTCTCATAGTTAATTAAGTTATCAACAGTTATATATTTAGCTTCTCCTGAAACTAAATCAGATGTAACTATTATCGTTTTTGTACCTTTAACTCCACTGCCATCTTGAGCTGCTGCTGTTATTAACACAGTCCCTTTTTTTATTCCTCTAACTACAGCAGATAACCCAACACCATCTATAGTTGCAATGCTATTATCTCCGGAACTCCATACGATTGCTTTATCAGTAGCATCAGCAGGCTCTACATTTGCTTTAAGTATAATTGTATCAGCTTTTTTTAGTGTTTCTTCACCCGTGATTGTAATTTTTGCTACTTTCTTATCGTATACTGTTATTGTTTTAGTCGCATATGCTCCGCTACCATCATTTGCTGCTCCGGTTATAGTTACGGTTCCTCCGGAAACCCCCGTAACTTTTCCGCTTTTATCCACGGTAGCAATATTATTATTGCTGCTAAACCATAACAAAGATTTATCTTGAACATTCTCAGGACTCACAGTAGAACTTAATGTAATACTTTTCTTTACTTCTACCGTAGAAGGACCATTTAATGTTACATTAGTTATCAACTTGTAATAGTCATTTATAATACCACCAAATTGATTAAAAGTTGATTCGTCATGTACAAACAATCCATAGTAACCTTCTCTACCTTCACGCTCTGCCTTATTATTAATCACCTTTCCACCATACATATTAAACGTAGACCCATAGTCGTTATTTTTACCCGCCCAATAACGACCACAATAAACTCCACCACCTTTTCGCAAATCATTTTCACCATCTCCTGTGTCACCATTATGTTCATTTGAGTTGTTTAAAATTGCCCCTCCGTACATATTGAATACGCCTTCACTCCATTCATGCCCATTCATAGTTACAGCTCCACTCAAAAGTTTATTGTTTCTTATTACACCACCATACATGTTAAAAATACCACCAACTTTTATGGCCATTACATAAGAAGCTGCTTTTCCCCCATAATTACATTTTTCTAACAATACGCCATCATACATATTAAGGGTGCCCTGTACCCTTATAAAACCCATATCATAGATATTACCTAACCCACGCAACTTTATATTTCTCCCATCAAAAATTAGTGAATCTATATTATTTCCTTTTAAATTTAGTGTTGCAGTTTTTGGAATGTGAAAGAATAATCCTTGATCTGTTCTCCCTCCCCATGTAGATTGATATTGATAGGTAGAATCTCTTCTCAATTTTACTATTCCATTGTTAGTTATGGTAATAGTCTTATTTTCGGGAATAACAATCATACCGTCAATATTAATATTATTGTTTAGAACAATAGTAGAGCCATTAGGTGCATTATTAATTGCGTCCTGTAATTCAATAGCGGTTGTTCCGGTGAAGTTGATTGTAGAGCCATAGGCTATATTATTGAAAGAAGGCAATTGTATATATGTGAATATCATTACAAATACTAATATTGTACATATCTTTTTTTTATTTAAATTCATTTGTCATTACCTCCATTATTCGCTTCTCATTATTTTAAATTTTGTGACATTCGGAGCTATATTGTCTATTTCAGTATACAGCACTACTGTTCCTTTTTTATAATCCACTTCTGATATATACGCTGGCAGTGTCTCCTGACCGAAACTCTCTTTAGCAGTTACCTTAAATTGATATCTACCTAAATTCGATGTATATAAGCTGCTTCCAGATAAGTTAATCCAGCTTCCGAAATTTCTGTCATTATTGCTATCATATCGGTACTCTATTTTTTCAATTTCTGCATTATCATAATCTGTAGATTTAACAATACTGTTTTTCACGCTAATTGTAGCATTGCCTGTCCCGTCTCTATAATACTTTGGATTTATATCTGCAGTAACAGTTGGTGGCAAATCTTCATGTATTGTAATTATCTGTTCTGTCCAGTCAGAAGTGTTTCCGTCAGTATCAGTTACTCGAAGACTGATTTTATACCTTCTCGGCTCCTTGAACATCATTTTTAAGTCCAAAGGTTCGTACCTAGCATTAAATATATTCCCGATAATTATTTTATTTAAGTCTTTCTCAAATTTGGCTGAATTAACGTCCTGCCCATCTAAGGGCTCTATTTTCCATATATCATTATCATGATTAATTGATACGTCCATATCAGATAGCCATGATGCAACATAAGAACTATTACTATCTAATTTAATAACCCTGTTTTGTTTGCCGCTAAATATCTGACCTGCTGGATATCTGTATTCCCTGGCATCCTTTAGCACTGCCGTTGGTTTTAATGATAAAACTTCCGGTTTTATAGTATTTGTATATATATCACTGGCTCCATCTAAATCCTGTACGTATACAGAAACTTCCCATTCTTCATCTGTTGTGAAAACAACATACGGATTACCATTTTCCGCCCCATTATATATGATTGATGTATCTGAAAAATCATCAGCACTTACTTCTCTGTACTCTCCCCAAGGCTGCATTTTAAATTTTAAGTTTTTAACTTGCCCTGCTGAATTCCTGAATGTATAAATCACATAATCTATATCATTTAATCCGTTAGGATCAGCGCAAAGATTATCTATTACTACGTCTTTTCCTATGTATGCCTTATTATTTACTTTGCTCTCTCTTCCGGATGGTAGGGTTTTAACAGTAGCATATTCGTATAATGCTTCCGGCGGTTGATTTTCAATTATATCTACATATAAGGAAGTAAATCTTTTATCGGCACCAAATCCTCCGCATATACAATTTAAACCGGCATGTACTCCGATGCTTGTACCGTATACAGTATTATCTTCATTAGGTTCAAAATGTTCTTTAGGCACACTTAAACTTATTTCAACTCTTTTATCCCTCAAGCCTGTCCGTTGGAAATCATATCCTCTATCTCCATACATAAAATATATATCCCAACTTTCGAAACCGTGTTGTCCCGGCATTTCTTCACCGTTTTTACCACGTCCAAACTGCAATTGATTTATGGCAAATTTAACATTTTGAAAATATAAATTTTCTGCTTTTTCATAATCTCTTCGTTTCATTCTTATTCTTGCGGAATTTGTTTCAAGGCGAAAGTCCGGTTCACACCAATCATCGGATGGCTTATCATTGCTTTTCTCATAATAGAACGTTACATTTAATAAATCGTCATCCGGAGTTGAGTAATCGTACCGACCTACAACCTCATTTATATAATTTGTATTGTATTTTTGTGTTGCAAGCCCTCTTATTTCACTTTCAACACATTTATATCCGCCTATACTTATATTTGACAGTACAAGATTGCTGCCAAGTGATGTTTGTACCTTTTGTAAATCAGCCAATGTTTTTTCTGTTCCCTTTTCCTTATATCGAACATACACCATGAGATCTCCGTCATCATCACCGGGATTTTCCGGTTCTTCAGGGTCATCCGGATTACCGCCGTGGTCTCTCCACCATTTATCCGGGTCTTCTACAAAGTCCGAATCTACGTATTTTATTACTACCCCTATGTAGCATTCATATACTTCCCTTCTTACCTCAAAAGCAAATCTGCTGCCCGGCAATCCCTGTCCATAAGGATTAAGCAGTTTAAATGACGCCGTGAACGTAACTTCTGTATTCTTCTCTCCTATATAAGCTTGCGGGTTCCATATGGAAGCGTTAGTTACACGGTGCTCTTTAAACTTATTTTCCTCCATTCTATTATAATTCAGTTCATCCCACGACCCCGTATATCTTTCAAAGTCTATTATTTCATCAATTTCATAATTGCCTGAAATAAGTGTCGTAGGAAAAGTCAAGTCAAATTCAACATGTTCGGAAGGAACTGCTCCGATATTTTTTCTTTCGTTGAATACATCTGCATAATATGAATCTCCGTCTTTCCAATATCCGTATTTAACAACTACTAAACCATATTTATATGGTGATATGTTTGAATTTGCAGCCATTTTATTTACTTTTATTGTATTTGTTATGGCAAATACTGATAGTAGTGTTACAAATAGTAGTGCTATAGAAATAAGTGCTGTTCTTTTATTTATCTTACCTTCAAACATTTTCTGCTTTCTCCCTTCAATATTTTTTGCATTAAAAAAGGACACATTTTTGTGCCCTTATCTTAAAATTATTTTATCTCTGGTATACCTTCAGCATCTATTTCGAGTATGTCTTGTGTTGCATTCGTATGATATTTTCCCCTTGAGTCCATCAATATGAACTTAGACATGTTCTCCAACTCAAACCCTTCTCTGCTTAGTATCATAATAGTAAACTGCTGGTTTATATCTGCTCTGGCATCGTCTCCTATAGCGTAGTCCGGAAACATTTCCTTAGTCTTATCAAGCACGGCTTTTCCTCCATATGATGTCCCCATTTTTGCTACACCCTCCATCTGTACATTCCCGGATTTATTTACAAATGCTCCATTAATCGCCACTCCTAACGCATATCCTGTCGTAACTCCATTATCGTTACTTACCTCTACAGGATAACCATGTATAACTATCGCATCTTCTTCTTTCGCATTTTTCCATGCTATAGATGTATCCCCGTAGTATGGTGCGTTTTCATATGCAATTTTTTCTATTCTTGTTATAACTAACCCACCGTATCTAATCGGAAACATATCAGTATCTACTTTGATTACATTCTCAACTTTATAATTCATTTCAGTGCTGAAACTGTACTGTACTTGTTCATTTATATCATACCCTGCCTGAGCTACCGGTATTTTATCCAAATCCTTAGCATCCACTACACCGTTTGCGTCTCTTTTTACAATTTTAACCGGATTTCTAAGTTCCGGATTTACCACTCTGCTTATAACTGCCACTGCTTCAGCTCTGGTGAGCGTTCCGTTAGGCTTAAATGTTCCGTCCGGATAACCTGAGATAATTCCTATTCCGTTTATAGTCAATGTTTTTATATCCGTTTTTTCTATATCCGTCAGTCTGTCCGAAAGATATTGCAATTCTTCATCCGTATATACCGTTATTTCTTCTTTTTCATTCAGCACATTATACAATATTTCTGTCATTGTGCCACGGCTTATATTTTGCCCTATAAGCGATTTTTGCTCTTCGTTGATGTATTTACTCGTCTCAGCATTTTCAATGTAAATTTGCCACCATTCTTGTCCTTCTTTTTGTTTGGTTTGCTCAGCCGGCTCTTCTTCAGTTGCAACAACTAACATTTTTATAAATTCTTCAAATTTTAGTGTATTGTCCGGCTTAAATGTTTCATCCCCGTATCCGGAAATAATATTTTTTTCTGTCAGCTCCTGAAGGTTTTTATAAAACCAATCATCCGTTTTAACATCAGTAAAATTCATTTCAGCTGCATAGCATACTGAAAAAGAAAATATTAATAGTATTGCTGTAAGCATTGTAATTATTTTTTTCATTCCCTATCCTCCAATTTTGTTGTATTTTCAAATTTATCTATTGATTTTTGAGTATAAATATGTTAGTATATACATAAGATATAAATAGGTAGTCGGCTATAGCTGACCCTTAAAGATTATAAAAGTCATTGTAATTACTCTGTAGCCGCAGGGTAATTACTCTTTTTTGCTATCCTTTATGATTATCGTAATTAATGTTGCAAAAGCAATCATTAATGTTAAAGTCTCATATATCGATAACATCAGGCATCACCACCTTTCGAAAGAGTCTTACCTCCTTTCGTTGGGATGGGTCAGCCATACCCTGTTACTACCTATTCACATATATTTTACCATATTTTTTATGTTTTTGCAAGTGTTTTTATTGCATTTCTTATTGATTTTTCAATACTTTCAAACATTTTTCTTTCAGTAGGCATACATCATATTAGTTCTTCTTTTGTCATTATTTCTATAGCCTGACACCTGGTATATCTTTTTCTATATGACCGATTTGACGTCAGAGCATCATATATATCCGCATACCTCAATATTTTTGCTTCCTCACATATTTCATTATCCTTCATACCTTTTGGATATCCTGTACCGTCATCCCGCTCATGGTGCTGCTCGACTATCCTATATATATCTTCCGGAATTTTATATTTTCTAAGCAGCTCAACACCAAAAGCTACATGCTGCTTAATATATTCAAATTCGCC
>ENA-UOOE01002222-UOOE01002222.1-fermentation-metagenome-genome-assembly--contig:-NODE-2222-length-14283-cov-55.288726_pt1 | contig 14283 bp, 10 predicted proteins | sample MGYA00245776_ERZ724021 | MGnify/ENA primary metagenome ERZ724021 (study PRJEB28704, sample SAMN03018321) | fermentation metagenome | biome: anthropogenic terrestrial biome; feature: soil...
CGGTGGGATGCTCAGTTATGGAGCAAAAGAATCTCTGACCAATCTCTTGGAGGCTTATGAACAGGCTACGACTAATCAGATTGTAGTCGCCACCATTCCGAGCCTCGAAAATGAAGAAATTGAGCAATTTTCCATTCGTCTGGCCGACGCTTGGCAAATAGGGCAAGCCGGCAAAGATAACGGGGCCATTCTGCTGATAGCGCGCGATGACCGCAGGATGCGCATTGAAATTGGCTATGGTCTTGAAGGCGTCATCAATGATGCCCGTGCCGGAGACATCCTTCGCGACGTACTGATTCCGGCATTCCAGCGCGGAGACTATGACACCGGCGTTACGGAATCGGTTTCAGCCATGATTCGCCATATTTCGCCGGATTTCGAGTATGAAGGACTGGCAGATGTAAATATGGACGGCGACAATGAAGTCGGATCTGTCTTTGGAGGACTCTTCTCCCTATTCGCAGTTATTATGATCGTACTTGGGGCACTTGGCGGAAGGAGTAAACGCCACTACAAGCGCGGCCTGACCTCCTCAATTGGCCAGGCAATCCTGTGGAGCCTTTTGTCAAGCAGTTCCGGCAGTAACCGCAATCGTCACCGCGGAGGCGGAGGCTTCGGCGGATTTGGCGGCGGTGGAGGCTTTGGCGGAGGTGGGGGCGGTTTCAGCGGTGGCGGCGGAGGATTTGGCGGTGGCGGCGCCAGTGGGAGATGGTAAACGATGAGTGCTGATAAAGTGAAAAGCAAATTCCTCAGCAATAGCGAACTGGAACAAGTGATGAATGCTATTGCCGAAGCGGAAAGGGCCACCTCAGGTGAAATCCGGGTGCATCTCGAGTCACACTGTGACAAGGATCCCTTCGGGCGGGCAACCGAGGTTTTTAGTAAGCTGCGCATGGAACGCACTACCCTGCGCAATGGCGTCCTCATTTACGTAGCCGCCCACGACCACCAATTTGCCATCATTGGCGATCAGGGCATTAACGATGCCGTCTCAAATGGATTTTGGGAAGCAACACGTGACGCGATGATCATGCACTTTAAGAACGGTCGGTTCTGCGAGGGCCTCTGTGCCGGATTGCAGGCCGCCGGCCAAGCACTCAGCAAGTATTTCCCGTATCAGGGCACCAAAGATGTTAATGAGCTGAGTGATGAGATTTCTGAGGGGCATTAATCGGGATTTTTAATCCCCCAGGGCACAACTTCAATCTGAAAATTAATCAAAAATGCACCCGCATCAACGGTTGTTGATCGGGTGCATTTTGGTGCATACGAGCACATTTCAAATAAATATCAATTCATACCCCTTATCAACCACCCTCAACCAGCCGATGTATTTATTACAGTATCCCTATCAATAAATAGTCTGAATGCAAAAATAGTTTGGATTGCAGAGGAGGTCGCTTACATGAAAAAGTTGCGCATAATTACCCTTGTTGCCATTTTAGCCTTGGCCCTGCTCATGACGGGCTGTTTTAGTAGTCCAGGGGAAGACCTTATTGGCACTTGGGTCTCCGAGCCATTTGATGCAGATGGGCTTGGTGCAGTAGCCATGACCATTGAGATTAAGGCCAATCCCTTCCATCTGCCGATGCTAGTCGCGCACGCCTATGCGTACAACGCCACGGTAACATACGGGGGGTTGCAATGGATCATTCCGATACCAAACGATGAGCAGCGCAAAGAACTCCTAAGTCTGCTGACCGATGCTCTAAATGAGAATGAACTTGATAAAGAGGATCTGCCTGACTTCCCCGCCTTTGGCTGGGCTTGTGTCTCTTTGTTTGGTCAAATCACAAAAGAGATGGCGGGCGTCTACTATCCTGCCACGACGGTCGGCGAAGAACCGACCTTACCGATGCCCGCGCTGTTTATGCAGGGCAACTTCACTGCCGGTACCGGCTTCATAATGGAAGTCATGATCGGTACTAATATCGCGATTCCTGACATTCGTTTCACACCTGCTTCCGGCAATTAAGACGGCAACAACCGCCTTTTCCAGCAGCTCATTTGAAGACCGGTCTGGATAAATCCAGGCCGGTCTTCGTCGTATGCCTCAACGCTCCAGTAAATTTTCCATTTCCTCAAGTGTAGTGCGGAAGACGTCCAACGCCATGCGCACCGGCTCCGGAGAAGTCATATCGACGCCCGCTTCCCTGAGGACATCGATGGGATATTTGGATTCGCCGCTGGACAGGAAGTTGATATAGCGTTTCACTGCCGGAGCGCCTTCCTTGAGAATTTGCTGCGAGAGCGCCACCGCAGCGGAGAATCCAGTAGCATACTGGTAAACGTAGAACGGTGTGTAAAAGTGCGGAATGCGAGCCCACTCCAGATCGATATGGGCATCAACCGTCATGTCCGGGCCATAATAAGCTACATTCAGATCATGATAGACTGCGCACAGAGCGTCGGCACCCAAGGCTTCGCCAGCTTCCACTTTATAATGGACAATCTTCTCAAACTCCGCAAACATCGTCTGACGGAAGACCGTGCCCCGGAACTGTTCGAGATAATGGTTGAGCAGGAACAGTCGCATCGCCTTATCCGTGGTCTTCTTGAGCAGATGGTCGAGCAGCAGGCATTCATTCAGTGTGGACGCCACTTCGGCCAGGAAAATACTATAGCCGGAATACACATGCGGCTGGTGCTTAAAGCTGTGCCAGGTATGCAGAGAGTGACCCATCTCATGGGCCAGGGTAAACATGTTATCAAGGGACTCGTTATAATTCAGAAGCACAAACGGCGGACCAGGATAGGCACCCCAGGAATAGGCTCCGGAGGTCTTGCCCTGATTTTCCAGCACGTCGATCCAACCGCCCTCCATGCCCTCTCTCAGAACCTTGACATAATCCTGGCCGAGCGGTGCCAGTCCGGCCGCAACCGTCTCTTTGGCTTCCCGGAAAGGTACTTTAATGTCAACGCCCTTGATGATCGGAGTATAGATATCGTACATATGCAGGTCATCATATCCCAGCGCCTCTTTGCGCAAACGCACATAGCGGTGCATCAGCGGATTATGATCATGAACGGCTTCAATTAAGCGATCGTACACTGCCTCCGGGATATTGTTTTCATCTAGGAAGTACGCCCGGGAGGTGGCATAGTGGCGCGCTCTTGAAGTGAAAACATCCTTTTTGACACTGCTCATCAAGCAGGTTGCCAGCGTGTTACGCTGCTTATTGTACGTTCCATAGAGTGTCTCGAAAGCATCGCGGCGTACCCGGCGATCACGGCTTTCCACAAACTGAATATAGCGGCCTTTGGTTAATTCTACTTCGTTACCGTCCTCGTCCTTAATCGAGGGAAATTTCAGATCCGCATTATTGATCATGGTAAAGATATTCTGGGGGGCCCCGGTCACTTCTCCACTCATCGCCATGATGCGTTCTTCGTTGGCTGAGAGGGTATGGGCTTTACGTCGCACCAATTCCATGATGAAGTGCCGGTAGAGTTCCAGTTTGGGTTCTTCGGTAAAGAAGCGCGCCAGCGTTTCTTCCGGTATGTTAAGTAATTCGGGAGTCAGATAAGAACCCGCACTTGAGATCTCGACGATCAGCGCCTGAGCGCGATCGGTCAGAATCTGATAATGGGAATTGGCATTATCCTCGTCTTTGCGCATTTTAGCATAGGTGAATACCCGCGCCAGTTTCTCTCTGATGGAGTCCTGCAAAACCATTGCCTGATAAAAAGTATCGGCGGATTCTGCCAACCGGCCCTGAAACTTGGCCATGCGCGCCCCCATTTCTTTCACGGCGCTAAATTCCGCTTCCCAGGCGTTGTCACTCGCGTAAAGCTGTTCGAGTTGCCACTTCATTGCGGCCGGTATCTCCGCCCTGCTCGGTAGGACGTTTCCTTTTGTAGATGTCAATGCGCTTCCTCCTCCTACGACTTTTGATTATTGCACGCGTATTGTGATTATTGCACACGTGTCAGCGTTCCAGCAGGTTTTCCATTTCGGCGAGCGTATTACGGAAGACCTCCAAAGCCATGCGTACCGGTTCCGGAGAGGTCATGTCCACGCCTGCATCTTTGAGGGTATCGATGGGGTATTTGGATTCGCCGCTGGACAAGAAGTTGATATAGCGCTTCACTGCCGGTGCGCCTTCTTTCAGGATCTGCTGCGAAAGCGCTACCGCCGCGGAGAATCCAGTCGCGTACTGGTAGACGTAAAATGGCATATAAAAATGCGGGATGCGGCCCCATTCCAGATCGATTGGTGCGTCGACCGTCATCTCCGGACCGTAATAAGCCACATTCAGATCATGATAGATTGCGCTCAGGGCATCGGCGCCCAAGGCTTCCCCGCCTTCCACTTTGGCATGGATAATTTGCTCAAATTCTGCAAACATTGTCTGACGGAAGACCGTGCCGCGGAACTGCTCGAGATAATGGTTGAGCAGGTACAGCCGCGTCGTCTTATCAGTGGCCTTCTTGATCAAATGGTCGAGCAGCAAACATTCATTCAGGGTGGATGCTACTTCGGCCAGGAAAATGCGATGCCCGGAATAGATATGCGGCTGATGCTTAAAGCTGTACCAACCGTGCATAGCATGGCCCATTTCATGGGCAAGCGTAAACATATCATCCAAAGAATCATTATAGTTCAGTAAGACAAACGGGGGTCCGGGATAGACGGACGCACAATAGGCTCCAGTAGTCTTGCCCAGGTTTTCGGGGACGTCGATCCAACCACCGTCCATGCCATCCGCCAGAGCCTTAACATAATCCGGGCCGAGCGGCGTCATGCCGGCCGCCACCGTCTTTTTGGCTTCCTCGAAAGGTACCTTAATGTCAACGCCCTTCACGATCGGGGTGTAGATATCATACATGTGCAGATCGCCGAATCCCAGCGCCTCTTTGCGTAGTCGCATATAGCGGTGCACCAGCGGGTTATGTTCATGAACAACTTCAATCAGCTGATCGTATACTGCTTCCGGAATATTATTGTCATCCAGATAAAACGCTCGCGAAGTGGGATAATGGCGCGCTCTGGAGAGGAAAATGTCCTTTTTGACACTGCTCATTAAGCAGGTTGCCAGCGTGTTGCGCTGCTTGTTGTATGTGCCATAGAGTGTTTCGAAGGCATCGCGGCGTACCCGGCGATCCCGGTTTTCCATGAACTGAATATAGCGGCCTTCGGATAATTCGACTTCGTTGCCATCCGCATCCTTAATAGAGGGAAATTTCAGGTCGGCATTCGTGATCATGGAGTAGATGTCATCAGGTGCACTAGTCACTTCTCCGCTCATGGCGATGAGGCGTTCTTCGCTGACTGAAAGGGTATGGGCTTTGCGCCTGACTAATTCCATGATGAAGTGGCGGTAAAGCTCCAGCCTTGGCTCTTCGGCAAAGAACCGGGCCAGTGTTTCTTCCGGTATGCCCAGCAATTCGGGAGTCAGATAAGAGGCTGCGCTCGATACCTCGACAAACAAGGCCTGCGCCCGATCCGTTAGAATCTGGTAATGCGCATTGGTATTATCCTCGTCTTTGCGCATTGATGCATAAGCATATACCCGATAGATTTTCTCGCGGAGTGAGTCCTGCAAAACGGTAATCTGATAAAAGGTCTGGGCTGATTCCGCCAGCCGGCCCTGGAACCCGGCAATTTGCGCGCCTATTTCTTTGACGCCGGCAAATTCCTTTTCCCAGAGGTCATCATTTGCGTAAATCTTTTCGATTTGCCATTTCAGGGCGGCTGGTACCTCCGCTCTGCTCGGCAACTTGTTACCCTTTTCCAATGGCAATCCGTCTCCTCCTCCTATGCTTATGAGTAAATGAATACTCTGCGTTCAATATCCTTGTTTCATACCCTTGATAATGCTCCACATTATATTTCAGGATTGTATCAGGGCTTCCTCCCGTCATGATGAAAAATAAAGCGCACGTCCAAATCGATGTGACTGCCGGGGGCCAGCCAGAGTGGCGCGCCGCTGTCAATGGCGCCAGCCGCGTCAGTCGCGGTTTTGCCAAGTAAATCGCCCACGGCCACACACGGTTCCAGGCAGGCAAACGGTTTGTTACCCAACGTCCAGAAAACGAGTCGGCGGAATGCGCGGCTATAACCGATTGAAATCGCGGTCCCATCATTTCTGTGCAGGGCGGCGAATTGGCCGGACCAACCGGAGGATAGGCCGGAATAGATAAAATTCTGCTCGGCCGCCTGCCAGTTCGGTGCTTCACTGACTGAGCGCTGCTCGCCGGTCAGCAGATCATGACAATGTTCCGCCGGAACGCGCAGCTGCCAATGTTCCTTGCCGGCAGCGGCAAAATAGGGATGCAAACCAGGATAGAGGGGCATTGGGGTCTGCGTGCAGTTATGATAAGATTGCAAAATGGAGAACTCGTTTCCGACCAGTCTGTACTCGAACTCCAGCCGGAAATCAAATGGGAAAGACTCCTTGGTTTGCGAATCGGACTCCAGAGACAACCGTAGGACCGCACCATCTTCCGTGCTGCTGCTTTTCACACACCAGGGCAGGCGGCGGGCTAGACCATGCTGTGGCAGATGATAAGTCTTCCCGTCATGCAGGTATGTATCATCCTTTAACCGTCCGCAAATCGGAAACAGGATCGGTATCCCACCGCGTACATTTTTCTGTGGATCACCGTACGTCTCACGATCCAAATACAGCAGCGATTGCCCTTGTACCTCCCAGACCGATACCAGACCACCTCTGGCAGGCACCACTCGCAAGCGCGCCTCTTCATGATCATCAATCAGGTCATACGCAGGCCAAATATCCGTAGTCTCCTGCACGAGATACATACACATACCCCCTCGAAAATGGCACAAGGGGACGGTTCTCCTGTGTCACTAATAGGTGATACACTGGATGACACAGGAGAACCGTCCCCCTGTGCCCCCGTTAAATAGAGACGCGGGGATGGTCCATCTGAGATGAACCGCCCCCGCGTCTTTGATCTTTTCTCTATTCTAGAACTGATATCCGAAGGTTGCATAGTGCGAGGCATTCAGATCGTCAACATTCGTGAACTGATCCATTTTATAGGCGTAATCCAGTGTAAAGCCTTTGTAATTGAACCCGGCACCCAGTGTCAGGTACGATTTATCGACCCCTGCCCTGGCTGTCATAAAGTCGGTTATTTTGAACTCTGAGCCAAAGCGCCAGTCGACATGGATTTTATCAGTGAAGCGCAGTTCCGCTTCGGCGGATACTGTCAGTCTCTCATCAGGTGTCAGGTAAGCAACTCCCAACGCTGGACGGAAGAGCTGATGCTGAGTAGAGCCATCTGGCAGGTAAACCTGCGAATATAAATCATGCGCCACCACTCCAATGGTTATATCGCCATGATGGGTTTTCTTTTCCGTGACGGCGCCTGCTGCATCAGTTTCTGCCTCGGTTGAGGTAATCGGCACCAGGAATTGAGCGCCCAAATCAAATCCGAAGCCTTTGGATTGCTGACTGCCGACACTTTGCAGAAAACCTTTGGCGGACAAGCCCAGGCGCACATGATCGCCCAGTCTGCGTCCATAGGCCAGTGTCAGGCCATAAGACGAATCAGCTACTGTACCAGCCAGTTCCGGATAAGTCGCGATCATGCCGGCAGCACTGCTGGACGGCCACATACCGATCGCATTCATACCAATGGTGTTGCCATTACCCCATGGCAGGGCAGCCGTAATCAGGCCGTGATGCAATCCCAAGCCATACAGATTGCCATAGTTCAGCGAAAATCCGAATGAGTCCAAGGCTGCTAATCCAGCCGGATTCCAATAGGAAGCTGAAGCATCGTCGGCAACGGCGGTATAGGCTCTCCCCATACCAATAGCCTGTGCTTCCGCAGGAATTGCCAGAAAATTGTAGGGTTCGGCGGCAGTTGCGGCCGGTGCAATGGCAGCCATGAAGAATAGTGCTACGAAGATTGCTTTAATGATGCGCATTTTTGGACCTCCCCTGACGAAATGTGTTTCTTTGGATTTGTCCTGTTCTTTTTTCGACGGCAGGGGGTGAAACCCTCCCGTTAATCATCTGGTTCATCAGACATTAACGTGCCGAAGCGGAGCAAGTTCCCTCGCCAGGTGCTATTTCCCTTTTTACACGCACTATGCGGCTTGCGATGTCTGCGCGGCTTGCGATGTCTGCGCGCCTTGCGCTCACTGCGCCTCCCGCTCTTCTCCCTCATTTTCGGCATTACCCGCATCCCCGGCCCAAAGATTACGCATCTCCGCCGACCTTACCAGCAGTTCCTCCAATGTTCCCTGATCCTCCACTTTGCCATTCTTAAGAATAATAATCTGGTCAGCATGGCGCAAAGCGGCTTTGCGATGTGATACCACCAGATAGGTGGCTTCCCTGCGCGCGAATAGACGGGACCACATTGCTCCTTCGGTGTTGACATCCAAAGCGCTTGATAAATCGTCAAAGACCATCAGCTCGGCATTGCGCACCAGCATACGGGCGGCTGCGACGCGCTGCATCTGCCCGCCCGACAATTTCACGCCTTTTGTACCGACTACAGTTGCTAAACCTTGCTCCATTCCAGCCAGGTCCGTTTCAAGAACAGCTCCGACCACTGCTTGCTCAATTTCTGCGTCCCCGGCTGGAAATCCCATTAAAACATTTTCCCGGATCGTTTCACTGAACAGCACCGGTACCTGCGGTGTGTAAGCCGTATAGGGCGGCGTGAAGAAATCAGCCGGATGCTCAACGCGGGTGCCATTCCAGCGGATTTCGCCGTCCTCTTTAGGAAGCAATCCCAACAGCGTACGTAGCAGTGTGGTTTTGCCGGATCCGATCCGGCCGGTGATCACTGTGAATGCGCCTTTTTTCAGGCGCAGGTTGATTCCTTCGATCCCCTTGCCCGATTCGGGATGATGATAGGTCAGATTTTCGGTCTCCAGACAAATAAGTGGTTCAAAAGCGCCAGCGCCGTCCCGGTCATCCGGCAATTTCCCTTTCAGCGGCAACTCATTATGAGCGACCAGCACCGCCTGCGGCTCCCCCGGTAAGATCTCGGTCATACGCTTCAAAGAAACTCCAGTTTGCTTGTAGAGCGCCCAATATTCTCCGATAAACATCGTAATGTCAGTGACATATTCCAGGAAATAAGCAAAAAGAGCAAAATCACCGACTGAAAAATGACCTTCCAGCATATTACCGGCTGCCAGAATAAGCACTAAACCGGTACCGAGGCTGATGGTACTGCCATAGATCGAATTAAGCAGATGCACGATCAGCCGATCTTTGAGCACCAGTCTTTTGCGTTCGGCATTTAGCCGCTGCAAATGATCCGCTACCTGCTCTTCAGCGGTGGCGACCTGAACCGCCTGAATCGACCCAAACATCTCGCCCAATGCACCAGCGACTTTGGCAGCAGCGTCCCGGCTGGCTTCCCGGTTTTTTTCCAGCCGCGTGCTGGCCGCTTGGGTAATGGCCAAGATTATTACCATTGGTGCAAAGACCAGCAAAGTTATTTTCCAACTGATGTGTGCCAGCATTACCACAGCGAAAGTCGTGGTAATCACAAATCCCAGGCTGTCTACTGTCATACTGATTTGATCAACTACCTGTTGGGTATCATCCCTGAAACGGTTGAGTGTTTCGCCAGGCGTTTCCACCAAGGCGCGCGCCCCCGGCCGCTTGAGAATGCGTTCCAGCATATTGCGCCGCAAGAGCGATCCCATTAGGAAACGATGCCGAATATCAATCTGAGCGCCGCAAAAGACAGTACCCATGCGACCTAATGCCACTGCGAAATAAGTGATAATAATGGTCCAGACGTTCAGGCCGGCGGCCGCTTCTCCGGAAAGAGCATCAAAAAACCAACTGGCAATGATACCTGGCAGTAGTTCTGAAAAGTGAATTATTGACCATGCGATAGCATTGCCCAGATAGAGCAGTGGCCGGTAGCACATCAAGCGCCATAGGTATTGATAGGTTTTCATGCCAGGACATCCTCCAATCCGGTATGGAGTAAACGGGCAAAATTGGAGTTCGGGTTAGCGGCCAAGTTCTTGCGGAGGCCGTGTTCCAAAACCTTGCCATTGTCGAGAATTAGAATCTCGTCCGCGCGCTGGACGGTAGCCAGTCGGTGGGCGATAATTATACCAGTTCTGTTTTGCAGCAGTCTTTCGATCGCTCTGTCAACCAGCTTTTCAGTAGCCGGATCCAGTCTGGACGAAGCCTCGTCCAAGATGATCAATCCGGGATCGGCGAGAAACAGGCGTGCCAGTGCCAATAACTGCGCTTCTCCGGCGGACATGCCGTATCCATTGGCCCCGATCACCGTATCCAGACCATCGGGCATGGCGCGGCACCAATCCGCGATCCCAATTTCTGTGAGTGCCTGCCAAAGCGTAGCATCCGAAGCCGACGCGTCAAAAAAGGTCAAATTATCACGCAACGTTCCGGCGAACAACTGCACATCCTGGGTAACCAATCCTACCCGCCGCCGCAGGGATCGCAGCTCTACCGCAGTAGTCGGACAATCGCCCAGGCTAATCTGCCCACTGGTAGGATCGTACAACCGCAGCAATAGTCGGGCCAAGGTTGTCTTCCCGCTGCCGGTTCTACCCAGCAGACCGATCACTGTGCCGGCTGGCAATTTCACTGATATATCCCGCAGGACAGCTTCCCCGTCTTCGTAAGCAAATGACACGGCATCAAATTCCACTGCCAAAGCCCCTTCGGGCAGCGCCGATGTTTCCGACAAATCCTGATTGCCCGAGCACAGTTCAGCCTGAGATCCGGGTTCGTGTCGATCCGACATTCCCATTCCCGGTCCGCGCAGGTTGGATTTAATCGCAAAGATCTTGCCGACTCTGTCGATCGCCGCGGCCGCTCGCTGCAGATCCTGCATTTGCCTGCGAATCTGGGAAATTGGCCGTTCCAGCAGAGTTGTATAGCTAAAAATTAAGAAGACGGTCCCCAGCGAAACGGTTCCCGCCCGATACAGCAATGCACCGGTTGCCAAGACTAGCGCCATACCGATACCGAAGACCAGCAGTGAGCCTATCCACAGGTAAAAATGCGACATATCCGCTTTGATAAACTTGGGCAGCCAGCCGCGTAAAGCTTCATAAAAGCGCTTTAGCACAAAATCATTGGCACCGCAGGATCGGATGTCTTCTGTCCCGGACAGACGCTCGCCCAGAAAGCCATAAAAGCTGGCGTTGGCCTGTCTGGCAGCGGCCCAGTTTTTGATACCCTTCTGATTAAGAGCGATTAAAACAACCACCGCAAGGATCGTAAAGAACATCATGCCCAGCCCGATGCGCCAGTCTTCCATAAAGAGCGCCAGCACAATACCGACCAGCAACAAGGTGTTAAAGACAATGCCGACCACAAATTGCGAGAAAAAGTTGGTTAGTAAGTTTATATCGCCATCCAGCCGTTCGATCAGTTCGCCGGGCGTCCGTGCCTTATGGAAGGACATATCCAGCTTCAGGCAATGGCGCACAAATTCGTCCCGGAGCGCATCAGTAGCTGTCCAGCCGACCCGCTCGCCGAGATATTTTCCGATGGTAATGCAAATATAGCGGGTTAAGGCCACCGCGATATACCAATAGGCAAACCTGGACAGCGAAGCCAGAGTCCCACCCTCGCTGATCCCGTTGATGAACTGGCGCAACAGCTGCGGATTGACAATCTCCAGCACTGTCCCGACTGTCATCAGGGTGGCGAAAATCAACACCAAACGCCACTGTGGTTTTAGATATTTATATAGTAGCTTCGTATAAGCCACGGCAGGAATCTTCATAATTAGTGCACCTCACTCGCGCGTTGCCCTCTTGCCTACAAGCCTCGCGCCGCTTACCTCTTGTTCTTACTGTTTAACTGCCCAGAAAGTTGCCCGCCCGGAATTTGGCAGTAAGGCGCCCCGGGTCTCTGTTCCAGCAAAGGCCTCTCTAATCTCAAAACCGCAACCTTCAATCCAAGTACGCATTTCTGTAACCGAAGTGGGGTGGACAGTCACATCCCATTGCGCCTCTTCCTTGCGGCCATCAGGATATTTCAATTCTGCCCGGCGATGAGCTTTCCAGATGCGGTTTTCCCGGTCAACCGCTACAGTCGTACAATAACCCTGCAGGTGCACCCCATGTGCACAAACGCCGCTTGGAAATGCTTTACCTTCCACCCCGATATCACACCATGACTCATCCAGCAATCCATCCATACAGTCACCATCGGTGAATAAAGCCCCGCCCGGTTTCAACGCTTGATAGGCTGCGCGGATAACATGCCGTTGTTCCTGGACCGAAGCCAATTCATAAAAGCAGTTGCCCCCCAGAATTACCAAATCATAACCGCCCGGCCAGTCTGTTTTTAATACATCGGCAAGTTTCAGCGTAATCCGGCTACGCGTCTGCTCAGACAATTGTCTAGCTTTTTCCTCAAGGAATTTCAGCATACCATCCGAACCATCCAAGCCGGTAATCTGGCATCCGGTTTGTGCAATGGGGAGCAGTATTCTGCCAGTACCGCAAAAAGGCTCCAGTACATTTTGAATGCCTGACTCTTTGATTTTCGCCAGCAAATATTCCACATCGTGAGTCTCGGTTTCGTACTGATCATAAATTTCTGCCAAGTGATTGATTTCATATCCGTTCAAACTAAAGCCCCCCCCAAAAAATGCGCGAAGCAGACTGATACCATCATAACAAAACGCGCCTAAACACCAAAGCACCTTGTTCATTTCTGAAATGATCTCTCCATCCTCTGGCTGGCATGAGAGATGGCAATGATTTATAATTAATTTGCTTCCAGGAAGCAGAACTTGAGAAAGGGCTGGAAAAATGAAAAGACATCATTCTGCCATATTGTCTATGCTGCTGTTATTAATGGGGAGTATCTCGTCCATGAATGTAATCGGCGCTATGCCGATACCGATGCTGCAATTTGCAGATCATGAAGAAGCTTACGAATTCATCTGGAATAACCCCAATGACCAATATCTCGCCGATTTACGCACTAAGTATGAGCTTGAAAAGCTGGTTGCAGGAGCCAAATCTGATTTGGACCGGGTGAGAATCGTCTCCGCCTGGGTAAGCGGATTATGGCACCATGACGGCTGGAATACGCCCAAGCAAAATGATCCGCTTTATATATTGGACCAGGTTCAAAAGGGTGAGCAGTTCCGCTGTGTTGAATATGCCATCGTTATTAACGGCTGTCTGAACGCCTTAGGGATACCCTCCCGTACTCTGTCCTTAAAAACCGCCGATGTTGAGACCCGGGAGTTTGGAGCCGGTCATGTTGTGGTAGAAGCCTGGCTGCGTGATGCAAAGCGCTGGACATTTGCCGACGGTCAGTGGAATGCTGTTCCGACTTATAAAAATGAGCCAATATCAGCTGTTGAATTCCAGCGTTACATAGCGAAAGATGCTTCCAGACTGCGCATTGAAGGGTTTAGCCGTAAAAATAAAACCATCTACTTTGAATGGATCGCTGAGTATCTCTATTATTTCGATGTTGCTTTGGATAGTAGGGTTGTCGGGCAAAGTACTCCGCAGCGGTTGATGCTGGTTCCCTCCGGCGCTCCGCAGCCCACAGTATTCCAGAGAAATTGGCCCATCGCTAATATGGCTTACACCAATTCAGCACGCGCTTTTTATCCGACACCGGTATTAGTATCGGAGGACTAGCGGAACCTTGGGGACGGCGAGGAACCTTGGGGACGGTTCTAAAAGTTCCAAACCCCAGATAATGGCAAAAGGAACTTTTAGAACCGTCCCCAAGGTTCCAAGGTTCGCGGTTAGATTTCGAGACGCGCATACTTTCTCTTTCCGGCCTTGATAATCATTCCGGCGATTGGTACCACCGCCTGATTCGGGTCCGTGATGCGCAAGCCGTCTACGTTGAGCCCACCCTGCTCAATCAGCCGTCGGCCCTCACTCTTGGAGCTAACGAGGTTGCATTGGCAGAGTAGGGTAACGGCGTCCACCGGGGATGGGGCTAAACGGACCACCGGCATCTCGTCGGGTTGCTCCTTCCTTTGAACGACCTGCGCAAACCGTTCCGCAGCCTCCTGTGCTTCCTCCGCCCCATGGTACTGAGCAACGATCTCCCAGGCCAGTCTCTTCTTAGCTTCCATTGGATGCAATTCGCCCCGCTCAAACGCCTCCCGCGCCTGCTCAAGGTCGCTCATCGGCATATCCGTACAGGCTTCCAGATAGATAAAGATCAATTCGTCTTTAATGGACATACATTTGCCGTATTGTTCATCCGGCGGATCCAGGATCGTGATGACATTCCCCCAACTGGTACTCATTTTGCGACCATCCGTGCCTTCGATCAGGCGGTTGGTTAACACGCTTTGCGG
>ENA-UOOE01002224-UOOE01002224.1-fermentation-metagenome-genome-assembly--contig:-NODE-2224-length-14279-cov-7.251617_pt1 | contig 14279 bp, 9 predicted proteins | sample MGYA00245776_ERZ724021 | MGnify/ENA primary metagenome ERZ724021 (study PRJEB28704, sample SAMN03018321) | fermentation metagenome | biome: anthropogenic terrestrial biome; feature: soil; material...
AGCCAAATACTACTTCACACTGAACAGCAATCATCCCCTATTCAATCTGAACAACAACCTCAACCCTCAACAGAACATAAAGCAGGGCCTCTCCATGGCATTCTCTTTAGCCCTACACTCCAAGAGATGATTAATATAAATCCCTCATTATTAACGCTAATGAATGAATTTCAATTGGTCGAATGTCAATAGATAAGAGCTTCTCAATAAAACTTATAAATCGAAAAAAATAAGTAAATTTGCATTACACTTAAAATCAATATAAAATGGGCACGATAGAAAAAGTTAAATATGAATTAGCGCGAATAGGTTTAAAGACTAACTCTCAATCAGGGATTGATGTACAGAGTAGTTTGAATATTCTGATGGAATATTTTGAGAATTCACCAGATTTTCGTCTAATCGAACAAAAAGATGGTTTATCTGGCAATGGTTATTTCGATAGTGAAGAAGATGATAGTAATAAATATCGAAAATATAAAGCAGTGAATGATGACTGGATAGTTAAAATAACAATTTCCGATTTTAGAAAAATATTAGTTGGTGTGAGTAAAGGGGATAAATTCAAAGGGTATTCTCTCAAATTAAATGAACAAAGTCAAGAGGCAATACCTGAATACAAAATTGTTTAACAACGAGATAAAGAAAAATTGTTTACCACTAACTGAACAGTCATTTATCTTATGGACAATACCGAATTAATAAGACTGGTCGATGAATTACGAGCTTTACCCAAAGAGAATGAATGGGTAGAATTCAAATCCGGGAATGCGGTTACCAATGAAAGATTTGGAATGTACATTTCCGCTATCTCCAATGCGGCATGTATTCATAACAAACCATTGGGCTATCTTGTATTTGGGATAGATGATAAAACTCATGCAGTGCAGGGCACTTCTTTCAGGTTTCAGAAAAGAAAAGAAGGTAATTCAGAACTGGAACTATGGATCCGGCGATTACTCACCCCTTCAATCAAGTTCGAGTTTTTTCCTTGTGATTATGAAGGTCATTACCTCGAAGTTTTTAAAATACCGGCAGCCGTTGGTGAACCCACTCACTTTAAGAATACTCCGTATATTCGTTTTGGATCAAGCCTGACTGAATTAAGAAAATATCCCCAATACATCAAGGCAATTTATAACTCACAAGACGACTGGTCGGCCAAGATAGTTGAGAATGCCACAATCAAAGATCTCGATAGTGAAGCAATTTCCCTTGCAAGAGAAAAATTCAAAGAAAAGATGGCCGGAAAACCTTTCTTCGATGATATAGACTACTGGTCGGATGAAACCTTTCTCGACAAGGCGAAAATTACCCTCAATGGCAAAATCACCAACACCGCTATTATTCTTTTGGGAAAACCCGAATCCTCACATTACATTCTTCCAAGCGTAGCGCAAATTACATGGAAACTCGATACAGAAGAAAAAGCATACGAGCATTTTGAAATACCTTTCCTCATTTCCGTTAATGATGTTTTGAGGCAAATCCGGAATGTCAAATATAAATTCTTCCCGAGTAATCAGCTCATTGCCGTCGAGGTACAGAAGTATGACCCTGAAGTTATACTTGAAGCATTGAATAACACCATTGCACATCAAAATTATAGCTACTTCTCCCGTATCATCGTAACTGAACAGACAGGGAAACTGATATTCTCCAATGCCGGAAATTTCTTTGAAGGAAGTGCAGAGGATTATACCACGGGAAACAAGACCCCACAGAGATATAGGAACCGATGGTTGGCCGATGCGATGGTTACCTTGAAAATGATTGACAGCATGGGATATGGAATACACAAGATGTATAAAAGCCAGATGCAACGATTTTTCCCTTTGCCGGACTATTCAAAGTCAACTATGGATGAGGTAGTGCTTGAAATATATGGCCATGCCATTGATGAGAATTACTCAAAGCTCCTGATCGAGAAAAAAGGCGACATCGACCTGACCGATGCCGTGCTTTTGGATAAAGTGCAAAAGTCACTTCCTATCAATGATAAAGCAGCCCAGAGATTAAAACAAAAAGGATTTATAGAAGGAAGGAAGCCAAACTACTTTATTTCCTCACAGATAGCCAGGATAACCGACAAAAAGGCCCAGTACACCCGTAATAAGGGATTAGATACGGATCTACTCAAATCATTTATTCTAAAGCATATCGACATACACGGCTACGCTACCAGAAAAGAAATAGATGAATTACTATTGGATAAATTACCGGATTATTTGGATGAAGAACAACGTAAAAAAAGAATTGAAAATATTTTACAGCAAATGAAAAGAAATACAATTAAAAATATTGGAACACGTACCAACCCCAAGTGGGTTAGAAAATAGATTTGTGAGGAAAATAGGGATAAATAAGGGAAGAAAATAGTAGTTTAAGGAAAGAAGATATGTGTAAGTATATGATATTTAGATCGATATTGTTGAGTAAATAAGGGAAGGATAGGGAAGAAATAAACTGATTTAAGGGAAGGATTAGAGATAAATTAGGAATAAAAATAACAATTTTAGGGATAAAAATTTATTTATTCTTTGATAATGAGAATTTTAAAATTATCGGATTTAGAGATAAAGTAGAGATAAACAAGGAATAAAGTAGGGATACATTAGGAAAGGAATAAGCCTTATAGGCTTATAAAACTAAATAAAATAGAGGGAAGACTTTATGTATATATGCAATCACGTTATTAATCATTCCAGATTATGAAGAAGAAATGTTTTATTATTACGCCTATTGGCGATGAGGGTTCAATAACAAGAGATAAAGCGGAAGGTGTAATTGAGTCGATAACTCCGGTTCTTGAAGAGTTAGGTTTTGGTTTTGATATTCCTCATAGGATGGCAAAACCTGGATCTATTACAAAGCAAATATTAGAGTGTATATTAAATCATGATCTGGTTATAGCAAATCTTACAGAATTAAACCCTAATGTCATGTATGAACTGGCAGTGAGACATTCAACTGCTAAACCCGTCATAACCATTGCTGAATTTGGAACAAAGTTACCCTTTGACATTACAACGGAAAGAACGATCTTCTACTCTAACGATATGAGGGGGGTACCAAAACTGCAGAAGGAGTTGCGAACATCCATAACTTCTGTTGATTTTGAACAACCGGAATATGACAACCCTATTTATAGGGCGCAAAGGGATTTTAAATTTAAAGAGGTAACAACCGAGAGTAAGGAAGTGTATATAATTCAGCAATTAGACGAGATAAAGAACATGCAACAATATATCAATAGTTTTTTTATTTCACGATCTAATTATAATGTCAATAATGGGGGAATTAGGCTCATTAAGGTTTCTAAAAAATTCAATCTTGGCATTAACGCACTAGTCGAGTTTCTAATCAAAAATGGCTATAATGTAGAAGCAAGTCCAAATGCAAAGATTTCACAAGAGGCATATGAACTTATCGTTGAAAATTTTGGTACTAAAAATGATGATAATGTAGAATTTTAAGTGTATTATGATCCTGAATCCGTACCAGTGAATGACTAAGTAGATGATCAAGTACGCGACCAAGTAAAAGAGTTCTGGTTACTTAGCTAAGAGGATTGCAGATGAAGAAGAAAAGAGAAGAAAAGAGAAGAAAGGCTTATATGAAAATGATGATGACAGCAGAAACTCGTGCAGGGCTACACAGAGACAGCGTAGAATGTATTGAGATTTATAGAATAAAGATAAATAAGATCGTGGAGCTATGGAATAACGTTCCTAATTCCTTAGATGATCTCCTTAATATAGATCTGTTTATCTCTATGAAGTTATGTGATCTATTTGTACTAATTAAACAATATACACAAGCTGATCAACGTTGGGAGGGAATATGTATTGCCGGACAGATTTATACCAAAATGAATGAAAGCCTTAAGAAACTTATAGGTTTTAATGAGAAAGGAAATAGTAATAGTTATTGGATAAAGGTAATGGGGGCGTATGCGCAAAATGATCCTGTATTATACCCTGAATACATAAATATCAAAAAGGAACTGATTGAATACGCACAGGATAAATCAATCCAGAATTATATAAAATTAATACGTAACACGGATGTCCATGGTGACGAAAATTTAGACTCTTTTACCCTATTTAAAATATTGAAAGAGATAGATATTGACTATACATTCAGATTGTTCGTTGAATGGGGCAAGCTCTTACGGAGAACGTCATTTTTTGTGTCCGATTGTTATCAAAAAAAATTTGAGAAATTAAAATAGAAAACATATATGCAAAAGATAAACATACCACAAGCAGAAAGCCAAAGTGCCGACTTGATACAGGAAAATATTGAGCAACTGAAGCAAATCTTCCCTGAAGTAATCAAAGAGGGACGGGTAGATTTCGATGCGCTGAACGATTTGCTGGGTAACTATGCCGACATACCCGAAGAGCGCTTCTATCTCAATTGGGCTGGGAAAGTTAATGCACGCCGCGAAGCACAGAAGCGGAGCACAGGTACACTACGCCCTTGCCCCGAAGAGAGCTTGGACTGGGGCACGACGGAGAATCTTTACATTGAAGGCGACAACTTGGAAGTGCTCAAACTACTGCAAAAAAGCTACCACAGCCGGGTAAAAATGATTTACATAGATCCACCATACAATACAGGGAAGGATTTCGTGTACAAGGACAACTACTCGGACAATATGAAAAACTATTTGGAACAGACCGGACAGGATAAGAAACTTTCCACCAATACCGAAAGCGACGGTCGTTATCACTCCAATTGGTTGAATATGATGTATCCGCGGTTAAAGCTGTCTCGAAATCTGCTTGCGGAGGATGGAGTTATTTTTATCTCGATTGATGATAATGAAGTTGCCAATTTAAGGAAGATTTGTGATGAAATTTATGGAGAAGAGAATTTTGTAGCGCAAATTTCAGTTCAAAGCAATCCTCGTGGTCGGCAATCTGATACATTTATGGCTTCAGTACATGATTATCTTTTAATGTATGCCAAAAATTTAAGAGAGTGTTCTATCAATGGAGCCCCGTTATCTGATGAACAAAAAAGTGAATTTTCTTTTGTGGATGAAAATGGGAACTATCGACTATTAGGATTACGCCAAAGAGGTTCGGCCTCACGTCGTGAAGATAGACCAGATATGTACTTCCCTATATATGTTAACCCTAATGATGGAAAAGTATATTTGGAAAAGAAGATAGGTTATATGGAGGTTTTTCCACGAAAATCAGATGGGACAGACGGTCGATGGATGTGGGGAAAAGCAAAATGTGAAACGGACATATCCCTTCTTGTATCAAAAATGATAGAACACCGTGGAGAATACGACATTTTTATTAAGGACTATCTTAACAGAGGAGAAAGTGAACGTACTCGAAAGTATAAAACGATTTGGGATGATAAAAAATATAACAATCAATTCGGCACACAAGAGGTGAAAGCTCTTATTGGAGATGTATTTACTTTCCCAAAATCATCAAAATTATTGAGTGATATTATTCGGATGGGAAGTATCTTTGATGATAAATCTATCATTTTCGACTTCTTCTCCGGCTCTGCCACAACCGCTCACGCCGTAATGCAACTCAACGCCGAAGATGGAGGCAGCCGCAAATACATTTGTGTACAACTTCCGGAACCTACACCGGAAGATAGTGAAGCACGCAAAGCGGGCTATAATACCATTCCTGAAATAGCCAAGGAGCGTATCCGCCGTGCAGGGAAAAAGATACTCGAAGAACAAAAAGCAAAAGCGGAAAAAGAGGGTGGTTTGTTTGCCGAGGGAAAAAAGAAATTAGATATTGGCTTCAAAGTCTTTAAGCTCGACAGTTCCAATATCAATGCCTGGGATAATACTCCGGCCAACCTGGAAACAGCACTTCACAATTCACTCTTCAACATAAAAACAGACCGGAGTGAAGAGGATCTCCTTTATGAAATACTGATCAAATACGGCATAGAACTGACCCAAAAAATCAATCGCCACACCATTGCCGGAAAAACCGTGTACGAAATGGGGGCGGGATCGTTGATCGTTTGTTTGGCAGACAACCTCACTACAGAGGTGGCCGAAGGGATCGGAAAATTGTATGAAGAAGTGAGTTCCGATGGAATAGACGGTAATTGCCGGGTAGTATTCAAAGACTCCGGGTTCAATGGATCGGATGAAGTCAAAACAAATACATTGCTGATACTGAAACAGCACGGGATCACCAATGTGGCATCGGTTTAAAGCGAATAGGAAAGTATGGCAAAAAAAATGACGATAAAGTTCGAGAGTAATCTCGAATACCAGGGCGAGGCGATAAACAGCATCTGCGATATATTTGAGGGAGAAGAAATCTTTCAAAGCAATTTTTCCATCGCCCCTCTTAAAGATGATGCAGGCAGAATGTTTCAAAGCTTTACCATCGGTATTGGTAACTCCATAAAAATGATCGAAGAGGATATGCTTGCCAATATACAGCGTATTCAGTTAAGAAATGGCCTGCCGCAATCTACGGTTCAGAGTTTCAAAAAAGATGGAATGAACTTCTCCGTGGAAATGGAAACCGGTACAGGAAAAACCTACGTCTATCTGAAAACGATCTTCGAACTGAACCGACGCTACGGTTTTACGAAGTTTATTATTGTAGTGCCCAGCATTGCCATCAAAGAGGGAACAAAGAAATCGCTTGAAATGACCAAAGATCATTTCAAAAGCGAATATGAAAACCTGGTATACGACTACTTTGTATATGATCCCGCCAAATTGGAACAGGTCCGTTCGTTCGCAACAGCCGACACCATCCAAATTATGGTGATAAATATCGACGCCTTCCGAAAAAGTTTTGAGAACGACGACGAAAACAACAAATCAAACATCATCCACCGCTATAACGATAAGTTAGGACACAAGCCCATCGACCTGATCAAGGAAGCCAATCCGATCGTTATCATTGATGAACCGCAGAGTGTGGATAATACCGATAAAGCCAAAGAAGCTATTGCAGCCCTGAATCCGCTTTGCTGTCTGCGCTACTCCGCCACGCACCGTAATCCGTATAACATGATGTACAAGTTGGACTCGATCGACGCATACGAATTGAAGCTTGTGAAACAAATCGAAGTAGCAACGGCTACCGTGGAAGGGTTCCAAAACGATGCTTATATAGATCTGGTGAAAGTGGATAATAAGTCGGGAATTAAGGCACAGGTAGAACTCGATATTCAGAAGAAAGGGAAAGTGGATCGCAAGAAAGTCTGGGTTTCACAAGGTAAAGATTTGTTTGATATCACCGGCCGCGATCAGTACGAAGGATATATTGTGGAAGATATATGGTTCGACGGAGAGTCTTGGTATATGTCATTCACCAGCAACGATAAAGTTGTGAAACAAGGCATTCCGGCCGGAAGCCTTAGCGACGAAATGGTAAAGCGGGAACAAATCCGTATGACCATTGAAGCGCATCTCGACAAAGAGCTGGTACTGAATCCGCAAGGAATAAAGGTGTTGAGCTTGTTCTTTCTCGACAAGGTGGCGAATTACCGGGTATATGATGCGGAAGGAAACCGTCAAAATGGAAAATATGCCCAAATATTTGAGGAAGAATATAACAGGTTAATCCGTAAACCCAAATATCATAGTCTGTTCAATGAATTGAAAGACAGGAGTTTGGAGGTTAGTAAGATACATGACGGCTATTTCTCGATAGACAAACGAGGCAAAGCTTCCGACAAGAAAGATAAATTTGAATATTTTGTAGATACTTCGGGGAAAACCGCCAAAGATGATGACGCCTTCAATCTCATTATGAGCAAAAAGGAAGAATTGTTGAGTTTTGATACGCCGCTCCGCTTTATTTTCTCGCACTCCGCATTGCGTGAAGGCTGGGATAATCCGAACGTATTCCAGATATGCACGTTGAACGAGACAACCAAAGAGGTGAAAAAGAGGCAGGAAATCGGGCGTGGACTCCGTTTGTGTGTTAATCAGGACGGAGAGCGTGTAAAAGGATTTGAGGTCAATACGCTCACGGTCATGGCCAACGAGAGTTACGAAGCATTTGCCAAGGCGTTGCAGAATGAGATTGAAGAAGATACCGGAATTACTTTCGGTTTGCTTTATAAACATTCGTTTGCCCGTATTGAGATGGATGCTTCCCTCGATGAACCAGTCTATTTGGACGAAAAGAAATCGAATGAACTCTATAACTATTTTGTAGAAAAAGGCTATGTGAAAGAGGAAATAGTCAATAAAAAGACCAAAGAGATAGCGGCCAAAGTACAAGATAAACTCAAGATCGACCTGAAAGAGAATCGGGTGGATATTCCGGAAGAATTCGATTATATCAAAGCCCCGATAGTAAAAGTCCTGAAACGTATCAGCGGCAATTTTATGAATATAAAGAATCGGGGCGATGCGCGTAAAGTCACCTTCAAGAAAGAATTCATCATAGATAACGAGGACTTTAAGAATCTTTGGGAACGGATAAAGTACAAAACGACCTACTCTGTCAAACTTAATTCCGAGAGATTGATAGAGCAATGTGCCAGGAAGATATGGGAGAATGTAATCGTCGGAAAAGGAAAATTCGTCACCCGTAAAATCAAATTGGCTATTACGGAGGGCGGTGTTCAGGAAGATGAAAATACGCTACGCGAATCGATGCGGTTAATGGATCAAACGGTTTCGACGCTGCCGGATATTGTCACCTACTTGCAAAACGAAACAGGGCTGACCCGCCAGTCTATTGCAGCTATTCTGCAAAAAAGCGATCGCTTGGAAGCGTTCAAGAAAAATCCACAAGCATTTATTGAATCTGTCATTGACATTATTCGCAATGAGATGCGTTTGATGCTGGTTGATGGGATCAAGTATAAGCGGATCGATCAGGATATGTGGTGTCAGGAGTTGTTTGAAAATAAAGAATTGCAAGGCTATCTGAACAGCAATCTGTTAGAGAGTAAGAAGTCGCCTTATGATTATGTAATTTATGACTCCGTCGTTGAAAGGGATATGGCTCAACGATTGGAAAATTCAGAGAACGTTAAAGTATTCACAAAGCTTCCTTCATGGTTTAAGATTGATACACCGCTCGGGGCATATAATCCCGATTGGGCACTTGTCTGGGACGATGGCAACGAACAGAAACTCTATTTCGTCGTGGAAACCAAGGGAGGATTATTTGACAACTCGGTTAAGATAACAGAACAAGCAAAAATCAATTGTGGTATAAAACACTTTGAGGCAATTAACACGGGGGTGAAGTTAGAATTAGCCAACACTTTCGATACTTTGGTGGATAAAATAAGCTCCTGATAATCATAGACGTATTTTTTACAAATAAATACGTCGGAATGATGAAAAATTTAAAGCGCTTTGTAGGCTCAGATCCGGTTGATGCTGGGAGAAGAATGCCTTATAAACAACTTAAACGAAGTTAAAACTAAACGTAAAAAAATCATGGGTACACAGACAGCGGACGAGTTTAAGAAGAGTATGACAGATATATTAGGTAATGATTTTGGTTCATTTCTATATGTTATCTACAATGAAATTGCTTGGTTGTCATTAAAATGGAGTGAGTATTGTCAGTTGTTTGCAATGAAAGAAACAAGAATCGAATTGCTGAATCAGTCTGCTCCATCTTTCTTTTTTCTCGTTCAAAGGACTCTCTTGGATAGTATCATTCTTGGAATAGCAAAACTTACCGACCCCTGTAATTCCGGAAAAAACAAAAACATAACCCTGAATGCTATTCCCGATTATATCGATGATCAGAATTCGAATTTGAAAGAAGATATTCAAAATGAGATTAGTCAACTTATTCCAAAAGCTCAATTTTGCAGGGATAGGAGGAATAAAATTATCGCCCACATGGATTTTGATTTTATGCTTGACTCTAAGAATGTTGAAGAACTAGAATCGGCAACAAGAGATAAAATAGAAACAGTTATTGCAAGCATCCAATCAATTTATAATAAAATTACAAATACTGCTCTTCAGCCTATTGTGGATAATCGTGGCGCAATATCTTTGCTTCATGTAATTGAAAACGGAATTCGATTTAGAGAAGAAGCCATGGAAAAGAGAAAACAAGGTGAATACTATACCCTTAAATATCCAAGCAAAGTATAAGCTCCTTAGAAGTAATGCGTCCTTTCTGACTAATATATGCATAATGATCAGAAATATTCTAGTCAAAAAAATAATAGACATTATATGCAATAAGATTTGGGGTACATGATTATCAAAGAGTTATAATTTATATTTTTCAATTGACTGATCATCAGTATTATTAAAAATGTTTTATTTTGTAAGTAATTGATAATCAAATAAATAATTATTTATTAAATATAGACTCTAATATTTTATAAAAAAAGAATATCTTTGCAATGAATATGCAGCGGCATAATTTATTAGTTAAAAAACGAAAAGCGTTTTAGATAAGACCCAGACTGTCAAAATCTACCAAATTTTACAAAAGTATCGGGGTATAGCAACAAAACGCTCCACGTCAATATCGGCGTGGGGCTGTTGCTTTATTCGATACTTTGGGCTTTGGTAGAGCCTGACAGTCGGTAAAGTTGGCAGACCCCACGCTTTTTTATTGTCAATACCGAATTTAGGGGTGAACAGCAAACAAATCTTTCAAATAATATATAAATCATTAAACACAAGGAATTATGAAAAAAGTATTATTTCTATTATCCATCTGCATTTTTTTAGTAGGATGTAGTAAAGAAGACACTCCTAGAATTGTAACATCCATTTCTTTTGATAAAAATGAAATATCAATCAAAATGGGTGAATCTGAGACTCTGAAGGTTATTCATGAGCCTTCAGACCTATCCGCTCCTTCTTATACATGGGAATCATCAAATGAAGATGTCGCAACTGTAACAAATGGAAAAGTAGCCGCAATATCTGTTGGAGAAGCAACGATAAAGGTTACTGCTTCGCAATTGGGATTAACAGCTTCGTGTAAAATCAAAGTAAATCCGGTTGAAGCAGAAACAATAGTATTAAACACAACAAATCAAGAATTAAAAATTGGGGATGAATTTCAGTTGACAGCTACTATTGAGCCGGAAAATACGACTGACAAATCAATTACATGGGAATCAAATGATGATAAAATTGCGACAGTTACCGAAGAAGGTTTAGTTAAAGCGGTTGGTGTAGGTAAAGCCATAATTACTGTAACCTCAGGGAATGTATCTGTTACTTGCAATATAGAAGTGGAACCTATACAAGTAACTGGAATTTCATTGTCTCATGAAGATATTGAAATAGAAATAACCGATGAATTTGAACTTCAAGCTACCATAAGTCCCGAAGATGCAACAAATAAGAAAATAATTTGGAGTAGCTCCGATGAAAAAATTGCTAAAGTCAGTGAGAATGGTTTGATTACGGGTGTTGATGTAGGAAAAGCTATAATTACAGCTAAAAGTGAAGATGGAGATCACACAGCCCAGGTTAACGTTACGGTAAATTTAAAAGGTATAAAACTAACCCAAAACAATATATTATTAGCTTTTCCCGATGGTACAGAAGTAATCCATGTACTATATACTCACAATGATGAAGCTTATCTTGAAGCGAAGTGGACTAGTGATAATCCTGAAATTGCGGCAGTAACGGGCGATGGAGCAGGAACTAACAGTGCTCTTATTGAGGCTAAGGGTGAAGGAGAAACAATAATTACAGCGATATCAGCGGATGGATTAAAAACCGCGACCTGTATGGTAAAAGTGGAAAAGATAAAAGTTCAACAGATTGTTCTTAATCATTCATCCTTATCTCTCCTTCCCGGTGAAACTAATCAATTATCAGCACTTGTGTACCCGGACAATGCCTATAATAAAGAACTAAATTGGAGCAGTTCTAACTCAACTGTTGCCTCAATAACACAGGAAGGATTATTGCAAGCCAATCAAGTCGGAACTACAATTATTACCGTAAGATCCCAAGATGGAGGTGCAACTGCAACCTGCAACGTAAATGTTGATGATATTACGTCGTTTATTTCTCTATCATTTCAAGCTTACAGTTTAGTAACTATTAATGGATTTATAACCGGAGACATATACTCAGTGATAACAAATAACAGTAATCAGACAGTTGAGCTGACTTCATTATATATATATGATGGTTATAGTGGTAGATTGGTAGGATATTCCACAGATCCGGCTTTATTAGGAAATCTGTCAGCCGGAAATTCTACTAATTTAGGCATGAAATTTAATTCCGTATATTATCCGATTTTTAAATGGACATTTAAATGGAATGATAATGAATATGAAATTCAACATCAGTACACTGGATCATCAGGTTGGAGGTCAACTTCTGTACAGGTAGAACAGTGGAACAAGATAGAACCAGTTAATGAATAGTAAAGATATATTTTAACCTCTACCTGTAAGATAGGGGAAATTTTCAAAAAATGCTCTAATAATAGAGACTGCCCAGAATTTCCCCTATCTTCATTTCTATTTCTAAGTTTCAAATATATAATAATTCTACTAATCTTTTGGATTGGCCTCAATTTAGAAACCCTTATCCCCCGACAAAAACAACCTTTTGCATTTTTATGTCCATGCTGGTTGAACAGCAAATTTCGGAATATCTAATCCCATAGCTACAATCATTCGGGAACATCGGAAATTGGAGGGCGGAACTCAAAGTCAAAACTCATCACACGTTTCAATACAGGATCCTAATACCAACCGCAGCTCCAAAAAAAATCCCCAATGCCCCCTGGACACCTAATGTACAAAGAATGTTTTGCCTCACCGACAGTGAAATCCGTGTTCTGTCTTGTGTTCATTTCAGATGATAACTGTCAAAAAGCTAACAACTAAGTAAAATCAGGAAAATAAGCCGAAAAAACGAGAGTAATTTTTACCCTCATTATGCAAACGAGAGTAATTTTTTTGTATTTTTGCCCTTGTGTCAAGAACGAGAGTAAAACTTACACTTGAAAGATATGAGCAAATTTGATCGTAAGAAACCATATAATGACTTGCCATTGCTACCGCCAAAGGCAGATATTGAAACGAAAGATATACTTCGCAAAACCATTTCCGCCGGTAGGGCCCTGGCACAACTCAACGGTACTTTGTTGAATTTGCCCAATCCTACCCTGTTTCTGGACACGATCTACCTGCAGGAAGCAAAGGCGAGTTCCGAAGTGGAAAATATCATTACAACCAATGACGAACTTTACAAATCCCTTGTAGCCGACAGAAAAGTGGAAAATTCTGCTACGAAAGAGGTGTTGAGTTACAAGGAAGCACTTTGGTCTGGGTTAGAACAACTAAAGACCAAGCCTTTTATCAACACCAACCTTTGCATAAGAATTGTGCAGTGTATCAAACAAAACAACGCCTCTATCCGGGTTACTCCGGGTACAACGTTGAGCAATACACAAGGCGAAGTGATTTATACCCCGCCAAGTGGAGAAACCGTTATCCGGGAGAAATTGGCAAATCTGGAAAAGTTTATCAATGAGGATGAAAGCATAGACCCCCTTATCAAAATGGCGTTGATGCACTATCAATTTGAAGCCATTCACCCATTTGCCGACGGTAACGGACGAACAGGCCGGATTTTATTATTGCTCTACCTCAAACTTTCGGGGTTATTAGACACTCCGGCCATTTATTTGAGTGAGTACATCATCAAAAATAAGACGGAATATTACCAAAGACTACGTGGTGTAACTGAAAAAAATGAGTGGGAAGAATACATCCTGTTCATGTTGGATATGATAGAGCAGACTTCTGCAAGAGGTTTGGAACGGCTAAACAAAATAACAGAATCAATAGACAAAACCGCTGAAGAAATAAAAACAAAATTGCCAAAAATCTATTCCAAAGATTTGGTTGAAGTTTTATTCCGGTTGCCATACACCAAACGGCAGCATCTAATTGATGAAAACATCGGAAACGCCAAAACGGTCGGAAATTATTTAATAACGTTAGAAGAAAATGGATTTTTGAAATCGGTAAAAGTCGGGAAAGAGAAATTGTATTTGAATGAAAGGCTGTTGAAGATTTTGGAATAATAAATATTGCCCGGACAGCATAAGACTCTTGCTACATTTTCAGTTCCATTGCCCCCGCAAAAACAACCTTTACATTTCTATCCCCCTCAGGTTAACTCCACCAATACCCGTCAATACAATCTGCCGACGATAAATATTACAAAATCAATGTTGCTGATGTAGAACCTAGAACCAATCTCACTAGCTGCTTGATAAATCCTGCCATATTTTTTCTCATTCTTTGCTGTACGGATTATTTTTCTT
>ENA-UOOE01002227-UOOE01002227.1-fermentation-metagenome-genome-assembly--contig:-NODE-2227-length-14266-cov-4.962705_pt1 | contig 14266 bp, 12 predicted proteins | sample MGYA00245776_ERZ724021 | MGnify/ENA primary metagenome ERZ724021 (study PRJEB28704, sample SAMN03018321) | fermentation metagenome | biome: anthropogenic terrestrial biome; feature: soil; material...
GCCGCGCTGATCGCGAATCTGCTGGGCGCTCCAATCCTTGCCCAGATCACCGTCTTTGTCGCCGTAACGGCGATTACGCTTGCCGCAACAAGGCGCTTTGTCAAGAAAATGATGCACTTTAAAAAGGAAGATACCAATGCGGGGCGATACATCGGGAAAAACGGCGTCGTCACCGCTGAAATCGACAACATCGCCGGGCGGGGACAGGTGAACGTGCTCGGCAATATCTGGACTGCCCGCTCCGCGGATGGCTCGGTTCTTCCTGCCGGAACGAATATCCTGGTGCTCAGGATCGAAGGGGTCAAGCTGATCGTGCAGCCCCGGCCCCAGTTAAAAAACAATGAAACTTAACAGGAGGTAATGTCGTGGATATCGGGTTTTATATTTTTCTCATCCTGGTGGTCATCATTCTGATCATTCTGATTTCCAATGTCAAAATCGTGCCGCAGGCGCATTCCTATGTTGTGGAGCGCCTGGGGACCTACCGCGCTTCATGGGACACCGGCCTGCATTTCATGGTCCCGTTTGTCGACCGCGTCGCGAAAAAGGTTTCGCTCAAGGAGCAGGTGATCGATTTCCCGCCGCAGCCGGTCATCACGAAGGACAACGTCACGATGCAGATCGATACGGTCGTCTATTTCCAGATCACGGACCCCAAGCTTTACACCTACGGGGTGGAGCGCCCGCTTTCCGCGATCGAGAATCTGACCGCGACCACCCTTAGGAATATCATCGGCGACCTGGAGCTCGACAACACGCTCACGTCGAGGGATGTCATCAACACCAAAATCCGCACGATCTTAGATGAAGCCACCGACGCGTGGGGCATCAAGGTCAACCGCGTGGAGCTGAAAAACATCCTGCCTCCCCCGGCGATTCAGGATTCGATGGAGAAGCAGATGAAGGCCGAGCGCGACCGCCGCGCCATCATTCTGGATGCGGAAGGGCAGAAGCGCAGCGCCATCCTGATCGCGGAAGGCCAGAAGGAATCCGCGATTCTGGCCGCGGATGCCGAAAAGCAGACCAGGATTCTGGAAGCGGAGGGCGAAGCCGCCGCGATCCTTTCCGTTCAGCGCGCGCTGGCGGACAGCATCAAGCTTCTGAACGCATCGTCGCCCACCGAGCAGGTCATCGCGCTGAAGAGCCTGGAAGCCTTTGAAAAGGCGGCCGACGGAAAGGCGACGAAGATCATCATCCCTTCGGAAATCCAGTCGCTGGCCGGCCTTGCCGCTTCCCTGAAAGAGCTCGTCGTTTCCGACGGCGGGAAGAATCCGGAAGGAAACGCGAAGGACGCGGAAAAACAAACTGCGCATAATACACAAAATAGATAGCATTTTGTCCAAAAGGTCACTGTACCTATACGAAAATGACATTTTGGCGGAACATCGCTTGCATTTGCCGCCCGAATCCAATACAATTAGTTTATATGGAGAATCAGTTTGAACCGGGGGAGTGCGCCATGACAGCGATGTCAGTGAGATCCTTTTGTCAGGGAACGGCATGCAGGTTTCTGTGCGCCGCCCGGTTCTTATAAGCAAAAACAGACGGTGCCGCGGCACGGTCTGTTTTTGCTTTTTCTGATTTCTGAGTTGTATGAATTCTTGATAAGAGGTGCGATTTTAGGATGTCAACGGGAAAAAAAGTAGCTGTGATTATGGGAAGCGACAGTGATTTTGCGGTGGTATCGGCGGCGATCAAGCGCCTGAAGGCGCAGAATGTGCCGGTGGAAGTGCACGTTATGTCCGCCCACCGGACGCCGCAGAAGGTTTCGGAATTCGCGGAGAACGCGCGTAAGAACGGGTTCGGCGTCATCATCGCGGCGGCGGGAAAGGCTGCGCACCTGGCGGGCTTTCTGGCCGCGCACACCACGCTTCCGGTGATTGGGATTCCGATCAAATGCTCCACTTTGGATGGGCTGGACGCCCTGCTCGCAACGGTTCAGATGCCGAGCGGCGTGCCGGTTGCCACCGTGGCGATCGACGGCGCGGAGAACGCGGCGGTTCTGGCCATGCAGATTTTGGCGCTTTCCGACGACGATCTTGCCGGGCGCCTTCAGGCGATGAAGGATGGGATGGTCGAAGGGATCGAGGAAAAGGACCGTGAAATTCAGACGGCCGTTCGCGGACTGTGACAAAAAATAAGCTTGCGGAGGAGTCTTTCCGGTATGAAGAGTTTCAGCGAGAGCTATAAGGCGGCGGGGGTCGACGTGACCGCCGGATATCGGGCGGTGGAGCTGATGAAGCGCCATGTGGAGCGCACGAAGATCCCCGGCGCCGTTTCGGGGATCGGCGGCTTCGGCGGGCTGTTCCAGCCCGATCTTTCCGGCGTGGAGTCCCCCGTTCTGGTTTCCGGCACGGATGGCGTCGGGACCAAGCTGAAAATCGCTTTTCTGATGGACAAGCACGACACGATCGGCATCGACTGCGTCGCCATGTGCGCGAACGACATTGTGTGCTGCGGCGCGCATCCGCTCTTTTTCCTGGATTACCTTGCGGTCGGGAAGAACCGGCCGGAAAAGATTGCGCAGATCGTCTCCGGCGTGGCGGATGGCTGCGTGCAGTCGAACTGCGCGCTGATCGGCGGAGAAACGGCGGAGATGCCCGGCTTTTACCCGGAGGACGAATACGACCTTGCCGGCTTCTGTGTCGGCATGGCGGACCGCGCGAAGATCATCGACGGCTCTGGAATGGAGGAAGGGGACGTGATCCTCGGCCTTGTTTCCTCCGGCGTCCATTCCAACGGATTTTCCCTGGTGCGCAAAGTATTCGGCCTGAACGAGAAAAATGTGAACCTTTATGTGGACGAATTCGGGAAAACGCTGGGGGAGGAGCTTCTGACGCCGACGAAAATCTATGTGCGCCCGGTGCTTTCCCTTCTGAAGGCCTGCCGCGTCCGGGCAATTTCCCACATCACCGGCGGCGGCTTTTACGAGAACGTCCCCCGCATGATGAAGAAGGGGTACACCGCCAGGATCAAACAGGCGGCCCTCCCGGTGCTGCCCGTTTTCACTGTGCTTCAGTCCCGCGGCGGTATCCCCGAACGCGATATGTACAATACGTTCAACATGGGGATCGGCATGTGCCTTGCCGTTCCGAAGCTGGAGGCGGACGCCGCGGTTTCGGCGCTTTCCGCATGCGGGGAAAAGGCCCTTGTGATCGGCGAGGTCGCAAAGGGCGAAGAGGGCGTCGTCCTATGCTGAACATCGCCGTGCTGGTTTCCGGCGGCGGCACGAACCTTCAGGCGCTGATCGACGCCCAAAACCGCGGCGAGCTCCGCGGCGGAAGGATCGGCTGCGTCATTTCCAGCAGGCCGGACGCCTTTGCGCTGGAACGCGCGAAGAAGGCCGGGATTCCGGCGGAAATCCTGGTGCGCCGCGATTTTGCGGAGCAGGCGGCCTACGACGGGGCGCTTCTGCGCCTGCTCGAACGATACGACGCGGGCCTGATCGTGCTCGCGGGCTTTATGACGATCATCAGCAGAACGGTCGTCGGCCGCTACCCGAACCGGATCATCAACATCCACCCGTCCCTGATCCCCGCGTTCTGCGGCGCGGGCTATTACGGCCTGCGCGTGCATGAAGCGGTGCTGGACAGGGGGGTCCGGGTGACCGGCGCGACCGTGCATTTTGTCAACGAGGTGTGCGACGGCGGCCCCATTATCCTGCAGAAGGCGGTGGAGGTGCGGGACGACGACACCCCGCAGACCCTGCAGAAGCGGGTGATGGAGCAGGCGGAATGGCAGCTCCTTCCCAGGGCGGTCTCCCTGTTCTGCGAAGGAAAGCTCGCCGTTTCCGGCAACCGGGTCCGGATCAAAGAATAGGAACGGGGAGGAATTTTACTGTGATGCAGTTGAAAACGGCGGCGGACGAGCTGAGGGGCAACGCCTATCCCGGGCGAGGGATCCTGCTCGGCAGAACGCCGGATGGGATGCACGCAGCCATCGCCTACTTTATCATGGGGCGCAGCGAAAACAGCCGGAACCGGGTCTTTGCCGCCGACGGCGACGGGCTCCGCACCCGGGCGTTCGACCCTTCGAAGGTAAGGGACCCGTCTCTCATCCTCTACTCGCCGGTCCGCGTGTTCGGGGGCGCGACGATCGTCACGAACGGCGACCAGACCGATACCGTCTTTTCGTTTCTGGAGCAGGGAAAATCCTTTGAGGAGGCCCTGCGCACGCGCACGTTCGAGCCGGATGCCCCGAACTTTACGCCCAGAATCTCGGGGATCGCGTTCGCCGCGGGCGGATTCCGCTACGCGCTTTCCATCCTGAAAAGCGCTCAGGGAGACCCGCGCTCCGTGAGGCGGTTCTTTTTCGATTATGAAACGCCGATTTCCGGGCAGGGCCACCTGATCCACACCTACCGGTGCGACGGGAACCCCATCCCTTCTTTCGAGGGGGAGCCGCGCGCCGTTTCGGTGGAAAACGACCTGGATGAATTTACGGATGCCATCTGGAATTCCCTGAATACGGAAAACCGCGTTTCCCTGTTCACCCGGTTCGTGGATTTGAAAAGCGGAACGTTCGAGAGCCGGATCCGCAATAAAAACAATTGATTGGGGAGGGAAAGACTGTGGAACTGATGCTGAAATACGGCTGCAACCCGAATCAGCAGCCATCGAGGATCTTCATGAAGGATGGCGGCCCGCTGCCGGTTACGGTGCTGAACGGCCGGCCGGGATATATCAATTTTCTCGACGCGTTCAACAGCTGGCAGCTGGTGCGGGAGCTGAAAGCGGCGACCGGCCTGCCCGCCGCCGCGTCGTTCAAGCATGTCAGCCCCGCCGGGGCCGCGGTGGCCGTGCCGCTTTCCGACACGCTGAAAAGAATTTACTTTGTCGACGATCTGGAGCTTTCCCCGCTCGCGTGCGCGTACGCGCGGGCGAGGGGCGCGGACCGGATGTCGTCCTACGGCGACTGGATCGCCCTTTCCGACGAGTGCGACGTGCAGACGGCGCGCCTGATCGCCCGCGAGGTTTCGGACGGCATCATCGCGCCGGGCTATACGGATGAGGCGCTTGCGGTGCTGAAATCCAAGCGCAAGGGCAATTACAATATCGTCCGTATGGACGAAACGTACCGCCCCGCGCCGGTCGAGCAGAAGGATGTGTTCGGGGTGACGTTCGAGCAGCGCCGGAACGACTGCGTCGTCGACGCGTCTCTTCTGGAAAATATCGTGACGGACGCGCGTGAGCTGCCCGAAACGGCGAAGCGCGACCTTCTGATCTCGCTGATCACGCTGAAATACACCCAGTCCAACTCCGTCTGCTATGCCATGGACGGACAGGCCGTCGGCGTCGGGGCGGGGCAGCAGTCCAGAATCCACTGCACGCGCCTTGCGGGGAACAAGGCCGACCTGTGGTTTCTGCGCCAGCACCCGAAGACGCTCGCCCTGCGGTTCCGCGACGGGATCCGCCGCCCGGACCGCGACAACACGATCGACGTCTATCTTTCGGACGACGACGCGGATGTCCTTTCGGATGGCGTGTGGCAGCAGCTTTTCGCGGAGAAGCCCGAGCCGCTGACCCGCGCGGAAAAGCGCGAGTGGCTCGGCCGGGGCTCCGGCGTTTCGCTCGGCTCCGACGCGTTTTTCCCGTTCGGGGACAATATCGAACGCGCCAGGCGCAGCGGCGTGAGCTACATCGCCCAGCCGGGCGGCTCCATCCGGGACGACCATGTGATCGAGACCTGCAACAAATACGGGATGGTCATGGCGTTCACGGGCCTTCGGCTGTTCCATCACTGAGTTTTACGGCGGCGGTGCCGTCCGTTTGAGTGTCCGCGGAGCGGATGCTTCCGTTTATTAAATTCCGGGCAGGAACCGAACAAATTGAAAAGTTTTGGTCAAGCTTTTTCAAAAGCTTGCAGGGTTTGGGGCAGCGCCCCAAGGTCTGAAATGCAGGCTGGAGCGTCCGCGCAGCGGGCGCTTTTCCCTTCTTTTACTTGAGGAGTGTGAGATCATGAAAATTCTGGTGGTCGGCGGCGGCGGGCGCGAGCACGCCATTGTCCGCAAGCTGATGGAAAGCCCCCGCGCGGAGAAAATTTACTGCGCGCCCGGAAACGGCGGCATCTCCTGCGACGCCGAATGCGTGCCGGTCGCGGCGGACGACGTGGAGGGCGCGGTGCGCTTTTCGCGCCGCAACGGGATCGGGCTGGTGTTCGTGGCGCCGGACAATCCTCTCGCGGCCGGCATGGTCGACGCCCTGGAGGACGCCGGGATCGCCGCCTTCGGCCCGCGCAAAAACGCCGCGGTCATCGAGAGCAGCAAGGTGTTCTCCAAAAATCTGATGAAAAAGTACCGCATTCCAACTGCGGATTACGAGGTGTTCGACGATCCCGCTGCGGCGATGCGCCGCATCCGCACGAGGGGGCGCTACCCCGTCGTCGTCAAGGCGGACGGCCTCGCGCTCGGCAAGGGCGTCGTGATCGCCGAGGATTACGGTCAGGCGGAAAGCGCGGTCCGCTCGATGATGGAGGATAAAATCTTCGGCGATTCGGGCAGCCGCGTCGTGCTGGAGGAGTTCCTCACCGGGCCGGAGGCTTCCGTGCTGGCGTTTACGGACGGAAAATGCGTGCGGCCCATGGTGTCCTCGAAGGACCACAAGCGCGCGCTGGACGGCGACAAGGGGAAGAATACCGGCGGCATGGGGACGGTCAGCCCCAACCCCTATTACGACGAAGCGACGGCCGGGGAGTGCATGAAGACGATCTTCCTGCCGACCCTGCACGCGATGAACGCGGAGGGCAGGCCGTTCAAGGGGTGCCTGTACTTCGGCCTGATGCTGACCAACGACGGCCCGAAGGTGATCGAGTACAATTCCCGCTTCGGCGACCCGGAGACCCAGGTGGTGCTTCCGCGACTGAAGACCGACCTTGTGGATATCCTGGAGGCGGTCGTTGAGGAACGGCTGGCGGATCAGCCGATCGAGTGGTCGCCCGAGGCGGCCGCCTGCGTGGTCATGGCTTCCGGCGGGTACCCCGCCTCTTACCCGAAAGGGCTGGAGATCACGGGCCTCGGCCCGGACGGGCAGCTCGGCGGGGATGTCACCGTGTATCACGCCGGAACGGCGCGGCGGGATGGAAAGTTTTATACCGCGGGCGGCCGCGTGCTTGGCGTCACGGCGCTGGGGAAGAATTTGGACGAGGCTTTGCAAAAAGCCTACGGCGGCGTTTCCAAAATCCATTTCGAGGGCGCGCATTACCGCCGTGACATCGGCCGCTGAGCCGGATGGGCGTGTTTTCCCGATTGAAATAAAAAAGGCTTCCGCTTCGGAAAAATCCGAGACGGAAGCCCTTTTTGCAGGTCCTATTCGGCCAGAGCCCTTTCCAGCCATGCATCCGCGATGTCCATCGCCAGATACAGCCCATCCTTTATGCTCGATTTCACGATCTGTTTTCTGGACCGGATATCGGGGTCGGTGTACATCAGCTGAATCGTCACCTTGTCCGCGACGTCCATGTCCAAAACGCGCTTCTTGCTCTTTATTTCCAGTTTTATAACGTACTTGTCTCTCATGCTTCCGTAATAAATCACGTCGCCGCAGCGTACCAGGGGTTTTCCTTTGTAGGTCGGGAACTGCGGGGCGTCTTTTTTTTCTTCTTTGCTTTTGCTCGGTTTATTCAATCTGTCGCCCTCCAATCGTTCATATTTCGTATTACACAGCATTTCCAGCCAGGCCTTGTTTGAAAAATAAAAAACGACGGAATTTTATCCGAAATAGACTTAGTTCCTTGCTTTTTCAAACGAGGCCTAGGGTGTAGAATTTGTTTTGTTCCTCCCCCGCCGAAGGTAAGGGGGACTGCGCGGAGCGCTCATCCGTGTTCTCTCGGAAGCTTTGTCTGCGCCGTAAGACTGTAAATTATTATATCATACAATACGGGGCAAGTAAAGCGGGGCCGCACGGCCGGTCGGACAGCAAAAAACCGCTGCGGGAAACAGCGGTTTCTGGTTTGAATGCAAAGAGGTTTATTCCCCCAGATAGGACTTTACGAGAACCTGAAGCAGCTCGTCGCGGTCGATTCTGCGGATCAGGCTGCGGGCATTGTTATGCGCGGTGATGTATGTCGGGTCCTCGGAGAGGATGTAGCCCACTATTTGGTTGATGGGATTGTATCCCTTTTCCTTCAACGCGTCGTAAACAGTGGTAAGAATGGTTTTGATATCATCCTCACGGTCATCCGGAAAAGAAAAAGTCATGGTTTTATCAAACATGGATACACCTCCAGTATCGTCATCATACAACATTCCGAGGATAATTACAAGGGGGAAACCGCGCGAAAAAGCGAGAGACGATCAGGAACGAAGCGCCGCCCCGGCCTTTTCCAGCTCCTGGATGATTTTTTTCATGATTTTGCCGGTATGCTCGTCGGTAAGGGTTTCGTCGGGCGAACGGAGCACGATGCTGAACGCGACGCTCTTTTTTCCGGCTTCGATCTGCTCGCCCCGGTAAACGTCGAAAAGCTTGGTCTTTTCCAGCAGCCTGCCCGCTCCGCGGACGATGGCCTTTTCGAGCGTGAGCACCGGGATGCCGTCGTCGCAGATCAGCGCGAGGTCCCGCGTGACGGCCGGGAATTTCGGCAGCGGCGTGTAATGCTTCTCCATGTCCGCCTGCTCGAACATCAGGTCCGCATCCAGCGAGAAGGAGTAAACGCGGCCCGCGATGCCGTAATTTTCCGCGACCTTCGGGTGAAGCTCGCCGATCACGCCGAGGCGCCGGCCCCCCAGGGTGAGCGCCGCGCACCGTCCCGGGTGATAGCTGAATTCGCCGGAGGAGGCTTCGATTTCCCAGCCGGTGACGGAAAGGCGCTCCAGAAGCTGCTCGGCAATGCCCTTGATCACGAAAAAGTCCGCGTCTCCGCCGTACATGCCGCCGATCAGCGTCGTCTTCTCTACCGGAAGTTTGTCCGGGCTGGTCGGGATATATTCGGTCGCGAGCTCAAAAAGTGCGGCGGAAGGGTTGCGGTTGTTGTAATTGCGCGCCAGAATCTCCATCATGGAGGGCAGCGCCACCGTGCGCATGATGCTGGTGTCCTCGCCGAGCGGATTCGAGATTTTGATCGAATTGCGCAGCGGGTGGGTTTCGGGCATCAGGATTTTATCATAGGCTTTCGGGCTGATGAACGAAAACGTCGTGATCTCGCTCATGCCGAGGGCCAGCATGTTGTCGGTCAGGGCGGACAGGAATTTCTGGCGCGGGCTGTAGCCGCCCTGGGTGCCTCCGCCGAGGGCCGTGCCGGGGATTTTGTCGTATCCGTAAAAGCGCGCGATCTCCTCGGCGACGTCCGCCTTGTGGACAAGGTCGGGCCGGAACGTCGGGACGAGTATGGTGCCGCCGTCGAAACCGCAGTCCAGGCGCCGCAGGATCTCCTTCATCTGCTCTTCGGAAAGGCGGGTGTCGAGGAAGCGGTTGATCCAGCCGGCTTCCAGCGGGATGCGGCGCGGCGTCGGGTCGGCCTGTCCGTCCGACAGGATGCCGTCCGTCACGTCGCCCGCGTCCAGCAGCTCCACAAGCTCGCAGGCGCGTTCCAGCGCGGGGAGGCAGTTATTGGGGTCCAGCCCTTTTTCGTAGCGGGCCGAAGCGTCCGTGCGCATGCCCTGGCTGCGCGCCGTCAGGCGGATGGAGACGGGGTCGAAGCACGCGGATTCAAACACGATGTCCGTCGTCCGGTCCGTGATTCCGCTATGCTCCCCGCCCATCACGCCGGCGATGGCGACCGGCTTTTCGGCGTCCGCGATCACCAGGTTGTCCGGGGTCAGGCGGCGCTGCGTCCCCTCCAGCGTGGTGATGGATTCCCCGTCCCGCGCGCGGCGCACGCGGATTTTTCCGCCGCCGATCCTGGAAAGGTCGAACGAGTGCATCGGCTGGCCGTATTCCAGCATCACGTAATTCGTGATGTCGACGATGTTGTTGATCGGGCGCACCCCCATCGCGCGCAGGCGCTCGCGCATCCAGCGCGGCGAGGGCCTGACGCGCACGTTTTTCACGACCCGCGCCGTGTAGACGGGGCACAGGTCGCGGGCCTCTATTTTCACGTCGAGCAGGCCGCGGCAGCTTCCGTGCCCTGCTTTCACAACGGGCTTGTGCAGCTTCAGCGGCTTCTGAAACGTGGCGGCCACTTCCCGGGCAAGGCCGATCACGGAAAAGCAGTCCGGCCGGTTCGAGGTGATCTCGAATTCCACGGTGGTGTCGTTCAGGCCGATCGCTTCGCGGATCGGGTCGCCCGGCTTGCAGTCCTCCTGCAGGACGAAAATGCCGTTTTCAATCGCGTACGGGAAATCGTGCGCGGTCAGGCCGAGCTCGCCGAGCGAGCACATCATGCCGCAGCTTTCCACGCCGCGCAGCTTCCCCTTTTTGATTTTTTTGCCGCCGGGCAACGTGGAGCCGTGCAGCGCCACAGGCACCAGGTCGCCCACGGTCAGGTTCGTGGCGCCAGTCACGATCTGGAGCGTTTCGGAGCCGGCATCCACCCTGCAGACGACCAGATGGTCCGCGTCGGGGTGCGGCTCGATGGAAAGCACCCTGCCCACGACGACTTTGTCGATTTCGGCGCCTTCCGTCTCATAGCCTTCCACCTTGGAGCCGGACATCGTGACCGCCTCCGTAAAGCTGCGCATCGGCATGGGGTCGAGCGCAACAAATTCTTTCAGCCATTTCATGGAAAGATTCATAATCCCGTCCCCTTTCTAAAACTGTTTCAGGAATCTGACGTCGTTCTCGTAGAACAGGCGCAGGTCGTCGATGCTGTAGCGGCGCATCACGATGCGCTCCAGCCCCATGCCGAACGCGAAGCCGCTGTATTCCTCGGGGTCGATGCCGCAGTTCGACAGCACCTTCGGGTGCACCATGCCGCAGCCCAGGATCTCGATCCAGCCCTCGCCCTTGCACAGGCGGCAGCCCTCGCCGTGGCAGCTGAAGCACTGCACGTCCACCTCTGCGGAAGGCTCGGTGAACGGAAAATGGTGCGGGCGGAAGCGCACGACGGAATCTTCGCCGTACAGGCGCTTGACGAAGGTTTCCAGCGTGCCCTTCAGATTGGCGAACGTGATCCCTTTGTCGACGACAAGCCCCTCGATCTGGTGGAACAGGGGGGAATGGGTGGCGTCCACCGCGTCGGAGCGGTAGACGCGGCCGGGGGAGATGATGCGGATGGGCGGTTTCTGCTTTTCCATGACGCGGACCTGAACCGGAGAGGTCTGAGTGCGCAGCAGGATGTTGTCGTTGATGTAGAACGTGTCCTGCGTGTCGCGCGCCGGGTGGTTCTTCGGCATGTTCAGCGCCTCGAAATTATAATAGTCGTATTCGACCTCGGGCCCTTCCACGATCCGGAACCCCATGCCGACGAAAATCTCCTTCAGCTCGTCGAGCACGATGGTCAGCGGGTGGCGCACGCCGAGCTCGCGGTGCACGCCGGGCAGCGTCACGTCGAGCTTTTCCCGCTCCAGCCTCCTCTTCATTTCCTCGGCTTTCAGTTCGCCGGCCCGCTTTTCCAGATCCTGCTCGATCAGGGAGCGGATCCGGTTTGCAAGCTGCCCCACGGCCGGCCGCTCCTCGGCGGAAAGCTTTCCCATCTGCTTTAAGATGGAGGTCAGCTCGCCTTTTTTACCCAGATATTTTACGCGCAGGCTTTCCAGAACCTGCTGCCCGTCTGCCTGTGAAAGCTCGCGAACCGCGCGGTCGCGGATCGCTTCCAGCTGCTCTTTCATGGCGTTTCTTCCTTTCCTGCTTTTGGGCGCCCTGCAAATAAAAAACGCCTCCATCCCGAAAAGGGACGAAGGCGCAATGCTCCGCGGTACCACCCTGATTTTTGAAAGCGTCAAACACTTTTTCGGCCTTTAACGGTGCCCGCCGTCGCGGCCTACTTTGTGGTTCAGCCGCGCCGCTCCAAAGGGAACTTCTTCTTTTTTCCGCCGGGAACATGCTTTCAGCCTGCGGCATGCTTTCTCTGTCCGGCCCGAAAAAGAATACTTTTCTTTTTCATCGCGTTGTCTTTTTCTCAATATATCACGTCCCGGCCTTTTTTTCAAGAGGGGAAACGCGGGATTTTTCCCGGCGGAGCTCTCTCGGAGCGGCGGGGAAAAAGGGATGGGCGGAATTGACAGCCCGCCGCCCGCATGATATAGTGAAAAACAAACGATGACAGGCGGGGGAGTTCGATGGAATTACAGAGCGGGGAACCTTCGGCGCCGCGCTGCGCCGGCGTACTGCTGCCGGTCGGCAGCCTTCCTTCCAGGGGCGGGATCGGGTCGCTCGGCGCGGCGGCCTTTGAATTTCTCGATTTTTTAAAGGCGGCGGGGCAGGCCTGCTGGCAGGTGCTGCCGCTCGGCCCCACCGGATGCGGAGACAGCCCGTACCAGCCGTTTTCCGTGTTCGCCGGGAATCCGTATTTCGTGGACCCGGAGGCGCTCGCGCGCGGGGGCCTGATTTCGCAGCGGGAGCTTTCCGCGTTCAATTTCGGGGACGACCCAGGCTGGATTGACTATGCGAAGCTGTGGGAATCCCGGTACGCGCTTCTGCGCTCCGCGTTCGACGCGTTCCGGGGCGGCGGGGAAACGGAGGAATTCGCCCGCTTCTGCCGGGACAATGCGTTCTGGCTTCGGGATTACAGCCTGTTCATGGCGCTGAAGGGCTTTTTCGGGAACCGGGAGTGGCGGTTGTGGCCGCGCCCCATCCGCCGCCGCGAGCCCCGGGCCGTCGCGGAATATTCCGAAAAATTGAAAAGCGAAACGGATTTTTGGAACTTCGTCCAGTTTCAGTTTTTCCGCCAGTGGGGGGAAATCCGGCGGCGCGCCGGGAAGCTTGGCATCCGCATCATCGGGGACATGCCGATTTACGCCGCTTTGGACAGCGCGGATGCGTGGGCGGGCCGGGAGCTGTTCCAGATGGACGGGGACGGAAATCCCTCCGCCGTCGCGGGAGTTCCGCCGGATTTCTTTTCCGAAACGGGGCAGCTTTGGGGCAATCCCCTTTACGACTGGGACGCGATGGAGCAAACGGGCTTCGGTTGGTGGAAAAAGCGGGCCGCTTTCGCCGCCGGCCTGTTCGACGCCGTGCGCATCGACCATTTCATCGGGTTCGCCCGTTATTTTTCGGTTCCGGCTGGGGCCGAAACGGCGGCTTCGGGGACATACCGCGACGGCCCCGGGGAAAAGATCATCCGCGCCGTTGATTCCGCCCGCGGGGACTGCCGCATCATCGCGGAGGACCTCGGGGTCTCCCTGCCGCAGGTGAAGGAGCTGCTGAGAAAATCCGGGTATCCCGGCATGCGCGTCCTGGAATTCGCGTTCGACGGCTCCCCAGAAAACGAGCACCTGCCCCACTTATACGGGCATAACGTCGTCGCGTACAGCGGCACGCACGACAACGACACGCTCGCGGGATATTTCGGGCCGAAGCGGCGGGAGGAGACCCGCCGCGCCATGAAATATCTGGGCGCGGCGAGCCCGGCCGACATCCCGCGCGCCGCCGTGTGCCGCCTGTACGAAAGCGCGGCCGACACGGTGATCGTTCAGGCGCAGGACCTGCTGGGGCTTGGCAGCGCGGCCCGCATGAATTTTCCGTCGAGGGCGGACGGAAACTGGTGCTGGCGGCTCCTTCCCGGCCAGCTGACCCCGGATCTTGCGGAAAGCCTTGCGGGGCTGGCGCGGCGGTGCGGCAGACTGCCCAAAAGGGGCTGACCTTTCCCGCGCTTTCTTGTCAAATCCGCTTTTTTATGATATCATGAAAGATATCATTCTATCAAAATAATTTGATTGAATCCAATACGGGAGGAAACCGCATGGATGTTTTTGTGGAACAGCTTGTCAAAAGAAAAAACGGGGCGTCGGATTTTCTGATCTCCGGCGGCATCATCGTGCTGGGCGTCGTTGTGGCCGCCGCAGGGCTGCTGATCCCGGCGATCGCTCCGTTCGAGGTGATTCTTGCGGCCGGTATCATTTACGGCGCGTATTACCTGATCTCCTCGAGAAATCTGGAATACGAGTACAGCACGACGAACGGGGATTTCACTGTGGACAAGATCATCAACCGCCGCAGGCGCAAGCGGGTGTGCCAGCTCGATCTTCATTCCGTGGAGGAAATGGGGAAATATCAGGCCGAAGCCGTGAAAAACAGACCGTTCGACAGGCGCCTGAACGTGGGGGCCGACGCCGCCGGAACCGGCGCGTGGTACATGATCGCCCGCATCCCGCAGCTCGGGAACACGCTTCTGATCTTCAGCCCGAATGAGAGAGTGCTGAACGCGGTGAAGCCTTTTCTGCCAAGGCAGGTGT
>ENA-UOOE01002229-UOOE01002229.1-fermentation-metagenome-genome-assembly--contig:-NODE-2229-length-14262-cov-38.273105_pt1 | contig 14262 bp, 11 predicted proteins | sample MGYA00245776_ERZ724021 | MGnify/ENA primary metagenome ERZ724021 (study PRJEB28704, sample SAMN03018321) | fermentation metagenome | biome: anthropogenic terrestrial biome; feature: soil...
AAAGCACTGGACCAGTGCACAGACAGCAAGCTGTACGTTGCCATGAATCTGTCGTTCGCCTGTTCCCTGCGCATGGGTGAAATCCTCGGGCTGACTTGGAACAACGTCCATATTACCGACGAAGACATTGCAAATGACGATGCCTGGGTTTACATCGACAAAGAGTTGACGCGGGCCTCAAAGCGCGCCATTGAGATGCTGGGGAAGAAGGACATCTACTATATCTTCAAGCCGCTCATGAGCAATACGAGCACCCGCCTGATCTTAAAAAAGCCGAAGACAGAATCCAGTATCCGCAAAATCTGGCTGCCCAAAACGCTTGCCTACATTCTGCGGAAGTGGAAAGAAAGCCAGGACGAGTTGAAAGGGTTCTTAGGGGACGAGTACCAGGATTTCAACCTGGTCGTGGCGCAGTCCAACGGACGGCCCTGTGAGGAACGCATCATCTTAAAAGAATTTTCCAAGTTACGGAAAAAAGCCGGATTACCCAGCGTCGTGTTCCACAGCCTCCGGCATTCCAGCACGACCTATAAGCTGAAACTCAATCACGGCGACCTGAAGGCGACGCAAGGGGATACCGGCCATGCCGACCTCGATATGATTACCAAAGTCTATGCTCACATCTTGGATGAGGACCGTAAGGTCAATGCTCAGAGATTTGAGTCCGCGTTCTATGCAAACCCCGATCTCCGAACCGTGAAGCCGCCTCAGGAACAGCCGCAGCAGCCTGCGGTGGACGTAAAGGCGCTCGCGGAGCAGCTTTCCAAATCGCCGGAATTGCTCCAGACGCTGTCCCTGCTGCTTGCCGCGCAAAGCCGGCCTCAAAAGGCTTGCTGACGCGCTCTTAGCAAAAAAACGAAATTTCTTAGCAAGCCCTCAAAAACCGTTCAAATCCTATTAGCAAACTGCTTGTCGCCCCCGGGACAAAAATCCATCCTGCCAAAGGAGCGGAAAATAAAGAAAAGCGCCGAAAAACCTTGATTTTACGGCGTTTGTGGTGTCCCCGGGGCGGTTCGAACGCCCGGCCTACTGCTTAGGAGGCAGTCGCTCTATCCAGCTGCGCTACGGAGACTTATGAAATTTTAGGGCTAAATGGATTTGAACGATCTGCCGCTTAGGAGGCAGTCGCTCTATCCAGCTGCGCTACGGAGACTTATGAAATTTTAGGGCTAAATGGATTTGAACGATCTGCCGCTTAGGAGGCAGTCGCTCTATCCAGCTGCGCTACGGAGACGGATTTTGTTCCCGCCGTTGCGGCCGGAACAGCGTCCTTATTATAGGATGAAACCTCTTTTTTGTCAAATGGCGGGCTCAGTCCGTCCGTTTTTTGACGTCCTCGGCGTACATTTTCCGCAGGGTGGTGGGGTCCGCGATGCCGGTGGCGGGCAGGCCGTTCAAAAGCTGAAAGTCCTTCACGCTCTGCTCCGTGCCATCCCCAAACAGGCCGGTCGGCTTCATGAACATATAGCCCAGCTCTTTAAGGCGGTTCTGCATCTTCAGCACGTCGTCGTTCTGCATGCCCTTCTTCAGCGTCTGGTTCAGGTTCAGGCTGCTGCTGGAGGCCGGCGCCGAGGACTGCGCCTCGGTGGGCTCCGCCTGCCCGGAGGAAGTGCCCCGCAGCAGCTCCGGGTGAACCGTCCCGGCCATGAAGCTCACGGCCTCAATCATATTTTCGCCCTGCAGGCGCATCCAGTTCGGGTCCATCTCATAGACTTTGCCGCTCTTGACCGCCGCCAGCTTCTGGTACTGGGGGGAAGCGGCGAGCTTCGCCTTGACCCCCTTGGCGCAGAAGAGATAGGCCGGGTTGGAGATGGCGAGCGACTGGGCCGAAATTTTCCCGTCCTTGCCGCTGTCCGCCACATTGGTCAGGCCCGCGGCCTCCACCAGGCTGCCCGCGAACGTGTCGCCGGTGGCGGCGCCGCCCTGGGCGTCGGTCAGGTACGCCGCCGTAATCGGCGTGTTCCCTTTTTTGGACACGCGGGTGATGTCGTCGAGGGTCTCCAGCATATCCTGCGCTGATTCCTTCCCTTTGTCATGGCCGGTCTCCGCGCCTTTCAGCGCTTCGCCGACCTCGGAATACAGGCGGGCGAGGTCGGCCCGGCCGGCCGCGGGCTTCAGCACGAGCACGGAGATTCCCGCGCCCTTCATCGCCTGCTGCTGCGCCTCGGTCAAAGGCGAGTCCGCAAACACAAGGTCGGCGCCGAGGCCCTTGATTTTCTTGGCGTCGTCCGCCGTCACGTTCGGCAGCGCGGCGAGGTCCGGCTGCGTGCAGGCGGCGCTTTTGGCCTTCAGCGAAATTTCATACCCCAGCTCCAGAATCACGTCGGCCACGTTCTGCGAAAGCACCGCCGCGCCGGAGGGCGGGTTGCGGAGGGTGACCGACCCGACGGTCACGGGGTAATCGGCGGCGCCCGCGCCGGAAGAAATGTTGTTTTTGGACCCGCATCCGGCAAGATACGGCAGGAAAAGCACGGCGCACAGCAGAGCGGCGATGCACTTTTTCAGCATAAGGCTCTCCTTTCTTCGCTTCGGGCCGGCAAAACGGCCCCGTTTCCGCCTTCGCTCCGCGCGAAAACAGGCCGATTTTGTCGCAGACCGCAATGTTTTTTATTGTACCCTGCGCGGGGATTCTCTGTCAAGGCCGGCCCGGCAGGTTGCGGGCGGACCCAAAGTCTGGTATGATAAAATTGGAAAAGAGGGTGCTCCATGAAATTCCGCAAGATTCTGGCCGGCCTGGCGGCCGCCTCCGTCTGCGCGCTCGCCGTCTGCTCCGGCTGCCGGGCCGGCGCGGGCAGCCCGGCGGGCTCCGCCCCGGCCTCCGGCACGTCCGGCGGGCCCGACGCGGGCGTCCTGTTCCGCGAGGCGAAAACCGCGGCCGAAACCATGAAAAGCTGCGAGGCGACGTTTTCCAGCTCGCTGGTCTTCACGGCCGGCGAAAAGCGGCACTCGTTCCGCTCCGGCGGCAGCGCCGTTTTCACCGCGGAGCCGTTCGCCCTCCGGTCCGTGCGCTCTTCGCAGGAAGACGGGCTTTCCGGCCGGGCGGAGACCTACACGGTCGCGGAGAACGGCAGCCTCTGGTTCTACGGCCGCGGCGCCGACGGAGCCTGGCGCAAGGCCGAAGAGCCGGGGCTGGACACCTCCCCGCTCGCGCAGATTGAAATCCTCGGCCTGCTGAACAGCGCCGAGCAGGAAAAATACGTGCGCGAGACGCAGGCGGATTCCCGCCCGGCCCATAAGATAGAGCTGAGGCTGAAAAGCGAGGTCCTGCGCAGCACCATCGAGACCGTCGCCGCCGCCTCCGGCATCGGCAGCGGCTCCCGCACCCTCGTCCAGGCTCTGCTGGAGAGCGCGCCGCCCGTCTACGCCTACGCCTACATCGACGCGCGGGACGGCCGCCTCCTCCGCCTGGAGCTGGACGCGGCGGACACCGTGGACCGCCTGTTCCGCGGCATCGACGGAAGCAGCGTGAAAATCCGCGTCTCCGAATGCAGCGTCTCCGGCGGCCTCTCAAAGGTGAACGGCGCGCCGCCCGTCCGCCTGCCGGACGAAGTCCAAAAAGCCGCCGCGGTGCAGGCGCAGGGCTGAGGCGCGGCTTTCAGGTCAGGCGGACGTCGTAGTGGGCGCGCTCGCCGCCGATATACTTCGGGCGCGTGCGCGCGCAGACCAGGTTGGCCTGACCGATCTTTTTGACGGAAAGCCGCACCGGCACCGCCACGGGCATCAGATGCATGCCGATCAGCGTGTCGCCGATGTCCATGCCGGCCCGCGCCGCGTGAAGCTCCTCCACCGCCGCGGGATGCTCGAACGCATGGTATGCGGCCGTGGCGAACGACCCGCCGGCTTTCGGCTGGGGCACGGCGTTCACGACGGGCAGGCGGTACTTTTCGGCGGCGGCCCGCTCCACAATCAGCGCGCGGTTCAGGTGCTCGCAGCACTGGGCCGCGAGGTAAACCCCTTTCTCTTTCAGGGCGAAGTAAATGGGGTGAAACACGGCGTCGGCAATCTCCGTGCTGGAAAACGTGCCGATGTCGTGGCCTCCGATTTCGCTGGACGAGCATCCGACGACGAAAATATCCCCCTGTTTGAGGTCTGCGATTTTCAGCAGCTCGGCGACCGCGGCAGCGGCCTGGCCGGCGATTTCTTCATACATGGACGAAAGCACTTCCTTCCTGCCCGGCGGGGCGCTTCGGGCTTTCCGCCGTCCCCCGGCCCGCCGGATGCGGGGGACGGCCCGCGCACGGTTCAGTGGCGCGGGTTTGCGCGGACTTTCAGCACCGCCTCGATCATGGCCATCACGACCCGCGCGTTTTCTTTCTGGTCCAGCTCCGGCAGCGGCTGGCCCTCCGCCACGACCCGGTACCGGGGCGGCAGCTTGTTCAGCGCCAGCGCCACGATGTCCCGCTTGCAGCGGTCGCACCGGCAGCACGAAAAGCGCTCCAGCACGGGGTTCAGCTTTTTGAGGACCGCCGCCTCCATCACGTTCACGACGGCCATGCGCCTGCTGTCGAGGGCCGGCACGGCCACGCGGTGCGGCTGAGACCTGGCCCGCGCCGCCCGGAGCTCCGCGCCGGGGGCGGGCGCCGCCGCCCGCTCCGCCCGGGCCGCCTTCAGCCCGGAGGGCATCAGCTTTTCATACATCCGTTCCTTGTCGATTTCTTTTTTGGTTCGCGCCATGCGCCCCTATGCCCCTTTCGCCAGCAGCTCGTCGAGGAACCTGCCGTAATCGCGCGCGATGTTGTTGCGCGGGGCATAGTCGAAGATGCTCTTCTGCGCCGACTGGGCCTCGCTCGCCGCCACGCTGTTGCGGATGCAGGTGTCGAAGATGCGGATATCCAGGTCGCGCGCAATCAGCTCCGCCGTGCCGCGGATCTCGCGGTTGAGCAGCGTGCGGGGGTTGCAGCGCGTGAGCAGGATGCCCGCGATGGAAATGCCCGGGTTGCAGTAATTGCGGACGCGCTGCACCGTCTCGTAAAGCTGGGCGATGCCCTGCAGGCTGAAGATATCCGCCAGCATCGGGACCACGATGGTGTCCGACGCCGCGAACGCGTTGATGGTCAGGATGCCGAGCGCCGGGGGCGTATCCAGCACGATGTAGTCGTACAGCCCCTGCACGGGCTCGAGCGCCCGCTTGAGCAGAAACTCCCGCCCCGCGGCGGTGAACTCCAGCTCGATGCCGCTCAGCAGGATGCTGGAGGGCGCCACGTCCGCCGCCGGCAGTTTCTGAATCGCGTACTGCATCTTCGCCTCGCCCTTCAGCACGTCGTAGACGGTCGCGCCGGTCTCCGGGTCGGCGCCCATGCTGAAGCCGAGGTTGCCCTGCGGGTCCAGGTCCACGGCGAGCGCGCGCCTGCCCCGCTTTTTCAGGCCGGCCGCCAGCGCGCAGGCCGTCGTGGTCTTGCCGACCCCGCCCTTCTGGTTTGAAACGGAAATCACTTTGGCCATCCGGCTGTTCCCTCTTCCCGGAAAGATTTCTCCGCATTCCCGTCTATTATAGCCTGCCGTGCCCTTTTTTACAACCTGCCCCGGTCCGTCCCGAGCCCGAACGTCTTCCCCAGAAACTGCAGGTAGGTCCTGAACGCCGACGGAATCGCGTATTTTTCGAGCAGGGTCTCCGGCTGAATCCACGAAAAGTCGGCCACGGGCACCCGGACCTGCGCCACGTACCCCGCCATTTTCCATTCCACATGGGTGAAGATATGCCGGGCCTTCGGCAGGGGCCGGACGCTGACCGGCGCGACGCCCCACTGGCCCAGGACCTTTTCGGCCCGGGCGGCCGGCAGCGTGCCCGCCACGCTCGGGAACTCCCACAGGCCGGCCAGCAGGCCCGTCTGCGGGCGGCGGCGCACCGCGGCCCGGCGCCCGCACAGCAGCAGAAAGACCGTCCTGCGCTGGACCTTCCGCTTCGGCCGCGGGCTGCGGACCGGCAGGGCGCCGGCCTGCCCGGTTCTGCGCCCCTCGCACAGGGCGGCGAGCGGGCACCGGTCGCACAGCGGCGCGCCGTTCGGCAGGCAGACCGTCGCGCCCAGCTCCATCAGGGACTGGGTGAAGGCCGAGGCGGCGTCTTTCGGGTAGACGCCCCGCAGGACCTCGCGCACTCTGCGCCGGCAGGCCGGGTCCGCCGTGTTCTCCCGCGAGGCGGCCAGCCGCGCGGCCACCCGCAGCACGTTGCCGTCCACGGCGGGCTCCGGCAGGCCGTAGGCGATGGAGGAGATCGCCCCCGCGGTGTACTCGCCGACGCCCGGCAGCTTCCGCAGCTGGGCCGCGCCGTGCGGAAGGGCGCCGCCGTACTCCTCCACCACAACCGCGGCGGCCCTGTGCAGGTTGCGCACGCGGCTGTAGTACCCCAGCCCTTCCCACAGCTTCAGCAGCCGCTCCTCCGGCGCCGCGGCGAGCGCGCGCACGTCGGGGATCTCGCGCACGAAGCGCTCGAAATAGGGAATCACCGTCTCCGTGCGCGTCTGCTGAAGCATGATTTCGGATACCCAGACCCGGTACGGCGTCGGGTCGTCCCGCCACGGAAGGGTGCGCGCATGCCCCGCGTACCAGCGCAGAAGCGGTCGTACGATCTTTGAAAAATCCATTTTTTATACCCTGCTGTCAAAAAATTGTACCCTCTGCCGAGTTTATCATAGCATAAATTTCGTGCGGGCGAAAGGAAAGGACCTTCATACGGGCTTTCCAATTTATTCCTCTTTCGCCGTTTTTCGCAAAAATGCGGAAAAAGGAGCGGGGGTCCTTCCCCCGCTCCCCAGAGTGCCGAAAAACACAGAGCCTGCCGCAGCCGCCGGGCCGCTGTTATGCCTTTCCGGCGCAGCCGAGCACGGCGGTGATTTTATGCTCCACCATGCCCTTGATGGCGTCGCGGGCGGCGCCCAGGTATTTCCGCGGGTCGAAGACGTCGGGGTGCTCGGTCAGGTACTTGCGCACGGTCCCCGTCATCGCGAGGCGCAGGTCGGAATCGACGTTGATCTTGCAGACGGCCATCGTCGCGGCCTTGCGGAGCATGTCCTCCGGGATGCCGATGGCGTCGGGCATCTTGCCGCCGTAGCGGTTGATCATCTGCACGAATTCCGGCACGACCGAAGAGGCGCCGTGCAGCACGATCGGGAAGCCGGGCAGCCGGTCCGAGACCTCCTTGAGGATGTCGAAGCGCAGGCGGGGCTTCTGGCCGGGCTTGAACTTATACGCGCCGTGGCTCGTCCCGATCGCGATGGCGAGGGAATCCACGCCCGTTTTGGAGACGAAGTCCTGCACCTGGTCCGGGTCGGTGAACTGGGCTTTGTCGTCCGCCACGTTCACGGCGTCCTCGATGCCGGCCAGGCGGCCCAGCTCCGCCTCGACGGTCACGTTGTGCCTGTGGGCGTATTCCACCACGCGGCGGGTCTCCGCCACGTTCTCTTCATACGGCTTGGCGGAGCCGTCGTACATCACGGAAGTAAAGCCGTCGTCGACGCAGTCCCTGCAGACCTCGTACGAGGGGCCGTGGTCGAGGTGCAGCGCGATGGGGATATCCGGGTGCTCCACCACCGCGGACTCCACCAGCTTGACCAGGTAGGTCGGGGTCGCGTATTTGCGCGCGCCCGCCGAAGCCTGAAGGATCACCGGCGCCTTCAGCTCGGCGCACGCCTCCGTAATCCCCTGCACAATCTCCATATTGTTGACGTTGAACGCGCCGATCGCATACCCCTCGGCATAGGCTTTTTTGAACATTTCCTTGGTATTGACCAACGACATGGGCTTCACTCCTATTCGATTTTGATGTCCTGGAATCCGGGACTTCTGAAACTGTGGTCCTATTATACTCCATTCGGCGGCAAAGATAAAGGGACGGCGCTCAGGAACACCGCGCCCCCGCCCCCGCGTTTTCCCGGCGGAAAAGCTCCGGGTGGTTCCGGCTGTAATGGAACACGTACTGCTGGGCGACGCCCGCGTAGGGGCCGAACCACGCGGGGTCCCTGCCGGGGAACAGGGTGCGCATGGCGCGCTTCATCCACACGTCGGCGGGGAACGCGTCCAGCCGGTGCAGGCCGTAGAGCAGGGCGCAGTCGGCCACCTTCGGCCCCACGCCGGGCAGGGCCGTCAGGCGGGCGCGCGCCTGCGGCAGGGGCAGCCGGCGCAGAAGCGCAAAGTCCAGCTCCCCGCAGGCGACCCGCCGCGCCGCCTCCCGCACATACGGCGCGCGGAACCCGCACCCCAGGGCGCGCAGGTCGCCCTCGCCCGCCGCCGCCAGCGCCCGCGGGGCGGGGAACGCATGCCCGCCGCCGCGCGCGGGTTCGCCGTAGGCGGCGCACAGCCGCGCGACCATCCCCCGGATGCGCCGGATGTTGTTGCACTGCGAGAGGATGAACGAGCACAGCGCCTCCCACGGGTCCTGGTTCAGGATGCGGATGTCCGGCGCATAGCGCACGGCCCGCGCCAGCGCCGGGTCCATCCGGCAGAAGCGCGCGCGGATGGCGCCGTAGTCCCGCCCGAGGTCGAAATACCGCGCCCAGAACGGGTCCTCCGGCAGCCGGGGGAAGCTTTTTTCCGTCAGCCGCAGAAAGCGCCCGCCGGCCACGCCCTCCCAGGCGCCGTCCGGCGTCTTGCGCCAGCGGAAGCACTGCCCGCACGCCAGTGTCTGGCCCAGGGCCGCAAAATCCATCCGCACGTCCCTCCCTCCGTGCGCCTATTATACCACACCCCCGCGGCCGCCTTCAACCGCCGGGAATACAGGCAGTAATCTGGCAAAGTTCTAACCGGTTGACATAAATTTTATGCATTTCTGTGAATCCACTTTTCCACCCGTCCCCACGCTGAACTTTTCAACTTTTTCCACCGGGTTTTCCACCGTTCCTCCACTCTGTTTCCACAGTTTTATGTAAACCGGTGCAAATACCCCCCGTATAATGGCGCGCCGCTACAGGCGCTTTATGACCTCGAAGGTCCCGTCCACCACCAGCCTGTTCTGGGGAAAGAAAGAGTTGACGGTCCAGTAGCTCACGCCGGCGAGGCCGTAGCGGTCGGCCAGCTCCAGCTTGGCGCGGATGCTGCGCGCGTCCTCGAACCAGACCTCGTGCCTTCTGCCCCCGGAATCGTAATAGTTGAAGAACGGCGACTGCGACTGCGGGTCGAACCGGATCTCCGCCCCGACCTCGGCGGCCAGGTTGACCGCGCCGGTGTTGGTCAGCGGGCGCGCCGAAGAGCCCTGCACGAACGGCAGTGTCCAGTCGTAGCCGTAGTTCGGGATGCCCATCAGGATTTTTTCCGGCGGGATGGCGGTGACCGCGTACTGCAGCACCTGCTCCACGCGGTCCAGCGGGGCGACCGCCATGGGCGGGCCGTAGGTGTAGCCCCACTCGTAGGTCATCAGAATCACGCGGTCGGCCAGCTCGCCGTGGACGGGGTAGTCGTGCGCCTCGTACAGCAGGCCCGGCTGGTCGGCGGAGGTTTTCGGCGCGAGGGAGGTGGCGACCCGGTACCCGAGCGGGTGCAGACGCTCCACGACCCTGCGCAGAAAGGCGTTGTAGGCCTCGCGGTCCTCCGGGCGGATATACTCGAAGTCGATGTTCAGTCCGTAGTATTTTTCCCCGCCGCCGAGCGCGCCGACGATGTTTTCGAGCAGTGCGTCCTGCGCGGCCGGGTCCGTGAGGACCGCGTGCGCGATGTCGCTGCTGAAGCCGCCCTCCGGCCGCAGGTTCGTCACGGCCATCATCGGGGCCACCCGCTGCGCGCGCGCCGCCTGCACGGGGGCCGCGTCGTCCAGCGAGGCCAGGCTGCCGTCCGCGCGCGCCTCGTAGCTGAACAGGGTCAGGTAGGTCAGGAACGGCAGCGTCCACTCCAGCGTGGCGGGCCGGATGCCCGTCGTGTAGCCGTTGACTTCCGCGCTGCCGAGCCGGGGCAGCGTGACCGGAATCACGAGCCGCTGCCCGGCGTCAATCCGGTCCGGGTCGGTCACGGAGGGGTTCGCCTGCGCCAGCGCCTGCTGCGTCACGCCGTACAGCGCGGCAATCTGCGAGAAGGTCTCGCCCGGCTGCACGGTGTGAACCACGCTCTCGGCCGGCAGCACCAGCGTCTGCCCCACGACGAGCCGGCCCGGGTTCTGCAGCCCGTTGTCGCCGATCACGTCCTGTACGGAGACGCCGTACCGCCGGGCGATGCCGTACACGCTGTCGCCCTGCCGAACCGTATAGATAACCATAAAAATCCCCTTTCTCCTGCTGCTTTTTCTTAAATATATGCCGCGGGGGAAACGCTTCATGCGGCTTTCGCCGCCTCCCCCGGGGACGGGCGCGCTTTTTCTCGCGCTTTGCGCCGTTTTATCCCGGGCTTTTTGTGATATAATGAGGAAAACAAGGAACGGGGGAGCTGCTGAATTTATGGAAGAGAAGAATGAGAAGGACGAAAGAAACGGCGAAGGCCTGATTGCGGGGAGGAACGCCGTGGCCGAGGCGCTGCGCAGCGGGCGGCCGATCGACTGCCTGTATGTGGCGCGCGGCGGGCGCCCGGGTTCTCTGGGCGCGCTGACCGCGCAGGCGAAGCGCCGCGGGATTCCCGTCAAAGAGACGGACAAAAGGAAGCTGGACCGCCTGTGCGGCCCCACGGAGCACCAGGGCGTGGCGGCCGCGGCGGCCGCGAAGGAATACGCGAGCGTGGACGACATCTTCCGCGTCGCGAAGGAGCGCGGCGAACCGCCCTTCATCCTGGTCGCGGACGGCCTGGAGGACCCGCACAACCTCGGCGCGGTGATCCGCGTGGCGGAGTGCGCGGGCGCGCACGGGGTGATTCTTCCCCGGCGGCGCAGCGCGGGCCTGACGGCCGCCGTGGAAAGGGCGAGCGCCGGCGCGCTGGAGTACGTCCCCGTCGCCCGCGTGCCGAACCTGGCGGCCGCGCTGGAGGACCTGAAGGCCCGCGGCGTCTGGATTTACGCCGCGGACATGGACGGGCAGCCGTGGTGCGAAACGGACTTTTCCGGCCCGCTCGCGCTGGTCATCGGCTCGGAGGGCGCCGGCCTCGGCCGGCTCGTCCGGGAAAAATCGGATTTTGTGATATCCCTGCCGATGATGGGCAAGATAAATTCGCTTAACGCATCCGTCGCATGCGGCGTCATCTGCTATGAAATCCTCCGGCAGAGGCACGGCGTTAAGACAAAATAACTCGGGAGCGGATTGCGATGAAAGACGAAAAAAAAGCCCCGCGCGGCGATTATTCCGTCGATGAGATTCTGGCGGAGGCGCACGTGATGAAGGAGCGCGAGTCGGCCGGCAAAAAGGCCGCCCCGCCCAGGGCCGGCGCGCCGGAGCACAGCGCGCCAGCCGCGGCGGAAAAGCCCGCCGGCGCGGAGGAGATCGCCCGCCGCGCGCGGGAGGCCCTTTCGACGGAGGCCGGCGAAGCCGGGCCCGCGCAGGGCGCCGGCGCGCCGAAGGCCCAAAAGCCGAAGCGCAAAAAGCGCTTTTCGCTGTTTCACCGCAGAAAAAAAGAAGAGGATTCCGACGACGGCATGAAGGACGACGTGTACTACGGCCTTCAGCTCAAGCCGCTGGAGGAGTACCGGCGCGAATACGAGGAGACCGTGCAGTTCGACTCCATCCGGCCCGAAGCGGAGAAAAAGGCCGCGCCGCCCGAAGCGCAGAAGCCGGCCGAAGGCGCCGGCGGCGCCGGGCAGCCCAGCTTCCCCTACCTGTTCGACCGGGATTCCGCCGAAAGCGGCGGGGCGGACCCGCAGCTCTCCGAAGCCGTCGAGAAAATCCACCGCGAGCGGCAGAAGCGCCTCGAAAAAATCATGGAGCACGCGGGCCTCGACGCCGGCGACGTCTTCAGCGCGGAGGATTCCGCGCCGGGGCCCGAAGTGCCCCCGCCGTCCGTGCGGCCGGAGATACCGCCCGTCCCGCCTTCCGGCTTCCCCGTCCAAAAGCCGGCGGCGCCCCCCGCGGCGCCGGAGACCCCGCCCGCGCCCCGCGCGCCGGAGCTCTCGCGGCGGGAAAAGCCGGGCGCGGAGAAAAAGCCGGCCGCGCCCGCCGAAAGCCCCGAAGCGCCGCCGAAGGCCGAAAACGCCGCGCCCGAGGAGCCGCCCGCGCCGGTCCGCGAGCCGGGCGTCCCGGCCCCCGCGAAGGACCGCCGCCCCGCGCCCCCGCCGAGGCAGGAGCCGAAGGACCGGCCCGTGCCGGGGTACCGCCTTGAGAATCCGCCGCTGCACGTCATCGACCCCGGCGGAATCGGGCAGGCCCTCGCCGCCGAGGCGGCGGCCTACAAAATTCCGCCCGCGCCCGAGGCGGAGCCCATCCCGTTCCCGGCGGAAAAGCCGGCGCCGCCGAAGCCGGAAGCCGCCGAACCCCCCCGGAAGCAGCCGGAAAAAGAGCCGGGCCCGGCGGATTCGCCCTCCGGGCCGCCCGGCGGCATCGACCGCCTGCCCCTTCCGCAGGCCGCGCCGCCGGAGCCCAAAAAACGGTTCCGCCTGTTCGGCAGCGAGGAGGACCCCGCCCAGGCCCCCGCCGAGCCCCGCGGCGCGGAGGAGCCGCTGGAGGACTACGACAGCCCGGCGGACGCGCCCTCGGTGCAGAACGACCTTTCCGCCAGCGTGCGCAGGCTTTTCCTGCGCTTCGCGGTCACGGGCCTGTGCACGGTTCTGCTGCTGGCCCTCGGCTTTTTTGCGGAGCACCCGGCCCTTCTGCCGCCGGCGCTACATAGCCTGTACGACCCGCAGGCCCTGCGGATCGCCCAGCTCATCTTTCTGCTGATCTGCGGGGCGTTCTGCGCGCCGGCCCTCTGGAACGGGCTGAGCGGCCTGTTCGCCTTCCGCGCCAATACCGACAGCGCCGCCGCGGTGGCCGCGGCGGCCGCGCTGCTGCAGAACCTCATGTTCCTGTTCCTGCCGGGCGGCAGCGGCCTGCACCTGTACACGCCCCTCGCGGCGGCCGCGCTGTTCCTCAACACGGCGGGCAAGCTCAGCATGGCGCGCCGCATCCTGCGCAACTTCCGCTTTCTCACTTCGCCGGGGCAGAAGTACGCGGTGCAGATGTTCCGCGACCACAACACCGCCATCCGCCTCGTCCCGGCGAGCGCGGACGGCGACCCGAAAATTGCCTACCAGGCCAAGGCCGGCTTTCTGAGCGGCTTCCTGCGCCTCTCCTACGCATCGGACCCCGCCGACCACATCTCCCAGCTCCTCGCGCCCGTCGGCTTCATCGCCGGGCTGGCGCTCTGTGCCGCCGCGGCGTTCCTCACGAAGGACGGCGCGAAGGCGCTGACGGTCTTCGCGGCCTCGGCCTGCGTGTGCGTGCCGTTCGCCAACACGCTCTGCGTGAATCTTCCGCTCGCGCGCGTCTCCAAAATCGCGGCGCGCTGCGGCGGCATGGCGGTCGGCTGGCCCGCGGTCGACCGCTTCAGCGAGGTCGGCTGGATTCTGGCGGATGCGCGGGATCTGTTCCCGCGCGGGACCGTCACCCTGAGCGGCATCCAGACCTTCTCCGGCGGCAGAATCGACAGAGCCATCCTCGACGCCACGGCGCTGGCGGAAGCGGCGGGCGGTCCGCTGAACGACCTCTTCAGCCAGATTGTCAAAAGCCGGGACGACATTCTGCCCCGCGTGGAGCGCTCCTCCTACGAGGACGGCGCGGGGGTCTGCGGCGCGGTCTCCGGCCGGGACGTGCTGATCGGCAACCGGGAGCTGCTCAAAAAGCACGGCGTGGCCGCGCCCTCCCCGGAATACGAGGGCAAGTACCTGCGCGCGGGGAAGGTGCCGCTGTACCTCGCGTGCGGCGGCGCCCTCGTGGCGATGTTCCTGGTCTCCTACCGCTCCGACCGGCGCAGGGCCAAGGAGCTGCGCCGGCTGGAGTACAACGGCATCGGTCTGGCCGTGCGCACCCGCGACCCGAACGTCACCCCGCGCCTGCTGGCCTCGTGCTTCGGCCTCAGCGAGCACTCCGTCGTGATTCTGCCCGAAAAGCTCGGCGAATTCTACCGCGCCCTGCGCAGAAATCCCCCGGAGCGCCCCGAGGCGGTGCTGGCCACCCGCGGCCGCGCGACCGCCATGATGCGCCTGCTGACCGCCTGCGTGCGCCAGCGCGGCAACATCGCCATCGCCGTGGCGCTGCAGGTGGCGGGCGTGGCGCTCGGCTTCGCGCTGGTCGCGATGCTCGTCTTCTCCTCCAGCCTCGGCCAGATTACGGCGACGGCGATGGCCGCCTTCGAGGCCTTCTGGGCGCTGGCCGTGATTTTCGTCCCCCGTCTCCGCAAGCCCTGAGCGGGCAGCGTAACGCTGCATCTTCGGCCCGGCGTGGGGAACGG
>ENA-UOOE01002232-UOOE01002232.1-fermentation-metagenome-genome-assembly--contig:-NODE-2232-length-14244-cov-3.179787_pt1 | contig 14244 bp, 13 predicted proteins | sample MGYA00245776_ERZ724021 | MGnify/ENA primary metagenome ERZ724021 (study PRJEB28704, sample SAMN03018321) | fermentation metagenome | biome: anthropogenic terrestrial biome; feature: soil; material...
TAACACCCGATAGTGATATGGAAGAGCGTTTTCTACGTTATTTATGACGGTACCAAAATTACTATATATTCGATTATAGGGATGAAATTTTGCGAGACTTAGAAAAGGTTTTCGACATGGATTTAGGGAAAAAGTATATGGCCGTCTCCGAGATAAAAAAAGTTTTGCAATATCATAAATAGGGGCCAAATATTCAACATCAAAATACCAGATAGAGAAGCTCAGCAAATCGCATGATTGCATGATTTGCTGAGCTTCTCTATCTATTTTTGCTGCTAAAAAAGAAAAGTGTACCAAAGAATACACTCGAGAGCAAATCCGGAAAATTGAGGAGTTGGGAGAATGGTTAATCAGCATATTCGAAACATAATCATGGATATTGTTCGGAAATATGCGGAAGCAGTGCAACTACAATATCAGCTGATATCCTTTTACCTGTTTGGCTCATATGCCAAAGGCACACCACATGAAGATAGCGATATCGACATTGCTGTGGTGGCAAATAATTTCAGTGGCGATTTCGATAGACGATAAACTTTCTTTTGTGGGGTGGATTTGCCTGAAACGTAAGAAAAAGGTTGGAATTTCAGCCTTTTTTATAATATGCTTTCTAAATAAAGGGCTGAAAGACTCAGTAGTAAAATTTTAAAACTTTGTCCCAAAATGGTTGACCTTTGTCCCAATGTGTATTATGATTATAATGACCTGTGGAGGTGGATGATTGAGATGAAGAAAAAGAATATTATTAATTTGATAAAGTACCATTCCGAAGAAAATGACGTAGGTTTTAGGAATGAAGCATATGAAGTTGCGAGAGCGTTTGATGCGGCTGGCGATCATCAGCTAGCTGAATATGTCATGGCTCTTATGTCAAATGCAAATACGTTTGTACCACAAATAAACGAAAACCATTCTGGCTTTTTTGAAAAAGTGGTTGTAGGAAATGAACCTCTCCCACTACCTGAAGCAATTGAACAAGATATACTGGGGATCATTAATGCCGTAAGTCGTAATTTGGGAATTAATAAATTTCTTTTCCAAGGGGCACCTGGAACAGGTAAAACGGAAACAGTAAAGCAACTGGCTCGTATCTTGAGTCGTGAACTCTATATGGTTGATTTTGCATCTGTAATCGATAGCAAGCTGGGGCAAACACAGAAAAACATCACGGCTTTTTTTGCAGAAATTAATGGTTTTGCCCATCCGGAAAAGGTAATTGTACTCTTCGATGAGATTGACTCAATCGCCTTAGATAGAACAAACTCAAACGATTTGCGAGAAATGGGAAGAGCAACATCTACTGTTCTAAAAAAGCTGGAACAACTTGATGAGCGTATAGTTCTAATTGCGACTACTAATCTTTTTGAGTACTTTGATAAGGCTCTAATTAGAAGGTTTGATTCTGTTATTGATTTTAACCGTTATAGCCAGGAGGATTTGTTTGAAATTGCAGAAGCATTACTGAACAGTTTCTTAAACAAATACAAATGCACTGGCAGAAATGTACGGTTATTTCGGAAAATAATGTTGCTCTTAAACCCACTGCCCTATCCAGGTGAATTGAAAAACCTAATACGTACCTCCATTGCTTTTAGTAATCCGAGTGATGAGTTTAACTACCTAAAAAGATTGTACTCTTATGTCAATAACGAAAAGGCAATTGACTTAAAGAACCTTCAAGAACAGGGATTCACCGTACGAGAAATAGAAATTCTCACGGGCATTTCTAAAAGTCAAGTTGCCAGAGAACTGAAGGAGTAACGGATGAATAATCTACTGCAATTAAAAGGACAATTACAATACCAAGCTAATTCGAGTAGGCCTGGAGCACCTAGTCTACCTATGGGTAGTTCCGTTAAATCTCAACACCTTCAAGCTATGAAGCAACAACTAAGTGATATTTTGGAGTACTGGAAACATGACAAGACTATAAAGGGCGCATTGGTTAGCGTGTATTATTGCAATGTCGTGGCAAAAAGCAATCGCATAAAAGGACTTTTATCTAAAGGATCTGCTGACCCAAACGACTCAATTCGCGGTTCTAAGTTTTATGGTGACGATCCGATTCAGCATGTATTTACATATTATGTGAAATTGGATACGTTGAAAGAATCTATTCGCCGTTTAGAAATCTGCAATGACATTGTTAATAATAAGTATAACGGTGAGATTTCGTGGGAAGATATTGAGTCCATCAACAACCGGTCTGAAAAATATCGTTACACGGATCTTGCGAAAACTAACTTTGTTAAAGTAATTGTTGATGCAAATTATGTTCAGAAATTCACTATTGATCGGGATGTCGAGTTGGATGAAGAATTATCAATCGTAACGATATATAAAACCGATGTTAGGACAACCGAACTTTTGGGAAGCCTAGGTATTAGTATGATTGAGGCAAAAGTCATTGATGAGACCACGGTGCGATTAGATCCAGATGAATTAAAGATCTTAAAACAAAAGGCTCCATACCTCATTGCAATGAAAACTCGTGACTTATCAAAAATGATTCCAGAAGAAATGGTTGAGTGTGACTCTTCGGTTGTACAGATTCCATCTCCAAAGCAGGAAGCGACTGTTGGTGTAATTGATACATTGTTTTACGAGGACGTATATTTCAAAGAATGGGTTACTTACACTTGTATGGTAGATGAAAGTATAGAAACTACCACCCAAGACTGTACTCATGGAACAGAGGTTACTTCTATCATTGTTGATGGTCCATCGATCAATCCTGATCTGGATGATGGTTGCGGTCGATTTAGGGTTAGACACTTTGGCGTAGCAACGGGAGGTCGATTTAGTTCCTTCTCTGTGCTAAAAGCTATTCGTGAAATAGTTGCAAAAAATAGGGACATTAAAGTATGGAATCTCTCGCTTGGCTCTGTCATGGAGATTAACAGAAACTTCATTTCTCCCGAAGCTGCTGAGCTTGATAAAATTCAGTGTGAATATGATGTCGTTTTTGTTGTCTCTGGAACAAATAAGCCGGTAGACATCTCTAGGACGATGATGATTGGAGCACCAGCTGATTCACTAAACTCCATTGTTGTAAACGCTGTTGATTTTGACGGGAATGCGGCTTCTTATCATAGAGTTGGACCCGTGCTATCTTTTTTTAACAAACCAGACGTTAGCTATTATGGAGGCGACTATGGTCAGAAAATCAGAGTATGCACGCCTTTTGGAGAAGCATTTGTCTCAGGTACCTCTTTTGCCGCACCGTGGATAACTCGCAAAATTGCATATTTAATCCATAACATGGGATTTACAAGAGAAGTGGCAAAAGCACTGCTCGTTGATGCAGCTGCTGGCTGGAACCGAAGGGATGATGTTTCTCATTCCATTGGATATGGTGTTGTTCCGAAAAGAATTGAGAACATTATCCAGACTCCTAGTGATGAAATTAGGTTTATTATGACTGGCTGTTCCGATGCATATGAAACTTATGCATATAACATTCCGATACCAGTTTATAAGGATAAGCACCCCTTTTTTGTAAGAGCGACTCTCTGTTATTTCCCGAGATGTTCTAGGCACCAAGGAGTTGATTATACTAGCACAGAAATGGATATTCACTTTGGGCGAATAAAAGAAGAGGACGGCAAGGCGAAAAATCTTTCTATCAATGCCAATAAGCAAGATAATGAAGGTTTTAACCTGATTAGAGAAGAGCATGCACGTAAATTATATCGAAAATGGGATAATGTGAAGCTTATTAGCGATGTTATCAAAAGTCGCTCTAGGCCGCGAAAAGCCTATGGTCTTGGCATGTGGGGACTCAGTATAAAGACTAAGGAAAGACTGCGTTCCAAAAACGGAAAAGGACTTCAATTTGGAGTGGTTGTTACTCTAAAAGAGATGCATGGCGAGAATCGAATTGATGATTTTATTAAGTTGTGCATGATGCGCGGGTGGATAGTAAATCAAATCGATATAGATAATCGTATCGACGTATATAGTAAGGCGGAGGAGGATTTAACTCTTGAATAAGTAGACTTCAATTGCTGCTAAGTTTATTGTTGAACCAACTTGTAGGTAATGGTCATCTAAAAAAAGGAATAACGGAAAGCCCACGATTAAAACCGTGGCTTTTGGCTACATCTTTTGTAATCCCGTCCTCTGTTGTTTTTGCAATAGCGAGTGATGTAGCCGTCAATGTAGTTCATGACTATTTATTGTCTATTCTTTTTTTCATGGTGAGGCTTCTCCAAGTAATTATTGAATTCTTCTAGTTCAGCGGTGGATAAAACAGGCGCCTGATGCAAATAATACCTCTTTGGAGGTAGAAAGCATGAGGCGCCTTTTAACGTTATTTAAGATTCTTACAGTTATCTTTATCCTCCTTGCATTGCAACTGGTACGTTGGCAACTAGTGAGATCTGATCTAGCCAAGATCGCCCTGCGCCAAAGAAGCGAAGCCTTGCCCCTGGACTCTGGCAGAGCCCAGATCCTCGACCGGGACGGCAAACCACTAACTGGAGGCGGCAGCCGTAAATCTCTCGGCGCATTTCCAGTCCTAATCCCCAATCCACAAAAAGAAGCTCTCCCTTGGCAACTAGCACCCATCTTGGGAAAATCCCCAGAGAGTATTGCAGATAATATAAAAAAGGGCAAACCAATCTTTTTAGCTCGAGGATTGAACAAATGGCAGCTTGAAGCATTAAAACCATACCTTGGCGAGGGCCTTGTGGTGGTGCATGAAAAATTGCGCTACATAGAACCAGCCCTTGCGCCACATCTCATAGGCTACCTGCGAACAGCAGATCAAAAGGGAGTAACGGGAATTGAGGCCCTTGCAAACGAAGAATTATCACACGTAGCTCCAGTGGAACTTGCAGCCATCGTAGATGGCAACCGCAGACTGATCCCAGGGCTCGGATACAGAATCCTAGGCGGAGAAGGCAACCAAGGCGCGGGTCTCGTCACAACACTGGATCGCAAAATCCAGGAAGTGGCGCAAGAGGAGCTTATTAAAACAGGCCAAAGGGGTGCCGTGGTGGTAGTAGATGCCACAAACGGCAACCTGCTCGCTGCAGCCAGCAACCCCACCTTCGATCCTAACCAGGTGGAAAGCGCACTTTCTGCCTCAGGCTCACCTCTTCTTAACCGCACCATCCATAACTATTACCCTGGCTCCGTCTTCAAATTAGTGGTTACAGCAGCGGCACTCGAGGAGAAGCTAACCACACCCGAGGAACGCTTCTTCGACCCAGGCTATCGGGATGTAGGGAGGGTAAGATTTCGCTGCTGGCTAGAAGGCGGCCATGGCGACTTGAATTTGGTCGATGCTCTGGCCCAATCCTGTAACAGTGTCTATGTGGAATTGGGGCAAAGGCTAGGTACCAAAATGATCAGCTATGCAGAAAGGATGGGGCTGGGAATTAAAACTGGGATTGGTCTGCCACAGGAGGAGCAGGGAAGTCTGCCTCGTGGCAAGTTTGCAAAACAGGATTTTGGCAACATGGCCATGGGACAGAGGGGGATCCAGGCCACCCCAATGCAGGTGGCAAGGCTCCTGGTCACGCTCCTTCAGGGACGGGAAACCCAGCTCAATCTACTTCCAGGCCGGGAGACATTCGGTCCCTCTGTAATCAGTCCCCAGACACGGGTCACTGTGCGCTCCATGATGGCAGAGGTTGTAGGGCGCGGCACAGGCTCTTTAGCGCAAGTGCCCCTCTATGGAGCAGGAGGCAAAACAGGCTCCGCCCAGACCGGGCGCCTGAGCCCGTGGGGGGAGCCTGAAGTAGATGCCTGGTTTGCAGGCTTCTTTCCGCTACTTAATCCTAAATATGTAATCGTGGTACTCCTAGAGGGTGGAGGCGGCGGCGGAAATGTTGCAGCCCCGATTTTTCGACGGATCGCCATGAAGATCTCCTAACGCTTCTGCAACATGGCAGAGCGAACCTGAGTCCTAATCCCCTGGGGCAAAATTGCTTGGACTGTGGTGGGCATACGCCGTACAGAAACCCAGCCTAGCCCTGCAATCGCAAGGTCCTCCAGTGGCTCCAAAACAAACTCCTGCTCTTCCCATTTTTTAGGTGGGCATTTGGCGCAGCTTCCCCCCAGCCACCTGGGAGCCTCAGCCAGCAAGGCTGGGGCTTTCTCAGCATTTGTGCGGTGGAGCTTAATGCTCCCTGGCACATACACCTGAAGCACAGTCTGGTTGTGATTGATAAGACAACCTAAAGAGCCAAATAAAAGGGCCTCTCCCCCGTCTAGCTCATAGAGCATGCTCGAGATAGGGGAGGAGGGGATCAGTTTGGTTTGGCAGCTAGGACATAGGTGTGCATCCATCCTACCCTCTGGAGTGAGACCTGGGGTATCTAGGATCTGGCCACCATGGTAGGGGCGGCTATTAAGATCTAGGGTGGTACCGGCTAAAGTGGAGATAGTGGGCTTGGGAGCCGCTTGTGGCAATAGCCGTTCCAATAGAGCGCTTTTGCCCACATTGGTGACCCCCACAATGGCCGTACGAGAGGGAGCTCTTTTTCTCAAAAAAGAACTTAGCCGCGAGATTCCCATCCCGTTTTTGCTGCTGATGGGAAAAATTGCTTGCGCCCTGGCGCCTCTTCGGGAAAGCTCCTCTCGGCACCAGGCAACCACCTCTTGGGTTTTGGCAATAGGAGGCAATAGATCCATTTTGGTCAGGACCACAGCTAACTTTCCCTGGGCCAATCTAATTAGCTCAGGGGAGAGGGTGCCGGCAAAATCAATTGGATCTATGAGCATCAGCACCAGCTGAGAGTGGGAGATTGCATTTTTAGCTAGCTTCAGCTCAGCTTCTCTAGAAAGAGGAGTGGGAGCAAGCTCTCCATAGTGGGTCAATCGATAGCAGCGCTTGCAAAGACTCTTCCCCTCAGTTTGAGAGGGGATAAAACCAGGTGAATTTGGTGATTCGCTTTGCAGCTTGATGCCGCAACCTGTGCAACTGGATATTTTAGACCACACCTTTCAGCATGCCCCGGGAACGGAAATAGGAGAGGAGCCAGCGTTCAAGTTTCCGCACACAGCGGGTAGTGACCAGTTCTTTATCGCTTAGGGGAATTAGGAGGATGGTATAGACACCTAGCCTGTTTCCACCGTACACATCAGTAAACAGTTGATCACCGATCACAGCAGTCTGTTGGGGCTTTGTGTCCAAAACCTCCATCGCCTTGCGAAAAGAACGTCCCCAAGGCTTCACAGCCCGGCCCAGTCCCGGAATCTTCAGTTCAGTTGTCACCCGACTGACCCTTTTGGCTGTGGAATTGGAGAGAATACAAAGCTCTAGCCCAGCCCTCTGGGCACTCTCCAGCCAAGAGCGAACCCCTTTCCCATAGAGGGTGGTATTCCACTCCACAAGGGTATTATCCAGATCGAGGATTACCCCCCGAATTCCTCGCTCCATCAGCACTTGCGGATCAATCTCAGCTAAGGTGTGTGCTATCGCCCGGGGGCAAAACTTTTCAAACAAGCTCTCCCCATCCTTTACCTTATAGTTTTACCACTATGGTACCACAAGGCGGGCTATGTGGCAATTTATTTTTCCATCTCCTTTTGCAGTTTTCCCAAAGCTCTTTTCTCAATTCGCGATACATAAGAGCGGGAAATGCCCAGTAGCTTTGAAATTTCTCGCTGGGTCTTGCGAATCCCGTCTAATAGCCCATAGCGCATTTTTAATACTTGTTGTTCCCTAGAGGAGAGGTGCATTATTTTTTGGTATAGTTTTTCCTGTTCTAGCTTGCTCTCCACCTGGTCTGATGTGCTTTCTGCATCTGTGGCTAAAATGTCCATTAAGGTTAAGTCGTTATCCTCTTTGTCTGTGCCTATGGGCTCGTTGAGCATAATCTCGCTTTTTTGCCTGCGGGTGGCCCGCAGGTGCATGAGGATTTCATTTTCAATGCACCGGGCAGCGTATGTGGCCAGGCGAGTGTTTTTATCGGTTTGAAAGGTACCGATGGCTTTGATCAGACCGATGGTGCCAATCGAGATCAGATCATCTGTGGTGTCTCCAGTTTGGTCGAATTTCTTCACAATATGGGCAACTAGTCGCAGATTATGTTCGATGAGAATATTGCGGGCACAAGGGTCCCCTTGGGCCTTCAGTTCCAGGAGCCTTCGCTCCTCATCGCTTGCCAAGGGTTTGGGAAAAACATTGGGAGTTGATACGTACGAGGCAAGGAAACTTAGAATCTTCATCAAAAACGCTGCCAGGCCACCTAATGCTAACATATCATGATGCCTCCCCTGCCATATAATCCTTCTAAATCATATGAAAAGAAAAGGCTTCCTGTGCAAGTCCGCCTCATGTATAAAATGGTTAAAGCTGGCATATACTGAAATTGAGGAGAGGGAGGGACAAGCATGGTTAAATTAGTGACAGGCAATGTTTTTGGCGGCGAACTTTTGGAGAAAATACGAGAACTAGCCGCCGTGGCCAAAGCCCAAGACCCCCAGTTGAAACAGGGGAAGGTAGTGGATTTGGCTTTAGTGCCAAAAGAAGGAAATCTAGAGGTAACTTTGCTATTTCAAGCGTAAAACCGCATTTCGCGGCTTTTTTTGCAGGATTTTCCAAGTGAGAAGGAGAATAATAGAGACAGTTCATAAAAAAGTGAGGGACCAGCTTGAAAAGGCATTTTAATGAAGCCCTAGCCCAGGAGCTTTTAGGTGCGCTGTTGGCTCAGGGCGGAGATTTTGCGGAAGTTTATTGGGAACATACCAGCTCTCAATCACTCTTTTTAGAGGGAGAGAAACTGGAGCGATTATCTGGGGGAGAAGATCTGGGGTTGGGTCTGCGCCTTGTGGTCTCTGACCGTACTTTCTATGCCCACACCAGCGACCTGGAGCCCGAATCACTCCTGGAGCTGGCTACAAGGCTAGCCCGGGGAGCAGAAGGAAAACCAGGGCAGGTAGAGGAGCTGCTTTTGCGGGAAGCCCCAGTCCGCTTTGGTGTGCGCCAGCCGCCTTCTCAGGTGGAAACCGGCGAGAAAGCACAGCTTCTCCACATTCTAAATCAAGAAGCACGCCGGGCGCCCCAGGTGAGACAGGTAACTGCAAGCTACGGCAATGTGGAGCAGGAGATCCTCGTTGCCAACTCTCTGGGCTTTATGGCCCAGGACAAGCGCACCCGGGTGCGCTTGGTGGTGAATGTAATCGCCGAAGATCAAGGTAAGATTCAGACCGGCTATGAGTCCATAGGAGGAGTTGGCGGCTTCGAGCTTGTAGCTACAGGTGCCCCACAAATGGCACAAAGTGCCCGGGAGCGAGCAGTGATGATGTTATCCGCCAGATCCGCACCTAGCGGTCAGATGACAGTGGTGATGGCAGGGGAGGCTGGAGGCACCATGGTCCATGAGGCTTGCGGCCATGGCCTAGAAGCAGACCTTGTGCAAAAAGGGCTATCTGTTTATGCAGACAAAATGGGACAGAGGGTAGCATCGTCCCTAATTACCGTGATCGATGATGCAACTTTGCCTGGCCGCTATGGTTCCTTCGCCTTTGATGACGAAGGAACCCCAGGACAGAGGACTGTGCTAATCGAAAATGGTATTCTTAAAAGCTATATGTACAATCTGAATACAGCCCGCAAGGAGAACCGGGAAAGCACAGGCAATGGCAGGCGAGATTCCTATCGTAGCCGGCCCATCCCCAGGATGAGCAACACCTATATTGCCTCTGGAGAGACTGATCCCGAAGAGATTATTGCTGCCACCGAAAACGGCCTTTATGTGACCAAAATGGGAGGGGGCCAGGTTAACACCACCAATGGCGACTTCGTCTTCGAGGTTACAGAGGGTTATTTACTCCAGAACGGTAAAATTGGAGCGCCTGTACGCGGCGCTACGCTAATTGGCAATGGCCCCCAGGTGCTCTCGGAGGTTGATCTTGTGGGGCAAGATAATGGCTTCTCCCTGGGAGTCTGTGGCAAGAACGGACAGGGAGTGCCAGTGGGAGATGCCCAGCCCACATTGCGAATTCCAAACTTAGTCGTGGGCGGCACAGAGGGGGTTTGAGATTGGAACTATTATCTTTAGCAAAACAGGTGCTCAGCTGGGCCCAGGATGAGGAACTGGAGATCTACCTCTCCCAGAACGAAACCACAAGAATCGAGGTTAGCGACCTGGAGGTGGAGTCAAGTAACATCTCCCGCAGCGAGGGCATGGGCATTCGTTGCTTGAAAGACGGCAGGAGCGGCTTTGCCTATACCACAGTGCTCACCATCGGGGCAGCGGAGTGGGCACTTTCCCAGGCCCGGGAGAGCTCTCGCTTTGCAGATCAGGATCTTGCCCGAAGTCTTCCAGAGTCTCAAGGGGAGACCCAAGTTGAGCTGTCCTCAGATAATGATTCACTGAAGCTTCCCATGGAAGAAAAAATCGAGTTTGCCCGCCGCATTGAGCGAGCAGCCCGGGCCAAAGATTCCAGGGTAAGGAAAGTACGACAGTCCCAATATGCAGATACAGCCTACCAGCTGGCTATAGCCAACTCTAAGGGCCTAGCAACAGCCCACAGTGGTACCTTCTTTACCAGCAGCATTTTAGCTGTGGCAGAGGATGCAGGCCAGGCAGAGATGGGCTGGAGTTATCACTTTGCCAGAGAACTGGCAAAGTTGGATCTTGAGTCTGTGGGTTCCGAGGCAGCCCAAAGAGCCGTGGCCCTGCTAGGCGCCGGGAGCGTCCAAAGCGCCAAGGTGCCTGTGGTTCTGGATCCAACGGTGGCAGCAGAGTTTTTAGGCGCTTTTGTAAGTGCCTTCAGTGCTGAGTCTGTGCAAAAGGGCAAGTCTCTGTTTGCTGGCCTCTTGGGCCAACAAGTGGCCTCGCCTCTAGTTACCCTAGTTGATGATGGTACCTATCCAGATGGATTGAGCACAGCCCCTGTGGACGATGAGGGGGTGCCTATGCAAAGGACCTCTGTGATTCGCGAGGGGAGACTAGATAGCTTTCTTTTCGATACCTATACAGCCCACAGGGAGGAAAAGAACTCCACAGGCAATGCCCTCAGGTCCTCTTTTCGCTCAACGCCCTCCCCAGGCTCCACTAATCTTTTGATCTCCCCAGGTTCCCAAAAACCCCAGGCACTAATTGGCGAGATCAAGCAGGGGCTCTATGTGACAGATGTAATGGGGATGCATACAGCCAATCCCATCTCCGGTGACTTCTCTGTGGGGGCAAGTGGGCTGTGGATTGAAAATGGGGAATTGGCAAGACCTGTGCGTTCCATCGCCATCGCAGGCAACTGGCGAGATCTCCTTTTGAGCATCACAGCTGTAGGTGATGATCTCCGCTGGATGGGCGGGATCGGTGCCCCTACAATCTGTATCGGTGAGATGAGTTTAAGTGGGCAGTAATATTTCGTCCCGCACAGGGCTCGTGGGCCTCTTTGGAGATCCAGTCTCCCATAGCATCTCCCCCCAGATTCAGAATCGGGCCTTTGAGGTACTGGATTTGTCCCTTCGCTATCTGGCTTTTCAAGTTCAGGATCTGGCAGCGGCAGTGGCTGGGGCGAAGGCCATGGGCTTTGTGGGCTTTAATGTCACCATTCCCCACAAGCAGGCGATAGTGCCCCTTTTAGATGAGCTAGCACAGTCAGCCCAAAATATCGGTGCTGTAAATACTGTGAAAAGAGAGGGCACAAAGCTTATTGGCCATAATACAGATGGTGATGGCTTTGTTCGTGCTCTCAAGTCCCAGCTTGGGATTGAGCCTAGAGGCAAGAGATTCTTACTTTTAGGCGCAGGTGGCGCTAGCCGAGCTGTGGCCCTTACCCTAGCGGCCCAGGGGGCCGAGAGAATCATTATCGCTAACCGGACAGTGGAGCATGCCCAATTGTTAGCTCAGGATGTAGCCTCGATAGGTGGAGATGTGACTGCAATTCCCATCTCGGGGCTTTCCCGCTGGACAGAAGAGGCCCAGATTATTATTAATACCTCACCTGTTGGGATGCATCCTGAGATTGATGTGGAGCCTCTATTACCTCTAGATTTAATCTCCCGAGATCATGTGATCTGCGATCTGATTTATAATCCTAGGCCTACTAAACTATTACAACAGGCAGCGCACAGGGGTGCTCGCACCATGGATGGCTTGGGGATGTTGCTTTGGCAGGGGGCATTGGCCTGCCAGATCTGGACTGGCAAGTTGCCGCCAATTGAGCCTTTGGTGGATGCAGCCCTGGAAGCATTGGCTAAGCAAGGTTAAGTGTTCGTTTTTATGAGCTAGGTAGAGTGGGTGGATAAAGAATTATCCGAAAAACAGCCATGCCTGAAATGCAATTCAGCATCTCAGGCATGGCTGTTTTTAATTCCAATGTCCTTGACTTTTTTTAAATTTTTGGGCATAATAATATTGGATATTAAATTAGTCGGAGGTTGACTATGGGGTACATTAAGCGAAATGCTGAAACCACGATTAAGCGAGCTGCCAAAATGTTTCCCGCAATTATGATCACAGGGGCACGGCAGGTTGGCAAAACAACGTTGGTGCGGCACCTGGCCAGGGACATTCCATATTTAACTCTTGATGATCCTGTTTTGCTGCAAAGCGCAATTGAGGAAGCAGGTAGTTTTTTTAAATCAACACCACCGCCTGTAATTGTCGATGAGATCCAGTATGCACCTAATCTATTCAGTTACATTAAAATGATCGCGGACGAAAGTGGCAAGAGGGGGCTTTTTTATCTAACAGGTTCGCAGCAGTTTAAGATGATGAAGAATGTCAGCGAGAGTTTAGCCGGTAGGATCGGCATTATTAATTTACCGGGTTTATCTCTTCGCGAAATTAAGGGCGATACTTTCAGTGAGCATTTTGTGCCAACGGAAGAATACTTGGCTAAAAGAAAGACAACAGTTAAAGACGCGGATTACCAGGAGATTTGGAGCATTATTCACAAAGGTTCCATGCCAGGTATGTATGCAGCTGAGCTTGACTGGCAGTTGTTTTATGCTGCCTACACCAAAACCTATCTTGAGCGGGATGTGAGAGAGCTCGCGCAGGTAGGAGATGAATTAAAGTTCATTAAGTTTATGACCGCGCTGGCAGCGAGATCTGCGCAAATGCTGAACCTCTCTTCCATCGCAAATGAAATTGGAATTAGCGTGCCGACGGCTAACAGGTGGCTTTCCATTTTGATTTCGTCAAATATTGTCTATTTGTTACAGCCGTACTATAGCAATAGCTTGAAAAGAGCAGTGAAAACGCCCAAGCTTTATTTTCTTGACACGGGCCTCATTGCATATCTTACAAAATGGACTACACCCGAAGTACTTGAAGCAGGTGCGATGGCTGGAGCATTTTTTGAAACTTTTGTTGTAGGGGAGGTACTGAAAAGTTTCTATAATGCAGGTATTTTAGAGCCACCTTTATATTATTACCGGGATAAGGACGGAAAAGAAATTGACCTTCTTATAGAGCAAGATGGAAAACTTCATCCTGTGGAGATCAAAAAGACAGCGAATCCCAGCAAAAGGCAGCTAGCAAACTTCTCAGTGCTTGAGAAAAACGAAAGTATAACAATAGGTACAGGAGGCATTATTTGCTTATATGAAAAAAGTCTTCCCCTTGATGATAAAAATGTGACGATTCCTGTGTCATGGTTGTAGGGTTTTTGTATATGGTCAGCCATAGGCATCCAAAGTGAGCCGGTGATCTTAGTCAGCAAACAGAATTTCGCGCCTGTGATCCCTGTTGTCAAGATAAGCATGAGGGCAGAAATTATCGCTCCGAGCGTGTTTATTTCCCCATCCAACAAGCTGCGTACAGGAGCTGCGATATGCCAAATACCAAAGAGAACAGAAGACAAAACCACTGCCTTTAAAAATGAATATTTTATTTCCGATAGCTTAATGAATAGCCCTCTGAAAATACCTTCTTCCATAGTTACATTGATAATGTTCCCGATAATACAAAAAGCAAAAAACAACAGACCCGTTTGGCTTCCTTGATTCCCATCAATTGCGTAACTTGTTACGTAGAGTTGTAATGAAGGGGTTTTGCCTCTTGACAGTTGTATGATAAGCTCAATTCCGTAGGCGACCAGGTACACCACTGCGCCGAGCAGTAATCCATATAAAATTGTTCTTCCTGCTAACTTGACTGCGAAGCCTACATCCGACCACTTGAGTGAAAAATACCGTATTGCCAATACAAGTACAAGGATACCAACCAGTTTATGAAGAAAAGCCTCACCAATAATCCCTTGATCCGTACGGATCATTGACATACTCCCACGACTAAAGTCGTGAGATTCTTGGGTTTAAGCGAGAGACGC
>ENA-UOOE01002233-UOOE01002233.1-fermentation-metagenome-genome-assembly--contig:-NODE-2233-length-14233-cov-5.410989_pt1 | contig 14233 bp, 16 predicted proteins | sample MGYA00245776_ERZ724021 | MGnify/ENA primary metagenome ERZ724021 (study PRJEB28704, sample SAMN03018321) | fermentation metagenome | biome: anthropogenic terrestrial biome; feature: soil; material...
ATCTTTTTACAATAACATCACAATATTTTTCATCAAGCTCTACTGCATAACATATTCTTTCCGTTTGCTCACAGGCAATTAAAGTAGAACCACTTCCCCCAAAAGGTTCAAGTACAATGCAATTAATCATACTGCTATTTTGTATTGGATATGCAATAAGTGGTACTGGCTTCATTGTTGGATGAAGTTCTGATTTTGTTGGTCTATCGAAATTCCAAATACTCGTTTGCTTGCGATCTGCATACCACTTATGTTTGCCATCTTTTTTCCAACCAAATAATATAGGTTCATGTTGCCATTGGTATGGACTTCTTCCAAGGACTAAACTCTGTTTAACCCAAATACATACACCAGAAAGATAAAAACCTGCTTCTTTAAAAGCTTTTCTAAAATTGTAACCCTCTGTATCAGCATGAAAGACATATATTGAAGCATCTTTAGCCATTACATTTGCTATTTCTTTAAATGCTAATAATAAAAATTTATAAAAATCTTCATCACTTAAATTGTCATTTTTTATACTTCCTGCTTTAGAAGAATAATTTACAGAATACGGTGGGTCTGTAACTACTAAATTAGCTTTTTTCCCTTCCATTAACTTTTCATAAGTTTCCGCTTTTGTACTGTCACCACATATTAATCTGTGTTTTCCTAAAATCCACAGATCACTTGTTTTTGTTATAGGTTCTTCTATTTCTTCGAGAGCTTTATCTGCATCAAAGTTATCGTCACTAACATCTTTATCATGAACTTTAGAAAATAAATCTTCAATCTCTGCTGCATCAAAGCCTGTAAGAGAGACATCAAACATAGATTTATCAAGTTCATCTAAAATATCAGCTAACTTTGGAATATCCCATTCTCCACTTACTTTATTAAGAGCTACATTCAGTGCTTTTTCTTGATCTGAACTTATATCAACAACAACACATTCAATTTCCTTTGCACCTTCCTGTTTTAAAACTTTAAATCTTTGATGTCCTCCTACAATATTTCCTGTTTTCTTATTCCAAATTACAGGTTCTACATATCCAAAGGTTTCAATTGATCTTTTAAGTTTTTCATATTCAGGATCTCCCGGCTTTAAATCTTTTCTTGGATTATATTTAGCCGGATTAAGCTTTTCAACAGATACCTTTTGAATCTCCAAATTATCACCTTCCTTAAAAGCAAATAGAAAACACCTTAAAAAGTATATTTTTAATTTAACTTCTTAAGGTGCAAAACTTTCTGTAATTCCTTTAAAATTCAACATTTTTTACATTTGATTTTTAGCCTATACCCCCCTATGGAATTTTGCGACTTTTCACACGAAGGGGGCCACCCGGCCTTTCCGGCACAACTCCAGAGGAAATTATACCCCCTACCTCTTTTAAAAGTTATCAACAAGTTGTCCACAGGTTATAAATAAGTTTCTGTTGATAACTTAATAAGAATAAACTTCATTCTTGTTTCCAAACCTACCATCTTCCTTTGCAGTCTTTACATCATGATGATGCTTACATAATGATTGCCAATTGCTTTCATCCCAAAAGAGTTTCTCATTACCTTTGTGAGGTATAACATGATCAACTACTTCTGCGGCAGTAACTATTCCTTCTCTTTTACACTCTTCACAAAGAGGATGCTCTTTTAAAAATTGTTTCCTAAGCTTTCTCCACCTGCCGTTGTATAAATGTTTAAAGGGTCTGCTTGTCCTGCTGTATTCACTGTCCACTTGTTTCTGATGTTTTTCACAGTACCTTCCTTCAGTTAGTTCAGGACAGTTAGGATAGCTACAGGGTTTGGCTGGTTTCATTGGCATAGGTATCAGTCCTCCTAAGTTATATTGATAAGGGTTGTAACATAATGCCTTCTCCAAGTGTTATAATATGCAATAGCTTTTTCTCTACTATGACCTTTAACTATAAGTTTTTTAATAGCAGTAGCTCTATCTATATTTTCAAACCCATCACAAATGTTATTTAACTGATTTTGGTTTAACATTTTCTCAAACCTCACTACAAAAGAAAAACCACCACAGGTTTTTCCGTGATGGCATTTTAATTTTCTATATCTTGTCTATTATAATAATACTACAGATACAAGGGTGTCTTTCAATGTCTTTTAGTGTCCTCTTTAAAATTAATTTCACAACTTTCCAATGCCCTGTTATGAAGTTTATGGAGATAACGTAAACCATATCCCATATCAACAGCAATCTGCTCCCATGTTTTAAAACAGAGATATCTAAGTTCCAATAGCGTTTGATACTCCGGATTGTTAATATTTTTTATAGCATCCATGATTTCACGTTTTAAATCCACAAGAGTGTCAATATCATTATTGATCCCTTTTTCTAAATCAATCATTTTTACTATTATTCCCTCCATTGAATGCACATTACAGGTACCACTTAGTGGTGTATCACTTAATGTTGATGTTGCTTTTGTAGCCAAAGCACGCAGGGAAACAATTTGCTCCAGTTTACTGTTGATTCTTTGGTCTATACGATAGGCCTGCGCTAAGTATTTTTTAGCATTCATTATTTATCCCACCCTTCAGCCATGGCTTTTGTCCTCCGTAATAACTTTCAGAAATATGAACTTGTATATGCTTGTCTAATGTTTTAATCCTCTCAAAAACTTTCTTTCTTTCCTTCTTAACTTGTGCTTCTGTCTTATAAAAGTTGCAGCCTGAACCTTCACACTTTTTCACATCAAGAATACTGCATTTACCCCTTTTCAAGGCAAAACAATTCATAATCTTTAACCCCCTATTCTTTTACAATCTGTTGTGAAATATTGAATAGGTACACTGTATTTTTTAGCCTTATTTATCTCAAGTGCCATACCCTTGGATATTTGATTACCGAATACCCATAATTCTCTGCACTTAGTTAACAGTACTAGTCCCATTTCAATTCCTAACTGTCTTTCTTTTGGATTATCCTCGGCAAGAAACTGTGGATACATAAGATGCGGTATCACTGGAACTACCCCTTCTGAAACTGCAAACCTACCATAACCCTTAGCTCTTTTTATATTTCCGGCAATATCTCCAGCAAAGGGACTACAAATAAACACTATAGGTTTTCTTTGCTTTTTTGATTCTCTTTCAACATTACTAATAGCCTCTGCAGCTGTTGTATCAATATATCCTTCTGTATTATAAAGATTCACTCCCATTTTCAAACCCCTCCTTTAACCCCTGCCTTCACTGCTTCTATTAAAGCCCTTTGACTTATATTCTTATCTTCCAGTGCTCTCATAACACGTTCATCTATAGTCTCTTTTGCTATGATGTGATGAATCACCACCGTATGTTGTTGTCCTTGTCTCCAGAGTCTTGCATTGGCTTGCTGGTATAGTTCCAAGCTCCAAGTAAGGCTAAACCAGATTATAGTACATCCTCCATCTTGAAGATTTAATCCATGTCCTGTGGAAGCTGGATGACATAGGGCTATCTGCATTTTTCCTGAATTCCATATTGCTATATCTTCTGGAGTATTAATCTCTCCTACATCAAATCTTTTTTTAATCCTGTCTCTATCATGTTTAAAGCCATAATATACAAGTACTGGCTTACCATTTGCAGCCTCTATCAAATCTTCTAAAGCCTCCAGTTTTCTATCGTGAATAGTTTTTACATCACCAAACTCATCATAGACTGCACCACTTGCCATTTGCAGGAGCTTGTTTGCTAGTACCGCTGCATTAGCCGCATCTACATCGCTATCCTCAAAGGGAAGTAGCAGATCTCGCTCCAACTGCCTGTACAATTCCATCTCTTTTTCTGAAAGCTCCACTTCCACTTTGTTTAAGATACACTCTGGCATCTTAAGATACTCAAGAGCCTTCATGCTGATACAAATGTCTGATATCTTTGAATATATTTTTTCTTCAGCATTAGCGTTTAGTGTATAATCTGTTGGTATACCTCCGTTAATATATTTCTGTGGGTGAAAGTATCTACTGCGGTAGCCAGTAAATGTTCTACCCAATCTCTCTCCACCATCAAGGAGATAGATTTGACTCCAAATATCTAAAAGTCCATTAGGAGCCGGTGTTCCAGTAAGTCCCACTATACGTTTGATTTTATGGCGTACCTTTTTAAGTGCCCTGAACCTTTTAGATGATGGGGATTTAAAACTTGAAAGCTCATCAATAATTACCATATCAAAAGGCCAGTCATTTTTATAAAAATCCACAAGCCATGGAACATTTTCTCTGTTGATGGTATAGATATCCGCCTTTTTATAGAGAGCTACTGCCCTCTCCTTTTTACTCCCCAACACTTTAGAAATTTTTAAATTCTTTAAATGCTCCCACTTTTTTATTTCATCCTGCCATGTACTATCTGCTACTCTAAGAGGAGCAATAACTAAAACTTTTGATACCTCGAAATAATCATAAAGTAAAAGCCATACTGCAGTTAAAGCGATTACACTTTTACCAAGGCCGCATTCTAAAAAAAGTCCTGCTGCTTTATTCTTTAGAATAAAATCTGTTGAAAAAGCCTGATACTCATGGGGTTTATATTCCATCCAGTACACCTCCAATTTGTTTTGGGTCATCTATGCAATAAACTAAAAACCCTAACGCTTCTAGTTGTCCTTTTCTCTTTATCTGAAGAGGTCTCATTTTCTTTCCTGGTGCTTTTAACTCTACAAATGCCATCCTCCCACAAGGCATAAGTACCAGCCGGTCTGGCACACCATTCACACCAGAAGATATAAACTTTAATGCCCATCCGCCTCTTCTTCTAACTTCTTTAACAAGCATCTGTTCTATTTCTTTTTCAGTCATTTCTTTCACCCCATAAAAATATTTTGAATTGAAATCTATCCGTGATTACATTTCATTTTTTAGGTAGTTGATAGAGGTGGTAGAACGGTATAAAATCTATACGTGGTATATAACACTATTTTTTATATAATATATATATACATACAATTAATCAGTATATATATCTACTACTAATACCACTATACCCTTCCACGCTACTGTTTTTAACGTTTTAAAAAACTGGTCGATTAGAGTGGTATTTGTATATTTAACCCACTACCGTCTACCGGATGTAGTGTTCTATCAACTATTAAAAGTGATACATCATCCACCTTAACCCCATCACTTTTTATTTCTAAAAACCTTGTTTTACAAGTTTTAAATATCTACCTTGCATTTTTCTCTATCCTTACAAAGGCTCTCTGTGAGTCGTAAATAGCAAATTTCATATTTCCTTTTTTATTGCCGTCATATCTCTTCCATCCCCCAATTCGCATGAGAATAGCTTCAATCTCATAGGAATCAGTTCGTCTGATGTTATTACGCTCTTTTCCAAAACACTCACACCAAATCTCTATAGGGCAAACCCTCTTTCTTTTAACTGTACCAACTCTCACCTCTCCCCCAAATTCACTCTCTCCTGCAATAAAGTTACGTCTTTCGTATATGCCTATTTTATTCCAGTCTTCGGGAAGCAGGGTTTCAAGATAATTTTCAACTAGTCCTTCCCTATCATCTGATTCCATAGCATCCCTTTGTTCTTCGCAGGCCATTTGCTCTACTTCTACTGTAAGTATCAATTCTTCTCCTTTCCTATATTTAACAAGAGCTTCTGCCCATATTTGATCAATTTCTGTCATTTCCCATACCTTTTTTGTTCCACTACTTACCCTTACTGGCCAAAACCTACGGTTACCCGTAACATCTCTCAGAAATCCACCGGTACTGTTGGTGCTTCCTACAATGACACATTGCCTTGGATGGTTCTCAACATTTACCCCATAACTCTGACGAAACTTATCATCCGTTCTAGTTATAAATGATTTAACTGTTTCCACATCTATCTTTCTAAGACCTGCAAGCTCGCCAAGTTCTAGAATCCAATAACCTTGAAGCTTTTCTGCCCCGGATTTATCCCTCATATCTGAAATGGTAAGACTATCTGAAAACCACTTTCCTCCAAGTTTTGCAAAGAAGGTGGATTTTCCTATACCCTGTGGGCCACTAAGCACTAAAATATAGTCAAACTTAGTTCCCGGTTCATAAATTCTAGCTACCGCTGCAACTAATGTTTTTCTCATAACTGCCCTGATATAACTATTATCTTCGGCACCTAAATAGTCTATAAGAAGTCTATCTACTCTTTCGGCTCCGTCCCAAACAGGTAATCCATCCAAATAATCCCTTATAGGATGAAATACCCTTTCTGAAGCCGCTGTTAAAAGTGCATCCTTTACTTTAGTAGGTGACCAGATACCATAATATCTATCAAGATACATCTTAAGATGGGCAAAATCTGTATCATTCCAACCTGGCTTTACTTGCCCCCATGGAAGTTTCCCGTTGACATCAATGAGATAGGTCATTTGGTTATAGGCAATGCCCTTAAGCCTTGGGTCTCGGCGCATAATGGTGAGAATATTAGTGGGGGTATCTTTCACCGAGCCATTTTTATTAAGTTCTAAACTTAATTGCCAGTCCTTATCATCCCCATAACTATAAAACTCTTTTAAAACTTCTTCCTCTCGCTCTTTTGCAAGTTGCCTTTTTACCTCTTCATCTTGAGTACAAAACTCTAGCATCGCTTTATAGGATAATAGTTGTTTCCTTTCATCTCCATCAAGTTTCCCAAATTTATGAATCCTTACTAAGTCAAATGCATTACATAATTTACTACAAGCCGGGTCTGTGGCATGATGGGAATAAGCAAACTTATCATCATATATAAGCACACCCGCTGTTGAATCTGCAGGGATATAATCATATCTACCTTTAAGTAAACTTGGCTTGTAAACATCAGATATGAATTTATCAATGGACTCTGTAATAGAATAAGTTCTGCAAAATGCTCCGATTAACCCTCCTTTTTCTAATGGGTCTGCCTGCTTTGAAATGCTGTGTTTTACAATACTTGTCTGCCTTGAGGATACAGGCCACTGGCTACTGTCATGCCAGTCTTTATATCTTGAAAGTACCTTATCAGGGTCTAAGAGAATACCATCCTGCTTTTCAAAAATAAACTCTCCATCACTAGAAGTTGACGGCCAATACATTAGTCTCGTTGGTTCATAGGTAGTATCATCAAACTGTTCTATGCCAATATCTGAAGCTACCATTCTACCTACAGCAGTATATTCATCTGCAGATACATTTCTTGATAAAGGTATAATTAGCCTGAGTCTTGGTTTTTCAGGAATGTGTCTGTGTGTGGAATAAATGCAGCACGTAAAATCATAAAACATAGTGATTTGCTCCCAAATACCTGCGGATGCATAATCCATATCTAAAGTCAGCATGGAGCGGTATTCAACAAATCCTGTTTTACGCCTGCCGTCTCGAAGTTTCCCTGCAACAAAGCCACCTACATCCTTAATTTCATCCTGCCCGGGTTTTGAAAGTTTTTTATATTCTTCTATAGTTTCAGCTGTTCTCCTTGTGGTCTTTACTTTATCTAAAAACTCTTCCCATGATATATTAATGTTCTTCCAGTGTCTTGAGGTTCTATTGTTAGCTAGTGATATAATCACATCTACTCCCCCTTTTAGCCCCATAGACTAATTTAAATTCCAATTTCATACTTCTTATTATCCTGCTGACGTAGGATTGGCTGAAATTAAACTTTTCTCCTATTTCCCTCTGGCTAACCCCCTGCAGATACAGTTTAAATATTTCTTTCTTAAGTGCTTTTGAATTCTCCAAATGTTTTAAAATTTCTTCTAAAATTATTAGGTTCACAGCTTTCTCCATTACATCCTCTTTAGATTGGACTACATCCTCTTTAGATTGGACTACATCCTGTATAGTTAAATTACTGTCCATACAGATAACTGTATCTAAGGATATTAAAGGGAGTTCTTTATTTCTCTTACGGTTCACGATTAAAATTTCATTTACCATAATTTTGCTAAAATATGTTGCCCATTTACATCTATTCGGATTAAACTTTTTTAAAGCTTTTACAAAGGCCAGATCCCCACAGCCTATGAAATCATCATATTCAAAATTCAGGTTTAAAAACTTATTGGCTATGTGATACATAAGCTTCTTATTTCTCCTGTACAGGGAATCTATATCACCTGATAAAAATAACTCCTCATTACTCGGCATCTATTTCACCCCTCTAATCTTTTTTATAATAACTGCACTCATATCCATCTGCTTTAAGCGGCAGTCCATCACCTGCACAACTAGGTACAATTGCCATAATTTCTAAAACCTCTTTTAGTGTTCCAAACCCATAGGGAGCTTCAATAATAACTTCATCATGGACATGTCCAACTATCCTATAGCCTGCTTTATCTAAACGAAGCATAGCTTCTGCCAATAAATCTCTTGAAGTACCCTGCACAATATTTTCTACAATTTTAGGTCCATAAGTCTCTATTCTCTCCCATTTCTTCGTTGTTCCAATACCTTCATAGGTAAGTCCTTCCCTACCAAATTTATTTAGCCTAAGCCTTGGTTTTACATAAACAAGGTTTCTTCCAGATGGTAAAGTAACAAATAACATACCGCTTTTATAGGTGAAAATAATTCCATGGGTAAAGGTTTTACTCCTTTCCTTTACTGCTTTAATAGCAGCCCTATCAACATCCCACCAAAACTTCACAATATGAGGATTTGCAGCTCTCCAATTATCTATAAGTCCTTGAAGTTCTGATTCTTGGACTCCCATATCAAGGGCACCCATAGCTTTTAATGCCCCTACACCGCCACCATAGCCACAGGCAAGTTCTGATATTTTCCCTTTTTGCCTTAATAGACTTCCTTTAGTAACACTTTCAATAGGTACATGGAACATCATAGATGCCGCAGCTTCATAAATTTTCCCATGGGATGCAAAGACATCAAGTCTCCAATTTTCCCTAGCAAGCCATGAGATTACTCTTGCTTCTATAGCTGAGAAGTCAGCTACTATAAAACGATGCTTTTCTTTAGGAATAAAATTAGTTCTAATAAGTTCAGATAAAACACTAGGTGTATTTCCAAAGAGAAGTTCTACATCCTCAAATCTGCCTTCTTTTATTAAATTCCTGGCAAGGTTCAAATCTTTTAAATGGTTTTGTGGTAAATTTTGAAATTGAACTAAACGCCCACTCCACCTGCCAGTTCGATTAGCACCATAAAACTGAAATAATCCATGAACCCTGCCATCACAGCAAACTGCTCTCTCAATAGCTTCATATTTTTTTACACTGGTCTTAGCCATTAAAAGTCTTAGTTTTAATGCTTCTTCAACTTCTCCCTCTGTTTCTTCTACTAAATCAATTACAGCTTTCTTTGAAAGGCTATCAACCTCAACTCCTCGCTCTTTTAGCCAACCTTTTAGTTGTACTACAGAATTGGGGTTTTCAAGTCCTGTTAATTCATAGGCTTTTTCTGTAGCTGCAACTGTAAACTGCCTATCACAAGAGATTGCTTCTTCTACCAATTTCATATCCACCAACAATCCCCTGTCATTTATTTTCTGGTCTAGTACATAAAATTTCTGCTCTTTTTCTGGTATAGGATACTTTTTTAACTTTTCACGAATAGCTAATTCCACTTGAACATCTCTAACATTGTACTTTTTAAATAACTCCCATTTTTCTGGTGCATCAGATGGCATATTTCTAGTCCTTCCCCCATTAGCTGCTGTAGGTTTACACGGCATACAAAAATATCTTATAAGTGCTTTACCCTCAGACATTTTCTGATCCTCAAGTTTTAATACTTTTCCTACACTATCTAAACTAAAGGGAAGTCCTAACATTGCAACTTGCACCTCTGAACAGCACCATGAAGATGGGTCAAGGTATATGGTTTTATTTAATAAACGAGATAAGTATTTCATCAAACACACCCTCTCAAATTGGGCATTAAAGGCTGTTTTTATAACTTCACCATTAAGAATTGCATCTATAATAAACTGTGGTAACTTCTCCCCGCTGGCAAGATCAACAACTTGTACGGGAGCACCATCTATGCTGTATCCAAATAGCAAAATATCAAAGCATGGACTGTCAGCATACCGGTAAACACCACATTTACCAAGGTGAATATCTGAGTACGTTTCTATATCTATTGATAAAGTTTTCATAACTTAATTGCCTCCTTTAGCAGGAAAGGGAAGCCTTAAAGACTCCTCCTGCATAAAGTAATCTCTATGACATAAAGTCATCATCATCTTCTTCAATTTCAAAATCATCCTCTGCTCTACTATGACCACCAAGTGGCTCCCCATCTTGTAATTTTTGAAGGTTAGCAAGATAACAAGCTAATCCCCTATTTCCTGATGTTGAAAAAGGATATATAGTAAAACTTGCTCGCCCATAACAGCCTGAATAAAATTCATTCCTATCTGTAATAGGTCTAACTCTACTATCAACAATTTGAGGTTTATCTTTACTATTTAAATTAATGAAATAGCTATTTTTATATGCTGGGTCATCTGGTCGATCAATATCCCCATCTCTAAGAGGTCTTTTGAATCCTGAACCACTTGTAAATTTAGTACCATATTTTGCAATTCCCACTTTTTCTGCTTCATCCATTGCTGATTTTATAAGTGATAATGTTTTAGAATCTGATTTATCTATAATAAGACTTACTGAATACTTTGCTTCTCCCCCATTTATTGATTTAGGCTCCCAAACATTGCAATATGAAAACCTCACTTTTTCTGTTACTACCTTTTGCTTTTTACTCATAATAAAATTCCTCCTAATTTATAAATTTTTATTCTTCAACTTTAAACTCTGCAGCTACCACATCTACTGCTTTTCTTTTATCTGACTCCGCTACCAATGTGAACTTACCTTTTGGGGATTCTACCAAAGAGCCAAGTATATCCTTAAATTTTTTCTTTCCCATCAATTTCTCCATCTCAGTAATGGTAATAAGGCTTTGTTTAAATATGTCATTGTAACCAGCAGCTTTTGCAGCTTCAGCTGCAGCTTCTTCATCTGTGTATTTTCTTCTGGTTCTTCCCTCTACAAGTTTAAATCCGTCCCACTGCTTGCCTTCATTTATGGCAAGAGCTGCGGCATAGGTATAAATATCACTTGCCCACTTAGAAAGTTCTTCTGAAACTCCTATAATTTCAGCTATTTCATCATCTGAAAGTAATGCCGGGTCTTGGAACTCATATTTTAGAAGTTCTAAATTCTTAACCGCTCTAGCTCTACATTGATTTTTAGCTCTGCAAAATCTGCAGTGTTCTCCAGCACAAAATTCTCCTTCTCCTTTTAGTGCTAATTCTGCTTTTGGCTTTAACTCCTCTTCTGCCCATTTTAGAAGGTCATCTACACCAATTTCATAGTTAGAAAAGTTATCTACCCTTGGCTGTACAATGGTCATAGTAACTTTTTCAATGTCATAGAGCATATCAAAGAGAGATAATGCACCTAACGCATAAAGCATCATCTGTGGATTTTTTTCTGCAGATACTATAACTCCTCTGCCATATTTAAAATCAATGACGTGAAGTGTACCTGTTCCAACTATCACAAGGTCTCCTGTTCCAAAGCCACCTTCAACATAATCATTGAAATCTAACTTCTGTTCTATAAGTACCTGCGTATCCTTGCAGCTTTCTTTTGCTTTTTCAATAACGCCTAGACAATATTCAGCATACACATCTGTCATTTCATCCATTTCATCTGTGTCATACTTGCTAACAGGTTTCTTTGACCTCATCTTCAAAGCTTTCTTCAACTTATGCTCTGCAAGATCATGTGCCGCTGTACCCTCTTCAGCATAGGAACTAGTTTTCTTGGAAAACTGCTGCTCTAGTAGAAGGGAAGGAGGGCAGGCTAAAATACGGTGAGCTGCAGAGGGCGAAAATTTAGAATGTTCATTATAGGAACCACTCATTTAATTTCACCCACTTCTTTTAGCACCTCTGCATAATACTTTTCATCTAAAGAAGTTAACTTTTTAGCTCCATATTTAAGAAGAATGGATTTCATTTCTTCTCTATGACCTGCTTTGCTTTTCTCAGCCATAGCTTCCCTGACTTCTTCTAGAGTTGGCTGTTTAGGTTTTTTCTCTGCCGCAACTTTAACTTCAACCTTTGATTCTGATTCAGTTTGGTGTGTTTCTGATACTCCAGTTAAAGCTTCAAGACTATCAGTAATTCCTTCTAAATGACTTATGATTTCTTGGATAATTTTAATTTTGTTCATGACTTAGCTCTCCTTTCAATATTTTCTCGAAGCGGACTTTGTAAATAAACTTTCTTCCCGTCTAGTTACCTCTTCTTCGATTTTCACCAGTCTTTGTGACAAATTTTTAGCTACTATAGATATTGCTTGAAGAACCCCAACCAACTCAGTAGACTTTTGATTCATCTCTTTTTTACTCATTGCAATCACCTCCTCATTTACTACAGATGTAAATCTTACAAGTGGGCGAAAATTTTTTTAATTTATTTCCATGCCCTGCTTCTCATCTACTCCAGATATAAGATTCAAAGATGGGCAAAATTTTTTTAAATTATTTCCTACCCTTCATCTATTACAGATGTGAAAAGCTGAAGTGGGCAAAAAATAACCGTAGAAAAATTTATAAACTTCTCCACGGTTGTAACTTGCTATCTTTTATTATTAATAAATGATTTTAACTTACTAAGAATTTTATCTTTTCTATAAGCTACTGTTTTTCTTGGCGCACCATATCGTTTTTCATATTCCCTCCCGCTTATATTTTCATAGTAAAGGTGATTAACCATTTCCCTCTCAGTTTCATCTAATATCTCAAGTGCTTGTCCTAAAAACTTTAATAAATCTTTCTCTTCAAGAGCATTAACAAGCTCTTCAGTAAAATCAGGTGTTTCACCTAAATGGTGTTCTCCTCCACCTGCAACTATAGCTTCAAATGAAGCAACCTTAATATGTTCTACTTTATCTAAATCTGACTTGTTATCATTCTTATCTCTGATTACAGAGCGTTCCCTTTTAATTTGTGCTTCTTCATTCCATACTGAATGCTTGTACACTTTGAAAATTTCTTCAGAAACTTCATGTTGCTTTCCATCTGGTCCTGCTAAATAATAATGCTCATGTTTAATTCCCTTTTTCATAAATAATTACCCCTTTCGTTTTGCTGAATACCGAAACGAAAGGGGTAAGCAGGTAAAAAAGGGTGCACTAAAGAAAGCTATCTAAATCACCATTTTTTAGCAGCCTACAAACTTTCGTTTCATAGACTCCTGCGATTTGGTGACTCACTGATAGCGGACCCGTTGCTAGGTAGTCAAAGTATTCTATTGTTAATTTTGAAATATAAATAAAAAACGCCTGACAAAAAAACAATTAAAAATAATTGCTTTTTCATCAGGCGTTGGTAGCTATGATAGACATGCTCCTATTTGCTCTGTATGAATTACATTACATTATTCAATTCAGTTTAAAATCTATAATTATTACAAAATCATTTCAGGATTGGCTATAACTATTCTATATACTTGTTTGGTAAAGAATGTAACTGCAATAAATAATCATTGATTTTTATTCTCGCTACATCTGGGCAACCTGGAAATTTAATCTCAACAAATATATTCTCACTATCATCCATAAGCAAATCAAAAACTCTTGCAGGTTTTCTATAACCTGGACACTTTACTGAAATTCTTCTCATCTCTTGCCTCTCCTTTACAAATTAGGTACTATATAAAACTAATTTAGAATCTGCCATTTTCCTTAAACTTATATGCTTTGTTATTAACATTATTATTCTATAATGTTCCTTGCAAATAAATACAAATGTAAAATTGTGAATTGCCTAAATACGATAATTTTCTAACTATTAACTTTAGACAAAATTACTAATTTGTAAAATGTCTGAAATATAAAAGTCACTTAGAAATGTCTCCTTGAATTGCATTATAAAAAATATTATTGAAAGTATCTTTGTATATTTTATAAGCTTAAGTTCTTTTAATCTTATAGAAGCCGCCTGAATTGAGACTTTAAAAATATCAGCCATTCTCCTAGGCATATGGTACTGTGCAAATACATCTATACCGGGATCTTTTCCTAAAGTTACAGATCCATCTTTTATATTTGCTTCTTTAAATATTTTACGTGCTGCCATTATAAAAGTTTTTCTAGGCATTATAAGACATGAGGATGTATAATTTGCCTGCCATTCCATCCATTCTTCATCAGTTTTAAACTTTTTACCTGTTAAAACGTTTTCTTTATCTCTATAGAAGCATTTATCAGTATTAATTTGTTTCTTATTTAGTTTAAACATCTCTCTATGAA
>ENA-UOOE01002234-UOOE01002234.1-fermentation-metagenome-genome-assembly--contig:-NODE-2234-length-14229-cov-6.859673_pt1 | contig 14229 bp, 13 predicted proteins | sample MGYA00245776_ERZ724021 | MGnify/ENA primary metagenome ERZ724021 (study PRJEB28704, sample SAMN03018321) | fermentation metagenome | biome: anthropogenic terrestrial biome; feature: soil; material...
CAGCATGAATGATTTTAAGGTATTTAATACTGTTTCTAATTCATACTATTATATGGATGTTCCTATAAATTTAAATCAACAGGATTATCAATGCAAATTGATGATTAAGGACGAGAGAAAAAAAGGAAAAAAGATAGATTCCACTAATGTAAAAATAGTAACTTCTGTAAGTACTGAAAATATGGGTACAGTAGATGCCTATTTAAGTGTTAAAAACCGCAACATGGATATAGATATCAAATGTAATAAGGAATGGATTAGTTTATTTAAAAAAACTGAAAAAAGAGTATTGGAGAGCTTATCTGATATAGGGTATAATGTATATGTTAGATTTGACGAAAAGAAAGAAGAGATGAATATATCAACGTGCCGAGAGTTCTTCCAGGATAGTGACATTGGTGTTATAAATACAAAGGCATAATTTTACTGGCTATTGTTAAATCATTACTGAACTCTGATTAAAGGGGAATATTATGGATGAGAGAAAGAAAGCGGCGGCTTTAAAATATGAACGTAATTATGAGGCACCTATAGTTACTGCAGCAGGCATAGGGCAAATAGCGGATAATATATTGAATAAGGCAAAAGAAAGTGGCGTTCCTATAGTTTATGATAAAGAGCTTGCTAATCTTTTGAGCAATGTGGACATAGGGGATAATATACCCTTTGAATTATATGATGCAGTAGCTAAAGTAATAGCTTATGTAGTAAATATAGATAAAAATATAAGTAGAAGGTGATTATTTGGCTTTATTTGCAATATCAGATTTGCATTTGGACTTAACTGGCAGCAAGCCCATGGATATTTTTGGAAGTAATTGGATCAATCATGATGAAAAAATAAAAAAAAATTGGAATAGTAAAATAACTAGTGAAGACAAGGTGTTGATATCAGGGGATATATCTTGGTCTATGAACATGGAAGGTGGAGCTTGTGATTTAGAATGGGTGCACCAACTTCCGGGAACAAAATTGATGATAAAGGGAAATCATGACTATTGGTGGAACAGCATTACTAAATTAAATAATATGTATGAAGATATGGGTTTTATACAGAATAACTTTTTTACATATAAAGATTATGGAATATGCGGTACCAGAGGTTGGAATTGCCCAGGAAGTGATAACTTTTCTGTTCATGATGAAAAAATATATAATAGAGAACTTTTAAGAATGAAAAATTCTTTAAACTGTGCAGTAAAGGCAGAATATAAAAAATTTATAGTAATGATACATTACCCACCTATAAGTGAAAAATTTATGTCCTCAGGATTTACGGATATATTTAAGGAATACGGTGTAGAGAAAGTTATATATGGACATCTTCATGGAGAATCTTTATCCAAGGCTGTAACCGGAAATTTAAATGGAGTAGAGTATATATTAGCTTCTGCAGACTATGTAAAATTTAATCCTATAAGAATAATATAGAGTAAACTTAAAAATAAGCTTACTCTAAAAATTTGTCCGATGGCTACCATCCGTAACACTCCCATCACACTCTGTGAAAGCGACTATCACCAAATCAAAGATTTGGGATATCTGCTTTTCTTAAGGTGGGAGATAACGGCTGATACGCCCCTGGATAAGTTCTTCTAAGACTCAGATGGAGAAATGTATTCCTCTTAAGCAAACTCCACCTGAGTCTAAGAATCACTTGATGGACAGGTCATTTGTGAAACTTAAAAAAAAGTCCATGTTTTTTGTTATCATTTGATTCATCTGTAAGCTTTTTACCTTCAGTTTCAGTTGTTACATCCTTTATGAGATCTTTCTGATCTCTAGCTAAATTTTTAATTTTTTGGGATGCCATAGTAGAGGTTATTACCTCACTGAACCAGATTAGGGAATCCTCTTCTCTACCTGTACGTCTCATGAGTTCTCCTATAAGATACATTGTAGTAAACTTGTCCATACCGTATATAGGAGAAGATTCATTATAATATGCATTTTGGAAATTTTCTAATGCCTGGTTTAGAAATTCCATTTCTTTTTTTTGATCTTCCTTAAGCCTGTACATCCAGGCTATTTTTAAAGAATTCATTGCTTTTTTACTAGATTTAGCGTTTATAACGTAATAATTTAAAAGAGATAACTTATACCTTGTTATAGCTAAATCTATATCATATACTTCAGGATAATTTTTAATTTTCCATTTAGGAGAGATCTTTTTCCTAATTATATCTGCGTCATAATCACTCAGGTGTTCAAAGTCACTCTTCATAGCTGAATAGCCACATTCATCACATACCCATACGTCATAAAAATAAGGATTTATAATAGAATATCTTATAAAAAAGTCAGAGTCTTTTTTTAACACTCTATAAGAAGATTTTTTAATAGCTCTTGCATTAAAATTATTATCACAAACAGGACATACTACTTTTTTGTTGTAAAGTAATAGTTTTTGTATTTCTTCTTCACTTAAACCATCATCTTCACTTAAACTTTCTAGAACCAAAGAGTTTTTTTTAGACATATCTGTAGCCACCTTCATTACGAATAATATATTTTTTGTATTAGTCATTAAATTTATTATATCAAAAAAATTATTATAATTATACTATTAAGGAACACATATAATATATTGAACAATTTAAATTTTTGATATAATAGTAATGTACTTATATAGTTCGGTAGGGGGTGATTTATGTGGCAATAGGGGAATGGAAAACATTTTTAATGCCATATAGCCAAGCTGTTGAAGAGTTAAAAGTGAAATTTAAAAGTATAAGGAAAGAATATAGAAGAAAAAATGAATATTCACCAATAGAATTTGTTACTGGGAGAATAAAAGAGGTATCCAGCATATTGGAGAAAGCTAATAAATTCAATATACCTCTTGACAGAATAGGTTATGAGATGGAAGATATAGCTGGTATTAGAGTTATGTGTCAGTTTGTAGATGATATAGAAAAAGTAGTTGAAATAATAAGAAATAGAAAAGATATGAAGGTAATGTATGAAAAAGATTATATATCTAATGTAAAGGAAAGCGGATATAGGAGCTACCATGTAATAATTAAATACCCGGTTAATATGGCAGAGGGTGAGAAAGAAATACTAGCTGAGTTTCAGATAAGAACTCTTGCCATGAATTTTTGGGCTACTATAGAGCACTCGTTGAATTACAAATATAAGCAGGATATACCTGATGAAATAAAATTAAAACTTAAAAGCGCAGCAGATGCAGCCTTCCAGCTTGATCAACAGATGCTTGAGATTAAGGATGAAATAAAAGATGCTCAAAAGTTATTTGAAGTAAAGTCAAGCTTGGTTTCTGACATAATGAATAATATACTTACTATGTCTTCTATGGGAAAGTTAACTGAATCAACTAGATATCAAGTTCAATTAAATAATTTAATTGAAGAGGGAGAAGTGTCTGAACTGGTAAGCTTACTTCGTTCTACAGAGAAGTTACTTCAAATGTATAAATAGCTGTCATGTTACAATTCAGTTGCAGGTTTTAACTAAAACTAGCAACTGAAATTAGTAATGACAGCTATTTATATATTGTTATTTTGCTACTATATTTACAAGCCTACCTTTTACTACTATGACTTTCTTTACATCTTTACCTTCTAAAAGGGATTTGATATGTTCATTAGAAAGAGATAACTCTTTTATCTGGTCTTCTTTCAAGTTTGTGGATACATTTATTTTAGCTTTGATTTTACCATTTATTTGAATGGCTATTTCTACCTCGTCTCTTATAAGTGCATCGGGTTCAAAATCAGGCCACTTTTCATTAAATATGGAATAATCTTTTCCTAAAGATTCCCACTGTTCTTCTGCAAAGTGAGGTGCAAAAGGTGATATTATTTTTATGAAGTCAATTACAGTATCTTTTAGCAAGGATATATTTTTATCTTTTTGCTGAATATACTTTGAAAGTGCATTTGTAAATTCCATAAGTCTAGCTATAGATGTATTAAACTGAAATTTATTAGCATCTTCTGATACAGACTTTATTGAGTAATTCCTTGTGTAATTCAGTTCTTTTTCGGCAGCATCCATAGAAGTTTTTCCAGTATCTCCACTTTCTATAATTTGTTTTATAGAAGTTATAGTTCTTTCAATTCTATCTACAAATTTACTTATGGATTTAATTCCATCATCACTCCAGGCTCCTCCTTCACTGTAGTCAAATCCAAACATCAAATACATTCTAAATACGTCGGAACCATATTCTTGTATACAGTCATCGGGAGATATGGTGTTTCCCTTAGATTTACTCATTTTTTGACCATCAGGACCAAGTATTATACCCTGATGCCTAAGAGATAGGAAAGGTTCGTCAAAGTCTAAGAATCCCATATCTCTAAGAGCTTTAGTAATAAATCGAGCATACAACAGGTGCATGCAAGCATGTTCAGAACCGCCTACATACATATCTACTGGCAGCATTTTGTCTATTTTAGCTTTATCAAAAGGTTTCTTACTGTTTTTGTTATCAACATATCTTAAATAATACCAGGAAGAACATACAAATGTGTCTAAAGTATCAGCTTCTCTCTTTGCTGGACCTCCACAGCAAGGGCATGTAGTATTCATAAATTCTTCTGATTTTAAAAGAGGAGATTTACCATCAGGAGAAAATTCTACATTATAAGGAAGTTTGACTGGCAGTTGATCTTCTGGCACAGGAACTATTCCACACTTTTCACAATATACTATAGGAATAGGAGTTCCCCAGTATCTCTGTCTTGAAATTAGCCAATCTCTCAGTCTGTAATTTACTTTTCCAGAGCCTAGTCCCATACTTTCAAGTTTTTTAGTTACAGCCTCTTTACCTTCTTTTGTAGTTAAGCCATTGAATTCACCGCTGTTTATCATTTTACCATGTTCTATATAAGGAAGGGAATCTCCACCTTCTATGACCCTTTCAATAGGTAATTTGTATTTTGTTGCAAAATCAAAGTCTCTTTCATCGTGGGCAGGAACTGCCATTACAGCACCAGTACCATAAGTATTTAATACATAATCTCCTATCCATATAGGCACTTTTCTTCCATTTATAGGGTTTATAGCATAAGAACCGCTGAATACACCAGTTTTTTCTCTTGTAATTGACTGCCTTTCTATTTCGCTTTGCTTTTTAGCTTGTTTTTTGTATTTTTCTACTTCATTTTTGTATTCTTCTTTGGCTAATTTATCAACTAATGTATTTTCAGGTGACAAAACTACATAGGTAACACCAAATAAGGTATCAACTCTTGTGGTAAACACACTGAATTCAATATCAGAATCTGCTACTTTAAAAGTTACATTTGTACCAGTGGATTTACCTATCCAGTGTCTTTGCATAGCCTTTGTTTTTTCTGGCCAATCTAGTTTATCTAAGTACTGAAGCAGTTCTTCTGAATAATCTGTAATTTTGAAGAACCATTGAGTTAAATCCTTTTTAGTTGCCTCAGTACCACATCTTTCACAAAAACCATCTTGTACCTGCTCATTTGCAAGTACAGTTTTACAGCTAGGGCACCAGTTTACAGGGGCATTTTTTCTGTAAGCTAAGCCGTGTTTATATAATTGTAAAAATAACCACTGATTCCACTTGTAATAGTCAGGATGACAGGTGATTACTTCATTTTCCCAGTTGAACATTGCACCCATGGATTTGAGTTGTTTTTCCATAGTAGCTATATTTTTTTCTGTGGAATCACTAGGATGTATTCCAGTTTTAATAGCATAATTTTCAGCAGGAAGACCAAAGGAATCAAAGCCCATTGGCTGAAATACATTGTATCCCTGCATTTTTTTAAGTCTTGCCCAGGAATCTACAGGAGCATAGTTAAACCAGTGTCCTGCATGGAGTCTGCTACCTGAAGGGTAAGAGAACATCTCCAGTACATATAATTTTTTATCTAAATTGTTATCGTCAAATTTATAAAGTGATGTTTCTTCCCATTTCTTTTGCCATTTTTTATCAGTTTTGATGCTGTACATAATATCTTCTCCTTTATTTGTAATTTAATATACTTTTTATACTTTTGTAAGCTAAAGAAGTCTAATAAACTTGAGGTGTTTTTTACTTGCTATTACAATATAAAAAAATCTTTCATCTCTTAAAATCAAGAGACGAAAGATTTAACTTCCGCGGTACCACTCTAATTAAACCTATAAACCGGTTCCACTCAAAAAATAACGGTTTATACCGTATCTGATTTTCTTCAGATAAGCTCCTAAGGTGAGTTCGTATTCTGTTCACGCTATTTTTCACCTAACAACAGCTCTCTTTAGTGATATAAATACTACTGTTCCTTTTTCAAAACTAATATTAATTTATTTCTCATTTTATAATAAATATTAAACAGTTTTCTGTCAAGAATTTATTTTAAAATTTTATCGTAAAAGAGAACCCCCTAAAATAAAGAGTTCTCCTTTGGCTGCCCATGCTGGATTCGAACCAACACATACCTGTTCCAGAGACAGGTGCCTTACCGTTTGGCGAATGGGCATTGTTATGCAAATCCCGACAATAAACATTATATCACCATAAATTCATATGTCAATAGTTTGTTTTTAAATACTGCAGTTCGTAATATACAATTTATATATCAAATACAATATTATTTTATTATTTTTGATATATATCTGTTAACATAATTTATAAATAAGGTTAATAGGTAGTCATATATTAGAAATGCTATTTGTGCACCTAATACAATTAAATAAGGACTTGTTTTTATTTTTAAAAGACCAGGGAAAAATAGACTGTAAAGTAAAAACAATACTAACAAACATATATTAAAAAAAGCAAGTTTTAGTATAATTTCAAGAGGTAATTTTCTAAGTTCCTCAACAAAATACTTTATTAATCCATAAAGACCAAAAAATATTACATACGAAAGCACTGTAATTTTAAACCCACATATTAAAAGAGACAGTAGGGAAGTAGCGGCATAAATAGTAATAGCGTTTTTGAAACTTGTAACGAGTACCGATAATGGTATTATAAAAGAAGCCAAAGCCAGAAGATAAGCGTGATTTATTGGAACTATACCACTTAAGTATATTAAGATAACCCCTAAGGTAGTTAAAAGACCCCCTTTAGTTATGTCGGAGGTTTTATTTTGAGTTTTTGTCATTAATACCCACCTCTTTTTTAGATTGATAGTTTTAGCAATTTCCACCTCCACATAAGCAGTCCAAACAATATAATGAGGCACAGATGTTACATATGTCAGGGTCTTTTCTCCTGTTGTCATAATAAGGCTGTCTATAGGAATTATTCATGCCCCTTAACTTGTTTAATGCTTCTTGATATTTAAAATTATTTGGATCAAGACTGCAGGCAGTGCTTAAATTAGTGTTAGCCTGGTCATACCATCCTTTTCTAGAATTTAAAATTCCCATGAGGTAGTGCCACTCCGCATCTCTTGTATTTATTCCCATGAGTCTTGATTCTGCACTGCTTAAATTCCCATTATAAATATCATTTTCTACGGATTGATATGTGCTAGAATTGCTGCTAGTATAGTTAGCACTGCTTCCATTAGTATATGTATTTGTACCTCCATTTTTCATTAAATAGTCATAGGCTTCATTTATGTCTCTCATTTTACTCTCGGCTAAATCCTTAAGTGGATTGTTACCATATTGATCAGGATGATATTTTTTTGCTAAGGTTCTATAAGCTTTTTTTATTTCATCTTTTGAAGCAGTTTCTTTTATTTCAAGTACTTCATATGGATTTTTCATCTTTGTAAACACCCCTTTTAAAAACTTTATCCATCTTATCTAAAAGTCCATATTGTAATATATTATATAGTAATTCCTCATTTTTTTTTATAGGAAGTTTTTTGAAGGTATTCATGCACTGCGCAGCACAAGTACCTAAAATGAAATCAATTCTCTGCTGTATCTGTTTAGAAAATTCTTCATAACAAAGGTTATCTTTATTAAAACAAAAATTTACAGCATTAAATTTATCGTGAGACATATCATCTTTTAAATCATCAAAGGCATCTATAATATAAATCCACTTGCCAAGATTATATCCAAGCCAATATAATGACTCTTTATTATCATCATTATTGTAGGAGGATAAAATAAATCCTGTAAGATCCGCAAAATGATGGGCTAAGGAATCTATGGATGAATCTACAGCATTGTTTTCAAGTTTATACAAGTTAGTTAATATATTTTCTATATGAGTAATATGCTTTTTAAAATCTGTTGGGACTTTTTTTAAGTAATTTTTAAAAAGCAGTGAAAAAATTTTACTTTTAACAGAGTTATCATCATTTACATTATCTAAAAATTTATAATAGCTTAAAGCTGTGTTACAAAAAGCAGCATAATCTAAACAAGAGTTATTTTTTATTACAACTTTACCTTTAAAAGCATGTATACCACATTTTTGCTTTGTGTAAATAGGATCTATATCATTTAATGAATCCAATAGTATGGCCAAAAAAGTCATATCATAATTAAGAGCCATCCTTGGAAGGTTACCTATATTAATCTTTATAGATTTACACAAACCACAGTAATATGCTTTGAATTTTTCATAATCTTTTATTTTAAGCTCCATTTTGCATGGAGTTACATAACCAAACATATTTAATTCTCCGATTCTAAAATTGATATGAAGGTATCTTCAAAGAAATAACCAGTCAAGTACGCTAGTTATTGAAATATTTCTAAAGCCCTCTTTCCTCTAATATTTTAAATATAGTTTTTGATGTAGTATCTTTCATAGTGTAACCAAGTAAAGTTACCACTTCTTCTAATTCTTTATCATCTGATGTTTCTATTTCTATGTAGGGAAAAGGACAAAAGCTTTTATCATTTATATCAATTTCTATTAGAGTATTCTTATATTTGTAGCTTTCTCTATATTTTTTTATTAATTCAACAAGTTCTAGACCAAGTGATTTAAATATTTTTTCACCAGAAGCAGCATCTAATATTTCAGTTTCATTTTCTTCCATTACTTTATATGTTCCTTGACTTAATAATTTTTTGGTAGTCATATAGTAATGAGTAGAATTATTAAGCAAGTCATCAATTATTCTTATTCTTGCATATCCTTTGTTATTTATCAATGATCTATTATTAAAATCATATATATTATTTATTTGATTTTCTTTCTTTACATTAATGGCGTTTATGTTTTTTAGTTTTAATCTTATATTTTGAACATTTACATCAATTATTCTTGTTTCAAATTCGTTCATATAAAAAAACTCCTTGTAAAATAGTACTTGTAATTTGAATTATAACATAAATCTTCATTATATGTGTAAAGGTATTTTTAAATATTTAAATCATTGAGAATTTAAATATTCATGACATATTAAGAAATATTAGCACTATTTATAATAATGTATATTGAAAATAAGGGAAAATTAGGTTAACCTTTATATATGGGGATAAGTGTGATATTTTGAACAATTAATTTAAATAAAGGGAGTCAATATGGTAACATGATTAATATATTAATAGCTGAAGATGATAGTATACAGAGAAAATACCTTATGGAAATGTGATGAAAAAATTTAGGAAACATTTTAAAATGGATGCATTTATTAAAATTGCGAAGCAGTTCATTACTTTTAGGTAAGCTTGGTACGTAATGCATTATATTTAGTTTGTTTTTTTTATATTTAACATTTATGAGAAAAACATTTGGATTTAAAGAATTATGGAAGTTACTTTGGAAAAATGAATAGAATTTTTGAACTATGCCGAGGATGGTATCCATCAGATGAACCATTAAAAATTGTGATTGCAAAAATATAAAATCCCTTAAGGAAAATCCTTAGGGGATTTTATAATATTACTTTAAGGAATTTGCAGAACCAAGTACGTTATCTATTTTGAATTCTACTACTTCTTGTATTGCATCTCTTCCTGCACCTAAGTATTTTCTTGGATCGAAAACTTCTGGTTTGTCTCCAAAAGTTTTTCTTACAGCAGCAGTCATAGCTAACCTTAAATCAGTATCCATATTTATCTTGCATACGGCCATTGAAGAAGCTTTTCTAAGCATATCTAGTGGAATTCCTTTAGCACCAGCTAAATTTCCGCCATATTTGTTGCAAGTTGCCACTGCTTCTTGATCTACAGCTGAAGCACCATGAAGTACTATAGGAAAATTTGGAAGTTTTTCTTGGATTTCTTCAAGTATGTCAAATCTTAATTTAGGCTTAAAGTTTGGTGGAAATTTGAATGCACCATGAGAGGTACCTATAGCTATTGCCAATGAATCTACGCCAGTTTTAGCTACAAAATCTTTTGCTTGATCTGGGTCAGTATATATATGTTTTGAAGCAGATACATCATCTTCTACTCCTGCAAGTACACCAAGTTCTGCTTCTACCACTACGCCATGATCATGGGCATATTTTACGACTTCTTTGGTTTTTGTTACATTTTCTTCATAATCCAAATGCGAACCATCAAACATTACTGAGGTAAAACCATTTTCGACACATAGTTTTACAGTTTCAAAATCAGGACCATGATCCAGGTGAAGGGCAAGGTCAATGCCTGTTTCTTCTATTGCAGCATCTACCATGGCTTTTAAATATTTAGCACCTGCGTACTTTATTGCACCTGCCGAACATTGCAAAATAACAGCAGAGTTCTTAGCTTTTGCTCCATTAACTACACCTTGAATTATCTCCATATTATTAATGTTAAAAGCACCTATTGAATATTTTTCATCATAAGCTTTTTTGAACATGTTTTTAGTAGTAACTAATGCCATTATTATTCCACCTTCCAATATAATATTTTATAGCTATAAGGTGTATAATTTAAAAATAAATTTATACACAAAAATGCTTTACTGTTAATTGACAAAATATAATTAAAAATTAAGAGTTAAGAGTTATGGATGATTTTCTTCCGTTAAAACTTCAGAAAATCTAAAATATAGTGCTTTGAAGCAAAGCTTCAACAAACTGTTTAAATTTAAGATTTTTCACAATATAGTGGAAAAAAATCTTCATTCACTATTCATTTTTAATTATTAATTCTTAATTTAAATATAATTTTCAATTAGAATCACTATATAGTGTTTATGCTTAGAAATATTTTTACAGTATTCGTTAATTAAGCCTAAGTGTACTAAACTTATAATTATAGTATATCAGAAGTAAATTGTTTTTACCATAATTACAATAGCGAATATATGGAATTTAAATAGAAAATTGCATTTAAAATAGATTCTGGATATTTAGCTGCTCCATTTTTAGTATATGATGCAGCAAATTTTTTATTACATTTATAGAGGCTAAGGATTCTTCTCCATTTCTATATGTTATGTGCTGCATTAGTTTCCAGAGTTCCCCGTTTATGTTGTCTATTTCGTTATGATTTGAAAAAAATGATACCTTTGGTGAATATTTTTCCCATTGAACCATAAAATCTTGATAATTTTTACGGGCCTCATCCCAGGAATTTGACTCTATGGCTTTTTCTACTTTTATGGTTGAACTTTCCAATCTAGTACATATAGTATTTAAATAGTTTATTGAAAATATTATAGATAAGATCATCAATATAAATAATGTAAAAGATGTTATAGAACTTTTCATTTAATCACATCCTGTGTATTTTTTTCTTTTAGTTGGTAATAAAATTTCCCCTTTGAGTCCAGTAAAGCTACTAATATGTTTTTTGGGGAAGTTATGCTGTTTTTTTTCATCATTTGTTTGAGCCAATCTTCATCTTTTTTTGCTACAATTAAGTTCTTGAAGTTTATTTTACCATCCACTATGAGTGTTATGGGCAGTACGTCCTGGGAAGGCTTTATTTTTAAATCTGTTTTAGTTACAGGAGTGAGTTCTGTTCTAGGTATAACAGAAAGTTGACCACTAGTTTCAAGTATGGCATATTCTACATCAGATAAATTATAATATCCTTGCATTCTCAGCTCTTCCATTAAATCGTTTATATTGAATTTTTCATCCTTTAATTTTTTTAAATCTAATTTTCCTCTATCAATTAATATACTTGGTTTTCCACTAAAAAATAGCCTTATTTTTTCGCTCTTAAGTTGAAGAAATGCTAAAAGAGTTTGTAAAGTTAAGAGAGTTATTATTGGAATTATACCGTGAATTATAGAAATTCTGGTATCTTGCATTGGGAGAGAAGCCAATTCCGATATCATTATTGCTACAGCTAGTTCAAAAGGTTCCATTTCACCTATCTGTTTTTTCCCCATAAGTCTCATGGATATTACCACCAGTAAGTATAAGACAATGGTTCTAAAAAGTACTATGAACATAAAATATCACACTCCAAGTCGCAAATTATATATTGAAAAAATATATCTAGTTATATATTTTCATTAATACAAAAAAATATAAGTAAAATGAGAACATTTTAGAATAAATATGAAGTATAATGAAAGTAAGACTTAATTTAGTAGAATATTTAAGTAAAAGGGGATGAATTGTATGGGGAAGGTAAGTACTAAATTGATGTACAAAGATATTTGTGAGACACAAGACAAAGACGGAGAAGATTTATTAAATCTTAAGGTGGGGCAGAAAGATATTTTGGTTAAAAAAGGAACCAGTTTATATAAAATATTTAAAGATAATTATTGTGCACAAGATATACCTGTGGTACTTGCAAAAGTCAATGAAGAATACTTTGAACTTACTAGTTCATTAGAGAAATCTGGGACTTTTAAGATAGTAGATATAAGGGACAAGTTAGGAAATAAAACCTATGCAAGAACACTACAATTTGTTCTTATTAAATCTGTATATGATTTATTTGATGGAGCAAAAGTTACTATAGAGCATGCTTTAAGCAAAGGTATATTTGGTGAAATTCATAAAGATACCCCCCTTTGTGAGGAAGATATAAAGAAGATAAAAAACAAAATGGAAGAGATAATAAAACAGGATATCCCTATAAAAAAAATAGGGATGAAGAAGGAACATGCAATAGAAATTTTTAAAAACTATGGCATGGAAGACAAAGTAAGACTTTTAAATTATGTAAATACAGATGAAGTAAAGTTATATGAATTAGATGGTAGGTATGACTACTTTTATGGTTCTATGGCATTTTCTACGGGAGTATTGAAGTTGTTTGATTTAATGTATTATAAACCAGGATTTATAATAAGGTATCCTGTGGAGTCTGATCCTTATAATTTACCTAAATTTGTAGAATATAAGAAATTAAGTAAGATATTTTATGAGACTGAAAAATGGGGAAATATACTTGAAGTGGGAGATGTAGGATCCCTAAATTATAAGGTCGAAAATAATGAGATTGCAGACATGATAAGAGTAGCAGAAGCACTTCATGAAAAGAAAATTGCTTATATAGCTGATATGATAAGTGAAAGAAAAAATGTGAAAATTGTCTTGATTGCAGGCCCAAGTTCTTCTGGAAAAACTACTTTTTCAAAAAGACTTTCAATACAATTAAGGGTCAATGGAATTATACCAGTCCCAATTTCATTAGATGATTATTTTGTGGATAGGCAGCATACGCCAAAAGATGAAAATGGAAATTATGATTTTGAATCCATATATGCCCTTGATTTAAAGCTTTTTAATGATGATCTGGAAGCACTTATGAGAGGTGAGGAAATTGAAGTACCTATATTTGATTTTAAAACCGGATGTAGAAAATGGGTTGGCAACAAGTTGAGGTTGCCAGAAAAAGGTGTAATTGTAATTGAAGGAATACATGGATTGAATGAACTTCTTACTTCTGCCATTCCAAAAGAAAATAAATTTAAAATATATATAAGTGCCCTTACTCAACTAAACTTGGATAATCATAATAGAATAGCTACTACTGATGTTAGAATTATAAGGAGAATAGTTAGAGATTCTCTCTTTAGAGGTTATAGTGCGGAAAATACTCTAAAGATGTGGCCTTCTATAAAAAATGGAGAAGAAAAAAATATATTTGTATTTCAAGAAAATGCAGATGTTATGTTTAATTCTACGTTAGTGTACGAGCTATGTGTGCTAAAGAATTATGCCCTTAAAGAATTGGATGATATAGATAGCTCTAGTCCTGTGTATTATGAAGCATTGAGACTTAAAAGTTTCCTCCATTTTTTTAAATCAGTGGATGTTAAGTTTGTTCCTGATAATTCTATTTTGAGGGAATTTATAGGAGGAAGTTGTTTCTATAGTTGATAGTTGCTGCAACTTAAAATAAACTTTATTTTATGGGGTGAAGGTTGAAAATTAAAGTATGAATTGACACTAGAATAAAAGTGCATAGCAAACA
>ENA-UOOE01002235-UOOE01002235.1-fermentation-metagenome-genome-assembly--contig:-NODE-2235-length-14226-cov-136.558535_pt1 | contig 14226 bp, 11 predicted proteins | sample MGYA00245776_ERZ724021 | MGnify/ENA primary metagenome ERZ724021 (study PRJEB28704, sample SAMN03018321) | fermentation metagenome | biome: anthropogenic terrestrial biome; feature: soil...
CAATTATTATGTAGTTATATCTTGTGTTGGGGGTGATAAAGGTTTGGTATTAAGGTTGATACTGGTTGTTAAATGAGAACAATTAGTAAGTCTACAAACAATTTTGTTTAGTGATGGTAATTTTGCGTTTAAATGACAATTTTTCTATACAAAAATTATATGAAATTTCTGGTTTAATAAATAGTTATTAAACTGGCTATTAATGATTTAAATATAAAATTAGAGCTAAAAATGCTTTTTTCAAAACCGATTTTCTTTAATTCTAAAATTGCAATATGATCTAAACTATTATATTTATTCTTATCTTAATACAATTTAAATAATAAAAAATGGAGGGTATTTATGTCTGATGATACTACTACTAAAAAAATTGAGTCTTTAAGTGAAGATGAACGCCTTTTTAGGATATTTAACTCTAAAGATATCTCCTGCATTAGTTTATGGATATTGAATCTAAAAATTGAGGATAAAGATTGTTATTGCCTTTTATATGGTTTTGTGATTCCTTCAACTGTTTCCCCAGAAGCTGAAGATGTTATAGATGAATGGTATTCAAAAGATTGTAAAAAATGTACTGGGTCTGAGGGGATTAAGTTTTCGGTTACCAAATTAACTTACTACAATAAAGGCACAGAGATACTGAATTTGATATTGGAAATGCTAAAAGAGCTTGAATTAGGGGATTCATGTAAAAACATTGGACTGGCCACCCCAAAAAAATGTGAAGAATTAACCATTAATTCCACGGAAAAGGGATATGCAGTGCGACCAGTTGTCTTCTTGGAATCAAAAGAAAGTTTAAAATTTTTTGAAACCCCAAAACCTTTGATGAGTCCTTTAGTCAATGCACCATCCTTCATGGGATCTTTGTTCCTACGGGATAAATCCAAAATTCTTCCAGATAAGATAAAAGAGAACGATGAATTAATAAAAATGTGTATGTCCTGTCTAAAAAAGGAAACTGGGCTGAATTTTGATGGATCTGATAGCCCGAGGTTGGGTAACATTGAGTTCATATCATACCCCTCTTCCAATGACTATGAAGTAGCTAAAGTTCTTTTTAAAACCATAAAAGAGGAACCGAAAGTCCCTGAAGGTGGTTTAAGAGGGGTAACTGTGGAAAACACTGCCCCTGAAGTTGAGGTAAAAATCTTCAATGATGGTTCGTTAGATAAAACTGAAATCCTTGTAAGGTGTAGAATACGCAATGGTGGAGAAATCACTCTTGATCAGTGTAAAGAACTGAATTTCAACAACGAATCCGATTTATAGTTAAATACGTAACCTTTTTAACTAATAAAGTTTATATTAATGTTTATGACTAGAACTCCTTCGATGAAAGTTGAGAAGTGGATTACGGCTGAAGAGCTTAAAAAGAGGATTAGAAAAAAGGAAAAAGATGTTAAAGTTTTAAATCGATTGCATTTTATGAATTATCTTTATAGTGGGCTCAGTGTTCCTGAAGCAAGTGAAAAATTGGGAATTACAAAAGTTACAGGATACAATTGGTTAGAACGATGGAATGAAGATGGATATGAGGGTATTATTCCTAGATTTGCGGGTGGACGACCATCTAAACTAACAGATGAAGAAAAAATTGAGCTTAAAGAAATATTAAAGGAAAGAGACGATTGGACAACTAAAGAAATCAGAAAACTGATTTGTGACGAATTTAACGTAGAATACAGTCTTAAACAAGTTGGAATCATTCTAAGAAACTTAGGACTGAAATTTGCCAGACCTTATCCAAAAGATTATCGTAGACCACAAAATGCTGAAGAACAATTAAAAAAAACTTAGATAGCGCATTAACCAAAAAACCAGCTATTATAGGATTTTTTGACGAGTTTTCACCACAAAACACGGCTAATACACAAAAATTATGGTCATTAACTAAACCTGTTGTAACAAAAAATACCACAAGATTAAGAACAAATACATTTGGATTTTACGCCATAAAAGGACAAAGTACAATAGATTTCAAAGAACACTCACGAAAGGAAGATATAACTGAATTCATAAAGCAAATACGAACTATAAATCCATATGGCCGAATAATGATAATTCTCGATAACTTCAGATCTCATCATGCCAAACTAACCACAGAAACCGCCGAAAAACTCAATATCGACCTTGTATTCTTACCTCCATACTCACCCCACTTAAATCCAATAGAATACATCTGGAAAACAATAAAAAGAGAACTATCACCAATATTCATAGAAACACAAAAACAAATAAGAAAACTCATAGAAATACACTTCAAAAACAGCTCACAAACACAAACATACGCCAAAAAATGGATAAAAAAATTCATAACAAAAGTATAAAAAGATTCGTAATCAACTATAAATGTACATTTCAATGCAAAAGAGGAAGTTGGACACATTTTAGTCACTGTTTGGAAGCGTAGTAAAACAGAAGATCCATGGGAGATTTTTTATGAAAACTCAAATGCTGTGTTAAGAGAGATATCAATGCAGCAAGGAATTATGAGTGGTTACAGAGAATCCGGATTAGATCTGCTTTATAAAATAACCTCCAAAAAACCTGAGGTTAAGAAAAGAATCGAAGATTTGAAGAGGGTGAGACATGTGAATTATACTCGTTCCCTTATTTCAGAATACAAACTTGATCCATGGGTACCAGTTTCAAGTAACATCCGTTCAAAAACTAACGTCATGTTCCCAGAGCCTTCAGGGGGATGTTTTTTTCCAAAAGATTGGTTAAAAGAAGGTACATTCAGTTTCATTAATTGGTTTAATTCATTAATTAACCAAACCGACGTCGATGAAGTCATAATTGTTGACCCTTACTTTGATGAGAGGGGAATTGAACTAATAGCTGATACGACCTCCACCACTACAAGATTTACAGTTTTAATAGATACCAAAAAGGAATCAAAAGATGACTCACTAGAAGAGGACACTACCGATTCAACATCAGAAATTGGAGAGGAAACACTTGTTGATTCAAGATTAGAAAGGATAAAAAAATTGTGCACAAAACAGGGTTTTGGATCAAAGGTTCAGATATTCGATCTTGTAAATGGAAAAAAATCCATTCATGACCGTTACATCTTAACCTTTGACTACGAAGGCCAGCTTAAAGGTTATCATCTCTCTAATTCCATTCAAAATGCAACCAAAAACTTTCCACTTCTTATTACTCCAATACCAAGTGATTTACTGTTATATATCAGCAGTTATGTTAATGAGTTGATTAAGGATCTTGATCCAATAAGGGACTCTTCTCCAAGTATATCCTCAGTAGAAGATAAGACTCTTCTGGATAATATTCCAAATCCAAAGTCGTTTTTTAAGGGTTTAACCCAAAATGAGGAGATTGAATCATTAGATAATGATCAGCTTTTTGATCATCTTAAAGGGATTGGATTGGTAACAGTTGATGGTTTCCAAATAACTGATGAGGTCTGTTCTCACGTTGATGATTTTATATCTGATTTGTTGAACAGCAGTGACTCAGAATTTTCGGATATGTGGAAATCCCTTGGAGAATGGCTGGCCAGAGTTAAAAATCCGGAGAAATACGTTAAAAAGATGATTAACTCTGAAAAAGGGGAGGAACTTGTAAAAAAACTTCAAAAGTTCTTTTTGAATGCTTTGGATTTTGAATTTATTTTAGAGTCAGGAAGCAGAGGAAATGCAACTGAAATATTGAATTCGGTAGAAAAGAATTTCAAAGACATCCTAAAACCTGCTGAAGAATATGTTGAGTACAGTAGTAAACACTTGCTGGGCAGAGGTCTTTACAGTTTAAGTTGGGGAGCAGATGTTCTCTTTCATTTGAATTCAGAAGCGGTGTTGGAAACTTTTTCCGATGTGAGCAATTGCCATGATGATCAAAAAGATCTGGCCAAATCTGCCATTTTAAAAGCATTGATGGTTGAAATTGTCTGTGGAACTAGCTCAGATGATAAGGATCTTTTAAAACTCCTTCTGAGCAGTGAAATTCCTATGATACGTGCTTTAGGTGCACAAATTATAATTCTGTACTCCAATAAGGATGAAGACTCATTGAAAGAAGCCTTTGAAACTCTTCAAACACTGGATAACATGGAAAATCTCCATGTTCTAGCCCAGTGGGCAGCAAATTTAAGGCGGAAACATCCAGATCTTAAAGAAACTATAAAAAATATATTCAATGAAATGATTGAACTTTGGCCAGCAAAAATGTTTGAAGATGACTTGAAAGATTTAATCAGTTGTTTAGGGGGGCCAAGTAAAATTAACTGGAGTTCAAACACAGTCAACGATCTTCTGATCCCACTTGTAAATGAAAAGAAATTGGAAATTGATGATTTCACATCTTTATGGTTTGAAATAGTTTTTAAACGACTGGAAGATGCTAAATCAGAAAAATCTTTTACTTTTACAGAAACTGACAGATCATTCACAGAAACATGCGGACATTCACTTGCAGTATCTGACAAAAATCAGGATAGTTACTTGAAAAGGTTAAAAGAATTCGCGGATAGTTACATGAATATATTGAGAACACCTTTTAAGCGTTCTATTGATCATACAACATGGAACAATGCTTTACGATGTCTTTTATGGATTCAAGCCATTATAAATTGTTCAAGAACCTACAAAAATGAAAGAAAATTCATAGACTTCGTAAATGAACTTGATGAAGTGTGGAACTATGTAAGTCCCGAATATATTGATAGAACTGATTCGCTGTTAGAGTTTGCATGCGAAACTAAAAAGAGGATCAAAATGAATGGCTTATGAGAAGAATTCAATTTTTAAAAGGAATCTGCACGAAGTAAATGTCAAGGAAAATTAGATAATTTCTTCAGCATATCCTCTTAAACCCATTTTTAACGAATTAGACGTATTTTTGTAGTCTATTTCCCCTTTTTATTTTTAAACCGTCCAAACCTTTTGATTTATAGTATCATGAATTTTGCTTCAAATATGATAATTTTTTAGTTTAATTTGTTTTGACTATAAAAATAAGTTCGGAGCAATGTACAAGAAATTGAGAGAACAATTATTCGAATCACTGCCGAAATGGGAGACTTTTCGTCGAAAAAGATTGAAAATCGGAAAAGTATTCTAATTCCTCAAAGAAAAGTTAAATTTAAACCATATATGCGCATATACCAAACGATCAGCTTATAAAAAAGCCTACCTGAATGTACTTTTATTGGGAATGCTCATATCCCACAGCCAAAATAAAATCCAAGAAATTTACGCCATAAAAAAATTCACATAAAACAGACACCTGTTGAGGAATAGTAAGTTAAAGCACACAATATGTATCAGAGTTGATGGTTTTGTTCACAGTGAACAATATCACCGGCGTTTAATGAAACAATTTCACGAATCGGAAATTCAAATGAAAAAAAGGTAGACTAATTATTAAAAACGATTTAATTAAGCGTGTGTATATATATGTCAAAACAAAAAAGGTATTTAATGAAAATAAGTTACATAAACCAAGTTAAAAACCATTTACAGGATCCATTATTCAAAAATTCATATTTTTTAATGGCAAATATGTTTATTTTTTCAGTGGTAGGCTTTTTATTTTGGATTATAGCTGCTAGATTATATTCGACTGAGGAAATAGGCATTGCTTCAGCAATAATATCTGTAATTAGTTTTTTTTCAATAATTTCACTCATGGGTTTTGATATTAGTTTAATTCGTTATTTATCTAAAGCAGAGAATAAACAAACAATGATAAACTCATGTTTTTCATTAACAATACTAATATCTTCTGTAATTTCTATCATATTTTTATTAGGATTAGATATATGGTCTCCAGGTTTGAAAATTTTAAGACAAAATTATCTTTTTGGATTACTTTTTATAATATTCACCATATTCGCATCACTTTCTAGTTTACAACTAAGTGTTTTTGTAGCTTTTAGAAAGAGTAAACTCTCTTTCTATCAATCTTTGATGAATACAGTAAGATTAATAATGTTACCTTTGTTATATTCTTTAGGTGCTTTAGGTATCTATGCTTCATTTGGCGTAACGTATATCTTAACTTTCCTATTCGGAAACAAACTTATTAAAAATGTTTGTTCGACATACACGTTCATCCCAACAATGAATACTAATTTAATAAAAAAAATGTTTTCATTTTCTGTTGGTAATTTTATCGCTAATGTTCTAATTTATATTCCTAGTAATCTATTCCCATTACTACTTCTAAATATATTAGGTGCAGAAACTACAGCTTATTTTTATATTGCATGGACTCTTTCATCAGTATTGTTAACAGTTCCAGGTTCAGTTTCAAAATCATTATTTGCTGAAGGCTCTTTCTCAACTGAAAAGTTCAGAAAAAATGTTTTTAAATCTGTAAAATTGTCATTTATGATTATTATACCTTCAATTTTTGTAATAATTCTATTTGGAAAATACTTTTTATTGTTATTTGGTAATAATTATGCTAAAAATTCACTGGAACTTTTAATAATTTTATCATTTGCAGCTATACCCCACACTATAATCCAAATCTATACAAGCATTAAACGAATTGAAACAAATATCAATCCTGTGATTTATCTTTACACAATTATTGCATTAATAACCGTTATTGGAGCATATATAATAACTCCAAAAATAGGTTTAACAGGTGCAGGGTATTCTTGGCTTATTGCCAATATAATTACGGCAAGTATTGCTATTATTGATCTATGGAGAAAATGAAATGATTTAACTATCTTTATCGTAAATCCATAATTTTCCATTATCATACAATTCATTGGAGTTATTTAGAAATGTTTTAAAAGTATTTGTAGGGTATACGGAGTCTAATAACTTTCCTTTACTTCCCCATAAGGGTATTGTAAATCCTTTCTCTAATTCATAACTTCTCAAAACTATTAAACCATTAGAATATGTCTCAGGATTTTCTGGATTTAATGAATTGTTATAATTTTTATATAAATAAATAATAAATTTTGAATTTCCTTTTATATTATTCTGTTCTGGATATAACCCAATGAAATTTAATGAACTCAGTTCGGAAGTTGTTAAAGCTGATCTTACAGAGAGATCTTGTGCATAGAGTTGGCTATTTGGATTAATAACGGGGTTACTAACTAATAGGAATATTAAGCAAGAAACCGAAAGTATTCCAATGAATTTATAGATTATTTTCTTATTAATTAATGTTTCAAATAGTAGAAATATTGCGTAACCTGCAAAAATGGATGCAAATACTTCTATAAACGGGAACCATCTATTAGGTAGACTTTGAGGATATATTATTGCCAGGATATATGGAACTGGGATAAAAATCAAAGTGATTATGGCCAAAATAGATTTATCTTTGTAATAATTATCTTTTGATTTATTGAAATATTTTCCAAGCAAGTAAATAGCACCAACAATGGAAAGTGTTACAACAATTATAAAACCCAAATCATTTAGTATAATGGATGTGGGATTAACTAAAGAAGATAATGTAGCTCGTCCAACAGCCGTATAATCCATGGTTTCGATTGAACTTTTTATTGAAATAATCATGTAGTTAAATAGATTTCCAGAAGACACAGGAGTAGGTTTCATCCACCATGCCAAAGTAGCTACTGTGACAAATAATATAGAAGACCATGAGATCATATTCTTTTTAAGCTCCAACTTTGAATCAATCAAAATGATAATAAATGCAAAAATTAATATTACTGGTGTCATGGGATGACTGAAGATCAGAGATAAAAAAGTTATTATCAACAATAAAGAATATCTAAAATCTTTTCCTGCTCCCGTAAAAATCAGATAAAATGCTAAAATAAAAAATATTGCACTGAATGATCCTGGAAAATAGAAATATTTAGGTTGGGAAATGTAAGGACAAAAAGACAATATTAATGAGGAAATTAACCCTATTTTTGTGTTAAAAAATTTTTTGGATAACGAAAAAATGAACAATACAAAAATTAGCTGTACTATTAATAAAACAACTTGTACCAATTTAAAATTTGCAATTTTAGCCACTAAAACATTTACAACAAATAAAATGTGATAAATTGGATAATTTTGGTACTGCCCATAGGAAGATAAATGTCCGGAAGTAAGGATCTGCTTTATAAATTCAACATGATAGGGAGCATCATTACCATAAGCAGAGGGAAATAAGAATAAGAAAGAAGTATACACTATGATAGAAAGGAGAATTATTTCTAAGAGAATTGTTTTTTCTCTAAAATTGGACAACGTGTTAGATAACAAAATCTGTGATATTATGGCAAAAGAAGCTATAGTTACCACTACGAAATACTGTAAAGGCAAATAATAATTTTGGACAGAATTAGAAAAGATTAATATTAAAACTGTGCATGACAAGAAGAATATTGTTATCAAAATTTTAAAATTATTTTTAGATAATCCCTTTGAGATAAATTCGAGTTTATTTTCATCAATACTACTTTTTCTTAAAATTAGAGCGACTATTGTCCCTAGTAAAAATGCAACTCCAACATACTCTTTGTTGAAATTGTATAAATAAGATATTATTATGGCTGATGATCCACCAATTATATAGATCAATGCAAATAATATATAAGATATTTTTGAGTTAATTTTGACCAATTTTTCCACCAGTTACGTTATTAATAATTTCTCTTAATCGTTTTTTGCCATAATATTCTCTTATTTCATCATCAACTACTTTTTCTTCCCTTTTTAATAAACTTAAAAAGTATCCCCATAACATTGGTAAAAACTGGTAATGTGGGGGTATTTTCACACTATTCACAATTGAGTTACCTAATGCTAAGAGAGGGTGGTAACCTAAGATATACATGGATTTTCCCTTTAATTTGGAGCCCTTCCACAAGCCGATTTTAGATCCTCCAATTCTAGGTTTAATGAAATAAACTTCATTTATAATTTTTGTTTCCCACTGCCTGTTAATGGCTTTAAGTAATAATACACTATCTGATGAAGGAGTTAAAGGGTAAGCTCCAATTTTACTAAAAAATTCTTTTTTATATAATCGGATATTATTAAATCCAGTTCCAGAGATATTTTTTAATTCTTTAAGGTCAATGTTTTTGTTATTATAATTTAACTTTTGTATTCCACAAGTTATTGCCAATTTCTCATTTTTTTCCATTTCTCTTAATAACACTTCAAAATAGTTTTTACAAAGAATTGGTGTTGCATCAGTTATACCAATATAATTGTAATCCACTTTTTTTAATTCATGTAACCCTTTTGCAAAATTATAACCTTCGTTAATAGCTTCTGCAATATTAATGTGTCCGTAACCTTTTTCAAAGAATTTTTTCTGTTTTACAATGTGTACCCACTCATTATCATGAGCAATTTCTTTTGATAAATTAAATGTGTTGTCTTCACTCCCACTATCAACTATAACCCAACATATTGGCCTTAAAGTTTGATTAAAAACTGTTTCTTTAAGTTTTAAAACGTAATTTTCTTCGTTTTTAAGGGGTGTAACCAAAACATAGTTCATCAATTTTCACCTATAATCTCAAATATCTCTTCAAATGTGTCTTTATTATACTTCTCAGGCAATTCTAATTCATAGAACTTTAAATCATTAAAATTTTCTTTTAAGTTACTTTTAAGTTCATTCCAATGATTTGATAGTTTACTTTCTGGAAAAACATATGAATATGCTTGCATATAATTGGGAAAATTATTCTTTTGCAACAATGAAGGAATTATAGACACGTAAAATTCATTTTTATTATTTGCCAAGATTTTTTCAATTGCCACTTCTGTTTCTAATTCTTTGAAGTTAATTAGCTCATTTTTATTAATTCTTTCAAGAACAAATGCCCTATCAAATTTTACAGGTTTCGTTTCCCAAAATGTTGAGGTTTTATTGTCATTAAAACTTGAAGAAAAAAACTTGAGCTTTTGGAGTTTACTCAGTTCTTCTTTACCAACATCAACTGTATAATCAAATAATTGATGGTAAATTGGAAAGCTGTAAATAAGTTTATTTTTAATATCAATGATTACTTTATCATCACCTAAAGCATTATACTCATTTTTAACTCCATTTAGTATTATTGAACTTTTTAAACTGCCTGCCATTCCAAATAAAAGAATACTACTGTCTTTTTTAGTTATTGCTCCTGCATGGGCTAAAAAATATCCTTTAGAATCTAGAATTAATTCTATAACTGGTTTTAATGCAACTTCAAAGGCTAAAGCATCGGCAAAAAACATGCTAGATATTCCTTTGATATTTCCTTCGAAGTTTATGTCAATTCGATCATCATTTAAACCTCTAATTTCTAGTTTCCAGCTTGAAGATTTTCCATTATCCTTTAAATACAAGTAATTTTCGTCTAAATAGTATTTATGATCAACAATGAACTTTTTGTTCAAGTTTGGTTTGAATTCACCAATATTAAGGTTAATATCAACTTGCGAATCTTCCAAGTTCTCAACTTCGAAGTAGGAAAGAGGGTTGTTATACACATTTTCTCCGAAGAACCTCTTTTTTGTATTGATCTTTATTTTTAACAGATCGTGAATCGAATAATTTTTAGTTAGGGTTTTATCCTTCATTTTCACCACTTATAAAATAATCTTCTAATTCTTGGAATATTTCATTAAAATTGGGATTTCCACTTATTGAAACTTCATAAAATGTTATATTTTCGGATATGTTGTTGTTAAGGGTTTCAAAATATAAATTCCAATGTTTAGAAAGATTTTTTTCAGGAAAAATGTAAGAGTATATCTCCATGTACTGATTGAAAAATGTGAACTCAAGCATTTGGTTGTGGCACATTTTTTTCAGTGCTTTGGTTCTATCCATCTTTTTTACAGCCAAGCTTACTTTATTATCTTCAATTGGTTGTATTATAAAAATTGTGTCCAGTTTTGAGTTTTTTGTGATTTCTGTAATTCTTTTAGGGTTAATTTTAGTAAAAAATTTGGCATATCCCCCACTTATTTTGTAAAGCAAATTTTTGAGGGATATTGCAATTTTTTCATTTGTTTTTAATTTTTTAAGTATTATATCTGCAAGGTTGTAGGTAAAAAGACTTAGAGAAGTTGGAAAACTGAAAATTTCGTTGTTTTTAACCAGTAAATAGTTATCTCCTAAAAAATCATATCCATGATTTAAAGACTCCAATGCGATTGAAGTTTTTCCTCCACCCCCTCTACCTGAGAAAATTGTGGCGGAACCATTTTTACTTATTCCTGATGCATGTACCAATGAAAAAGACTTTTGTAGAAGCTTTAACTGTATTAAAAAGTCTATTACATGGCCTGTAATGAAAATTCTTCCAGAGGTATTAAAGTCTATATTTAAAACAGTGGTCTGATCTTCAATTCCTATGACTTCAAAGGTCCAGTTGGCCCCTTTATATGATTCATTTGCAACGTATAAATAGTCCGAACCAATATAATACTTTCCGTATCCAACAACGTGTTTTTCTTCAATTTTAGGAGTAAATTTCCCTAAATTGATTATTAAATCTAACTCTGAAGGTTTTTCATTTATTTTGAAGTTTTCATAATGTTTATATAAAGTGTCAAAAACTTTAAACTTGTTTTTTTCATTAACTGTAAAATTGAGAACATTTTGTATTGAAAAGTATTGTTCTTTGGAATTCAAAATATCATACACCTATAATTTAATGAATAATTAATTAATCAGTAGTAAATTCTTCTAAATAGTGAATTAAACTATTTTTAGTGCTTTTAATGGATTTTGATGTACCAACACTCTGTTTGCTGTTTAATTGGTTAAGACAGTTTAAAAGGTCTTTTTCATCATTAGCTACCTTTGCTATGGAATATTTATTTAAATAATTAGCTAACTCCACTTGATGATCATCAATATGTTCATTATTTCTTCCTATTCTTGGTACAATAATTAAAGGAGTATCATTATCTAAAACATTCAAAATCGTACCAACGCCTGCATGGGATATGACAAGCTTTGCTTTACTAATTAAATGTTCAAATTCTTTCAAATCTTTTGTAAAATCAAAATATTCTGCATTTTTAGGTTCATAGTTAGTTCTACCCTTTTGGATTAAAATTTTATCATCTAAGATTTCTGATACATTATCTGCCATCCGAACTAATCTTTCAAAAGACGCAGTTCCAACAGTAACTAATATAAAACCTTCTGAAGGATTTTTGAAGTCTTCATTATATTTTAAAAGATTTCCTTTATAAATGGCCTTTTCATGTTTCAACGACAATTCTGGCCATTGAACTAAGAAATTATCAGACAAGTGAATTAGTATTTTTCCAGTACCTGATAATTCATTGATTCTAGTAAGACTTTCAACAAAAATCGTTTTTATTCCAAAGAATTTAGCTACTAAGAAACTTGGTAGAGCTATTTCAGATCCTGTGGATAATATAAGCTCTGGTTTCTCTTTTAAAATTATAAAAAACTCTTTAATAAATAAATAGACCATAAAAATCATTAAATAAATTTTTTTAACTATTTTTGAAGAGTTCACCTTTTTAATGATTAGATTTTTAAGAAAGTAAGTCTGTCTTATTTGAGTAAGATTAACTTCGAAATTTTCTTCATATGTAACTAGAAAAATTTCATCATTTTTCTTAAAAGATTCTATTAACTTTAAACCTTCGGTTAAATGGCCTCCGGGAGCACAAATTAAACAAATTTTCATATAGCTGCTCTCTCCAAAGTTTTTTCTAATTTAGTAGATATGCTTTTCCAAGTATAGTTTTCAGAAATTTTTCGACCATTTTTTCCAAGTTTACTTCTCAATTCTTTGTTTTCATGCAGTAATTTAATTTTATTTACATAATCCTCACAATTTGATGCGAATAAAATATTTTTAGAAAAATTTACTTTGATGGGATGTATAGAACTGGATATGACGGGTTTTTCACAAGCAAAATACTCAAATAATTTAATGGGTAATGCGTTATGTGAAACTCCATTTGATACGAAAGGTATTATACCTACATCCATTGCAGAAATGTATTTGGGTACTTTAGAGTAGGGAACCATTCCTGTAAAGATCACCCTATCTTTAACTCCACATTTTCTAGCTAAATCTTTAGTTTCCTGAAAGTTTCCTTCACTACCCACTATTAATATCTTTATATCTTTATCAAGAAATTTTAAAGCTTCGAAAACGGGTTTAAAATTTACCCAACTCCTTAAAACGCCCACATATCCTATTATAAATCCACATAATCCTAATTCTTCTTTGGCGTTGGAATAATTTTTAAAAAGTTTTGTGTTCACACCATTGGGTATAAACTCTGCCTTCTCATCAGGAACATTATAAACTTCTTTCAAAGATTGAGTTGTCAATGTAACATAATTTGCGTGTTTAATATCTTTTTTTAAATAAAATTGGCCCAAGTTTCTTCCGAAAGATTTCAAAAAATTTGGAATTTGAGGGGACGTTGCGATCATTTCTGGAAGATCATCTGCAAGATCAAAAACGGTATTAAAATTCTTTGAGGCCTTATAACCTGTCACTAAACAGTTATAATTTAAGTGAACATCAAATTTTTCCTTTGAAAGTTCCTTATTTTTTTTGTTGAAAAGAACTTCTTGTAATATTGGTGAAATCTTTCTTTCAGTTAAATAATGAAAATCAACACCTTCAAAAATATCATCGAAATCTGAGGAATAATGATTTAAATCGCCTTGTTTACCTTTCCACCAATCATTTATGCTTAAAACCGTGACTTCGTGATTTTTAGATAAATATTTCACAAACTGGTGAGGTCTGTTGTGTTGAGACTTTTTAAGGTCCACTATAGATGTCACTAAAATTTTCATTAATATCTAACCCCAATTAATTTAGTCCCCAACTTCATAATATCCTATAAAAAGTTAATATTATTGAATGTTGTATATTTAAATGATCATTGTATAATGGTATTATATAAACTTATCTAATAATTATTGTACTTATCATTTTTTTGCATATATAAAAAAAGCAATTAAATGACAATTCTATGCTAAATATGGAATGATGTGAGGAGAGTCACATCTAGATATATATTACGAAATCCCCCTTATAAATTAATATTACTAAGGAATGGAATTGTCAATCAAATGGGATCCCACCTTTCACTTATTTAAGTGAAGAGTACAAATGACACTTATAGAAGGAGCAAGTTAAATGGCCAAGCGACAGTATTCAGATTTATTACTTATTATAATTTTAACAATCCTGGCGGTTGTATTCATTAAAACGCCGGGTCTCAGGAAGACATTCATCCGGAGCATATT
>ENA-UOOE01002236-UOOE01002236.1-fermentation-metagenome-genome-assembly--contig:-NODE-2236-length-14226-cov-21.023005_pt1 | contig 14226 bp, 18 predicted proteins | sample MGYA00245776_ERZ724021 | MGnify/ENA primary metagenome ERZ724021 (study PRJEB28704, sample SAMN03018321) | fermentation metagenome | biome: anthropogenic terrestrial biome; feature: soil...
GAGGACAGAAACTTAGCTTTCTAAAATTTGTGTCTTGACAATGGGGTCCACCTTAAACACCCCCTTCTATGGCCCATCAGAAGCCGTTACATCAATTGTATATATGCCCTCGGCGATACTATCGCCTACGACAAACAGGAAGGAGAAAGGTTTGCCTGTTCCGCATTGCAATATGTTTTGGTCCTGGGAAAACACTAACTCTCCATTACGCCTTATAGTCACTGATACAGTCACGTCATCGTTATCTGCATCCACAACAGTTCCGGCAATAGATATGGAATTATGCCCTACAACTTCGGAGAATGCCTGCCCTGAAGACGGGCTTGATATGGATAGGTTAGGCAGCGTATTGGATTCTGCCTGATCTGTAACCTGCCCAACACTATCCACATAAAGATTGGTTCTTAAGTATAAAGCAGGACGAACGGATATATTGGTAGTATGATATGCTACATGTACTCCTCCACTAGATAGGGCAACCCAACTTGATGGTTGGTAATTATGAGGCGGCTCGTTGTAGGAGTATGTAGTACGCAACCACCAGGTTTTACCGTCTCCACCTGACGGCAAAACATTTCCCTTGTAAGTCTCATATTCACTCTTGCTAAGAAGGCCAACTTTCGCAGTTACAGTAAATTCACTTTCGTTTGTTTCATTGCCTACAGTCCAGCTACGAGACTGTATATATCCCGTGTTAGTAAGGTGAGAGTAAAAGGTAGTGCAAGGCGGCGAAGCAATACTAGGCTGCCATGGCTCCGTACTGTTTAGAAAAAAGCCGATATTGTTCGTATCCGAAGGATCAAATCTCCATGGAGCTCCTTTGTCAAAATGTATTGTTAATGGATAATTTCCAAAACCGGTATTATCATAATTCTTCAATAAGACATAACCGGTTGATGGGTTAAGGATGGTCCATTCAAGACCACTAAACCGGATTACATCTCCGGCAGCCTTGGCCGTTATCGGCGTATTTGAAGCAGCCGTCGCATTTGGAACGTTAATAGACGTCCCGGCTGCTATCAGCATTAGAAAACAAAGAATTGAAATAAATTTCTTAAGCATTTTATCCCTCCTTTAATTACAGTGCGGACAATTGTACGTCCGCACTGTGAATCCGTTTATCATTTCACTTCTCACTTCTTCCGCAAAAAGATATCAAAAAGTCTCTTTGGGTGGGGGCTTGGCGTATATTCTATGCCCAGCATAGAATATATCTCGGCACACACGTTCCCCCAGATATCAATATTCAAAACCTTCCCCTGGTAAGCAGCTTTTATTTGGCTTTCCCAATCTTCGGGAATGGTAGCGATTACTTTGGGGAGAACAACGTGCTTTTTAAAACCTGAGCAGAACGCCTGCTCGACAGTATCAATGCTGGCATTTTTGGGACCGAAACGATTAAGTATTATCCGGATTTTTTCCGGGGTAACTCCCATTGCTAATAAAGTAGGGGCGTATTTTTTGGTTTCGTCTATCGAAAACAGAGATTGGTCTACGATGGAATAAACTATGTCACATTGGGACAATAATTCATGTAAATAGGGCTTTTCCCAAGGGCTGGGAGGAGTATCGGCTATGATGATCTGGAATCCGGACAGCTCGTCAATTATTTTTGAAATATCCTTGTCTTTGATAGTGGTGGGAATAATATCATCCGGGACCGGCAAAACGTATAAATTGTCATTAACTTTTGCCGGACTAACGACGGTTTCAAAATAATTCCGCGAGGATCCGAGTCCGTAAAAGCTTCCTATGTCGGGGGCGGCAAAATCGAAGTCGCACAATACAGTAGAAACTTTTTGAGATAATACTTCTGCCAAAGCTATTGCGGTCGTAGTTTTTCCAACACCGCCTTTATTAGCGGTGCTGGCTATTAGAATGCTTTTCTGACGGTTCTGCCCTTTTACTTCAGATAAGGGGTGCTGTATGGCTACGTCTATGGTATAGGGATCGTCTCCGGGCAAGTCGCCGGTCACGATGTTTTTAAAACCAAGATTACGGGCAAAACGGATGTACTGCCGGGATTCTTCTTTGTCTTCTCCGGGGAGAAGAACTATATGGGTGCGCTTCATGTTTTCCGCCAGATATTTAAGTATTTCAGTAGGTTTTTCGCCGGGCAAAAAATATGACAATACTAAAACATCCGGTGTTCTCAGGGCTCTCAATTGCTCGCTGGAGGAGATAGCTTCAAAGCTATATTTTTCGTCTTTAAACATGGTTCTAAGCTGCTTCAGGAATTCGTCGGCATTTTCAGGTTCAATCGCCAACACTACGTTTTTAATGCCATCGTCATCGGCAGATTTCCATTTAAGCAATTTCTCTATTACCTCCTAACCAAGTAAATTTGCTTTAAGCTGGCGTACCCAACCACAGCGGAAACGCTTTCGTCGGGGACTTCAATTTCTACCATACTGGGGACATTGGTTTGGGCGGCGCTCAAACCGCCCGAATCGGTATACGGAGCTATAATCCGGCCGTTCTGATCGTAACTGGCGACTACATGCACGTCAGTTGCGATTGGCCCCGAGACATCCACCGCATATTGGTTAGCGCCGGCAATCGGATACACGTCTACCCGGTCTCCGGCAACCGCCTGGTCTGACGAAGACTGAGTAACCGGAATGCCTACTTTTTTGTACCCGGGTTTATCGGCGCTTACAGTCGGGCTTACCTGTTTTTTGTATATCGGGACATCGGGGAAAGCAGGGGTATATAGGAATTTGCCAACGATATCCTCTTTACTTGTTACTAGTCCCGTCTTTTGGGCTATGTGCCGGGGGATTTCTATTTCTTTTAGATGTTTATCAGTAATGGTGGTACCCATAGGAATGTAGTCCGAAGCGGCCCAGGCGGAAACAGTCTTGGCTACTTCAATATATTTGCTGTTAGCGGACCGGTTGATGACCATGGTACATACTGCTGCCAACAAAAGACAAACAACAATTATAATGGCTTTCTTGCGCAAAGAAGAGCCTCCTTTCTTGGTATAAATACGGCCCCATGTCTTAATTTTCTTCCTTGATATTGATGGTATTGATAAACAAAGGGAGGACGGGGGATAAAACCCCCTTTTTTCATAAAAGCTGTGGAGGGAGCTATAATTTCCCGTAAGTTTTTAGGAAACGGCAAAGGCAAATATGTTTCCCAGAGATATATGCCAGGATTAAGCCTGATATGGTCAAAAGACTGGTTGATGCTGCGCAATTGAGCTTTCAACGGTTTGTCGTCAAACTTGACGTGTAGCTCATACGCCTTTTTCCAATTGCCTTTAATTTGACCTCTGACCAGAATTTGAGCCCACCATGGATTGATGGGGAGCAAGAAAACTTGCCCATGGCGGATAACTTTTTTTCGTTCCAGGGTATAGTGGTAAAAGATAAGAATTGCCCAAAACAGATCAACCGTAAGAAGGGTGACTGAAGGAGCAATAATCCCTATCAGGCTGGTAAATATAAAGCACCAGATTATTAAATCCCGGCCTTTAGTTCCCATACCTTTAATTCCCATAAACGTTGATCCCCGGTTGGTAACGGCTTACGGCGGTGCCAGTTGCTTTGATGTCTGATTTTATTATTGTTACTTTCCCTTTTAGCCCGGTAGATTTTCTATATGGATAAGTTAAAGTAATGGATACTTCTTCTCCATATACTGCGGGTTCCGCACCTTGGGCCGGTTTCGGCGAAACAGTCAATTTACTCCGTTCCATCTTGGTCCGCTGGCACAATTGAGTTAAGGTTTGCTCAGACGTCGAGGTGTACTGACCGTAGCGAGCCATAATGTTCGCTACGGTCTGGGCTTGGGCTTGCAATCTGTACCACTGGGCAAAATACCCGGTAACATTAATGCAGACAACCAAAAAGAATAGCCCGATAATAAAGGTTCCAACGGCTGATATTACTCTGTCCGGCATTGCAACTATAACCCGAAGGAATCTTTGGCGTAATCTATAATCGTGTTGAAAAGTGAGGTGGCCTGCCCGGGAGCAATAACTATGATCGCCACAATGACAAGTACTACTATAACGGCTGTACCGACTTTCCACATTGCATCGTCTAATGATCCTTTTTGATTGTTAAGAAATTGTCTGGCTTTTAATTTTAAATAAAGCATTTAGAGTCCCCTTTCTTTATATGCCAAAGGCATTTAATGCAAAATTCAACAATCGCATAATTACGACATATACGATATCCGGGCCAAGAATAAATAAAAATAAAACAATTATTACGATCAATACGATCAGTCCTATGGTCCAAACTGCCCCTTTAACCCCTCCTTCTTCACTAGCCATAAAATTGTGCAACAAAAACACCCCCTATCGACAAAAAAGCTATTAACATATAAGGAGCTAACGGAATTGAGATTTCTTTCTGCCTTCGAAGTAAGCCGACTATTACTGCCAGTACCAAAGACCCCAGCACGACTAAAATCGCCGCAGGCCCCAGCAATGCCCCCAACGCCAGGGAAAACTTTATGTCCCCTTCTCCCAAGGACATAAACAGCAACAGCTTCAGGATGATAAGTAATACGACTGTAAGCATCACTCCGGCAATAGCATAAATAATACTGCCTCTATAAAGGTGATAACCGAAGCCTACAAGCAGTGCAGTAAGCACCAGCCAGTTAGGGATTATACGTTTGGTTAAATCGGTATAGGCGGCATAGAGCAAGGCTATTAAACTTATTGCGAAAACCAAATTTTCACCTCCATAAAAAAATAAGCCCGGGCGCTATCTACGTCCGAGTTTAAACATTTTGAGGCCATAGTTTACCCGCCAAACGATTCCGTCATGAGCTGTATAATATAGTCAAAAACCGGAACCCCGGCCAGCAATATCAAACCGAACATGCTTATCAAACTCACTATCACGAACATGCTTTTTTTCTTAGCGGTTGCTTTAGCGGCAGCGTTTTCCTCCAAGATCGACATTTCTTCCCGCAAGTCAGTGAATAAATCAGGAGTTGCGGAAGCGTCCCAAGTCATAGCCAAGCGGCGGCATATCGCATCCATGGCAGGATGCTGGACCCGAGCAGCAAGTTTCATTAATTCTCCTTTGGCGTCGCCGGTACGCTTAATATTATCCACAACGACTTTTAATTCGCCGCCCAATGCTCCAGGCAGAAAAGGAATAGTATTCTCCAATGCCTGACGCGGCGTAATACTGGGAGATTCCAGAAATGCTGGCAAAAAATCAATTAACGCCGGCAAATCTTCCAATACACCTTCCTGCCATTTTTGATAGGTGGCACTTATTGATACCTCCGCAATTACTACTGATAGGGCCAATCCAACAAATAAGAACAGTAATGCCGGGACCCCTATGACAAACAATCCCGGCAAAGTAAATATAAGGCCAACCATGACGCCGACAACCAAGGCTTTCTTTAAGTATTCGTCTGCGGTACGTTTCATGATTTCCAGTTTTTTTTGCTTGCCGCCCTGATTAAGACGATTCAATATTTGGGATCGTATGGAATCAACCGTAGTTTCTGCCACGGTCATCCTCATCCCTACGGTTTGCTCCACTCCCAAAAAAACATACAGGGCCGCGAATATTAAAATAAATAATATTATTGCCATATCAATCCCCCTGCAAATCAGCATTATTAAATAGTTTCAACACCATTGAAACTAAGCCGGTTATTACTCCTATACCCAAAGCCAGCATTATTTTTTTTATACCCGACGCGGCGAAAACTTCACGCCATACGGTCGCATCCAAAAGTGCGATTATAATCAGGATAGACAAGGCTATCGCCGCCCCAATGGCCGGCTCAAAGATCGCCCGGTAACGTTCGGCCTGCAATCTTCCCTGTCTGCGCATCGCGTCTCCCAAACGAGAAAGGCCTTGCGATATCGCAACAGAGCCGCCACTTTTATTTCCGGCTTCAATTATTTTAGCGACGGCCTTAAATTCAGCAATTTTATATTTCACGGACAATCTGGTAAAAAGCTCAGGAAAGGTAACATTTAATAATTTTCTTTCTACCAGCATGTTGTTTAATTCTCCCGCTAAAGGCTCCGGCATATGCAAAGCTGCGTTTCTAACGACTTCCGGTGTCGTATTGCCGGCTAAATATAAGCTGGTAGCCGTAGTAACGAAGTTCTTTACCTGCGCTTTGATTTTAAGGGTATTTCTTAACAACAAATAACTATTAAGCCATTTTGCTAATTTCCATCCCAGCACGGCAGAGAACAGCCCGGCCAGAGGACTCATGAAAAAAGTATTTCCTCCCGAAAAGCATAGAACTGCAGCTAATACCGGAATTCCGACACTGCGTATTTGCGCCAGAAAAGGCAGCTCTTTGGCAAAAAGGATTATAAATAACACCAGTAGGGATAAAAATAATAATAAGCTCAAATATTATTCCTCCTCTGGGTATAAGTATTTTTCGGTTACTCGTTCGTACTCAGGTTTGACATCCCCTCCGTGGAAAGAGATATACCCTAATCTTGTACTAGAGATGGGCTTGTTGTAGATCCAACGCCGTATTTTCCTCCTACTAGCGGCATATTCGTCAAAGTCAAACTGGATAATGGTTTCATGGTTTCCGTCTTTTTTCACTTCGACCAGCGACATCAGAGTCCGTTTGCCTTCGGTAATTTTTCCGTCTTCCCCGACTGTTCCCTGCGGTTTGTCAAAAAACAACAAAAAATGAAACATGGTCGCTAACTGGCCGTCTACGTGCTCGCGTTTTAATTCCATCCCGCCGCGATAAAACATCTTGGGAAAACGAGAACGTAAGTCGTCAATGTCTCCAGCATGCCCGGTGGTGATAAACCCTCCCGAGGTAGTTTCCGCTATCTCTGACGCCGCGATGATTTCTTTCCCCCGAATCTCACCTACTATGGAGCGGTCAGGGTTGTTTCTATTAAGCGCGTCGCAGATATCATCCATGGTAATTATTTTGTGGTCTCCAAAACCTACTTCGACTAAATTCAAGCAGTTAAGAAGATGGGGAAAGGATAATTCAAAGCTGGTCTCTCCAATAAGCACTCTTTCGATGGGATCGAAAAATTCACCGCAAGCCCTAACTACCGTAGTCTTGCCGCTATCGGTACGGCCAAAAAACCCGATGTTGGCATGGCCCGCAATCAATAAATCTATTATCATTTCTTTTACCAGATGGGGAAACATACCAAACGAAGCCAACTTATCAAGCGGCATTGCCGGCCGCAAAAGCGGGGATTTTCTTATAGTGAAAGCCGGCCCGATCGGATTTACTTTGAACCCGAAGGCGGCAAGCCGCGATCCGTCTGCTAACCAGGCGTCTGCTATAGCGTTTTCTTCATTGAATGATCGCCCGGAATCTTCGCATGTTTTTTGTATGAAATTTTTTACTTCGATATTGTCTTTGAAATATACTTCGTCTGCCGGCCACTGCCGTCCATGCCAACCGTAAAATACGATCGGAGGTTTATTCGGGCGAGGATTGACCATTACTTCGGTAATTTCTGTACTGCTGTACATTTCCCCATCCGGCCCCAGGAATTCGCCGATAAAAAAAGGCAGCAACGGCCCGTACCCAGCAGCTTGCCCCATTATTAATTTCGTATAATTTTCTTTTTCGAAAACCGGCAGGTCTTCATTGCTCCAAACCGCTGTTTTTACAATTTCATATGCCATATCATATTGATCGCTGGCTATGGCATTGCCGGAAAACAATTCCGGATTTTTCTGAGAAATAATCTGGGTAAGATCCTGTAAGGTTTTTTCTTGTTGCATTTTTTTAACATCGGCCCAATTGCCTTTGCTTAATTTAAGCGCCATTGTACTCTCCTTTCTTAGCTTTGTCCTTCTGTTACTCCCTGGAGGATCTTATATGATCTCATTTCTACGGTTACTGGTTCCAAGGTCCACCAGCCGCCCCAGATGGGGGCTTCTATATGTACCACATAGCCGGGCTGCAGGGCCTTTTCGCCATGGATTTGCGGCAGTCCGGGAAGGATTGGCGGGGGAGGAACATCATCCCCGGGATATACTTTATGGAAACTTTTCACTTTTACTGGTCCGGGTAATTTCGGCATATTAAACGTATTTCCGGAATTCTGCCCCTTGGTGATTTGGCAATAGGCTTGGGTGAAATCAGTATAGACGTCATGGTCGTTTATAACGCTTAATGCTGCCGGAGCGTCTTCGTAATTTCCCGAAAACGCCGTTGGATTTGTTGCGGCTGCCGCCGCTACGGCAAATTCCAGAGCGCTGTCCATTTCTCCGTAGACTCTTGTGCATTTTGTGTAGACCCCCATAAATAGCCAAAGCAAAACAAAAAAGAGAATAATAAGTGCTATGGCTCCCATGCCCAACCCTAATAGAGACAGACTTCCGTCTTCTTTTTTTAGAAATGATTTAAGGCTCAACGCAATCCTCCTTTCTTTCAGGCGTCAAAAAACCCGGCATTTCTGCCGGGAATAGCCTAGATCATGATATGTTTGAAGATTTTTATTTTAATCGTAAACTACCCCGACTTGTAGAAATCGGGGCTTCCGGCGTCATCACCCGGCCAACGCCGTGGCTCCGCCCAGGAAAGATGCAAGCCATTTAATCAGAATAACGCACCTCCTTGGTTATTCACGGTTTGGAGAAAGGAAAACCTGATTCGAACCATACATGAATATAAGCATCAAATGGACCTATTCCTCAGCGGACAACATGCTTTTAATGGTTTCAGCACATTCGGCACTTCCTGCTTCGATTTCTCCTATAATAGCTATTGTAGGCAGTTCCAATTGGACAGGTCTATCCGAAGAAACACCCGTCTCCTTATTTCGCTGGTCATAATTTTGAAAAAATTCCGGGGCTTTACGGATTATTATTACCGTCGCTATTGAATAAAAAAGAGTTAATATCCCAAAAATCAGGGCCAATTCAATCTCATGATTAACAATAAGCGTAATCGTGGATATTACTAAAACAAGAAGCAGTCCAAACCAGTTGAACACCGAATCCGCCATCTTTACATAGCCCCTTTCACTCCATCCGGATGTCGTTTTCTCCGTTAATCCGGTATGAACCGTAAGTATGAATCACTGACGGACTTTGTTCATCTATCCACTGTTGATGCAGCGCCTGAACAACGAAGTACCCATAGCAAAAAAGAACAATGATTGCACTGACACCCACTATGGCTCTGATACTTTTCCTACATTTGTCCCCTTTAATTAACATATAGATGAGCCCTATAAAAGAGATAGCTACCAAATAAAGCCAGCACTTAATAAAAATTTGGCTTACCATATTTATCCCTCCATCTTCAGGACTGCCAACCAGCCCGCGCAAGCCCCATACAGACTGCAATAGATAAAATAAGGCAATACTTAATAATACTCAAAAGTGCCGTAATTGCCATGTTCATTCCTCCTTGATTTAATTCACCGAGGCAATAAAAAAACCCCGGGCATCGTTACCCTTGGCACAAAAAAAAGAGCCTCGTCAAGGCTCTTAATTTTTCTCCAAACTGGAGGTTCTGTTTTTGTTTCATGTTTTGCAAATTATTGCTGTCTTGGCATCCGGGTCCCATTTAACTTTATATCCGGCTGCCTCGCCCACGTAGCGGACCGGCAGATATATCTGACCATCCGCAATAACCGGCGCTACGCTTATGGGTTCGTATTGCCCGTTATTATTCATCAACAATTCGTTTTCTTTGAAGATTATGGTTTTATTCGGAAGATTTAAAACAATTTCGTTCTCTTGCCATTCCGCTGTTGCTCCTACAACCTCACTCATATAACGAAGGGGCAGAAAAACGCGGTCTTTTTCGATGAACGGACTAGCGTCCATCGCGTATGGCTGGCTATCTATTATAACAACATCAGAATTCACGGTGAATACAGCTTTCTTTTCCAGAACCGGCAAGGGTTCCGCAGCCATTACGGGGTTGCAAATCAAAAATAATAAACATAAGCAAAGAATTGCTTTTTTCAACCCAAATACCTCCCCAAAAAAGATTTTTTAGAAGAGTTAATATTGGATCCAATTGCTGTGTGATATTCTGCCCTCAACCCTGCTGCCCGAAGAGAAGCGACTTGTTTTTTTAAATACCCAGATGGTTTCTGGGATGGAACAAGGATCAAATCGGCTTTCTGAAGCACCGCTAAGGTAAGTTCGTTATACATATCCGTTGCTAAATCCACGACTACTTTTTGGGCTAAATTATCTATAAGGCTAATTAATGTTTGAACCGGTATTTCTGCTGCCGAGTCCAGCGTATTCCCAACCGGAAGGTAATTAACCCCCTCCTGATACTGGTGCAGCAATTTCAGGGCAGTTTCGACCGTTAACGTATCTCCGAAGGTCATCGCTCCGGCCCCTACTTCCCATGGTGTTTTATCCATACACTTTTCTTTCCTGGGCGCGGGGACCTTCATTAGTAGGTCAAGCCTCGGGTTAATAAAATCATATTCGAGGAGAACGGCTTTATTTTTTCTGGCTACTTCCAGTGCCGTTTCGGCTTTCATATAACCATCGTTATTCCAAATCGCGATTACCTTGGCATCGTAAGATATATTGTCTGAAAAATATTCTTTCGAAAGATTGTTGATTTCCTTATACGGCTCGTTGGTTTTAACCTGACTCTCAACTTTCGAAAAATCTTCTGGACAAATATTCTGAACCGGGTTTTGTTGAATTAAATTAGCATTCGGCAGAACTGGATAAGACTCAGCCGGACAAACATCTATTGGACAAAGACCCTGATGGCTGGGGGCTTCTGAGGAATTTTCCTGATTAATTATATCGTCCAGCGAGTCGGGTATCCTACTGGGTTTGCAGTTATCTCCCAGGGAATCCTGTGGTACAGGATCTATTGCTGTGCTGCATACTTGATTGCGTCCATTATTCTTGGCTTGATATAATAACTTATCAGCTTGGGCTACTACATCACAGCCAGGGAACCATTCAGCTATTCCGGCAGAAAATGCAGATTTAATTACTTTTTCATCAACTATGACTTCTCTTTCTATCCAATCAATGCGCAGCCGTTCCACCAATTTATGGGCCTGAATAGCAGGAGTATCCGGAAAGCAAATAATAAATTCTTCGCCTCCGTAACGAGAAACTATATCGGATTTTCGGCACTTGATTTTCAAGAAATTCGCAAGGTCTATCAAGACTTGATCCCCTACCGGGTGCCCATAGGTATCGTTTATCGCCTTAAAGTGATCAATATCAATTAAGGCTAAAGAATACTGTTTTTTACTCGTTTCCCTTTCTTCCATCCAATCTTTTAAAAAATTACGAGTATAAAGAGTAGTCAGGGGATCAGTATCTGCCCTGCCCCATAATTCTTTCATACGTTTCGCCAAAGCTGTCACATCTTCTATTACTGACGGGGTTATGGTTTTTACGCAGAGGTCGGCGTCCTCTGATTTACCGATGACTATCAGCGGTACTGTTCGAGCCTTTATATTCCGTTTATAATTTTTAATGTGCTCTTTCCAAGAGGCCGGGATTACTATAGCATCAGGATCATTATCAAGAATTTCTAGGGGGTCTTCCCACTTGCCGGGGATAAATACGCCATCTTTGATATAGCCTGTTTTGTGTGATTTTCTGGGGATAATTTTTGCAAAAATATTATCTTTGGACGCCACTGCGTTGTCCTTAAAATCACAGACTTCTTTTTTTGCAGAGGATTTAGTTTCTTTGTTTTTTAAAAAAGAGAGTTTTTCAACAAATCTTTGCGAGCTCCGTGAACTAATCACCTCTTCGTTCAAGGAAAAGGCTTCTGGCTTCATCACCCGTCCGTAATTCTGTCCGGCCGGGGGCCCACTCTCAGAATGTTGCCCAAGTCGCTTATTTCCCCTTTTTACGGCATTTTTAATTTCTTGCTCGTCTTGCCTGGGACGCTCAGGCTTGTCGCGTTTTAAAAATTTCTCTAGCAAACTTTTTTTGCTCTTAACAAAAATAGGCGGCAACTCGTCATCCGGAAACTCAGGCAGTTCCGTCAAAGCTTCTGGAATCCTTCCTGGATTTTGTATGCGATAGGTTATTTTTTCCGAAGTAACCGGATCAAATACATAACAATATACCCCCCAGGGAAGAAGCTTTTTTATCCATTCCCTAGTATCTGGCATGTCAGACGTGCCCGGCAGAAAAATAATCCTTGTTCCTAATTTTCTGAGAGGAATTATTATTGAACTTAATAAATCCTCTTTTCCATCTAAATACGGAGATAATACAATGGCTTCCGGAGAAGTTTCTTTAACTATATCAAGTAGTACCGAACGATGGTAACATCGCTGCATATCTTGGTTTTCCAGTTTTTCTTCTATTTTGCTTAAGCCTGTTGCTAATAAAATCACACTATCACCTCTTTGAAAAAAGGCCCTGCATCAGCAGAGCCTTTTTCTTTACCAACTTTTGCTAAAACCCCCTAACTTTAGCCGTGGGAGTATTAAGCAACGTTGATTGTAATTTTGATACCGGTTTTTACTTTGTCTGTAAAACTTACATCACAGAAAGTCGGCACGCAGGCTAATTCTTTTTCGGTGTAAGAACTGGCGATAGCTACGGCTTTTACTGCCTGATTAACCGCAGAAGCTCCTATTGCATAGAGCTCTACCGCCTTATTGTCTCTTAAGATTTTGGCAATAGCTCCCGCTACCTTCTGAGGTTTAGAATTTGTTGCAACTTTTAACTGTTCTGCCTTCAATATAATCGACTCCTTTCAAATTTTGGGGTTTTGGAAAATTGAGTAGGAGAGTGCTAAGCCCTAGCCCCTCATGCCACCACCCAAGCGGTTCCGTCTTACGGATGCTCTTGTCTTTTTCCGTATACTTCCCCGTTGGGGCGAATCAAAAAAACCCCGGTCATTGCTGACCAGGGTCTTTTGTTACTATCCCTCTGGATAAACATGTTTAATTTACTGATTAAAAATTTCTACTTCGCCGGAATTGTTGCTTGCGTTTTTTGTCCTCTTCTGCAGAAATACCATCCCATCCGATAAATCTATCCCGGGGAATAACATGATCAATTGCGTTCCAGTCAAAATCAAGAGTATAGTATTTAATCATACAATTGGGAAATGTATCAACAATTTTTTCAAGAGTATTGATTATCCCACATTGGTCTAAGTCTAATCGCGCTAAAAGCGGCACAAAAAGGCTTCTGCCATCTTCCGTCAAAACAGAAAAGAGAGCAAAACAATAGTCTTTAGTCAAGGCTTCTGTTTCATTTATCGCTTTTATCCCGTTTAGTTCCATAGGGGAATCCCTCCATTTTTGTTATTATTAATATAGATCTTCGCAAGCATTAAAATAAAATACTTGCTATTTAGGAGTAAAAAATGCGATTACTACCCGGAAAATTATGCAAAGTACCCACAAAGGATATTGAATTCTCAACACTTTTAGGAAATAGATGTCGCCTTCTGACCAATCATGGTTTGCGTCCATATACCAGTACCGAAGAGGATATATATGAGCTTTTAGCTGAGTCAAAAGGGAAACCCGACCAATTTGAAATTTGCCTGGGAAGTAACTGCATGGTTTTTTATAAAGAATTTGCCAAAGGCAAAACCCCCTTTTTTGACAAAGAGCCAATTGAGATTGAAGAATTTGACGGCCACTATTGGGTAGCCGAAGGAAAACATCGCGTTTGTCTGGCAAAAATGGCCGGAATAGAATATATATCTGCATATGTTACTAAATTAGAGCGCGATGCCTATTCGTGTCTTTCCCCGTTTGGTCAACCCGGTGAATATACTGCCAAACATATCATTGCTTGGAATAAAAAGACTCACATTGAGGGCGAAGCTTTTTTCCTTTGGTGTACCAAAAATGATCCAATCTTTTCGGCTCCGTCGTTCTCGACAAATTGGTTAGATTCACTGCATAATACCAATGGGAAGTTTTTAAAGCTTATCCCGGGAGTTGAGTACAAAGTCGTAGTGGAAAAAACCGTAAAACATAGATTGTTTTCGTCGTATGAGATACTGGATGTATCTGCTACGGTTAAGATCAGCGAAGACCACATGAAGACAAAAATCTGGCTGGCAAGATTCCCCGCAAAGGAGCTACTACCCGCTAAACCCCCTGTGAATATAGTGAATAACACTATTTACCGTTATGGCCGTTGGCAAGATGATCATGTAAAACAGCTTTGCGACTCTTATCATCATTTTGTTTAATGTTTACTGCTGTGGTTTTACTTTGAGCAACAATTAATGTTAAAAAAACCCCGGCCATTGCTGACCAGGGTTTTTGTTGTTATCCCTCGGGATAAA
>ENA-UOOE01002237-UOOE01002237.1-fermentation-metagenome-genome-assembly--contig:-NODE-2237-length-14223-cov-4.309500_pt1 | contig 14223 bp, 11 predicted proteins | sample MGYA00245776_ERZ724021 | MGnify/ENA primary metagenome ERZ724021 (study PRJEB28704, sample SAMN03018321) | fermentation metagenome | biome: anthropogenic terrestrial biome; feature: soil; material...
GATTCATTGAATTTTCAAGGTTCATAGCTCTTTTCAAACTGCGAAGTTTGAGTAAAATAAGCAAAAAATATCAAAATCACAAAAAAATACAAAAAATATGTTTGAACTTACAGTATGCCGTTTAGGTACCATGTTTATAGCATACTGTTTTTTCATAGGCAGCAGCAGGAATAAAAAGCATATGGGAAGAGAGGGCGATGGATCATGTTGGAAGAGCTGAAACAGCAGGTTTGGGAGGCAAATCAGGAGCTTCCTGAAAGAGGCCTGGTTTTGTATACCTGGGGAAATGTCAGTGCGGTTGACCGGGAAAAAGGTCTGGTTGTCATAAAGCCCAGCGGTGTTTCCTATCGGGACATGAAGCCGGAAGATATGGTTGTGGTGGACCTGAACGGCAGGACAGTGGAAGGGGATCTCCGGCCGTCCTCCGATCTGGATACCCATCTGGTTTTATACCGGAATTTCTCCGGCATCAACGGGATTGTCCATACCCACTCCACCTGGGCAACCATATGGGCACAGGCCGGTATGGCAATTCCCCCGCTGGGAACCACGCATGCCGACTATTTTTATGGAGAGATCCCCTGTACCCGCAGAATGACACGGGAGGAGACCAGGGAAGGTTATGAGGAAAAGACCGGGCAGGTTATTCTGGAAGCGTTCGGTGCAGTGGATCCCGTTGATGTTCCGGGAGTATTGGTTCACAGCCATGGACCGTTTTGCTGGGGAAAGGACGCCGGGGATGCCGTTTATCATGCCGTGGTGCTGGAGCAACTGGCAGAAATGGCGTATCGTACGGTTCTGCTCAACCCGGATGTGGCTCCCATCGGACAGGACCTTCTGGATCGGCACTTTCTTCGGAAACATGGTGCCAATGCCTATTACGGGCAGAAAAAATAACGAAGGGGCGGATTCCTGTTGGAAGAGGAACGACTGATTTTATTCGCCGGTCATTTTGGAAGTGGCAAAACGGAGATCGCCGTGAATTATGCCGTACGCAGTGCCAGATCCGGCCGGAAAACCGTATTGGTGGATCTGGACATTGTCAATCCGTTTTTCCGCTCCTCCGAGGTAAGGGATTCGCTGGAAGCCTCCGGCGTCCGGGTGATTTCGCCCAATTTTGCCGGAACCGCAGTGGACGTGCCGTCCCTGCCGGCGGAGATCTATTCTGTTTTCACAGATAGCTTTGAAAAGGTTATTTTTGATGTGGGCGGGGATGAGACAGGAGCAAGGGCACTGGGACAGTTTTTTCCTTTTTTCCGAAAAGAACAGTTTCGAATGTTTTATATCATCAATACCAAAAGGCCATTGTCTGCCAATTTGGAGGATATCCTGGAAATGCTCCGTGACGTGGAGCAGAATTCCAGATTACAGGTGACGGACCTGGTCAATAACACAAATTTATCATATGACACGCAAGTCCATGATATTCTGCAGGGGCAAAAATTGATCCGACAGGTTTCCCAGGCTGTTGGGGTCCCCATAACCTATATAGCGGGACGAAAGGAGCTGTTGGAACAGCTCCCGGAGAATATTGGCTGTGCATTGTTCCCCGTTCATATCTGTATGAAGCCTCCGTGGGACAGGAAGCTTACGGAGGCTTAGGGGATTGTCCTGAGGAGAAGCGCCCGAATGGCAGAAGGAGGTTGGCAGAAATGGCAAGGGTAATTTTTAATGAGGAGCGCTGCAAAGGCTGCGGCCTTTGCACAACGGTTTGTCCAAGAAACATTGTGGAGATCGCGGAAGACCGGATCAATCAACAGGGGTATCATCCCGCAACTGTCCGTGATATGGCGAAATGTACCGGTTGTGCATCCTGCGCAAAGATCTGTCCCGATGTGGTCATTGAAGTGGAACGATAAAAACAAGCAAACGGAGGTGCTTTTCTATGCCAAAAGTATTGATGAAAGGAAACGAGGCGATTGCAGAAGCCGCCATTCAGGCAGGCTGCCGGTACTTTTTCGGATACCCCATCACCCCGCAGACGGAAATCCCTGCCTACATGGCAAAGAGGCTGCCCAGGGTGGGAGGCACGTTCCTGCAGGCGGAAAGCGAAGTTGCGGCAATTAATATGGTTTATGGAGCGGCGGGCGCCGGAGCACGTGTTATGACCTCTTCCTCCAGCCCTGGGATCAGCCTGAAGCAGGAGGGAATTTCCTATATTGCAGGTGCGGAACTGCCCTGCCTGATTGTGAATATCATGAGGGGGGGCCCCGGCCTTGGCAGCATCCAGGCTGCCCAGTCCGATTATTTCCAGGCGACAAAGGGCGGGGGACACGGCGATTACCATCTGGTGGTTCTCGCTCCTTCCACTATCCAGGAAATGGTGGATCTGACACAGGAGGGATTTGCTATCGCCGATCGGTACCGCAACCCGGTTATGATACTGGGCGATGGCATGCTGGGACAGATGATGGAGCCGGTGGAGTTTCCGGAAGGGAAGGCGGAGGACCTGCCTCCCAGGAAGTGGGCAACCACGGGCTGGAAAGGAGACCGGCCCAGGAATGTGATCAATTCGTTATACATTGATCCTCAGGAACTGGAGGACCATGTCAACCGGATATACCGTAAATACGAGGAGATCAAGGCAGGGGAGGTCCGTGTGGAATGCTACAACTGTGAGGATGCGGAGATCATCGCAGCCGCTTACGGGACCACATCCCGCATTGTCAAAAGCGTAATCCGCATGGCTGCCCGGGAAGGAATCCGGGTCGGTCTGATCCGCCCCATTACCCTTTGGCCTTTTCCAGGGGATTGCTTCCGTAAGTGGGCGGATAAAGGTTCGGTCAAGGCATTTCTCACGGTGGAAATGAGTACGGGTCAGATGGTGGAGGATGTTTCCCTGAGTGTCAACGGCAAAAAGCCGGTTGCTTTTTATGGACGATCCGGGGGTATGGTTCCGGATCCGGAAGACATTCTGGCGGAAATCAGAAAGATAAAAGGGGGAATCCCATCATGACAAAAGTATTTCAAAGGCCCGCGTCTTTAACCGGCAAGGCATTTCATTATTGTCCCGGCTGTACCCACGGGATCGTTCACCGTCTTGTGGCAGAGGTGATGGACGAGCTGAATATCCGGGAAGACACCATAGGGGTCGCACCTGTCGGTTGCGCCGTATTTGCCTATGATTATTTCAACTGTGACATGCAGGAAGCTTCCCATGGCAGGGCTCCTGCTGTTGCCACCGGGATCAAGCGGGTTCTTCCCGATAAAGTGGTATTTACCTATCAGGGAGACGGGGATCTTGCTTCCATCGGAACGGGAGAAATCATTCATGCAGCCAACCGCGGGGAAAAGTTGACCACGATCTTCATCAACAACGCCATTTATGGAATGACCGGCGGTCAGATGGCACCCACTTCCCTGCCCGGTCAGGTGACCGATACCTCGCCCTACGGCAGGAAAGTGGAGGAATCCGGCTATCCTATCCGGATGAGCGAGCTGCTGGCTGCGCTGGAAGGTGTTGCCTATGTTGAGCGGGTTTCGGTTCACGATGTCCGGCATATCAATCAGGCAAAAAAGGCGATCCGCAAAGCCTTTGAATATCAGATTGCCGGCAGGGGCTTTTCCATGGTTGAAGTCCTGTCCACTTGTCCCACCAACTGGGGAAAGACTCCTGTTGAAAGTCTGGAATGGCTGAAGGACAACATGATTCCCTGTTATCCCCTTGGCGTCAAAAAGGAGGTGGGATGATGACGGAGGAAATCATCATTGCAGGTTTCGGCGGACAGGGGATCCTGTCCATGGGACAGCTTCTGGCCTATGCCGGCATGCTGGAGGATAGAAATGTTTCCTGGCTTCCTTCCTACGGTCCGGAAATGAGGGGCGGAACGGCGAACTGCTGTGTCATTCTTTCCGATGATAAAGTGGGCTCTCCCGTCGTGACCCGTGCGTCTGCCGTTATCGCGATGAACCGTCCGTCCCTGGACAAGTTTGAAGACGCGGCTGTGCCGGACGGCTTGCTGTTTCTCAACAGCAGCCTCATTGACCGGAAAGCAACCAGGAAGGATGTGCAGGTTATCACGGTTCCTGCCAATGAGATCGCGGAGGAACTGGGCAACAGCAGAGTGGCCAATTCCGTTATGCTGGGTGCTTATCTTGAAAAGGCAGGCAGCAGCGTATCCCACGCTTCCGTGATGGAGGCGCTGAAAAAGGTGCTGGGCCCTTCCAAACAAAGCCTGATTCCATTGAATGGGATAGCATTGAAGAGGGGAGCAGAACAGATCAAATAGCAGTGCTCCGCGTAAACTCCATCCCAGGGATTGGTGTCCATGCACTATCAACTTTTCCCCAAAACAGCCGAATAGTTATCCGTAAGCATTACCGGATGGCAAACAGCAGGACTTTGCAGCCGTATCTGGATTTATGGATGAAGCGGCTGGAATTGGGGAGGTTGATAGCAATGCAAAGGTCTTCAAAATCCATATGGGTCGGTTATGCGATCGGGATATTCTGTATTCTCTACTCCATTAAGCTGGCGGGGAATGCACGTACATTTATAGATGCGACTTCGATCTTTATTACAGTGGGTGGCACATTGGGAACTCTGGTTGTATCGTTTCCTGCAGAAAAGCTGAAAGCCCTCGGGCCGGTGATGAAAAAAGCTTTTCACAGGCAATCCTTTGATTTGAGGAGGGATATTGATACCATTGTATCCCTTGACGAAATTGCCAGGAAAAAAGGACCCCTTGCCCTGGAGGATACAGCCGAAGAGTATGCGGACGACGAATTCCTGAAGAAAGGCATACTCCTTATCGTGGACGGCACGGACAAGGAGGTCCTTCGTTCCTCCATGGAAGACGAGATTTATTTCATGCAGAAAAGACATCGGCAGGGACATGCCATGCTGGACATGATAGCTTCCACTGCAACGTCCCTGGGACTTCTGGGGACTTATGTGGGGCTGATTCCGATGCTGATTAATCTGGAGGATCCCACCAAGCTGGGCCCCCTGATGGCGGTGGAATTGGTTACTTCCTTTTATGGAGCTTTTATCTCCTATATTATTTTCACTCCCATGTCCAGGAGATTAAAAAATATGAGTCAGGATGAGGTGACAAGAAAAGAACTCGTGATCGAAGGCTTGGTTGCCATTCAGGAAAATCAGAATCCCAGGAGGATACGGGATTCGCTGATGGCTTTCCTCTCAAAAAAGGAAGCGGAGAACATGCGCCGGCAGCAGAAGAACCGTACCAGTGCAAAGCTGAGAAAGGTGGCATGACGGCATGGCCAGGGATTATCGGGAATCGGAAGAAAACATGGAGGAGGACGATGGCAATTGGCTGAACAGTTACAGCGATATGATGACGGATCTGCTTGCGATATTTGTCATCCTGTTTTCCTTTGCCATGATGAACAACAAGGGCGTGAAATCGGCGTCATCCGCAGCAGAAGCAACGGAGAATGTTGTCGTTGCATCGGAAGGACAGGCAATAAGTGGAGGAGATGGGCTGCTTCCGGCAAAAACCGGGATTATCGAATCCATAAACAAATATATTAAGGAAGAGAATCTTTCCGATCAGCTGAGTGTTATGGCGCAGGGAGAGGATTCGGTTCTGCTGCGTGTAAAGGATTCTGCTCTTTTCGAATCGGGTCGGGCCGATATCAATAAAAAATCTGCCCGGCTGCTGGACAACATTTCTTCCATTCTGACGGAATATAAGGATCGGATCAAAATGGTCCGGATAGAAGGGCATACAGATAACCGTCCCATGCACAGCCGGCAATTTCAAAGCAACTGGGAATTATCCACCACCCGGGCAGTCAACGTGCTGAAGCAGCTGGCGGAGAGCTCCCCCATTGAACCGGCAAAGTTCTCTGCCGTGGGTTACAGCGAGTTTCACCCGATCGCGGATAACCGGACCGAAGCCGGCAAGGCAAAAAACAGACGAGTGGATTTCATCATCGAAACGGTGTCCGACACAAAAAAGCCGGATAGCAAAAAATAGAACGGATCATTCTTTTTCAAATTTCCTAAATCTTGTGTGATTCATTCTGATACATACAACGATACTGTCCGGGTGTCATCCCGACAAGGCTTTTAAACCGGCGGCTGAAATTGGGGACATCCAGATACCCGACATCGCGAATGATGTCTTTAATAAGTTTCTCGCTTTCTACAAGCTGCCGCTTTACTTCGTTGATTCGAAGCAGGGAAATATATTGGGGAAACCCCATTCCCACGTCTTCTTTGAGGATCGCGCTGATGCTGGATTTTGTCAGATTCAAAGAATCAGCAATCAGATCAAGCGAAAAATCATTACGGGTGAAATTCTTTGTAATAAAGCCAAGGACTTCATTTTTCTTCTTGATGCTATCCAATTCCTGGTGCTTACAAATCTGACAGCATAGATTTGTGGTCAGTTCATTACTGGAAGTGCGAAATGCATCCAGATTATCATAGGTAACAAGCGCTGTCCAGTTCTTCTTACGATAGAAAATTTTGTTTTCCTGCGCGGCATGCAGCAAAATACCAGAAAGCTCACTGCAGAAAAGCCGTACCAGAATAAAGGATTTCGCGTTGCTTTCGATATAATCAATCAGAAAATTCAACGTGGAAAGAGCGATATCGGTATCCCCATGGGATATAGCTGTGGTCAGCATGGACTTTTTCGCAGATGGCAAGCGGATATCTTCTGTCTGAACAGTTTGCTCCGAATGGTAGAAACAGAGATACGGATTCTCCGTATTACTTGAGATCTCCATTGCTGCGTCAGCTTCGTAGGAAGAACGTCGGGCGTCAAGTGGATCGGTACAAGGGATACCGATTCCGATACGGAAAGATGACAAGCCCTGTTGTTGAATAAACCGGCAGAGAAGATTTGCCAGTTCTTTGCAATATCCATTTGCGTCGCCGTCACAGTCAAAATGAAACAGACAGCAGACTCCCGGATGAAGTAAGAATTCTGTACAGAGACAGTCGGTATTAGGAGCCATAAAATGATTCAAATCATCCAGCAGCTGATCAGTTATCCGGCGTGACCCCGAAGGATCGGAAAAAACAAGCTGCATCACAACCCAATACTTACGGTTGATATTCATGCCAAAACAGCGGGCATAGTATTTGATTTCTTCTATATCCCGGAACTTGCCGGAGAGCAGCCGCAGGACAAACTGTTTGGAAAGCAGTTGGTTTTGTTGGCTTAATTGCTGCATGAGATTGCGGCTGTGTTCCCGGGATGTATCGAATGCATCCCGGATAGATTCCAATTCATTTATATGTCTCTGATCTGTGCCAAGAATATCCTTTGCGAGATTTCGGATAGGCTGATAAGTATTTCTCACGCCAAGAACAGCTACAATAATGCAGCAGAGAATCAATAAGACGATCAACAGGACCAATACTGCCTGACTTGGGAAAATATCCTGGTAAAATTCCTGCCTTGACATGACACTGATAACGGTTAGATCACCATTGATACTGTATCGCAATACTACTTTGTCAGAGTTGGATGCAGAGATCAGTCCAATTCCCTTATATTTACGTAGCAGTTTGGTGGAAAAGGCGGGTTGGTTTGCACTGAGGGCAACTTCAAGTGTATTATTGAAGACACATATTTCGCCGGTGGCATTTCCAAAATAGCTATCAAATTTCTCCATGAGGATATCTTCATCTATCAGGAAAAACACATCTGAATAAGGGGAGATGCCTGAACCAGGAATCGGACAAATAACAGCGATCAGGGCGCTTGCATTATCTTTTGAGGGAATCCGGCAGATATCAGGGGAGATGGAGGTATTCAGCCGGGAAAAGAAAGATGCCCGGGTGAAATCAAACAAAACATAGTCGGACTGCATTTGTTCATAGCTCCTTTTTCCCTTCGTGCTATACAGTCCGGATTGGCCACGTATATAATAAAAGGCTTTGCTTTCTATACTTGCCCGTTTTTCCAGATCGTTCAGTTTTTCCAAAACAAGGCTTTTTTCTTCCGTGGTCACTGAGCGTTCTTCAGGAACTGCTTCAGGCAGTTCCAAATGTACTTCGGCAGCCTGACTCTTAAACTGTTCAAAGACATAGCCCAGCTGCGTGCATGCTTGCTGAAAGGAATACAATCGCATCTGATCAATATAATTCCTGTTGGAGTTCACATTGTAGGCGAGAATAAATACGCCGAACAACGTGACGGGCACAAGAAATGCCAAAAAAGATTTCCAATAACGAAACACAGGGTTTCTTTTCATCTTATTCGCATGCAGCAAGCAAAATCCTCCCTTTCTCACCGTTCAGCTGATGACTTGAAATGCTTTCATCATTTCTATAATGATTTCCTTTCTTCTGCCGAAAGCAGAAAATATAATGAAATGGGGTTGACATTGAGCATCCTTTTATATATCTATGGCTTAAGTATAGTATGCGGGAAACAGGTTGTCAACTCAACGAAAGGTTCTGGTTCCCTGAGCAATAGTTGTTCTTTTAACGCTAAAGACGCCTTAGGTTCCGAGAAGACACAGGGTTCAATCACTCGCCGTATTCAACGGAAACATATTCGGTTTATGAAAACACATTTTGCCAGTTGGAGCATGGGCGGCATGTTTGTGCATGTTTATATGCAGAACATATCTGCTCAGGCGAAACAAATTGAATTTAAGTGGACCATAGTTGTACAATCGCAATAGTTAATCCGTGTAGACATGTTTCACAACTATTTATATATTATATTGCGGTTAAATTGCGTTGATATCCTGTGCGCACTTATGCAATACAAATATAAAGGGGGGAGTTCCTTGGCAAGTCACAATAACAATATAGGTGAAAATGCGGTTGCCGGCTATTACTCATCTACAGTCAAAAAGAATGTGTTTCAAAAATTAAAGAGGGATTTTATAGCAAACAAAGGTCTTTATTGGATGGCGTTACCCGTGATCCTCTGGTATATTCTCTTCCAATATGCCCCGTTGCCTGGACTGGCGATTGCCTTTCAGGATTACAATATGTTCAGAGGGTTTTCCGGAAGCGAATGGGTCGGCTTTGAAAATTTTCTTCGTTTTTTCAAAAGCCCGAACTGCTGGCGTGTCGTTCGAGATACATTTTCTATCAGTATGCTGTCTGTTCTCTTTTCGTTCCCTACACCCATTCTTTTTGCATTGATGGTCAACGAGTTGTCGACCAGATGGTATAAAAAGACGATACAAACCGTTAGCTATATGCCCCATTTTATTTCGATGGTGGTTGTTTGCGGGATGATATCTGATTTTTGCCGGACAAACGGCCTTTTCAATGATGTACGAATGCTCTTTGGAGCGGCGGGGCGCAAAGATCTTCTCTCTGATCCGGATCTTTTCTATACAATTTTTATTGGAAGCGGCACCTGGCAAGGTATGGGTTGGAGCAGCATTATTTACCTGGCAACACTATCTTCCATTGATCCAAATCTTTACGAAGCCGCTTATATAGACGGAGCAGGGAGGCTTCAGCGGATTTGGCATATTACGCTTCCGGGAATTGTACCGGTCATTGCCATTCAGTTGATTATGCGACTGGGCAGCGTACTCAGTGTCGGGTTTGAAAAGATTATTCTTCTGTACAATCCTCTGACAATGGAAAAGGCAGATGTCATTTCCAGTTATGTTTATCGCGCCGGCTTACAAGATGCCAATTACAGTTACGGAGCGGCGGTTGGGTTGTTTAACTCTGTGGTAAACATCGTATCTCTGATCCTGTTCAACAGTCTTTCACGAAAATTAACCGAGGCCAGTCTCTGGTGATCCAAAGGAGGGAGTTGTTTGAAAATGAAAAGCAAAACGGCAGGAGATCGAGTGTTTGACACAGTTAACTATCTGCTGGTTGGGATTCTGAGTCTGTTGTTTCTTTACCCGGTGTGGTATGTTCTGATGGCGTCGTTCAGCAATCCCGCGAAATTAATGGTGCATACGGGACCATTGTTGATTCCGAACGGGCTCAGTCTGGAGGGGTATAAAGCGGTGTTTAAAAATAAGAACATTCTGACCGGTTATAGCAATACTTTGTTTTACGTTGGTGCAGGGACAGTTTTCAGTATGTTTCTTACTACGCTGGGCGCATATGTAACCTCTCGGCGGAATTTATATCTGCGAAAGTTTCTTCTTCCCTTCTTCGTTCTAACCATGTATGTCAACGCGGGGATGATTCCTGACTTCCTGCTGGTCAAGGCTCTGGGACTGCATAACAGCCGTTTGGCACTGATCCTTCCCGCTGCTGTCAGTGCCTGGAATCTTGTTGTCATGCGGACATCCTTTCTGCAGGTACCGGCCAGTCTGGAGGAATCAGCAAAAATCGACGGAGCGAATCACTGGACCATCCTGTGGAGAATTATTTTCCCGGTTACCAAGGCGACCTTTGCGGTCATTACCCTTTATTATCTGGTGGGTAAATGGAATAGCTGGTTCCATGCAATGATCTATTTAAAGGATCGGTCCAAATATCCGTTGCAGCTTTTTCTGCAGGAGATTTTAGTGGCAAATTCCCCGACAGGGCTTGGAGATGAAGGTGGTGCGGGGAATGATTTCTACCGTTTGGATCAGGTCATTAAATACTGCACGATTATTGTTTCCACTGTTCCAATTTTATGTGTATATCCCTTTGTTCAGCGCTATTTTATTACAGGCGTAATGCTGGGCTCGCTCAAGGAATGAGCTGACGAAAAGAAACCATTGCTGCTATCGGGCAGTAAAATAAAACAGTAAAGGAGAGTTATCATGAAAAAAAAGCATCAAATCCTGTCACTCATAGCAGTGACAGTACTGTTGGGAGGCTGTGGGAAAGATGCTGCGCCGTCATCCCCATCCGTCTCTGATCCACCGAAAAGCACCTCGGCTGTGAGTTCCGATGTGGAAAAGGAACTGTACCCGGTTGTTACCGACGGCTCTATAACTTTGGAATACTGGATGCCGATCGCAGCTCCGGCGTTACAGGTAATCGACAGCTATGCGGAAAATACCGCATATAAAAAGGCAGAGGAGGTAACGGGTGTCAAGATCAAGTTTACCCATCCGGCGGTAGGCAAAGCGCAGGAACAATTTAATGTACTGATGAGCGGCGGCGACCTGCCGGATATGATTCAGTATGCATCCTATTACAACGGCGGTGTTTACAAAGGATATGAAGACGGCGCCTATGTTGATCTGACGCCATATCTGGAAGAATGCGCGCCGGATTATCTCGCCTTGATCAATGAAGACGAGGATATCCGCCGTGAAATTTATAAAACAGATAGGGTCATCACCTTTAACCGAATTGATACGGAAATTGATATTCCGTATTACCGTCCCATGGTCCGTCAGGACTGGCTCCGGGAATTCAACATGGACATACCGAAAACGCTGGATGACTATGAAGCATACTTTAAAGCCATTCAGGAGAAAAAGCCGGATGCTGCGCCGTTTTTTTTCACTGTCGGAACGGCTGGAGATCGCAATCTCTGGATGGGCATGTACGATATGATGGGAGAATGGTACGTGGATAATGATGTTGTCAAGCATTATTATGACAATGAGAACTTCAAAGCATTTTTGATCCAAATGCATGATTGGTATGACAAGGGTTATTTAACCAAAGATTTTGCTTCCCTGAAGGCAGATGAAGTCAATACACTATTTGACAGCGGGAAGCTGGGTTGCTAATGCCAGTCCGTAGACAACCAATACAGCCGGGCGCAGCAATTGCAGGACTTTGCGTTCACTTCCTGTCCAAATCCGCGTTTAACGAAGGATCAACAGCTCCATAACGGTCCTTCCCAGAATCGTGCCACACCGGGCTATGATACGGCCATCAGTTCTAGCTGCAAAAATGTGGAGGCGGCAGTCAAATTTCTGAATTATGGATATTCCGAGAAAGGAATAATGACCTATAACTATGGTGTGGAAGGCGAAGCCTGGAATATGGTGGACGGCAAACCACAGTATACCGATTTCATGTTGAATAATCCGGACGGCCTGACACTTTCCCAGGTTGCCTATGTACATCGCGTCCATTTTGGTCCCAAAGCGGTTATCCCGGATACCAAATGTCTGCCCGGCGTCATCAAGGATGCGGACAGCCTGGCTTTCCGTAAACTGTGGAGCGATGACGATAAAGTAGACAGCATCTATTCCATGCCGGAAGTGCAGCTGACGCCGGAAGAATCAAAGGAACGGTCGGAGATTATTACCGAGGTATCCTCGTATGTTTCGGAAATGATGCTTCAGTTTATCACCGGCGCGAAGTCGCTGGATCAGTATGAGGAATACCTTCAGGGGCTGAAAGACAGAAACTTTGACAGGGCGAAGGAAATCACACAGATCGCTTATGATCGCTATATGAAAAACTGACAGCATAACGGTCTCAGTATCCCGGCTGTTTGATGGAAAAGAAACAGCCGGGATGTTATCCAACTGTTTACAGTTAATGAAGGAGTATAACCATGACACAAAAAATCGGCTTTTGTTGGTCCGGAGACAACTGGGTTCTGAAAAGCGGCGAAACAACTGTTCTCACCATTATTCCGCGGAAAGATTGTGAGGATCGGTTTACCATGTTGGAGACAGGCGCATGGTTGTGGGAGCGCCATACCCCCGCGCCGGTCAGTGAGATGCGCATGGAATTTGATACGGATGCTCCCGCCACGTTCACCATGATTCCGGCAGTCAGCTACAACGGAAACGGATGGGGGGACAGTCCGGAATATTTGGGCGACCGCGACGGAGGCATTCCATGGACATTTGCCTGGCATCGCTGTACAATTCCCGCCTGTACCTATTCGGAATGGGGCGAGTGGTCGGCCGCGCTGATGGCGGAGGAGAATGACGCGGTCAGCTGCTCGCAATGGCGCGAAGGCGAGCGCACCCGGCATGCTTTGATCTGGCCGGAGCAGGAGGGGCCTCGGGTCCTGATGCGCCATTATTGGGATGAGGCTTATGCGGGCACGATGGAACCCCGTTGTGATTTTCAGGCGGTGATTCATGTCAATCAGGGCGGCAAACCCAGGATGCGCTATCATGCCCTGCTGGATTTTGCGTGGAGGCATTACGGTCATTCTTTGCGCCCTTCCATGCTTTCGAAGGATCTGTACCGATTTGGCATTGCTTATTTCAAGAGCCTCTGGACCGGCGAAAAAGACGGATTTTGTGCGTTTAACCGCGGTCTGCAATGGTATCCCTCCACCTGCTATTATGCAAAGCGTGACGAGATCCAATATGAAATCGGTTGGGTGGGCCAGAACGCGTCCATCAGCTGCGCGCTTTTGTGGGAGTACCTTCGCACCGGAGATCAGGACGCCAGGGATAAAGCGATAACCGCCCTGGACAGTTGGGTAAAGTTTGCCCGCCTGCCCAACGGTTTGATGCTGATCAAATTCGATAAAGCTCCACAGGAGAGATCGGACGGTCCGGCTGCAAACGGTGAACCGGAGGAACGGGCTGACACTTCCTATATGCCGGAAACCGCGATGTATCACAACGGGGTCCGGGAATTTCACATTGATGCCTGTAACCTTGGCGGAGCGGCTGAGGGTTTTTTTGAGGCGGAGGAGCTGGCACGCCGGGCGGGAATTTCCCGACCGGAATACCGGGAAACGGCCATGGGGATCTGTGATTTTGTCCGGGATGCGCAAAAGCCGGACGGATCCTTTGCAAAAAGCTGGAATCGCCGGGGGGAAGTCACCCGGGAGGGCGGCACGGTCGGTTGCTTCCTGGTTCCGCCGTTGCTGACGGCTTATGGGTTGACCGGCGACGCTTCCTATCTGGAAAGTGCCCGGCGCGGATTCGATTTTTATTACCGGGAACTGGATGAAAAGGGCTTTACCACAGCCGGCGCACTGGATACTTACTGCATTGATAAAGAATCCTCCAGCCCTTTGCTCGCGTCGGCCCTGGCCCTTTACCGTCTGACGGGGAAAGGCGAATATCTTGAGAAAGCGGAGAACGTCGCCTGGTACCTCAGCACCTGGATGATGCATTATAAGGTTCATTATCCGGAGGATACCGTGTTGGGCGATATCGATTATGACACATTTGGTATGACGGCGGTTTCCACCGCCCACAACGCAATCGATCAATATGCGCTGCATGATGTTCTTTCTTTTCTGGAATTGGCGAAGTGTACAGGAAACGCCCAGTGGAAGGAACGGGCAATGGTGTTTTGGTGCAGCACGACACAACTGGTTTCAGACGGAACGCTTTGTATCGCGGGACGGATCCGGCCGGCCGGATCCCAGGACGAAGCGGTCTTCCACACCCGCTGGGGCAGAAAGACCCTGACTCCGTTCCAGCCGT
>ENA-UOOE01002239-UOOE01002239.1-fermentation-metagenome-genome-assembly--contig:-NODE-2239-length-14220-cov-6.884433_pt1 | contig 14220 bp, 14 predicted proteins | sample MGYA00245776_ERZ724021 | MGnify/ENA primary metagenome ERZ724021 (study PRJEB28704, sample SAMN03018321) | fermentation metagenome | biome: anthropogenic terrestrial biome; feature: soil; material...
GCTATGTTCCGAAAGACAGGGATCAGCAGGCCTTGATGGTAAGTGACAGTATCGAGAACAATGTGACCTTGTCCATGATCGATATGATGAAGGGACCTCTCGGCTTTTTGAAGCCGTCGAAGATCCATGCGGTCGGAAAAAAGGTAATCAAGGACTATAAGGTGGTAGCAGTGAATGAGAAGGTACCTCTTGCCTCTCTCAGCGGTGGCAACCGGCAGAAGGTAAACTTAGGGAGATGGCTGCTGCAGAATAAGGATATCCTGATTCTGGATTCACCGACCCGCGGAGTAGACGTAGGGGTAAAGGCTTATATTTATGACATTATGAAAAAACTGAAAAAGCAAGGGGTTTCCATCCTGTTGGTTTCCGATGAACTGCCGGAAATTATCGGGCTTTCGGATACGGTATACGTATTTAAGAACCGTAAGATCGAGAAAATGTTCCGTCGAAGCGAAGGGTTGACGGAGGAAAAGATTATTGAGGTGATGCTATGATGAAAAAGAAGATTAATCTGGAACTGGTTTTACCCTTTGCATTCTTAATGGTACTATTTCTAATATTTTCAATCATGAACGGAAAAGCATTTTTTAGTATACATAATATAAAAACTATTATTGATACGATGATTCCTCTGTGTATCGGCGGCTATGGCATGGTATTTGTCATATCGCAGGGATCCATTGATATGTCATCCGGATCCAACCTGGCATTCTCTGCCACCCTGGGAGCAATTCTTGCCCAGTGGCTGGGAAGCTTTACCCTGCTGCCTCTGTGCATCCTTATCGGTGCTGTGGTAGGCTTGATCAACGGCTTTTTAGTCAGCCGGTTTAAAGTAAGCTCCATGATGGTGACGCTGGCGCAGCTAATTATATTAAGATCCCTGGTGGTTGTCCTAAGTAACGGCGATGTGATCTTTGTGAAGCCTTCTATCTTAAAGCTCAACCGCTGGGGAGCGAAGAGCTTGATTTTCATTCTTGCTACGGTTGCAGCAATCTATCTTTTTGAATTCTCGAAGATGGGATTTGCTTCAAAATCCATGGGAGAAAACGAGGTTGTCTGCAGCTATGTCGGCTTAAAAACCAAGTGGATCAAGACCCTGGCATTTATGATATCCGGTGCTTTTGCAGGACTTGCGGCCATTATGACCGTTGCCAGAATCGGCGGTGTGGATCCCAATATGGGTTCCTCCTTTGAGCTGCAGGTCATGCTGGCGGTATTCGTCGGCGGCGTGCCGGTAAGCGGCGGAAGTAAAAGCGGAATCTATAAAATTATCATCGGTGCCTTGCTCTTTAGCATTTTACAGAGCGGATTGGTCCTTTCCGATGTAAGCTCTGAGATGGTTGAGCTGATCCAGGGACTCTTACTCCTCATTATGGTTGGTGTGATATTAAAGGCAAATAAAATGACAACAGCAAAAACATTGAAAGAATAAAGGAGGCATATTATGTTTAATTTAAAGAAAGACAGACTGAAATTTACCGATAAGGCAAAACAAATCGTAGAGCAGATGAGCTTGGAGGAAAAGGTTTATCTGATGAGTGGCAGAATCAATCCTTTTGATATGGGGGATGCGTTTAATCATCCTTCTGCGGACAAACATTATAATGTATTTCCGTATCCGGCGGGCGGCAATGAGCGGCTTGCTATACCGGAGATGAAGTTCTGCGACGGCCCCAGGGGGGTTGTCTGCCACAGAGCTACCTGCTTCCCTGTTACCATGGCAAGAGGTGCGACCTTTGACGAGAAGCTCGAGGAACAGGTCGGGGAAGCGATCGCAAGGGAGATCCGTGCCTTTGGCGGTAACTTCTTCGGCGGGGTATGTATCAATCTTCCGTATAATCCCGGCTGGGGAAGAAGCCAGGAGGTATACGGTGAGGATACCTTCCATTTAGGAAGGATGGGTTCCGCCCTGGTAAAGGGCGTCCAAAAGCATAACGTCATCGCCTGCATCAAGCACTATGCTTTTAACAGCATGGAAAATGCCCGGTTTACCGTCAGTGTGGATGCAACGAAACGAACAGAAAGGGAGATCTATCTGCGTCATTTCAAGGATTGTATCGACGCCGGTGCAGCTTCCGTCATGAGCTCCTATAACCGGTACCAGGAGGTTTACTGTGGAGAAAACCATTATCTTCTCCGGGATGTATTAAAGGGAGAATGGGATTTTGACGGCTTTGTGGTAAGTGACTTCGTATGGGGAACCAAGAGTACGGTAGATGCTGCCAATAATGGCTTGGATATTGAAATGTGCAATACGAATTATTACGGGGACAAATTAGTCCAGGCAGTTAAAGAGAAGAAAGTAAGGGAAGAAGTTATTGATGATGCGGCAATCCGGATCGTCAGAACCTTACTTGCCGCTGCCGAATCAGAGGATCCGGAAACCTATGATCCTTCCGTTATCAGCTGTAATGCGCACATCCGCCTGGCAAAAAAGGTTGCGGAGGAAGCGATGACCCTAATTAAGAATGAGAATGGGGTACTTCCGTTTGATAAGAAGCTTGATCATATTCTGGTACTTGGCAAGCTTGCCAATGTAGAAGATATCGGTGACCATGGCTCCAGCCGTGTATTCCCTTATTATACCGTAACTCCGTTACAGGGCATCGTAGATATTGCAGGAGAAAGCAAGGTAACCTACTATTCGGGAGAAGATACCGGGAAGGCCATAGAACTGGCGAAGAATGCGGATGCAGTAATTATGGTAGTGGGATATAATCATGATGATGAGGGTGAATACGTTACTCCGACCGATGAAATGAAATTAGATAAACCGATGGGAGGAGACCGAAGAAACCTGGGTCTGCATCGTCATGAGGTGGATCTCATCAACGCAGTAGGCAAGGTGAACAAAAAGAATGCGGTGGTATTGATCGGCGGCAATATGATCCTAATTGATGATTTCAAGGATTCGGCTACAGCTATCTTAATGGCATACTATCCGGGAATGGAAGGCGGTACGGTAATCGCTGAAACCTTGTTTGGAGATAACAATCCGGGAGGCAAATTGCCTTTTGTCATCGTCCATGATGAAAAGGATCTGCCGGAGGTGGATTGGGATGCGAAAGAAATTGTTTATGATTATTACCATGGGTATGCAAGACTTGAGAAAAATAAGGTGGCTCCTTCCGTACCCTATGGCTTCGGATTAAGCTACACCAAATTTGACATCGGAAGCCCAAGCTGTGAGGCAGCCAGGGGGACTGTTACGGCACGGGTGCAGGTAACCAATACCGGCAGCAGGGAAGGAGATGAGGTCATCCAGCTCTATATCGGAAAAGAGGACTCTGCAGTTGACCGTCCGGTAAAAGCGCTGAAAGGCTTTGCTCGTGTTACCCTGCAGCCCGGGGAAACCAAAACGGTTACCGTATCCTGTCCGGTAGAAAAGCTGGAATACTACAGTGAGGACGAGAAAGGCTGGAAGCTGGAGAAAGGTAAGTATCAGGCCTATATCGGAAACTGCTGCAGCGATGCATATCTAAAGAAATTAGAATTTGAAATTTAAGCAGCTCCGTTTAATCTTTACTAACACCGGTTCAAACCGGTACTAGATAGTAGGTATATCCCCATATAACATAGATGAATCGAAAGCCACCGCCGGGCACTTCTGTCCGACGGTGGCTTTCGGTTAGAAATTAGTATTTTATAAGTCATGCCGTGTGCAGGCTCAATATTTGCAAAGCGAATTAATTCGCTTGGTAAAAAATTTATTTTTCACACTACTATCACAGCATATCGCAATTTTTTGGAATAATTTATTGACAGATTATGTACGATATGATAGTATAACTGAGTGTGCCGCACAACGAGGTAAAAGTTCTATGATGTAGAGGTTTTATGAAGTAGAAGTTCTATCTTTTATAATAATAGACACCGAAGTTGGCGAGTAATGATAATAGGAGGTGCCATATGTACGCAATTATTGCAACTGGTGGAAAACAGTACAAGGTAGCGGAAGGCGATATCATTAAAGTAGAAAAGCTTGGTGCAGAGGCAGGAGCAACGGTAACGTTCGACCAAGTACTTGCAGTTAACAATGGTAAGTTAGTAGTAGGAAATCCTACAGTGGAAAAAGCCAATGTATCTGCAACTGTTGTAGAAGAAGGCAAAAACAAGAAAGTTATTGTCTATAGATACAAGAGAAAAACTGGATATCACAAGAAGAATGGTCACAGACAACCTTATACAAAGGTTAAAATTGAAAAAATTAATGCATAAGGGAATGTGATATGATTAAAGTATCCATTTATAAAAATGCAGACTACTTGATTACAGGGTTTTCCCTATCCGGTCATGCAGATTATTCGGAATACGGGAGTGATGTGGTATGTGCCGCAGTTTCCGCCTTGGTAATCAATACAATAAATTCTATTGAGAATTTTACCTCTGATAAGTTCCGTTTGGAGCAGGATGAGAAAAAAGGTTTTATAGAATTCCATGTGGTTTCACCGATCAGTAAGCAAGCTAATTTATTACTGAATTCCCTGGTTCTCGGATTACAAGGAATTGAAGAAGAATATACGGATAAGTACATTCGGATTGCATCGGTTCAATCACAGTAACCTTATAAAGATAGTTGATTTAGAGTTTAGGAGGTGTAGAAGATGTTAAGAATGAACCTTCAATTTTTCGCTCATAAAAAGGGAGTTGGTTCTACCAAGAACGGTAGAGATTCCGAATCCAAGAGATTGGGTGCAAAAAGAGCGGACGGGCAATTTGTTCTTGCTGGAAATATTCTTTACAGACAGCGCGGTACGAAGATCCATCCCGGATTAAACGTAGGACGCGGTGGCGATGATACATTATTTGCTTTAGTAGATGGTGTTGTTAGATTCGAAAGAATGGGAAAAGACAAGAAGAAAGCTAGTGTCTACCCTGTAGAATCAAAATAATTAAAGCCATTCGTTAATAACCCCAAATTCTCGAGTGATCCTGGATTTGGGGTTTTAATTTTGCTTTTTTTGTGTGGTTGTATTTACCATTGTTTTCGGTTATACTATCCACGTGAAGCAGATTAGTCAATGCATATAGGAGTATTTTCCAGAGCTTGCTCGGGAAAATACTCATGTATGCATTGATAAGTGCAACGTGAACGAAAGAACGAAGTTCTTGAGTTCCTAATCTGCTTCATACGTAGAAGTAAAGAGCATATAGGAATATTTTCCAGAGCTTGCTCGGGAAAATACTCGTGTATGCATTGATAAGTTTTAATATAGATGTTGGAATTTGAGTAAGAGGACGATACATTTAGAATGGATTGGGTCAGGTGATGAGATGTTTGCAGATAGAGCTGAAATATATATTCGGTCCGGAAAAGGCGGAGACGGTCATGTAAGTTTCCGCAGGGAAATCTTTGTTCCTGCAGGAGGACCGGATGGTGGTGATGGAGGAAAAGGTGGAGATGTAATCTTTGAAGTGGATTTGGGATTAAACACCTTATCTGATTTCCGGTATAAACGTAAATACAGTGCACAAGACGGCGAAGAGGGCGGCAAGAAACGCTGCCATGGCAAAGATGGAGCAGATTTAATATTAAAAGTACCGCTTGGGACCGTGATTCGGGAAAAGGAATCTGGAAAAGTAATTGTCGATATGTCCGAGCCCGGCAAGCAGGAAGTAATCCTAAATGGCGGAAAAGGCGGAAAAGGGAATCAGCATTATGCCACTCCGACCATGCAGGTACCAATGTATGCGCAGCCCGGTCAGAAGGCGCAGGAATTAGATGTTATCCTGGAGCTGAAGGTCATTGCGGATGTTGGCTTGGTCGGCTTTCCGAATGTCGGTAAATCCACTTTACTGTCCCGGGTTACCAATGCAAAGCCTAAGATTGCAAATTATCATTTTACCACCCTTAGTCCGAATCTCGGAGTTGTGGATCTGGACGGAGGCGGTTTTGTTATTGCAGATATTCCAGGATTAATTGAGGGTGCCTCCGAAGGACTCGGACTCGGTCATGAGTTTTTGCGGCATATCGAGAGAACGAAAGTAATCGTTCATTTGGTCGATGCAGCTTCTACCGAGGGCAGGGATCCGATCGATGATATTAATAAGATTAATACGGAGCTTACCGCTTACAATCCGGAAATTATGAAAAAGCCTCAGGTGATTGCAGCAAATAAAATTGATGTATTATATGAAGAGGATGAGCAGCAGGTAATTCAAAAGCTTAAGGATACCTTTGAACCGCAAGGCATACCGGTATTTCCGATATCGGCGGTCAGCGGGAAAGGGGTCAAGAAGCTTTTGTACCATGTAAAAGGTATGCTTGATAATTTGGACCAGACCCCGGTTGTATTTGCAAGAGAATTCTTTGCTGAGGATATGGCGAACTCCAATGAGCCTTATACGGTCTGGAAGGAAGAGGAGCATTTATTTGCGGTAGAAGGGCCGAGAATTGAGCGTATGCTGGGTTATACGAACTTGGATTCGGAAAAAGGATTTGAATTCTTCCAGAAGTTCCTGAAAGATAATGGAATACTGGAAGAACTTGAGGCTCTCGGTATCGAAGAGGGTGACACCGTAAGAATGTACGAGCTGCATTTTGATTATTACAAATAAATGTTTAATTATATCTGCTTTTATAAACAGCAGGAAAGGAGTGCTTTATGACACCAAAACAGCGTGCTTATTTAAAAAGCCTTGCTATGGTCATGGATCCGGTTTATCAGATTGGAAAGGCTACATTAACGCCGGAGATAACCCAGGGAGTTTCGGATGCATTAGAAGCAAGAGAGCTTATTAAAATAAATGTATTGAAAAATTGTATGGCGGATGTAAAAGAAGTGGCACAGGTCTTATCCGAGCGCACCCATTCGGAAGTGGTGCAGGTAATCGGAAGAAAGATTGTCCTTTACCGGGAATCAAAGGATAAGAAAAAAATCATTTTACCGGATAAATAATCATTCCGTTACTGTTCACACCCCATCATGTATACTATGTTATGATCTCGACAAATGTATCCGAATCGGAGACGCTTTCGCTTAGTTGTATTACGTAGCGGTACATAAGGCTCCAAAATACGGAGCCAAAGTACCGACGAATACAAATACTCCTTATCGGATATCATTTGTCGAAATCATAGGATAGACTTTACCTAGGGTGTGAACAGTAACATCATTCCGCAGTAAACTCTTTGCTATTGGCTTGTAGCATGTTTTAGTTTTAAGTGGCATAAGTCATTTTAAGATTTTAATATGAATATATATGCGATCCTATTCATGTTCATGGTTTTTTTGTGATTTGTGACACTTAAATCAATTACACAAATGATTCGAGTATATGCAGGAGGACGATAGGGATATGAAAAAAATAGGAATTATGGGAGGAACCTTTAATCCGATCCATAATGGCCATTTGTTTTTAGCGGAGAATGCATATGAGCAGATGGGGCTTGATGAAATCCTGTTTATGCCTTCCAATCATCCGCCGCATAAGGATAGCCATGAAATTGTCTCCAGGGAGCACCGGAAAGCTATGGTTCACCTTGCAATTCGGGATAATCCTCATTTTTCCTTATCGACGTTAGAATTTGAGCGGGAAGGAACCACTTATACGGCAGATACGCTTACGATACTGAATAGGGAGCAGCCGGATAACAAATTTTATTTCATTGTTGGCGCGGATTCCTTTTTTGCATTGCAGGATTGGAAAAATCCAAAGCTCATATTAAATTTATGTACGATGCTGGTATTTGGGCGGGATCAGGTGGAAAAAGCAAAAATGATGAGGCACTTAGCGTATCTGACAACCATTTTCCCGGAGGCAAAGATACGGATACTGGATATGCCGACCATTCAGATTTCTTCAGAAATGATTCGGGAAAGGATTGCCAGCCGGAAAAGCATAAGGTACTATGTACCTAAGGACGTTATGACATACATTAATGAGCATCATTTATATTCAGAGGTTACAAAGGAGTAAGCAAATGAAATTGGAACAGCTAAGAAAAAGCATGAAAATGGTATTAAAGGAAACCAGGTATCAGCATGTCCTTGGCGTAGAAGAGGTATCCGTCGATTTGGCAGTCATTCATGGATGCAATCCAAGGAAGGCCGCGATTGCAGGAATTCTCCATGACTGTGCAAAGTCTCTGAGCGATGAAGAGCTTCTTAGCGAATGTATGAAATATAGTCTGCCGATCTCGGAGGGAGAAAGAAAAAGTGTCTATCTTCTTCATGCCAAGGTAGGAGCGGCTTATGCAAAGGATAAATATGGTGTAGAAGATGACGATATTTTAAATGCGATTACTTACCATACAACCGGCAGACAGGGAATGTCCTTACTTGAGAAGATTGTATTTACCGCGGACTATATTGAACCGAATCGAAAGCCGTTACCAAGAATTGAGGAAATTCGCAAGGCTGCTTATGACTATCTGGATCTTGCGGTCTATCTGATTTTGGAAAATACCCTTGATTACTTAAAGAGCATTGGCGCTTTTATTGATACACGGACAAATGAGACCTATGCATATTATAAAAATATTATTTAATAATCTAATCCGTCTTACAGAGTTTGTGTCTGCGCGGTATCCACAAACTCCTTGATTCAAAAAAGCCGCGTAGAAATGAGGAAAGCTATGGATAATTCAAAAGTTATGACAAAGCTGGCATATCAAGCGTTGGAAGAGAAAAAGGGAGAGGATATACAGGTAATTGAGATTAAAGAAATCTCTATTCTTGCAGATTACTTCATTATTGCCAATGGTACCAATGCTTCCCAGGTAGATGCGCTGGTCGACAATGTCAAGGAAACCCTGTCAAAGCATGGCTATGAACCGCAAAGGATAGAAGGTGTACGCAGTGCCAGCTGGATTTTAATGGATTATGGCGATATCGTTGTACATGTGTTTTCCAAGGAAGACCGCCTGTTTTACAATCTGGAACGTATCTGGAGAGATGGAAAAACAATCCCGAAGGAAGAGTTGGAAAGATAATTTCTAAGAGCCTATGACAGAAGCACAGTAATATTTGTTATAGGCTCTTGCTTTATTGATTTCTATTTGTGATTGGTTTTCTTTATGTAAGTAAAGAATCTCTGCTATTTCAATGGGAGACTGTCACTTATTGAAACATACGGAATAAACCGATTACTTTCCCTAAGATAGAAAGCTCGGGAACAATGATCGGCTCCATGGTGTCATTTTCCGGCTGCAGCCGATAATAACCGCTCTCCTTATAGAAAGTCTTGACCGTTACCTCATCTTCAATCAGGGCTACAACAATATCGCCATTCTTTGCAACGGATTGCTTCTGAACTAAGATTTTGTCGCCGTCAAAAATACCTGCATTGATCATACTTTCTCCTTTTACCTTCAGCATAAAGGTTTCTTCGTTCGGCATAAATTCGGAAGGAATAGGAAAGTAAGCTTCGATATTCTCTACTGCTAAGATTGGCTGACCAGCGGTGATTGTACCAACAACCGGTACATTCACAAGCTCCCGCCTGGTCAAATTAAATTCATCGTCAATAATCTCAATCGCACGCGGCTTGGACGGGTCGCGGCGAATATAGCCATTCTTCTCTAAGGTTTCCAAATGAGAGTGCACAGAAGAGGTTGACTTTAAATTAACAGCTTCACATATCTCACGAACAGCCGGCGGATAGCCTTTGTTAATAATCTGAGATTTTACATATTCTAAAATTTCCTTTTGCTTATTACTTATCTTGCCATATCCCATAAGTATCAGCCTCCAATTCTTATTTTATCATTTTTCTATCGGGTAAATTGTTATTCGTTATGAATTAAATTGATTATATTCAACAGTATAACATAAATGGATGAAAAGTGCAAAACTAATGTTCTGAAAATCGAAAAAATGTTTGCAAAACAAAATATATGTTCGAAAAAACTATTGACAAACAAATGTATGTTCGATATAATGACAATAAAGAAACAAATGTTCGTATCATATGTTCGGATGGAACGGCGCATAACAGACTTCTTTAATATCAATGATACGAAAGAGAAAACTGTGAGGTGTTATGTTATGTATGGAGCAATGCATCATAGAAATATAAGTAAGCGAAAGGAATTATTACTGAGAAGAAAGTTCTTCTTTTTTAGCTTGCTGTTTTTGCTTGTGTTGGTTTTATTCTCAATCGTTTTTGTCACGAAGACTGTTACAGCAGAAAGAAATACGAATCGGACGAAGATGATAACCAGTGTACAGATTAAGAAAGGGGATACCTTATGGAGTATTGCCAAATCTTATATTTCTGAGGAATATAATGATATCGGTGATTATATAGATGAAATTAAGACGAGCAACGGTTTGACCTCTGATACGATCCATGCCGGTAATTATATTATTGTACCTTATTATGTGGATGTATCGCAGTGAAATGAATATTCGATTCGATATATGCATTAAAGCTGAAGCAAGTATTATGATAGGTAAGATATGATCTATGACAGTCTGGTCATGAATATAAGATAGAACATTCAAACAATTCTTTACTGCATTGACACAACTTACATGATATGCTATTATTCACCTGCTTTACTGTTTGATTGACATAATACATATAAAGGATGGAATACTGCATGGTGACATTATTAATTATAATTTACATATCATTTATCAGTCTCGGACTGCCGGATTCCCTGCTGGGGTCCGCCTGGCCTGCAATTAATGCAGACCTTGGTGTTCCGCTGTCTTATGCGGGAATTGTAACAATGATTATATCAGGCGGAACGATAATATCCAGCTTTCATAGCGAGAGGATAATACGCAGATTTGGCACCGGACTTGTTACTGCGGTCAGTGTCTTAATGACAGCATTAGCTTTGCTAGGGTTTGGATATTCCAGGAACTTCGGGTGGTTTTGCGTCCTCGCAATTCCGCTGGGACTTGGTGCCGGGTCGGTTGACGCAGCGTTGAATAACTTCGTTGCTTTACATTACAAGGCAAAACATATGAGCTGGCTGCATTGCTTCTGGGGTGTTGGGGCAGCCATAGGACCTATCATTATTTCCTCTTTTCTTAAGGAACCGGGAGGTTGGAGCTACGGATATCTGGTTATCGGCGGAATACAGATTATACTTGCTATTGTTCTTTTTGTTACACTGCCTTTCTGGAAGAGAGCTGCCGCGGCAAATAATGAGACAGAAGACCCGGACCGTGAGCCGCATAAATTCATTGAATTGATTCAGATTCCCGGTGCAAAGTCTGCTTTAACCACCTTTTTCTGCTATTGTGCAGTTGAATCAACGACCGGATTGTGGGGAAGCAGCTATTTATTTGTAACCAAAGGAATATCGGTGGAAGTAGCTGCAAAGATGGTATCTTTATTCTATCTCGGTATTACCGGGGGCAGATTCCTATCCGGTTTTTTAACGATGAAATTTAATAATAAAACGATGATTCGTTTTGGACAGATAGGAATTTTACTTGGGATAGCCATAATTTTATTACCCTTTGGCAATCTTACTTTAGCTGCTGGATTTATGATAATTGGTCTTGGATGCGCTCCAATTTATCCTTCGATCATACAAGAGACACCGACAAGATTTGGAAAAGCATTATCGCAGTCCTTTATCGGATTTCAGATGGCATTTGCCTATATTGGAGCAACCTTCATGCCGCCGTTGTTTGGAGTGATTGCAGATAACATTAGTTTACTATGGTATCCGTTCTTTTTACTGGCTCTGCTGGTATTGATGATCGTCAATTCCGAGATAATGAATAAGGTAACTATGAAGTAAATTTTAGCTTAAGATTTGCTCAATTAATGCATTGATAAGTAATAGTAACAACCTATGTGCAAAAAAATATTTTATATTAATAAGAGAGGATGGTACCCTATATGAGAACGATGAAATTAGGTAAGAGCAATCTGGAGGTTCCTGTAATTGCTATTGGATGTATGAGGATGAATTCGTTAACGAAGCAGGAGGCAGAAAGATATGTTCATGCGGCTCTTGAGGAAGGAGCAAATTTCTTTGACCACGCCGATATCTATGACGGTGGTAACTGCGAAAAAATCTTTTCAGATGCCATTGGTATGAATTCCACAATAAGAGAGAAGATTATGATACAGTCAAAATGTGGAATCGTGCCCGGAAACCGTTTTGATTTTTCTAAGGAGCATATTTTAGCATCGGTAGATGGTATATTACAACGGTTAAAGACGGATTATCTGGATGTTCTGTTACTGCATCGTCCGGATGCCCTGGTTGAGCCGGAGGAAGTTGCCGAAGCCTTTGATCAGCTGGAGAACTCCGGAAAAGTACGGCATTTTGGGGTTTCCAACCAGAATTCGATGCAGATTCAATTATTACAGAAATCCTTAAACCAGGATATTATTGCAAACCAGTTGCAGTTTAGTATTACCAATGCAACCATGGTTTCCGCAGGTATTAATGTTAATATGCAAAATGATGCTGCAATCAACCGGGATGGCAGTGTATTAGACTATTGCAGATTAAATGATATTACCATCCAGCCATGGTCCCCATTCCAGTATGGTTTCTTTGAAGGCGTTTTCCTGGGGAATAGTAAGTTTCCAGAATTAAATCAGGTAATTGACCGTATCGCAGATAAATACGGTGTTACGAATACTACGATTGCCATAGCCTGGATCTTGCGGCATCCTGCACATATGCAGCCGATTATTGGAACGATGAACATAAATCGAATGAAGGATTGCTGTAAGGCAGCTGATCTTACGATCACAAGAGAAGAATGGTATGAGATTTATCGTGCGGCAGGAAATGTATTGCCGTAAGATTTTGCGGAAAAGAGCCCCTATAAAATGGACTGTTAAAAAAACGGTTCTTTTATGGGGGCTGTTTTTTCCTTGAAATTATCTATGATTTTGGCTTGTTACAGTTTTGACAAATTACTTTATGTATCTCCACGGTTAGACACATAATAAAGCAAGTAACATATTATATCTTAGAAAGACCATTTATTCTAAAGGGAGGTATAAGATGGTAAGTTTTGTGAGACGAAGTCCGCATGAACTCGCAGAATATATAGATCCAATCGAAAACAACAAACCGGAAGATACAGATGAACCAAAAGCCCATAAAGATACCGAAAGCTATGAAAAAACTGAAGCTTGTAAAAATCCGAATATCATCGTAGACGTAGAAACCTCCGGAGATTCAGGAATTTCAGTAGAAATAGAAACTTCTGAAGGTGCAGAAGCTTTTGATAATATAAATTTTTTTTTGGACCGGGAAACTTACGAAGACAAGAAAGTTCCTATCAATCGGGAAGTATGTGAAGAGAAGGAATCTTCGATGGATCGAGAAGCCTGTGAAGAGAAAAAAATTACGATGGATGGAAAAGTTACTATTGTAAGAGGAACTTATGGGAATACCGAAGATCATGAGGATCCGGAAACGTGCAACGACACGGAAGATTATAAGGATAATGAAAACTGTACAGTTATCGAAGATCATAATAATTCGGAAGTCTGCATAGATATCGAAGATCATGAGGATACAGAAACCTGCAACAGCACGAAAGATTATAAGGATAATGAAAACTGTACAGTTATCGAAGATCATAATAATCCGGAAATCTGCATAGATACCGAAGATCATGAGGATACCAAATCTTATGAAGAGGTGTGTAAAGATACCGAAGTGGAGGAAGATACTAAAACTTGTAAAGATATCGAAGCGGAGGAAGATACTAAAACTTGTAAAGATTCAGTAGATTCAGAAGCTTCCGAAGATTCAGAAGTTTTAGAAGAAACAGAAGCTTTTGATGATTCAGAAACTTCTGAGAAACGAGATGATCTTGACGTTGAAGATGACTTCAAAGATTCGGAAATGTATGAAGAAACAGTAGGATGGGATAGAAGAGAAGAATATGAAATACTGGACCCAACCGATCCGGAGACGATTCCTAAATTTGTAGATCCTTTACCGATTCCTAAGATAGCAAGACCAATGAGGCCATACGATTCTTCAAAAAGCAGAGAGCTGTTTTATAAAATAACGATGCGGGAAGCAAAGCATCGATTTCATAAGTATTTTCCGTTGACAACCATTTTCGGATATAACGGAACCTACCCCGGACCTACGATCGAGGTTCCTAAGGATGTTGCTATTAAAGTAAAATGGGAAAATCAATTGCCGAAGAAACACATTCTTCCGATCGACCATACACTTCATGGAACAATGGATACACCGGATGTCAGGACGGTAATCCATCTTCATGGTGCGAATGTAGATGCAGATAGTGACGGGCATCCGGAAGCATG
>ENA-UOOE01002240-UOOE01002240.1-fermentation-metagenome-genome-assembly--contig:-NODE-2240-length-14214-cov-31.283918_pt1 | contig 14214 bp, 14 predicted proteins | sample MGYA00245776_ERZ724021 | MGnify/ENA primary metagenome ERZ724021 (study PRJEB28704, sample SAMN03018321) | fermentation metagenome | biome: anthropogenic terrestrial biome; feature: soil...
GGCTGCCCTTTTCGATAGTAACTGTTAAATCATCTTTGACTGTTTTTGTTATATTATCGAATATCTCCATACTTCGTTCCTTCAATGGTTACATATTATCTTGTTTTGTATTGTCCTGAAGATTTGGGACTGACTCCATTATTTCACCAAAATAAACGCCGAAAGTTGAAATTCGCTACCTATTTTATAGGTTTCAACTGATTTATACCAAAATCCTGCATGCGAACGATAGAAGTGTAATAGACAGCAACAAGTTCCATATCTGGATTACGGGCTTTGGTTGGGATTAAGAACGATGGCTACAGCGGCACAACTTCAACTGCCCGGCATAGAAAGAACTGACGAAACTGGTGGGAACAAGAAACCGAAAAATAGCCCAACAACGGCAAAGGCAGACAGCTTAATCTGCTGTCTGCCTAACCATAATAAACAAGCGCATTCAGCGCCTGATTTTTTTATTAAATTGCCAGGGCTGCATGCCACAACTATTGAAAATAGAGTATATCTCATAGTCCGTAGCCTGCCCTACGGCCCCGACGTTAGGAGCGGGCCTCAGGGCTGGGTGTTTTCCATGTTATGCTCTGCACCGGCCTGAAGGGCTACCGCCCTGTAGGCCGGCCTACGACTTTGTTTTCGCACTAATCATATTCAATCTGTGTCCTTCAGGGTTGAATTCGTTCCCCTCTAGAAATTTATCATCAGGCCGCCCTGGCCGGCGTAGGTGCCTATGGTGGCACCCATTTCGGATACTATTATTTTCTGCGGGTTAAAGCGTTTTTTAATTTCCTGTTCCAGTTCCAGCGCTTCATTTTCACAATCCACGTGGGTTATACCGACGATCCGGGCAGAAAGATTTTCCCCGCCCAGTTCATTCGTAAGAGTTAGGAGACGCTTAATAGCCTTCTTCCTTCCTCTGACTTTTTCAATCACTTCAGGTCTACCGTTTATACCCCGCAGGATCGGTTTGATATTTAAAATAGTTCCGGCCAGCCCTTCTATCCGGGATAAGCGTCCGCCCTTGACCACGTTTTCTAAACTATCAAGGGTAAATATGGTTTCATTCTTACTCCGGATGTTGATTAATCTATGGCACAAGGTATCCAGTGAGCATCCCTGCATGGCCAGGCGGGCGGCTTTGATTGCCATGAGGCCGGTTCCCATGGAGGCACTGAATGTATCGAAAATTCTTACACTGTTAATCCCCAGCATGTCACACGCCATGCGGGCCGTTTGGAAGGTACTGCTTAAACCGGATGATAGGCTTATAAAAATAACCTCGCCTTTTTCCTTCAAGCCTTGCTCAAAATACTGAAGAAAAGTAACGGGATCCGGAGCTGATGTTTGGGGCAGAAATTTTGAGGCCATCATCCTGGCCCAAAACGTTTTAGGTGATATTTCGAAACGATCCAGGAAGGTTTCGCCATTTGCAAAGGCCACCTTGAGAGGTATCATTTCAATATCGTATTGTTCTAAAATGTCATCCGGTAAATCACATGAAGTATCGGTTATGATTTTTACTGCCATTTATTCTTGTCCTTTCCCTGGAGGCGGAACAATGAAGACCTCATTATCTCTGAAATCAAAATAATCGCTTAATTTCCAGTAGATTCCCCGGGATAAACGGGTGTCAGCTTCCCACCTATAGCTTATATAGGGCACATCGCCTTTTAAAGTCAATTTAAATTCATGGTCGAGAAGGATTTCCTGCAGATCATGGAAACGCAGCTTGATACCTTCGTCTGTCTCCTGATAACCGATAGCCAGGAAAGGCACATCTTCTACTGTAATCGGGTTGATATCATCCCCCAGTTTGATACAGTAGGCACCATCTTCCTCTCGCTCAATATGGGTCGCCAGTATGTTCAGTATATTGCGCCGGAACATTTCCGCATCGCCATAATACCATTTGCCATCAGCTCTAATAGTAATATCTTTTAGATCCATATCCATCCCCCATCAAAATTCTATGCTTCTTACATTTTGCCAAATAATTAGCAAAAAGGCAAAGCCTTGTCAGCTTTTGACCAAAATACTTCGCTATAAAGCTTCACACCGGTCCTCGTAGTCAGAGCAATTACAAAAGCCAGGCATAGGAGACCCATGCCTGGCTAAAAGTTCAGTGCCAACATAATATTCAGCGTCTTCAGTTTTTAATTTTCTATTCTATCTACTCATTCTGAGCCCGGGTAAGCTTTAGGGAATTCTGATATATCTCATTTATCTCCTTGTCTGTCAATTCCCGGTTTTGATTTCTTAATCCGGCCAGACTGAATCCATGTTTCCGGCCCAGGTCACGCAGGTGGGCAAGGTCTTCCAGCGGCAGCTTGGTGCCGATACTGTAATTCTTCCCTTCCCCTTCCATGGCCAATAAAATAGTTTCAGACAGGCATCCCAGTCCCACCCCGTCACGGTAACCAAAATTAGGCCCGAAATTAACCTGATCCGGATATTGGACCAATCCACCCTCCAGAATCAGAACATCTTCCCGCCTGAGTGCCACCTCCGGTGATACATCGGCCGGCCGGGCTACATCACAGACTACGGCCCCGGTTTGGAAATGTTCCGGGAAGAGGATATATTCGGGTGAGTTGCTGGCAGCCACTATCAGATTGCATAAAGGCAAATCCCGATCCAAATCAAGACTGATCCTGATAGGACTGTCAATGGCCAGAAATGCTGCAATCTCCTCAGTCGTCGGCAGATCCAAATCCTGCCCCTGAATCAAGGCCAGATAATCGCGGGCAGCTGCGGTATCCTGCTTTTCCAGCATTCTCGTCACATTAGCCAGCCACCCGCTCATACCGCTAGTTCTGCCTTCGGTCAGTTCTTCTCTGGCCTGCCTGAAAATATCCTGGACCAATGAGTTAAGCCGGTTGCGGCTGCTGACGGCATGGCGCGCATTACCGAACAGGGTAATATCATTGACCTCCCGGGCCAGTAAAAGGGCACAGGCCCGGCCTATGGAACCGGTAGCGCCTATTACGGCCGCCCGGGCTTCGGAAACATTAATATGCATTTTTCTTGCGCCCAGCACAACTGCTTCAATAGCCATCAGGGTGGTAAAGCTGTTGCCACTCGTTATAGCGACATCCCGTCCTAGAACATTATGTCCCCCGCGGGTCACAACCGAAGTAAGAGCACCCAGGCCAACAATTTCCGCCCCCAGGTCGCGTCCCAGGTCAACTGCGCTGGCTACCATGGCCGAAGCTTCCTTGGCCGGCATGGACATTATTTCACGACCGCCCAGGGGCACTCCAATCAGCCAGCCTTCCGCCACCACCCCGGTATGCGATTTAATGGCCGGCATATGGCAGACCACCGCAGGATCTTCCGTCAGACTTTGCCATTGCAGGAAGCGGTACAGTTCATCCCGGCTAAAAGACTGAAAAGAAGGATTGTTGAGTACTACATCTTCAGGTCCGGGATAGTGAATCACAAAGGCAAATTTACGGGATGGCTTTTCAGTTTCACTTAGAACCGAGCATTTGGTTTTTCTGCTCATTAAGCGGTAATCAATAACTTTGTCGGCAGAATTGTTATTGCCCAGTAAAAAACGGTACAATTGTCCATAATCACGGCAAACCAATATGTGACATAACTTATCCAGGGCTTTTAACACATAGTCAATTTGTTCATAGGATATAGTCAGGGATGGCTCCAGTCTTAAGGTCATGGAATTATTCAGAAAAGGAGCCAATCTAATCCCCCCGACATTTAGCAGGTATCCGGCCAGTAAGGCGGTAAAACCACCGGCGTCAGTCATGAAAGACATATCGTAGGAGCCGCAGTCATCCATATCCCTGAACTCAATGCCCACCATCAGCCCCAGGCCTCTGACCTCTTTTATCACTTCCGCATAAGTCTGACCCAGCTTTTGGACTCCCTTCAAAAGATAGCGTCCTTTTTGCTCAACCTCCCTGATCAGCTCGCCATCATTATGCATGAGTTTATCCAAAACCGCATTACCGACGGCACAGGTGACTCCGTTATTGGCAAAAGTAGAGCTATGCAGCATCCCAAAGTCTTCATTCCAGACCCTGGGGGAACTGAGGCATACTGCCATCGGGAACAATCCCCCGCCCAGGGCTTTAGCCAAGAGCATCACATCCGGTTCAATTTCTTCATGCTGGCAGGCAAATAGACGCCCGGTACGTCCCAGCCCGGTTTGAATCTCGTCGACAATAAATACGATCCCATGTTCATTACAGAATTTCTGAGCCTCTTTTAAATAACCGGACCGGGCTACAATTATTCCACCTTCGCCCTGAACCGGCTCCACAATAAAGGCCGCCACATCACCCTGATACTCATCATAAACCGCTTGCAGTGCGGTAGCATCATTGTAAGGCACCTTGGCAAATCCCGGCGCAGGGGCCCGGAAAGGCTTCTGGTAAGAAGATTTGCCGGTCGCGGATAATGCCCCCAGGGTCTTGCCATGGAAACTGTTGTAAGTGGAAATAATAACGTTTTTACCGGTGCAGGAGCGGGCTAATTTTATGCCTGCTTCCACCGCTTCGGTACCGCTCTGGCAAAATGTACTGTAACACAAAGCGCCCGGAGAACATTCGGCCAAACGATTGGCCAACTTCAATGCCTCTTGCGGCAGTGAAGGCTGGACCAGACTGGGAAGTCCTTTTTCTCTGACTTCGTCCAGGGCGGCCCAGATGAAATCCGGGTTATAGCCAAAGGGTACGGCACCATATTGAGCAATAAAATCAAGGTATCTGTTCCCTTCCTCATCCCACAGATAAGAGCCTTCACCGCGGACATAATTCTTATCCAGTTTGAAGGTCTTGAGGATTTTGGCCAGAGTTGGATTTAGTAAATTATCTTTATATTGTGACATGTCACTCCCCCTTTTGTGCACACCTTTGTGCATAGTTAATGACTATAGATATTTTATTGATTATTCCCATAATGTCAAATTCAAAAACTTTTTTTGTTTTTACATAAATTTATGCAATGGTGGAAATACTGACAATTACAGATATTATACTGTAAAGAAAGGAGGATCTTTGGTGGAAGAGAGCGATATCAAAACTAAAGAGGGTTATGATCTTGGCAGCTGGCAGTTTCTAAAAACCGGATGGTGGGTTCTGCACATAATAGCCGTTGCCGCCTTGTTCTACCTTGGTTACTTATACGGTGCCTCAGTGTTTAGATAGGATAACTCAAATTGCTAAATGAGAGTTTTGCATAATTCCCAAAACCCCATTTGTCATTGCTATGAATAACGGTTTTATGTCATCCTGAGGCTAAGCCGAAGGATCTTTCCATCTCGGAGATTGAAAGATCCTTCACTACGTTCAGGATGACAATTCGCACCTCAGGATGACATTCGCAAAGTTACTGCTTAATCATAGGAAAAAGTTAATTATGCAAAACTCTCAAATACAAAACCCGCTCCCAGACTTTAATTAAAATGGCCTGAAAGCGGGTTTTGGTTTAGCTTTAAATTTTACCACTCGGGCGGCAGTTTTTTAAGCTGAGCCAGATTAAAAACCGGGCCGTCCAGGCAAATAAATTCACTGCCGATATTGCAGCGGCCGCATTTGCCGATACCGCATTTCATACGCATTTCCAGGGTGGTTATTACCTGTTCGTCGCTATAACCCATCTTCTCCAGGGCTTTAATAACAAATTTTATCATGATGGGAGGTCCGCAGGTTACGGCGATCTTTCCGGCCGGATTGGGATTGATCTCTTCCAGATAGGAAGGTACGAAGCCTACGTGTCCATCCCAGCCCTCTTCGGCATTATCGATGGTAACAAATACTTCGGTATCCTTTATCTTGGGCCACAGGTCAAACAGTTCCTCTTTGAAGCATAAGTCGGCCGAACTGCGGCTGCCGTATAGTATTTGAATCTTGCCGTAGTCTTCCCGATGTTTGAAACAATATTTTATAAAGGAGCGTAAGGGGGCCAGACCTATACCTCCGGCGATAAAGAGCATATCCTGGCCTTTGCATTCGTCTACCGGGAAGCCGTTGCCGTAGGGACCTCTTACTCCCAGTTTCTGACCGACTTCTATGGTGTGGAGTTCATCGGTTAATAGGCCGGTCCTTTTGATGGCGAACTGCAGATATTCATTTTCTTCCTGCCAGGTGCAGGAAAACATGCCTTCACCGACCGGAATATGAGATACCATGGCACACTGGCCCGGTTTGATATCAAAAGGTACGCCGTTTTCATTTTTTACATAGAAGCTTTTGATATCGGGGGTCTCATCCACAATATCTATTACTTCTACTGTACAGGGAACCAGCGGTTTTTCGCAGTTGCAATTAGGCACCGGTATCCGCCTCCTTAACTTTTTCGATTAGCTTGATAATGCTTATACCGGTAGGACATGCTATTATGCATCTGCCGCAGCCGGTACATAAGGGGGTTCCGTATCTTTCTTGGAAGAACTCCAGTTTGTGCAGGAAGCGGTTGCGGAATCTTTCCGAGACTTTGCCGCGGGGATTGCCTCCTCCTGCTTCCCGGGTATATTCTTCATACATGCAGGAATCGTAGCAGCGGAAACGATACCCTTCATCTCCCCAGGTCTTTACCTGTATGTCGAAGCAGTGACAGGTGGGACAGAGGTAGGTGCAGATGCCGCAGGTCTGACAGGGTTCGGATAGTTGTTCCCAGATCGGATGTTCAAACATTTCTTTTAGTTTTTCCGCTACTCCGTCATATTCTACTTTGAGGGTAAAGTCCTGCGGCTCGGGCAGTTTTGCTTCTTTTTCTTCCAGCAGATTTGCTATCTTTTCGGTCAGGGCCTGGCCTTTTTCGGTTTTATCTTCCCAGGCATAACCTTCGTCACCCAGGTCGCTGATTATGACATCAGCCTGGGGATGGACCGGGTCTACGCCCATGGAGGAGCAGAAACAGGCTTTACCGGGCTTATAGCAGGCCTGGGCTACGATAGTAAGATTGTCGCGGCGGGCTTTGTAGAAGTTATCTTCATAGCCTTTGGTTAGAAAGACCAGATCCAGACAGGCTATGCCCTGCAGATCACAAGCTCTAATGCCAAATACGACTTGGGGTTCTATTGCTTCATAGATTTTATCGATGTCTATTTCCACCCCATTTTGTTTGAAGCTGTACATTTTATCGGTTTGGGGAAATACTACTTGTTTGGGGGGAAGTGATACATTTAATTCATCCAATACCAGGGTATCGGTGGTATTGTCGTATGACTTCCAGGGGTAGAAGCCGGTCTGCGTTTCTCTTTGCAGGGGCACGAAAACTTCGGCCTGGTCAGCCATGCGATTAAGGGCTTCTTCAATTTGGTTCTTTTTTAATATTTTCATATTCTTCACCCCTTATATGAAATTATCCGGATCGTTTTCTTGGTACAGGCTAAGAGGTGGTTTTGACCCCTCTTCGTATTTGATACCCGCATCGTAAGGGCCAAAGAATTTATCCACGTCTTTGATCAGTTTGCGGTTGATGAGCATGAGGGGTATATTTACCGGACAAACTCTTTCGCATTCTCCGCATTCTATGCATCGGCCTGCCATGTGGGAGGCTCTGACCAGATGGTACATCATATTGTCGCTTAGGCTGGTCTCGCGTCCTACCCACTGGGGACGCATTTCATCGAAAATGCAGAGACGGCAGTTGCAGGCTACGCAGGCCTGACGGCAGGCATAGCAGCGGATGCACTTGGACAGTGTATCTTCAAAGAATTTATAGCGTTCATCTGCTGTCATTTGTTCAATGGCATCGACCTGGGCATACCTGGTATCCTGGGGCCGGGGCGTTTGTTCATCCCCCAGCAGTTCGTCATAAATGACCGGATTGGGATACCGGCAGGTCTGGCATTTGGCTGCCACTTCCGGCTCGGTTTCCGGTTTAAATAAACCGGAGTTGTTTTTCATGGCCAGCAGGGGATCTTTCATACCCGGGCAGGCTACTCCGACGATATAGAGACGGCTGCGCTCGATTTGATTGTCCTGCAATAGTCTTACTATACCCCGGGAATCGCAGCCTTTTACTACTAATCCGATTTTATCGCTGCTGTCCCGGAATTTTAACAGGCTGTTGGACAGATTATGAATGCAATATTGGTCAAACACGATTTTATCGACTTCGTCCACGCTGCGGGCGAAGTAGGGTTTGCTTTGATATTCATAATCGCCTTTTTCCCAGGCTAAAAAGATATTTACTTCTCCGCTTTGCAGCAGCCGGGCGGCAATTTCTTTTATTTTGTTTTCTATTGCTTTCATCGCATATCCCTCAGCTTTCTGTTTGGTCCCAGTCTGGTTATATCGGATACCAGGTTTTCCATGGTCTCTTTAAATTTGATGCCTTCTGCACCTGATATCCAGGCGGTCTGGTACCTTTCCGGCTCGATTCCGATATATTCCATTAAGCTTTTCATGACCGTATGCCGCCGGCGGTTATAATAATTGCCACTACCATAGTGGCAGTCACCCGGGTGTCACCCGGATAGCATTACGCCATCCGCGCCACGGTTAAGAGCCCTTAAAACAAACATGGGATCCATCCGTCCTGAACAAGGTGTCCTTATGATTCTTACACTGGCAGGATAATCCATATGATTTAGTCCGGCCAGATCTGCAGCAGCATAAGTGCACCAGTTGCAGGCAAAAACAATTATTTTAGGTTCCCAGTTTTCATTGTTTTCTATAGACACAGCGCATCCACCTCCGATACTAATTGCTCATCGGTAAATCCTTTAAGATTAAGAGCCGCACTCCGGCAGGCGGGCACACAGGCTCCGCAGCCCTGGCACAGGCTCCCGTTTACTTCGGCTACATTGCGGGCAAATGGCCCATGCGGTCCTCTGCCTTTGATTTCGGTCAGGGATATGGCACCGTAAGGACAGATCGGTACACATAGTCCGCAGCCGGAACATTTGTTAATATCTACTTCTGAAGTCATAGGCTCAGTGGCCAGTTCCGTCTTGGAGAACAACCCGCAGACTTTAACGGCGGCCGCACTGCCCTGAGCCACACTGTCCGGAATATCTTTAGGTCCCTGACAGGAGCCGGCCAGATAAACCCCGGCGGTAAATGTCTCTACCGGCTGAAGTTTGGGATGAGCTTCCTGGAAGAAGCCGTCTTTGTCGGTAGAAAAGCCTATTACTTTGGCCAGGTCTGTGGCACCGGCCGCAGGCACCATGGCGGTTGCCAGTACTACCATATCTGCCTCGACTTCAATGGGGCGGCCCAAAAGGGTATCTTCAGATTTTAACACCAGTTTATCGCCGCGCGGGTAAATCTTGCTTACCCGGCCTCTGATATATTTGGCTCCGGCGTTGAGTGCGCGCTGATAGAACTCCTCATAGTTCTTGCCCGCAGTCCGCACATCCATATAAAAGACAAAAGCTTCACTGCCGGGAATCTTATCTTTGACCTGATAAGCATGTTTGGCCGTATACATGCAGCAAGCCCGGGAACAGTAACTCTTGCCTTTGGTATCGTCCCTGGAGCCTACGCATTTGATGAAAGCAACGCTTTGCGGCACTTTGCCGTCGGACGGGCGCTGTATTTTTCCACCGGTAGGTCCGCCGGAACTTACCAGCCGTTCAAAATGCAAACTGGTTATTACATCCGGATATTTGCCATATCCATATTCACCATAAACTTCTTCCCATTTAAACAGATCGTAGCCGGTAGCCATAACTATGGCTCCGAATTCTTCCGTAGTAATCTTGTCTTTATCGTCAAATCTTATCGCCTTAACCGGACATATTTTTTCGCATACACCGCATTTGTCCTTGGTCAGCTTCATACAATGCTCGGCATCTATAAACGGTTTGCCCGGAACTGCCTGCGGATAAACTTTATGAATGGCAGTCCTCAGACCCATACCCAGATCAAATTCGTCTTTTAGCTTTTTGGTAGGACACTTTTCGGTACAGCTACCGCAACCGGTACATATATCCCAGTCCACATATTTGGCCTTTTGTTTGATAGTAATATTAAAATTGCCGATATAACCTGTAACTTTAGTAACTTCAGAATAAGTTCTGAGTTCAATGTTAGGATGCTGCGCCACAGCAACCATCTTGGGGGTGCCTATTCAAGCGGCGCAGTCCATGGTGGGAAATGTCTTGTCCAACTGCGTCATTTTCCCGCCGATGCTGGCCTCCCTTTCCACCAGAACCACCTGATGCCCGGCTTCAGCGATATCCAAGGCGGCCTGCATACCGGCGATGCCTCCCCCGATAACCAACGCTTTCTTGTTTATCGGGATGGTGGATATTTGTAATGGCTTATTGCGTACTACTTTTTGAACCGCCATTTTAATCAAATCAATAGCTTTTTTAGTAGCCTGCTCTTTGTCATGATGAACCCAGGAATCCTGTTCCCGGATATTAACCATTTCAAAAAGGTAAGGATTCATACCCCCGCTTTCCACTGCGGTGCGGAATGTTCTTTCATGCATGCGGGGTGAACATGATGCCACTATCACCTGTTCCAATTTCTGTTCCTGGATGGCATTACGGATTAATTCCTGACCCGGGTCGGAACACATATATTTATAGGTAGTCGTATATACAACGCCCGGCACGTTTTTTATCTCTTCGGCTACGCGTTCGGTATCAACTACCGCGGCAATATTTGTTCCACACTGGCATACAAATACGCCTACACGTTTTTTCATCCTTTCTCCCTCCTCTGCGTTGTGCACACTAGTATTAATTAACAGACCATGCTCCAAGGACACAACCACTAATGAAAATGCGTCATCCTGAGTGTTAACGAAGGATCCTTCCCTTGTTAATCATCAATATCGGCAAGATTCTTCACTGCGTTCAGAATGACAAGAACAGTATTTTCGTACTAACCCCGTTTTTTTATCTCGGCTGCAACATAGGCCTGAGCCGCTTTGGCGGCTTTATCATTATCAGTCGCCATTAACGATGCCAGCTTGGCCAGCTTTTTCTCATCGCTGCTGACTATTTCCACCAAAATTGCAGCTTTTTCCTCCTCCGCAATTAAACGTGCCGCCATTTTAGCCGGATTTTTTTGGAACCCAATAGTTAGTGCATTTATCTTCTTTTGTAAGGCTTCGTCCGATTCCCCGTTTTCTGTTTTCGCTTCTTCTCTAACCGTTTCCGCCGGACTTGCCGCTGCCGTGGAGAGGTTCTCCAGATATTTAACCGCTTCCACAAAATGACGATGCGTACCTACCGTTTGAGGTGAATCACCACAGGCGATAGCCAGCAGCTCGGTCACATAGTAAACCGGAATATTAAATTTGGTGTTAAATTTCTTTTCCGTGCCGGCCTGACGCATATCCAGATTCATCATACAGAGTGGGCACGCCGTTACAATACATTCAGCACCTGCCTCACTGGCATTTCTCAAAATTTCATAAATCATTTTGCCGCCTACGTCCGGTCTGGAGGTAGCCAGGGAAGCACCGCAGCATTCGGTCTTATGGGACCAATCAATGGTCTCTGCTCCCAGAGCCTGCATAATATCATCCATGGTATGAGGATTCTCTTCATCATCAAAACCGGTAATTTCCTTCGGTCTCACCAGCAAACAGCCATAATAGCAAGCGGCTTTCATTCCTTGTAAAGGCTTGACTACCTGGGAACGAATATTATCCGTTCCCACTTTACTGGTCAGTAAATCCAGTACGGAAAGCGTTTCATTTGCAGCCTGGTATTCCATATCAATAGCTTTTTCAACCTTGCTGCGCATTTCGCTGTCATGGCGTACAGTATGCTCCGTATGGCGAAAACGATTGTAGCAGGCGGCACATGGCGCCAGTGTATCCATCCCCATCTTCTCAGCCTTGGCCAGATTGCGGGCCGGCAGAGCCAGGGAAAGTAATTTGTCCGTATTATGAGCAGAGGTGGCTCCACAGCAGTTCCAATCATCTATTTCGCATAATTCCACATTCAGAAGCTCAGCCATTCTTTTCACGGAAAGGCCATATTCAACACCACTGCCGTCAAGTGAACAGCCAGGATAATAAGCCAGTTTCATTACTGTTCACCTCCCATTTGTTTGACTCGTGCAAAGATTTGTTTCATCTCATCGCGTCCCTTAATGGTTTCAGGTAAAATGCCTACCTTGCCCCGGGTCATCATGGGAAGTCCCAGGTCAGCATCTTTGAGGAACTGCCCGGTAGCAATATTATATTGAAGCATCAGGCCCAGTTCGTAGATCTTGCCGTAATTCTTAACACACCCTAAAAAGGCCCGATTGAAAGCAGCAACTTTTTTCTCCAATTTACCCTGCTTTAAAGCTTCCCGTCTCAGAGTATCCATTAAAGATGCAATATCAACTCCTCTGGGGCATCGGGCCGAACAGGTTTCACAGGTAGCACAAATCCAAATGCTTTCAGCGCTTAATGCTTCATCTACCAGGTCTAACTGCAAAAGCCTGATAATTTGCCTTGGGGTGTAATCCATAGCAGAACCCGCCGGACATCCGGCTGAACATTTTCCACACTGGTAACAAAGTTTGATATCAGTTCCAGCTTCGTTCTGCAATCTGGGCAGCACGGCTTTATGGTCATCTTTAACCGGTAATAATGTGACCGTCTTATCCATAACCTGACTCTCCTTTCTATATATAAATATAAAACCATATAATCCCATTTTAGTCGTTTTTGCTCGTTTTTCCTTATTTTTTGTGGGGTATATCCTTCAATAGCATATGATAGTACCCGAAAAAAAACAATAATATATGAAAGGTATAAAAATATTTCATTTCGGTATAACAATATTTAATTATAATACAAAAAGTTGCAAGATTTATGTTAAAATTATGTTAAATAGACCATTTATTTACAAATATTGTTTAATTTTTGACCCTTAAGAGTAGTATTCGCTTTGCCGTTCTGGTACTCTATTATTGATAAATGTTCATTTCAAAATTATGGCAGTGGAGGGTTTGGTTCTGAATACATATACTTTGGAAGAACTGCTCCCCATAATATTAATATCTATCAGCCTGTGCATATTTGGGTTTGGCCTGATAAGGCTGGCCTTCAGATATAATTTTATCACTAACAAGCATGAGTTGTTCTCTTTATTATGGCTGTCGCTGGTTTGTGCCCTGTGGTCTGTCGGACCCATGATTACAGCACTTCTTCCGCCCCGTTATTTATATATAGCCGCTCTTTTATTGCTGTCCGGTTTTGCCGGTTATGCCTTGAACCTGTTATGGGACTATACCGGAGTGAAATTTTACTCCACTTTATTAAGAGTTATAAATATAGTCCTGTTACTTCTCACGGCAAATGTTTTTTTCTTTGACCATTTCAGTCTGTGGCGTCATGTACTTCTGGCCGTCATTATAATACTTTATCTAATTATTGCTTTCTTTTTCATTCACCGGTTTTTCTTCGGTTGGGGTTACTATTACCGGATGATGTCCGTTGTTGTCGTATTGGCTGTTTTATTAATTATCTGCAGCACGGTGGGCACTGTTTCCCCCGGTATAATAAACTCCAATTATACGCCAATAGGCGTATTGCTATTAATCCTGGCTGCCGGTGCCAATACTCTGGATAAGAATAATCTGGCGGGATGGCAGGAGTTGAAAGAGCCATCCGGAAGCGAAACGGAAAACTTTGAAGATGTGGTGATTTCTCTGGCACGCACTATCGACGCCAAAGACAAATACACTGAAGGTCACATAGAAAGAGTAAGCCAATATGCTGCTTTTCTGGGTGAACGGGTTGGTCTGGATGAAGATAAACTGGAGACTATTCGTATCGGAGCATTAATACATGATATTGGGAAAATATGTGTTGATCTTACTATTCTTCATAAGCCAGGCCAATTAAACAGCAATGAATTTGAACAAATTAAGCAGCATCCCATTTTAGGGGAACAAATATGCAGTCCGCTGAAAGCACTGCATGATGCCGGAATCATTGTAAGATGTCATCATGAAAAATTGGATGGTTCAGGTTATCCGGATGGTTTAAGCGGTGATCAGATTTCCCTGGAAACCCGTATAGTTACCATAGCCGATATTTTCGATGCCCTGACGACGGAACGTTCCTATCGTAAAGCTCTTACGGTAGAAGAAGCCCTTGAGGTAATGCAGGCGGAAGAGCTCCAGGGCAAACTGGATCAAGCTCTGGTGCATGAGTTTTTTAATATGCTGGCTGAAATGGAAATACTTTCGCAAAAGTATATTGGGTAATTTTATATAAATGAGAGTTTAGCATAATTAACTTTTTCCTATGATTAAGCAGTAACTTTGCGCATGTCATCCTGAG
>ENA-UOOE01002242-UOOE01002242.1-fermentation-metagenome-genome-assembly--contig:-NODE-2242-length-14198-cov-8.785689_pt1 | contig 14198 bp, 10 predicted proteins | sample MGYA00245776_ERZ724021 | MGnify/ENA primary metagenome ERZ724021 (study PRJEB28704, sample SAMN03018321) | fermentation metagenome | biome: anthropogenic terrestrial biome; feature: soil; material...
GATAATTCTGGGTGATCTGATTCCCTCCGGCATTGGATATATCCAGGGTAATTGTAATGCCCTCCTCCTGTTCCTTATATTTCGCGTACTCGGTAAGATGATTAACGAGACCGGAGATAAAAGTATCATATTGATTATAGATACAAACTCCTATTTTTACGCTATTTTTCGTTTCTCCCTTTGTATCATCCACTCTATCATAGAGCAGATTCAGGGATAGAATACTGAGGGCAATCAATAACATAAGGATGATAAGGATATTTTTCTTGGAAATCATAACACAGGAACCTCCTTACTGAATGATTGGAAATATCAGTCTCTGATTCTTTGGCAGATACATGGTTTCTCTGTTAATGGTACGAAATTCTATCTCTGTCTCAGAATACTTATTAACCTTATCTTTACTGTCTTTAAATAATTCCTGAACGCTTAGATACCCCATATTAAATTCATTTTGAAATACAATGGATTGAATGAGACCATAATCCAGATAATGAATAATCTTATTGGTACTTCCAATTCCATAGACTTCAGCAGTAACATCATAGGTTTTCAACGCATCAATCACTGCTTCGAGGGTAGAATCATCCAAAGCAACGACAATGTTTGCTCCGGTCGTTTTTAGTTTGTCCTGAATAAATTGGGGCAGATCCGAATCGCTTTCCTCTCTCTCCCACAGGTCAATTCGATAATCGGAATATTTTAAACTATCCATAAAACCATCAAATCTTTCAGAAACACTGTTCCGCTGACGATTCTCCATAAGTACTGCCACTTTTTGATATTCTTTACTATTTAAGATAACGGACCTTCCTATATTTAATCCCATGCTATAATTATCTGCAGCGATATAATCCAGTCCGGTGACACCGGCAATATTGGTTTCCACCAGAACAACCGGGAGGGTAAGGGCCGCATTCGCAACGGCATCTGCCATCGCATTACTGTCCGTTGCCGCAATAATAATTCCGTCCGCACCATTATCGATCTCTCGCTTGAGAAGTCTCTTCTGCTCCTTATCATCATTCTCATCTGTCATCGTTACAAAGGTAACCTGCGCCCCGTAATCCGCAGCCCCCTGATCAATTCCGTGTTTCAGGGTTGCCCAGCGGTCACTGTTATTTCCATAAACAATTACAGAAATATTAAAATTCTTATCCCGATTGCTGGAATCCGTGATATACAAATACGTACTGATAAAAAGCATTCCAAACAGACCAAGGAAAAGTAGGATGACAAACCAAAACTTTCTACTCATTTTCACAAACTTCATCCTCCTTTATTGTTCTATTATCATAAAACACCTGTGGCAGATGAATATGGACGGTCGTCCCCTCGTCCAGTTCGCTCTCGATCTCTAATCCATATCTCTTTCCAAAATACAGCTGAATTCTCTGATGAACATTACTTAATCCAATTCCTGAGCCTTTCTTGTGGATCCGGGTATCGTCGGTCAGAAGATACTTCACCGTTTCCTCCGGCATTCCTAACCCATTGTCAGTCACATCAATATAGATATCATTTTCCTTCACATACCCTTTAATCGTAATTTCGCCATCGCCGTCCATGAATTCTACGCCATGATAGATCGCATTCTCAATTAATGGTTGTACAATCAGCTTGATCGTACAGCAGTCATAGATCTCCGGATCGATATCAAAGGTAACCTCAAACCGATTCTTATACCGAAGCTTCTGTATATAGAGATAATTTTGTGCATGTTCGATTTCTTCCCGTATCGTAATTATATTTTTGCCTTTGTTTAAGCTGATACGGAATAAATTCGCCAATGCCGTAACCATAGAGGTTGCCGCTTCATATTGTTCGCTCTCCACCATCCATACAATGGAATCCAAGGTGTTATATAGAAAATGCGGGTTGATCTGTGACTGCAGCGCATCGAATTCACTCTTTCGTTTCTTCTCCTGTTCAATAACGATTTCGTCCATCAGCTGATGCATTTGCTGCACCATGGACTTAATGGTTCTTCCCAAATGCTGAATCTCATAGGAGCCTCCAATATATATATTGAGATCTAGTTTACCAAATTCCAGATCCTTAACCGAATCATCTAATTTCTTAATTGGGTTTCCGATTAGGTAGGATACAAACTGGTTCGCAAAAATGATCAGAAGGATCGTAAGTGCAATAATAATTAAAGTAAACAGCCTGGTCTGATAATAGCTCATAAAGAACTCATCCGTTTTTGTTACGCTGACAACTTTCCAGCCCGTATAGCCCACCGTTCTTACGGTTACCATACGGTTTTCGCCTTCAAAAACTTCCTCATGCGTACCATCCTGATAGGTTGCGGCAACTATATTATTTTCCTTCAGCAGCTTGGAGATAAGCAAGCTCTGCTTCGGATGATAGATAATCTCACCGTTTCCGTCAATCAGATATACATAACCGGAATTACTGGAATTCACCTGTGTAAAAAGCTGCTCAATACCGCTGAAATTCATATCTACAAGAAGGATGCCTCTGCTGATATGCCCATTGCTGGTTAACTCCACAACTCTGCTGAGAGAAATAACCCAGTGATAATTAAAGCTGCTGTCATGAAAGAGATTCTGAACATGCGGCGTAGAAAAATGAAGATTCTCAATCTCCCTGTTTGCTTCAACAAACCAATCCTGTTCGGATACATTTAACCCCCTTTTGAGATTATCCAGCGGTGCCGCCGCTACCAATCTGCCATTTTCACGAAAGCAGGCAATACTGACCAAATTGTCCCGATTGGCCTCATAGAGAAGATTCATTTCTTTATCCAGCGTTCCCTTCGAGAGATCTGCCCGCTTGATAACACTGTAATACATTGTATTCGAAATACGCATCATATTGCGCAGATACATATTAAGGTTCAGATTGACCTGCTCGATTAATTGTTCATTGTTTTCAATTGTCATTTTCTTCATAGAAGATACGGATCTGGAATAAATGGTCACTCCCATAAATACCATTCCGAGCAATGCTACCAGGGAGAAGGAAATAGAAAGCATGAACTGTATGCTCTTTTTCTTAAAATACTTCGCTATTTTATGTAACGTATGGTGGAAGCTATTTATTTTTGCACCCATTCCGACTCACCCTTTCTCTCTGCTTTACGAAGGCAGCTATCTGCTTTTTCGATAATTTGAGGGTGATATGCCATAGTGTTTTTTGAATACATAACTAAAATAATTCGGCTCCGTATAGCCGACCTTTTCCGCTATATGATACGTTTTTTCTTCTGTCGTGTTCAGCATCTGAAGCGCTTTCTCCATTCTTACATTGGTTAAATAATTAATAAAATTAATGCCGGTTTCCCGCTTGAATAAAGTTGAAAAATAAGTTGCGCTTACATTAAGATGCTGGCAGAGAATGTCCACCGATAACTCACTGTCATGATAATTCTCTTCAATGTATTTGATCGCCTTCTCAATCAATAGCCTCGCTGTATCCGTCCGTTCCCGCCGGATCCCGTTTCTTACTTTTCGGCAGATATCCTGCAGCCACTGCTTTAGAGACTCCAGGGAATCCAGTTGATAAACCTTATTGTTTATATTAAAATCCGGTCCAAAGACCTGATTCATATCCAGTTGATAGGCTCTGCCCAATTTAAAGATTTCCGTAATCATTTCCGTTAGCGATATCAGATAGAGCTGGATTGATATTGCAGATTTTTTAATATAATGAATAAGCTCGTCGATTGCTTTCTCCAGATCCGCAGCCTCTCCCAGCTTAATCTCCCGCAGAATATTTTCCGTATACTGGCTGTCCCATGTGTTTTGATGATTCACCTGCGATTCTATATCCTGGATATAGATTGCCTGGTTTGGTTCAAAAAGCACACGATAATCAATTGCATCCTTCGCTCCCTGGTAAGAATGGCTTAAGCCCATGACATCATCGCAGAGAAAACCGATTCCTGCCGATGTATTGCTCTCCAAGATACGAAACGCACTCTTACAGATCTGATCCATTGCATGAATTACATTATTGCTCTGCTTTACGTCCTCCAAAAATGCAATGGCTACCACCGCTTCCAGATAGATACAGCTTCGGAACTTACAAAAGCTTTCTAAGGTCTCATCAACAATCTGCTTCAGGGACAGGGTTGCCAGCTCTGCCGGCGGCAGGGAATCCTCATCGGTTCTTGCCGCAATAGAGGAATTATCCGTATGGAAGATTCCTACCATATAGTATGGGGCATTCAGGTCCACCCCATAAGTTTTCATCATTTCTATAATGCGGTTTTTCGAAAGTCTTCCCTCCAGCAAACCGATCATAAACTGCTCCCGCATGATCGGAAGACTCTCCAGATAATATTTTTTTAATTGATCGATATCCCGTTTTGTACCGATTTCAATATCCAGTTTTTCTTTAATTCTTATAAATACGCTTTTCAGTTCACTTGCGTTAATCGGCTTTAGGATATACTCTTCAACGTTTAATTTAATTGCTTCCTTCGCATATTCAAAATCATCAAAACCAGAGAAAATGATAATCTTGGTATCCTTTGAAATCTGCTTTAACTTATTAGCAAGGGTCAGCCCATCCATAAAAGGCATTTTAATATCCGTCATTACAACGTCAGGGCGAAGACGCTCTGCTATTTCCAGAGCGTCTTCGCCATTATCTGCATACCCGATTACTTCAAAACCAATCGCTTCCCAATCTAATTTACGTATAATTGCCTGTCTTACTTCCTCTTCATCATCAACTAGTATCACTGTATATCGTTTCATGTCTAATCTCCTTAAGTAATTAACAAAGGGGCTTCTATCATTATAGCACATCTTCATGTGACCGCCATTCAGTTATTATTCACACCCACCATGTATACCATGCTATGATTTCGACAAATGTATTCGATTCGGAGACGCTTTCGCTTAGTTGCATTACGTAACGGTACATAAGGCTCCAAAATACGGAGCCAAAGTACCGACGAATGCAAATACTCCTTATCGGATATCATTTGTCGAAATCATAGGATAGACTTTGCCCGGGTGTGAATAGTAACGTCATTCATTATTCCACTTTGAAGAATTGTACGGCAGCCTCCAGATCTTTTGCCTGGGTTTCCAGCTTTACTGCCGATTCATTCAATCTCTCCACGGCCTGCAGCTGCTCTTCTACAGTCACGCCAAGTTCATTGGCTGCTGCTGCAGATTCCTCAGAGGTAGCGGAGATACTCTCATTTGCATTTAAGGTATCATTCTTTGCATGCTCCATCTGAACAATATCATCCACAATCTTTTTAATGTTCTCCGTCAGCCCCTCGACATGATGATTAATGTCCCCGAAGACTTTAACCGTATCCGACAGAGCTTCCTCCTGGGAGGCAACGATATCCTCCGCCTGCCTTGCGGTAGCTACTGTTTTCTGCGTCTGACTCTGAATCTGCAAAATAATATCTTTAATTTTATTTGCCGCATCCGAAGATTGCTCCGCCAGTTTTCTTATCTCGGTTGCCACTACCGCAAAGCCCTTGCCGGCTTCCCCGGCTCTGGCCGCTTCAATGGATGCGTTCAGGGACAATAGATTCGTCTGGCTTGCTATCCCATTAATGGTTCCGATAATACTGTCAATCATTCCGGACTGCTTCTCCAAATTTACGATATCCTCGATAATGATCTGCGTAATATCCGAGGTCCCCCTTGCCTTTTCCCCCAAATTATCTACTGCAAGCATTCCCCTGCCAATCATTTCTTTTGTGTTATATGCAATCCTATCAATTTCATCGGTATTCTCATGAACGGAATTAATCTGACTGGCCAGGTTAGACATTTGTACCAGGCAGCTTTCCGTATCCTGCGCCTGCTGCGTTATTCCCTGCTCAATATCGTTTACTGTTTTGGAGATATCCTTGGTTGCACGAAAGAGCAGGTTCGAGGTATCGGTCACTTCCTGGGAAGAGGTGGAGACCGTTGTGCTGGCCGCCATCATTTTTTGTATTAAATCCCGCATGCTTGCAATCATATGATTAATACTTCTACCAAGAATGCCGAACTCGTCCTTTCGCTTTATCTCCAGATAAGGGGTAAGATCTCCTTCCGAAACCTGAAACAATACGCCATTCGTCTTCTTAACCACATGGGTAATGCCTGCAGAGATATAGGAAGCGATGAGCACTGCGATTACCGAGGCCAAAATTACAAATGACACGGTCACGGTACGGACACCGCGAACCTGTTCTAATATCTGGCTCTCCGGAATCAGAGTGCATAAAAGTGCATTCGAAGACTCTATCTTAGTAAAGATAAATAGATAGGTTCTGCCATCGTATTTGCCATACTCATGCCCCAGATTATCCTCGTTCCCAGCTGCTTTTTGATAGGAGTCATAGCCAAGAAACGAAAAGCCCTGCGGAACATCGCCGTACAGGATTTCACGACCGTCTCCTGTGATCAGTCCGGTAATACTGCCATCACCAAAATTTGCCTCTGCCATGGCATCGGTTACAAAGCTCTTCTTGATGTCCGCTACAATATATCCGGAACGCTTGTTTCTTGCATCAACGAATGTACTGATATGGGAAAAACTGTAATTATCCAAATTGGAAATGCCATTCTTACTAAACTTTGTATCTACAAACGGATGGGAGCCAATCCATATCGATGTTTTTCCGGCTTCGGCAAGACTCGTTGCCTCAACGGATTGTTTAAACCCGTCACGAGACTCTATTTCAAAAGTCCCGTCCTCCGATATGCCCTTGCCATAGCTTCCGAAGATATAAAAACTTTCTACATATTGGTCTACTTTCGTAATATTCTTTATCCTTTTCTGGACGCTATCCAATGCTTTAATTTCGTCCATCGGTTTCTCCTGCAAAGCTCCGGAGAAATATTGCTTCAGCTCCTCATTCGTGGATAACTCCGCTGCCCTCGAAGCAATATTCTGCAGTTCAAGTGAAAAGTATTTTCCTATCATATTCAAACTCGTTAGATTGGAAGATTCATAATTTGTAATAATTCCATCCGAAGCTTTTTTATAAGATACTACCCCCAATGCAACAATAAGTAATACAGGAATAAAGAAAGAAGCAATCAATCTCATCCGGACACTGTGAAAACCAATCAGAAGCTCCCCATTTTGTAACGATCTCCTGTTTCTTATCTTTTCTGTATTCACAGAACTATTTTTTGTACCTTCTAAATCCACTTTTGCCATAGAGTACCTCCCCCTATAGAAACCCAATAATGATATGGGCGTCATAAGTCATTTTAAGGCATAAATTTCCGTAAAACAAAATATAACATCATAAAAACAAAAACAGAAATCAAAACGACAATCAGAATATCCAGCGCTTTTAACGAAATTGGGATCTTATCATATATTTTTTCCTTAAGATTCCGATCGTCATTCTCCACCTCCTTTTTCTCTTCTGCTTTGTCCTCTATGTCTTCCCCTTTTTCTACTGTTTCTATTTCTCCCGGATCTATTTTCCTCTCCACCCCCCTATTTATCTCTGCTTTCTTACCTGTCTCGTTCTTTATTTCTTTATTTCTATGATTGGTCTCCGCCATTTTACCGCACCCTTTTCTCCCGGTTTTCCATTTCTTATAATACGGCAAAAGGACATATAATTACGGTCATAATTATATATCCCTTTGCTGCTTAAATAAAATGTCTTATTTTTTAGCTAAATACTTTCTTAAGTCAAGCGCTACTGCAATAATGATTACAAGACCCTGAACGATATATGTATAGTTTGTTTCCACGCCTAAGAACTGCATCGAGATCTTTAATAGCTCAAATACAACAACACCAATCAGAATTCCGGATATTTTACCGACACCGCCATTGGTTGATACGCCGCCGATCGTACATGCCGCGATCGCTTCCAATTCGTATCCCGCACCCATATTAACGGAGGTTCCGCCTGCTTTTGCTGCAAGAAGGGTACCGCCTAATGCATAAAAAGCTGCTGCAAGCGTATAGATAATAATTTTTGTCTTATTGGTATTCACACCTGCAACCTCTGCCGCATTTTCGTTACCACCGATCGCATACATATATTTCCCATGCCTTGTCTTATTATATAAGACCCACATCAGTGCTCCGCAGATTGTTGCGATCACCAGAAGATAAGGTATTTCAATTAATTTGCCTTTAAAGAAGGAACCGCTGGCTATGCTTGTGTAATCGCCTCTTAAGCCGCCGATCGGCTGTGCTCCGGTATAGACCAGGCAAAGGCCGTAAACCAGGGTCTGCATACCCAGAGTCGCAATAAAAGGCGGCACCTTAAGGAAGGAAATGATCGCGCCGTTTGCAAAACCAAAGACCGCACAAATTGCAATTGTAATTAAAAATACTATTATGATCCATAGAAACGGGTAGTTCGGAAAGAAAACCGGCAGGTTCGGAAACATTCTTCCGGCATAATCCGGTTTCTGTAAAAGAGTGGCTGAAATACATGCACCCAGACCTACGAGCCGCCCGGCAGACAGATCGGTACCTTTCGTGATCAAACAGCCGCTGACCCCCAATGCTATGATAAAACGAGTTGCCGTATTAACCGAAAGATTTTTAAAGTTACTTTTTGAAATAAAGTTTGGCTCCAAGATTCCAACTACAGTCGCGATGATAAGCATAATGATAATGATTGCATTATTTTGAATAAAACGAATGACAGACTTTTTATTAATTCTTGATGATTTCTCCATATCCTTAACCCCCTTAAGCAAATTTCGTAGCTAAACTCATGATATTTTCCTGCGTTGCTTCTTCACCGGAGACTTCTCCGCTAATTCTGCCGTCACACATTACCAGAATTCTGTCCGACATACCAATGAGTTCCGGCATTTCTGACGAAATCATGATAATGCTTTTCCCTTGTTTGGCAAGATCTGCAATTATCGTATATATTTCATACTTAGCACCTACGTCAATACCACGAGTTGGCTCATCCAGTATAAGAATATCAGGGTTATTGGCCAGCCATCGCGAAATAATAACCTTTTGCTGATTACCACCGGAAAGCGATTGTATCTTTGTCTTACTGCTCGGTGTTTTAATACTTAGTTTGCTGACATTTTCTCTTACCAGTTCCTCAATCTTTCTCACGCTCAGCCAGAAACCATATCGAACGAATTTATCCAAAGAAGCGATCGATACATTATCCGCTACCGATAACACCCCGAAAATTCCTGTCGCACGGCGGTCCTCCGTTAGGAGCGCAATGCCGTTCTTGATTGCATCATGCGGCCGTTTGATTTTCAGCGGTCTCCCTTTATAGCTGATGGAGCCATGCTTTATTCCACGAATACCAAAAATTCCTTCCATCAATTCGGATCTCTGCGCACCTACCAAACCACCAATTCCAAGAATCTCCCCCTTACGAAGCTGGAAACTGATGTCTTGAAAGGATTTTGCTGTTATGGAGCTCAGCTCTTTCACTTCAAAAATAACTTCTCCTGGTACATTGGATCTCGGAGGGTAAAGGTTTTTAAGTTCACGTCCAACCATTTTCGTAACAATCATGTCAATCGTTAACTCTTTTGCTTCCCAGGTTCCAATATATTGACCATCACGCATGATTGTGACGTCATCTGAGATTGCCAGTATCTCGTCCATTTTATGTGATATATATATAATTGAAATTCCTTTTTTTCGTAATGAATTAATAATATCAAATAGGTTATCCACTTCGTTTTGTGTTAACGAAGAGGACGGTTCATCCATAATAATAATTCGAGCCTTCGCTGAAACTGCCTTCGCAATCTCAACCGATTGCATTTGAGAAACGGATAAGGTAGAAAGCTTTACTTTCGGATCAAAATCCATTTTCACCTCTTTTAACAGTCGTTCTGTATCCTCATACATTTTCTTATGGTCAACAAAAAGTCCAAATTTGGTAGGAAATCTACCGCAATATATATTTTCCGCAATACTTCTTTCCTTAATCGGCTGCAACTCCTGGTGTACCATTGCAATTCCCTTTTTCAACGCATCATAAGGACTGACAATATTCGTCGGTATACCATCTATTTTAATCTCACCCTCATCTTTTGTATAAATACCAAACAGGCACTTCATCAAGGTTGATTTACCAGCGCCGTTTTCTCCGCATAGCGCATGGACTGTACCTGGTCTGACTTTCAAGGTCGCATGATCAAGCGCCTTAACACCGGGGAAGCTTTTGCAAATTCCATTCATCTCTAACAAATAGTCGGACAAGGTTACCCCTCCTTATTTCCTGCAAAGAACTTGGGTGTGTAAAAACACACACCCAATTCTTTGTATATTCCCTATCTAGCCTAAATTCAAATTGCTGTATTTTATTGTTACTTATTTTGTAACCTTTACATAGTCTACGGTATAGTTCTTCTCAAGCTGTTCGCCGTTAACTGCCTTAACAGCTACATCTGCTGCTGTATGAGCCTGGCCGATATGGTCATTTAATACCGTACCGGTAATATCGCCGGATTTAACATAGGATACAACCTCTTCCAGAGCATCCACACCTACTAAGTAGATATTTTCGCCGACTTTTCTGTCTGCTGCTTCAATCGCCTGGCGAGCGCCTAATGCCATAGCGTCGTTGTTACAGAATACAACCTCGATCTGGTCGCCATACTGTGTTAAAGCTGCTGCTACGATCTCCTGGCCTTTTGCCTGATCCCAGTCACCACGCTGAGCAACTAACTCTTCTACTTCAATACCCTTATCGGTAAGAGCCTTAATGGAGAACTCGGTTCTGTACTGAGCATCTACGTTCTCCGGGTCACCAATAACCATAACGTAGCTAACCTTACCATCTCCGTTCAGATCACCATGGTTCTCCAAATCATAGATGATCTCACCCTGCATCGTACCGGACTGTCTTGCGTCTGCACCGACATAAGCAACCTTATCCCAAAGATCCAGGTCTTCCGCGGTAGGCTCACGGTTTATGAAGATTACCGGGATATCTGCATCTTTACACAGATTAACAACGGTAGATGCTGCAGAAGATTGCACTAAGTTTGCAATGATTACATCATACTTATCCGCAATAAATGTCTGAATCTGGTTGGTCTGCTCTGCCTGGTCGTTCTTACCATCAACAACCGTAACTTCATAAGTAACCTCATCGTTGCTTAACTCTTCTTTGAAATATCTCTCTAACTCTTCTCTGTAGAGAGTCATAAAGTTATCATCAAATTTGTAGATGGTGATACCAACCTTAACGGTTTTCGAATTTGCAGGCTCTTTTGTATCATCCTTCTTTGCATCATCCTTCTTTGCATCATCCTTCTTTGTATCATCTTTCTTAGTGTCTTCTACCTTTTTGGTGTCACCTGTCTTACCGGTCTCTTTTTCTCCGCCCCCACAACCTACTAACAAAGTAGCCATTAGTGCTAAACTAAGTAGTAAAGCCAAAAACTTTTTCATAACTTAATCCTCCTTTAATAAATTTGTCGCAATTTTTAAGATTTGCGCACTTAACTTTATTACAGTTAGATTATAACAAGTCTAATCTTTAAAATACATACAATATTCTTCTTAAAGTCTTGAATTTTATTAACTATTATCATATAAACCACAGTTTTCTAATATTTCATGTGCATTTTTAACTATACTCATTATAGCATAGAAACTTTTTTTGTTAAATCATATAATTTTTAAAAAGTAATTCCTGATTAGAGTGTCATAAGTCATTTTAAGATTTTGATATAAATAGGAACTTATATATATTCATGTCCATGGTTTTTATGTGACTTATGACACTCAAATCATCCTTGTCTACTTACAACACCACTGCAGCGGGCAATAGGGTCCGATCAGAAACAGAATATTTCCGACCGAACCCTATTGCCCGCTGCAGTACTCCACACGGATTGATATCCGCTTTCAATAAAGCATAAGACGAAAAAGCATACGAAGCGCTTTATTATAATAAGGGGAATACACACAAAATGTCTTATGCTTTATTGAAAATTAATATCTCCCCGGTGAAAGTGAAGTTACATTGCAACCGGTATATTTAAACTCATGGAAAGATATGACAAATACAAGGACTTAAATCTCTTAAATTGGAATTGCAAAGCAAATACGCAGACTATTATTCCGTCTATGTAGATAATAGTCTATATAACAGCAACTGTCAATCCCAAATGTATATTTTGCGGACTTTGTAAACTTTTGTCCAAAATATATTATAATATTAGGGCAGAGGAGGACTTTTATGGATAGCATGGGACAGCAATTAAGAGAATTGAGAGAGGACTTAGGGTTAATGCAGACTGTTGTTGCAAAGAGAATTGGTATTAGCAACAAAGTGTTGTCTAATTTTGAAAATGATGTTCGTCTTCCGGATCTGCACACCTTTAAGCTTCTTTGCGAATTTTATAATGTATCTTCTGATCTATTGCTCGAAATAAATACGAAGCATCGTCCTCATACACCAGTTCTTACGGATGATGAACGTAGAATTTTAGCCTATTATCAAAAATTTAACGAACTAAATAAGGATATCGCCAAAGGTTATCTGGCCAATCTTTACAAAGAGCAGCAAGCCAACGAAGGTCAATGAATAAAAATAATCGGAATAGATTCATAAAAAAACGGATAGAACGGTAGCTAATCATCCAGAAATAACTACCGCTCTATCCGTTTTTGCTTCTATATTCTATATAATATTTTACCTAATCACTGTCTTACCACCCATATAAGGTTGGAGAACCTTAGGAATACTTACCGTGCCGTCTGCGTTAAGGTTATTCTCCAGAAACGCAATCAGCATACGAGGCGGTGCAACGACTGTATTATTGAGTGTATGAGCGAAATACTTCCCGTCCTCGCCTGCCACACGTATTTTCAAACGGCGTGCCTGCGCATCTCCCAAATTGGAGCAGCTTCCCACCTCAAAGTACTTCTTCTGTCTTGGAGACCAGGCCTCTACATCCACCGACTTTACCTTTAAATCCGCCAGGTCACCGGAGCAGCATTCCAGTGTTCTTACCGGAATATCTAAGGAACGGAACAGATCCACTGTGTTTTGCCACAGCTTATCAAACCACATCTTACTATCCTCCGGCTTACATACCACAATCATTTCCTGCTTTTCAAATTGATGAATCCGGTAAACCCCTCTTTCTTCCAGGCCATGCGCTCCCTTTTCCTTTCGGAAGCAGGGGGAATAGCTAGTTAAGGTCTGTGGCAGGGAATCCTCCGGCAAAATCGTATCAATGAATTTACCAATCATGGAATGCTCACTGGTACCGATGAGGAAGAGGTCTTCGCCTTCAATCTTATACATCATGGCGTCCATCTCAGCAAAGCTCATAACACCAGTGACCACATCGCTGCGAATCATGAACGGCGGAATACAATAAGTAAAGCCACGGTCAATCATGAAATCTCTGGCATAGGAGATGACTGCCGAATGAAGTCTTGCGATATCTCCCATCAGATAATAAAAGCCATTTCCGGCTACCTTTCTTGCACTATCTAAGTCAATGCCATTAAATTTCTCCATAATATCGGTATGATATGGTATCTCATAATCCGGAACAACCGGTTCGCCATAGCGCTGTACCTCAACATTTTCACTGTCATTCCTACCGATCGGCACGCTGGGGTCAATGATATTTGGAATGGTCATCATGATTTTCTTAATCTTCTCGGACAATTCGCTTTCCTTTGCTTCCATCTCCGTCAAATGCTCGGAAAAGGAAGTAACCTGCTTTTTCATCTCTTCGGCTTCTTCCCTCTTCCCTTTTGCCATTAAGCCGCCAATCTGCTTAGAGATCCGGTTTCTCTCCGACCTTAAATTGTCTGCCTGCTGTTTTACCTCTCTGCTTTCCAAATCCAGAGCGATCACTTCATCCACCAGCGGAAGCTTGTCATCCTGAAACTTGTTTTTGATATTCTGCTTAACAATCTCCGGATTTTCCCTCACAAATTTGATATCTAACATATTGTTTCCTCCTATATTTATATAAAATAATGATTGATATGAGTGTCATAAGTCATTTTAAGATTTTGACAGGAATAGGAACTTATATATATTCATTTGGCTGCCTTACCTGACTTTGACTGCAGTCAGCCGGTCTTAGCCAAACTGAATATATATGCGATTCTATTCCTGTTCATGGTTTTTATGTGACTTATGACACTCCTATCATGATTCCCTATAAAAACACACGGTTGAACTCAAAATGGATATAAAAAATGTTACTGTTCACACCCCTAACAAAGTCTATAGTATGATTTCGACAAATGATATC
>ENA-UOOE01002243-UOOE01002243.1-fermentation-metagenome-genome-assembly--contig:-NODE-2243-length-14195-cov-4.763861_pt1 | contig 14195 bp, 12 predicted proteins | sample MGYA00245776_ERZ724021 | MGnify/ENA primary metagenome ERZ724021 (study PRJEB28704, sample SAMN03018321) | fermentation metagenome | biome: anthropogenic terrestrial biome; feature: soil; material...
TCAATATAAAATCAATACCCTTAAAAAAGTTGTTTAGTTTACTGTTGACAATCCAGTTGACAATCCATAACATTGTTAGTTTTGTATTGTATTTGTGTTATATATACAAATACAAATTAAATATTATTGATTATCATATGTATTTATTATAGTATAAGTATGATCGAAAGAATATGTGGGGGCTGGCTGCCCCCACACCCCCGCTAAAAAGATTAAAAGATTATAAAACGTACATTATTATATAGATAATATTTTGTATGTTTTATGTATAATGTATGATTTTATAAAAAGTACATTATTCAGTAAACCATGTAATACTAAGGCTTCACTATACACAATGAAATGTATGAAAAAATTCAGTTACAGACCATTTGGTCTCTTTTTTTCAACAGAGGTTTATGCCTCTGCTTTTTTTGAAGTTCCAAGGTATGCTTCTTTGACTTTTTCGTTTTGGAGGAGCTCTGTCCCTTTGCCTTTCATCGTTATATTGCCTGTTTCAAGCACATATCCCATATCTGCAATCTTCAATGCTTTGTTTGCATTTTGTTCAATTAAAAGTATTGTCGTACCTTCTTTGTTAATTTGTTTTATGATATCGAATATGCCATTGACAACAAGCGGCGCAAGTCCCAAGGATGGTTCATCCATCATAATGAGTTTTGGTTTTGCCATCAATGCTCTTCCTACTGCCAGCATTTGTTGTTCGCCGCCTGAAAGAGTTCCTGCCATCTGCCATGAACGTTCTTTTAATATGGGGAACAAATCAAACACTTTCTTAATGTTTTCTTCAATTCCTTTCTTTTGCAGATATGCACCGATTTTTAAATTTTCCAACACTGATAGATTGCTGAATACCCTACGACCTTCAGGGACAAGAGTTATTCCTTTTTTGACAATATCAATTGTATCCATTCCGATAATATTTTCACCAAGGAATTCAATTTCTCCCTTGCCTGATTTTACCAGCCCTGCAATTGTACGAAGAATGGTGCTTTTGCCGGCTCCATTGGCTCCTATAAGTGTTACAATGGACTTTTCCGGTATATCTAAGCCGATTCCTTTTACCGCCGAAATTCCTCCATAATTTACGTAAAGGTTTTTTATTTTAAGCATCTTCTTCTACCCCCAAGTACGCTTCAATAACTTTAGGGTCGTTTTTAACCTGTTCTGCAGTACCCTCGGCTATTAAATGCCCGAAATCCAAGACATATATTTTTTCCGATATTTCCATTACCAAGTCCATATGGTGCTCTATCATTAATATGGTAAGGTTAAATTCATCTCTTATTGTACGGATAAATTCAGCAAGTTTTTCAGTTTCATTTGGATTCATGCCGGCTGCAGGCTCATCTAATAAGAGGAGTTTTGCATCAGTGGCAAGAGCTCTTGCTATTTCCAATTTTCTTTGTTCACCGTATGGCAGAGAATGAGCCTTTTCATTATTTATGCTTAAGAGCCCAAGTTTTTCTAACAGCATTTCGGATTTTTTCTTCATATATTTTTCTTCTGCCCTTGACCATGGCATTCTTAGAGTACTTGATAAAAAATTGCTTTTAATATGAAGATGATTGGCAATTAAAATATTGTCAAGTACAGATAGGTTTTTAAATAGCCTTATGTTTTGAAATGTTCTTGCAATACCCTTTTTTGTTATTTTGTCAGGTGCAATTCCGGTTATTTCTTCATCATTAAAATATACGCTGCCTTCGGTTGGAGTATAAACTCCTGTTATAGTGTTGAAAGCAGTTGTTTTGCCGGCACCGTTGGGACCTATTAATGCTTCTATGTTTCCTTTTTCAACATCTATATTAAGATTATTTACAGCTACAACACCGCCGAATTTCATTGTTATACCACTTAATTTTAATATTCCCATTATAAAGCACCTCCTTCACTTTTTTTGTGTGAAGGCATTTTATTTTTAAACCATCCGATAATTGCGTTCCATGACAGTTCTTTTTGCCCTAAGAGGCCGTTTCTAAAGAATAAAACTAATACCATTAATAAAATTGAGTAAATAACCATTCTGAGTCCGGCTCTGAATATTGGTATGTTAACTCCAAATAATGTTAGAGGTTCATCAAAAAATCTCAGTAGTTCAAGTCCGGCGGTAACAATAAAAGATGCTATTACAGTTCCGGAAATACTCCCCATGCCTCCTAACACAATAATTAACAGGAAATTGTATGTCATTGTAAAGTAGAATTGTTTAGGATCAACAGTTCCAAGCAAGGAAGCCAGTAATCCACCGCCTATACCGGCAAAAAACGCTCCTATGGCAAAGGACATTACTTTATGTTTGAAAGGACTAATACCCATTGCTTGCGCAGCTATGTCGTCTTCTCTTATTGCTTTAAATGCTCGTCCATAGCTTGAATTAACAAGAAGACTGATTAAGAGTACAGATAGTGCTGCTATTCCGAATATCGACCACATAGGACCAAAGCTTATATTGAAATTGTCAAGTTCGAGTGAAGGTATGGCCGGAATGCGGTTTATTCCCAATGCCCCGTTAGTTATAGTCTTTATGTTGGTAAATATAATTCTTATTATTTCCGAAAACCCTAATGTGGCAATGGCAAGATAATCGCTTTTTAACCTAAGAACAGGCATGCCAATTAAAATTGCTACAAGAGCAGCTAAAAGGCCTCCTATTAACAACGCCGGGAAAAATGGTATCTGTATTTGCGATAATACCGGATTTTGAGGCACAACATAAAATATTGACTCACGCAGTTCCACAGGTACAGTGAATATGGCGACCGTATATGCGCCTATTGCCATGAATCCAGCCTGCCCCAGAGAAAATAGGCCTGTAAATCCGTTTACGAGATTCATCGATACACTTACTATGGTATAAATAGCGCAAAGGTTTAAAATACGTTTTATATATTGGTTTCCTACAATATCGCTGTCTATAAGGTATAGTAAAATTATTGCTATAATCACCGTCAGTATGTTTAATTTTCTAAACAATGTATTTTTTTTATTTGTTATCATACTTTATCCGTCACCTTCTCTCCAAGGAGTCCTGTAGGTTTAATAAGCAATACTATTATTAAAATAACAAATGCGATAGCATCTCTGTAGCCTGTTAAGGGCGGTATAAAAGAAACCAGCATAATTTCCGCCATTCCAAGTATAAAACCTCCGATAACGGCGCCTGTTGTATTACCTATGCCTCCTAAGACAGCTGCAATAAAACACTTTAAGCCGGGCATTACACCCATAACAGGCATTACAGCAGCATACTTTGATCCCCACAATATTGCACCTATAGCAGCCAAGCCGGAGCCTATTACAAAAGTTGAAGAAATTACATTGTTTATATTAATTCCCATAAGTTTGGCTGTTTCAAAGTCCTTTGACACTGCTCTCATTGCCATTCCTATTTTCGTTTTATTTGTTATGAATAGTACAACAAACAGCAATATAATAGTAATTATAGGAGTTACCACAGTTACCATCGATAAAGATACATTTCCAAAACTTATTGCTTTGGTAAGGAAAGGTATATCTGGGAAGCCTTTCGGTACTCCAGTGAACAAGTATGTGGCTAAATTTTGCAGAAGAAATGACACGCCGATTGCAGATATCATTATTGACATACGGGAAGCATCCCTGAGAGGCTTGTATGCTACCTTTTCTATAACTACTCCCAGCAGTATTGTTGCAGCAATTACAATCACTGTGGACACATACCATGGCAGACTGAAGTTTACCATACTAAAAATCATAAAATATGCCGCCATCATGAATATATCTCCATGTGCAAAGTTAATAAGCCTTAAGATGCCGTAAACCATTGTATAGCCTATGGCTATTAAGGCATAAAGGCTTCCTACAGATATACCATTGGCAAGCTGCTGCAGGAAAATTTCAAAAGTCATATTTATTCCTCCAATTAATAAATAATTAATGGTTGATTGATTACTCTATAACTGCAAAAGGCGAACGATAAGTTCGCCTTATACTGTAATACATTTTCTTTACTACGTCTATTTCATTTTATTTTATTTCAACTGTATCAATATATTTGAACTTTCCATTTTCAACTGTTTTGATAACCGCAATATTTTTATCAGCATCTCCCTCTTCGGTGAAGTTGATAATACCTGTAACACCCTCAAAGTCTTTTGTGGAATTTAATGCATCTTTAATAGCATCTCCGTTTGTTGAGCCTGCTCGCTCAATAGCATCCCTTATCAACAAGTATGCATCATATCCTAATGCGGCAACAGCAGGTATATTAGGTTCCTTGCCTCCTAATTCTTCCCTGTAGCCTTCAATAAAGGATCTTGCTTCTTCTGTTGCAGGGTTACTTTCGTCAAAGAATGTGGAAATAAAAATTCCTTCAGCATCCGAGCCTGCCACATCTATAACAGAAGGGTTTTCCCAGGTATCTCCGCCCATAATAAGACTTTTGATTCCCAGATCTCTTGCCTGGCTTATAATCAGAGGAGCTGTTGTTAAAGAGCTTGGTGCAAATATAACGTCAGGATTCTTAGCTTTAATATTTGTAAGTATGGAGTTAAAGTCTGTATCATTTACCTGGAATTCTGAAACATCAATTATGCTGTTTTCGTCTCCGGTTAATTCTTTAAATGATTTAATAAAAAAGTTGCCAAGACCTATGGAGTAATCGTCGCCGTTCTGCATTATTACAGCAGCCGTTTTTGCGCCTTTTTCTAAAGCATAATTTGCCATAACCTTACCCTGAAACGGATCAATAAAGCATGCGCGGAAGTAATATTCGTTGCCCTGGGTAACCATAGGGTTGGTACAGGAAGCGCCCATTGCAGGTATTTTTGCATTCTTTATTATATCGCCGGCTGCAATTGATACACCGGAACCGTATGAACCTATTATTGCTGCAACTTTGTCTTTTTCTATAAGTCTTGAAACGGATGTGGTTCCTTCTCCCTTATCACTTTTGTTGTCAACTACTACAAGTTGTATTTTCTTTCCTAATACTTCAGGGTACATTTTGTTGGCATATTCAATTCCATCAAGCTCCTGCAAGCCTCCTCCGCCGTTTTCACCTGTTAGAGGTTCAAATACACCTATTTTTATTACATCCTCGTCTGATCCTGCTTCGGAGGTGCTTGTACCCTGTTCGTTGCTACAGGCTGTAAACATTGTAAAGACCATCATAAAGCATAAAAATAAAGATATTTTCCTTTTCATTCACCTTTCCCTCACTTATTAACTTAATTTATATGACTCTAATATAGCACTTTGAAAATGTTTTTGCAAGAAAATTTTCCGCCATGTAAAAACATTGTTATTCATATTGCATACAATATATAAAATCTGTTTTCATATTATATACTTTTATTTTTTTATATTATCATTGTATTTTTATGAAAATAAGGATTATGCTGAATTTTTTACCGTTCATAGCAAAAAACAGGTCTTTAATAAATTATATTAAAAACCTGTCCTTGTTAATGTTTATTTTGTCTAATTTTATCTAAACCTCTAAGTAATTTGAACTTTACAACTTAGTATCTTTAACTATAAATATTTTCTTGGAAGCCTTTTGCTTAAGTTTGTTAAAACTTCATAGGATATAGTGTTTCGCATATTTGCTACATCTTCTGCAGTCATGGCACCGTCAGTGCCGTCGCCGTATATGATTGCTTCATCTCCTATTTGAGGATTATCAACCTGTGATAAGTCTGCCATAAATTGATCCATGCATATTTTCCCTAATATTGGGCATTTTACTCCCTTTACAATTATATATCCCTTGTTTGATAAAAGTCTTGAATATCCGTCCGCATAACCTAATGGAATAGTTCCAACGACCGTGGGTTTTGTCGCCTTGAATAAATGACCATAGCTTACGCCCTCTCCAGGTTGTATTGTTTTTACGTTGGCAACTCTGGCTTTTAATGTTACGCATATTTCAAATTTATATGTTTGCTTGTTAACTTTGTCGGAAGGATAAAAGCCTGATAATATTATGCCGGGCCTTACCATATCAAAATAATATTTCGGCATGTCTATTATTGTAGCGCTGTTTGCTATATGCTTTATGGGGATTTTTACGTTGCGTTTTTCAAGCATATTCATAAAACTTATAAATTTTTCTGCCTGTTTATGCGCTGATGTTTTATCTTTTTCATCGGCTTTTGCCAAATGTGAGAAGGAACCTTCTATGTTGATGTTTTCCATTTTTGCTATTGCGGCAACTTTATCCGCATTTTCCTCTGTAGGAGAGAAACCAAGCCTGTTCATGCCTGTTTCAACCATTATATGTATTTTTGCTTTTTTATTAATTTTTTTTGCAGCGGTATTTAATTTTTCAGCTGAATTATAGTTATAAATCGAAAGGGTTATGTTATTATTTATTGCGTCATCGAAAAATTCCTCAGGAGTATAACCTAAAATTAAAATATCTTTGTCTCTTATTTCTTTTCTTAAATCCAAAGCTTCAGAGATGACTGCTACAGCAAACATGTAGACATCATTTTTTATATACATTTTTGAAAGCTCAGAGGCTCCCATACCATAGCTGTCGGCCTTTACGACAGCACAAATTTTTACGTTTGGACCTATAGCTCTTCGTACTTCCGAAAAGTTATGAACTGCTTTTTCCATGTTTACTTCAACCCATGCCGGACGAATCTTTTCTCTCATTTACTTAAACCCTCCTAAACATTACTTGTATAATTTAAAAAATCAATGAAATGGCAAAAAGAATTTAAAGTAATGCCATTCCATTATTTAACTAATCGATTTAGGTTTTTAATTGTACATCAGTATCAAATCTATTATTCCGTCGAATCCTCCATACAAATCATATAGTTGAGCCGTTGTGCCTGGTTTTATATTATACTTGCTTCCTGTATTAAAGCCGGTAATATTTCCGGATCTGTCTGTGGTGCATACATATACCTTTAAATCCGGTGAATATTCCATGTAAGTTATGTTATCAATTTGTAGTTGGTTTGAATAAACTTGTGTTATTTTAACCTTGTCGGTTTCTGGTATTACCTTATTAATATCTTTAATATTTCCGTTATTTATTTCTGCTTTTACATATGAATTAAGAACGGATGAAATTTTTTTCCCTGCCATGGAATCGTTAGAAACAGAAAATACATTGTTATTGTTAAAAAATTGAACATGACTTGTATCATTGTCAATTCTTATAACATCTTTTATTATGCCATAGATTGTTCCATTGTATACTTTCGGGGTCTCTGCCGGGATTTCAGTTTTTATTCCCTTGCTTAAATATAGTGCATCAATATGTGAATTATAGCCTATAGCCGCTTTCCCTTCTAAATTTGTTCCTAATTGTTCCGGCTTTAGCAGTTGGTATTTGCCTTTTGATTCATAGACTATAAACGTTTCCGATGAAATCCGGTATCCGTTTGATAAAGTCGATGTTTTGGCATTATAGCTGTTTGCAATGTATGTTGGGGACGGAATATAATTGATTATTTTTAAATTTCCACTGTCCACGGGGGCAAACTTTACAATATCATTCTTTTTTAAATTCGTATTTTTAATTAAATCAATGCCGCTTTCAACTACAGTAACAACGCTTGAATTATCAGCAAGAGAATAAGTTCCCAGAGCACCCTTTTCATCAAGTATTCGAACGGAAGCATTGCCGTTTTTACTATTTTCCGAACTTAAAACTATGCCAAATGTGGAAGGTTCTTTCCCATAACTGGTAATATTAATTTTTACTATCTCGTTATTTTTGTCAAGTATTAGTTTTACATTGTCATTGATAGAAGGATCTTCTGTAGGAACGAACTGGTCTCCTGTTTTGTAGCTTATGCCGTTTATGGTGTAAGACGTATTGTCGCTATCTGACTGTATATCTGTTATTATACCATTAGCCTGTTTTCTCAAGACCTTTAATGTAAGCACATCAGCTTTTGATGAATACTTGGTTTCATAGAAATATACTACATCGTCTTCTTTAATATCTTCCAAAGATTTTGCATCTCCCGATATATGGAGTTTGTTGTAATTAACTTCACCGTTGTTTTCGGTCGGTAACTTTTTTCCTGCAAAAACTTCACTTCCTTGTTTGTATAAATTTTTCCTTTCAACAATAATAGCATCTGTTTCTTTGTAGGCAGTTACTCCTAGAACAGCATCTTTTGAAGAGTCGTCCTTATATACTATTCTTATTCTGCTGTCTTTTAAATTGTTGTAGTCATTTTTTTCTCCATTTATTATAATTGGTACATCAGGAATCTGAAAGGATCTTACATTGCCGTAATCATCAGTTGCGAATATAAGGTTGTTTGCCATAAGACTTGTAACTAACCCTGTAAATTCTTTATATCTGGGATTTGTTAAATATACTATTTTCTCGTCATTGTCATAATATACATCCCATTTATTGAATAAATAATCAGTAAAATCAAAGTTTTCAGTTTTTAGGTCACGTAAAGTAAGTTCTTTTGTTGCTTTTTTTCCTATTAATGACAACAATGTTTTACCTGTATCATAAATTGTATTATCACTTTTTACTTTTACCAGATTGCAGTTTAATGCATTGTATAGCATTATGGAAATATCTCTTCTTGATGCGAATTCGCTTTTCGTTTCAACATTTTTTAACAAATTAAGTTCTTTTGCCTTTGCATAGTAATTATGAGGCCATATTCCTTCCAAAGATTCATCGTTGTATCCAAGAAGCCTTAATATCATTGTGTATGCCTCATTATAACTGATTAAACTGTCAGGATCGTATATTATAGGTGAGATTCCCTTTACAATGTTAAGAGCATCAGCAAGTTCGATATAATTTTCTGCCCAATGTCCTTCAATATCCTCATAAGTACAGATTGTATTTTTTTTATATTCCGGCCATCCTGCGGAAACTGTAGCTATTTTGGCCATTTCGGCACGGGTTACAGCTTTTTCAGGTTTAAAGGTGCCATCAGGATAACCCTGTACAATGTCGTAATTTGACAATAATCCGGCTGCATCCTTTAAGTATGGATCCCTGTTAATATCGGGATAATCTTGTGCATTCACATTGGTAAACGAAACAAGTAATATCATTATGACAATACTTGTCAGTAATTTTTTTTTCATTTTACACACCCTGATTTTAAGTGAAATATGGTACAGTATAGATAAAATACCACATTTATAATTATATAATAATTCTCTTTATACAGTATTACATTAGCATTACAATGAAGAAATTTGCACTTGATCTTTCCCTGAATTTCAACGATTTATCAGCTTAAAATTACTTTTAGTTTATTAATAGTTTATATGTACGAGTTAATTTTTTTGTTGTTGGTAAATCTGTGGATAAATTATAATTGGATTTGGCACATTAGTGTATGCATGTTATAATATAAGCGAAAGCTGCTTATTGGTTAGTTTAACGCTGATATAAAAAATAAATATTAGTTAAATATATAATCTTTATTTCATATAGGTATTTAACATATAAACATTTAATAATTCATATTTTATCTTATTTCTAAGAGTTATAAACATAACTTTAAACAAAAATAAACCAGATATACACAAATTTTATGCTTTTTTAGGCAGTTGTCAACAGATTTATCCACAGTTGTGCATACTTTTTATTTTTCACTGTTAATTTCATTTTTTGAGAAACATTTTTAAGAATTAAATTTATTTTTGTTTATATAAAAATAATTTTAAAAAATTTTTAAACTTTTTGAATAAAAACAAAATATTTGCAGATAATTAATATCAGATAATACTTTTTTTATCTTCTTCCAAATCATATAAACATCCCGCAATTTTTAGTTGCGGGATGTTTATTTATTTTCTAATTTTTAAAATTAGTATGTTGACGCTGTGTTTTGGCTATTATATAATTGTAATGGCTAAATAAGAGTCTAAGAAAAAATTTGTATTGCATGATGCAATAAAGGTAGAAGGATGAAAAATGAGGGATTACGGTACTTTTGATATTATAGGTCCAATAATGATCGGGCCATCGAGTTCTCACACAGCTGGTGCTGCAAGGCTGGCAAAGGTCGCAGGAATTGTGGCAGGTGGTAAAATTAAAAAAGTGGAATTTTTGCTTCATGGTTCATTTGCACGGACCTACAAGGGTCACGGTACAGACAAGGCATTAGTTGCAGGTATACTCAATATGGATCCGTGGGATGAAAATTTAAAAAAATCATTCAATATTGCGGTAAAAGAGGGACTTAAATTTAAATTTACCGAAACAGATTTAGGGAATGTTCACCCTAATACGGTTAAATTTATCATTACAAAAGAAGATGGAAATATTACTGAGGTTACAGGATCATCAATAGGCGGAGGAAATATTCTTATTTTTAACATAGATGGACAAAACGTGGAATTTACCGGTGAATATCCTACGATTTTAACAAGGCATAAAGATTTGCCAGGAGTTGTATCAAAAATATCCTCCATATTGTTTGAAGAAAATATAAATATTGCAAATATGAGGGTTTATAGAAATGAGAGGGGAAAGATGGCAACTATGGCATTAGAAACTGATAATTTAATTTCTGAAAATATAATGAACAAAATAAAAAAAATAAAAGAAATTGAAAGCGTAAAGATTATTAATCCAATTAAGGAAGGAATTCAATAATGTTTGTTTCAAGCGGAAGTGAATTAATAGATATTTGCAGCAAAGAGAGTATTCCTATCTGGGAATATTCAATAAGAAAAGAAATGGAAAAGTCGGAGCTAAGCAGAGAAGATATTCTGGTAAGAATGAAAAAAAATCTGAACACAATGTTAAATTCTTCTTCTTATGCACAGGATAAAGAAGTAAAATCCGTAAGCGGGCTTATCGGAGGAGATGCCTGCATGCTAAGAAAATATGCAGATAGGGGCAATACATTAACCGGTGACTTTATGGTAAAAGCTATGGCAAGAGCTATGTCTTCTTCTGAAGTAAATGCTGCTATGGGAAAAATTGTTGCATGCCCAACAGCAGGTTCATGTGGTATTTTACCGGCAGTTATAATTTCTGCTGCTGAAAAGCTCAATAAAACTGAAGAGGACATGGTTAACTGTTTGTTTACAGCTTCCGGTGTGGGAATAATTATCGCAAAGCATGCTACAATGGCGGGAGCAGAAGGAGGATGCCAGGCTGAATGCGGCTCTGCTGCGGCAATGGGATCTGCTGCAGTTGTTGAAATGATGGGTGGAACTCCTGAACAGGCATTGGATGCTGCAGCCATAGTCATTAAAAACATTCTTGGATTAGTTTGTGATCCTGTTGCAGGCTTAGTCGAGGTACCATGTGCAAAGCGAAATATAGCAGGTACGGTAAGTGCTCTTACCACAGCAGATGTTGTTATGGCTGGAGTTAAAAGTAAAATACCGTTTGATGAAGTTATATGGGCAATGAATAAGGTAGGAAAACAAATGGCGCCTGAGCTGAGAGAAACAGCACAGGGAGGAATTGCAATAACCCCTACAGCGAAAAAATTAAAAAAGGAAATATTCGATAAAAAAACTTCTTTATAAATTTATTAGTAGGATTAAATGTAAGGAATCAGAAGGAATCAGTTTCAAATAAAAAACTGATTTTTTTCAATTGAAATAAGTTTCCGGTTAATTTAAGCTTCTTTTGAAATTTTATTTTCTTTTGTTGGATTATTTTTTTCATTTTTCGTATGTTCTATTTCACTGATGGGGAAATCTTTTATAAATCCAATTACTAAAGATGAGATCGACACTGTAATTATTGAAAAAATAATATGCTTAAAAGGTATATAGGTGAGCGATAGCAGCAATACACTAATATCTGTAGCAAGGTATGCTATGGAAATATTACATCCGGTTATTTTTGATATAGCCAGTGCTAATGCATCATCTCCTCCGGTGGAGCCTCCCTGTCGTACAACTAAACCGACGCCTACACCTACGAACATGCCTCCTGCGACAGCTGCAATTAACGGATGATTGGAAAGATTGGGTAGTATCGGAGGGAACTGTTCCCAGAGAAGAAAGAATCCTGCAAGGCTAAGTGTTGAGATAGCTGATGTTTTGATGAATTCTTTTCCTAAAGCTTTAAATGCAAAGATATAGCAAATTATATCCAGAACGGGAGATATTAGAGCAGGTGTTATTTCAAACCAGTAGTTAAGAAGTAAAATCATACCCAACACACCACCCTCGGTAATGTTTGTTTGCTGATGGATATTATGCAATCCAAATGACAGTATGGCAGTACCAATCAAAATGGTTACTATTTTTTTGAAGGCAGGGAATTTTATCTTTTCCTTTATAAAATTATGGAATTTATTTTTTATCTCTGCCATAATATGCCTCCTTTCAATTATATTGCTATAACATTAGTATAAACCATAGCATGGTACTAATGCAAGGGCAATTTATGAAACGATGCTTTATAATGTAGATGTACTTAATGTATAATCTGACCTTGTGGTGATTATTAAATTATAATCAAGCAGATAGAAACATTAGTCAACACAAGTAATTATTATAAAGGTGCTCTTTTCACTTATCCTGTTGCTTCTGTGTAAAATTTCAAATATTTACACTTATAAATTTATAAAATTAATAATTGAAAATAAGCAAAGTTGTATAATGAAATGACCGAATTAAATAAAAAAGAATGATTCATATGAATTTATTTGTTATAGTGTAATCACGACAAAACTCTATAGCAAAGGAAAATTATAATGAATCATTCTAAAGTAAATAATACACTAAATTCAAGAAAAAATAAATACCTAACTGAAAAAGAAAGATATAAAATTGAAGCACTAAAAAAAGCAGGATTATCAAATGCGGATATTGCCAAGCAAATAGGTAAATCTGAGCGTACTATTCGTCGCGAAATAAAACGAGGAACTGTAACTTTTAGAAACAGTGACTGGACAGAAGAACAAAGATATTGTGCTGATGTGGCACAAAGAAAGTATGTAGAGAATTGCTCAAATAAGGGACCAGGCCTTAAAATTGCAAATGATCATGAGTTAGCTAAGTATATTGAAGATAAAATTATAAATGAAAAGTATTCACCAGATGCTGTTAGTAGGAAGAATAAAACAAGAAAGAATGAAGTTTAAAACCAGTATATGCACAAAAACGTTATATAATTATATTGATAAAGGCATATTTCTTAAATTAACTAATAAAAATTTATTAGTTAAAAAGAATGGAATCAAAAGAAGATACCAGAAAGTACATAAAGTAGCTCTAAACAATGTGAAAGGTCGCAGTATAGAAGAAAGGCCTGAGGATGTGAGTTTAAGGGAAACAGTAGGTCATTGGGAGATGGATTGTGTGATTAGTGGACGTGGCTCAAAAAGCGTACTGTTAGTATTAACAGAGCGTTGTTCGCGACATGCATTAATATTTAAGATGGCTGCAAAAACCCAGGAGGAAGTGGGTAAAACTTTAGATAAATTAGAGCGAAGATATAGGAATTCTTTTAAGAAGATGTTTAAGAGTATCACTATGGATAATGGTTGTGAGTTTGTAAATCAAAATATAATAGAACAATCTGTTATTACAAAAAAGAAAAGAACCACAGCATACTATGCTCACCCATATAGCTCTTGGGAAAGAGGTAGCAATGAAAATACTAATAAGATTATTAGGCGTTTTATCCCCAAGGGAGCAAATATTAGTAAATATACTCACAAGGAGATTAAACGTATAGAGGAGTGGATTAATAACTATCCTCGTAGGATATTGGGTTATAAAACAGCATCAGAAGTATATTATGTAACATAAGGATAGTTAAAAAACCTGATATTAACACAGTAATATGTAAAATAATTATACTATAACAATTTATTTAAAATAGCGGACATTTAATGTTGCAATTTTTAATAATTGAAAATAAAAAATATTATATTGACAAAAAACCTTTGTTTAGATAAACTAATATAGGTCTAAATGATCTTGATTCGAAATCAAAAGATTTTGATTTATAGACTTGCTTCGAACAGCGAAATTGAACATGGAAGAGTATCGAAGTGGTCATAACGAGCCGCACTCGAAATCCACTCGGTCAGTTGCTTTGAAAACGCCGGAAACGCTGAGTTTCCGTGGATTTGCGGGATTTTGAAAATTTAGGTTTTTAGCGATTTCTACGGTTTTTCTACACTTTGCCTTGACTTCTACGCTGGGCTTGGTGTATTAAAATAAATATGGAGGCGTATCGAAGTGGTCATAACGAGCCTGACTCGAAATCAGGTTGT
>ENA-UOOE01002245-UOOE01002245.1-fermentation-metagenome-genome-assembly--contig:-NODE-2245-length-14180-cov-26.890832_pt1 | contig 14180 bp, 11 predicted proteins | sample MGYA00245776_ERZ724021 | MGnify/ENA primary metagenome ERZ724021 (study PRJEB28704, sample SAMN03018321) | fermentation metagenome | biome: anthropogenic terrestrial biome; feature: soil...
AAAAAACAAAAAACAACATGCAGGTTCGAAACCTTACATGCTGCTTTTATCATTGAAAGTAGAGGCCAATTTTGATACCAAATGCACACGGTACCGACCTTTCGTTAAAAGGTGCACAAGGTGTACATATGCCAAAGGAAGTTGCCGTTGTTGCATGCAGAGTCAGGAATAATCTTGGTGCATTGAACTTCGGCTACTCTCGAAAGCCGATTCCAATTTATTGTAATGTTTTATCGCTTCCCAGTGGTGTTATTCCGTTTGCTTCAAGCATTTCGTTAATTTCATATATAGAATTTTCTACACAAGCGGAAAGTACACACTGATATACGTATCCATCGTTTTTCATGGTATTTAACCTAAAATCTGTCTTCCCAAGAAACATTTCTGCTTCCGGCAGCGGAAGTTTTAATCCAACACATAGCGCTAACACAGTTTGAATAGAAGTAGGGTATTCTTCATCATTCCGTAACCGTTGGATCGTCTTTTCTCCAACAAGAGAGAGGTCTGCCATTTGTTTGTTTGACAGGTGCCGCTCCTTCATCAATGCTACGAGCGTCTCGGCAAATGAGCCGGGATACCTACGTAACGCTTCCGAACGGCGCTTTGCATTTTGGATCTGGTTCATTAACGCCTTATTATGATTGGTCTGCTCAAAGGAGAATTCAATCTGATCTTCTTTTGGAGCGGCATTCCGCATAAACTGAGAATAATATTTTGTGCCCTTATACTTTGACTGATAACTGTATCCCCTGGTAAATGCAACACAGCACTCATCCATGTGCGCTAAAGCGTATTGTGTAAGCGCGGCATTCCCGATTTGATCATGCGTAATATATTCTTCATTGTTAAAGCACAGATGTCCATCGACAAATGCAAACAGGCCACTGTCAATCAACTTCTTAAACTCACGATCAAAGCAGTATGCCTTAAATAAGTCTGAGCATGAAATAGTGAAAGTCTGATTAGGTTCCAAGGCTTCCGAGTTGAATGAATAACCGTGAACATAGCGACCATCTACAAACGGGTATGCGCCTTCTGCCTTGATATATCCGAGCTCAATCAAGCGGACTTTTGCCGCCTCTCTTGATACATCAAAATGTTCTGCAAGGTCATCAATAATATGCTCATAAGCCGATATGCTCGCAGAATTATCGCCATCATATTCTACCAACAATTTATCAGCCAAAATGCGAGTCGTTTTTGCAGGCATCAGAATTTTCGGTGCAATGCCCTTAGCCTGCCACTCCATCCAATCGACAGCATTCCATTTATCGGAATCAATAGTATTAGCCGCTATCTGGCATTGAATTGCACGGCCAAGGTCATCATTCGCACCTATCATTTTCATTAGGGCATGATACGGTTGATGCCGGTGCCAGTGGAAACATTCATGCGCTAAAGTCGTTCTTTTTGTCCCTATCGAGCGCTCATACGTAACTCTGGGGTCAAGATAAACTGTCCCGCGCTTTGCATTACGAATTGTAATCTTGTGATGCCGATCAAGTATGTTCCCATCGTCAAATACTATTGTCCCGAAATATGTAAGTTCATCTGAAAGAGGAGCATCTTCTATAGTATTTAGGCCCATTGCGCTTGCAATTTTATCAATTGGGACACGCATAGGATGTTGCAAAGCATTCGGGTAGTATCTGAGTAGAAACTTTTCAGCTTCGCTCTCAAATTCATCTCTCGATATAATCGGAACCAATTCTCCGGACAGCCTGTCATTATCCGATTCTTCTTGTGGGTTGCAATTCCCAATGTTCAATATCCTGAATCCGCTGAGCTCTATTCCGAGTGTTACCTGACAGCGGATCCTGAGCCAACGCTCAGTAAAATGTCCCTTCTTTGATAGAGAAGGCATCTCAACATCGCACGACGTAATCACGTCAAATGCGATAATCCCTTCTTCCGGCTGTTCAATGTGCGTAACATTTTCAATCTCAATATCGGCAAATACAGGTTCATGATTTTCACCGGAATATTCCTCCTGCAGATAAGCAAGCACCGCATCCCGGATATCATCATGCCGAGATTGGTCAATTAGCTTCTGAAGAGGGCTTTCATCCTGTGCTTCATAATAATCGAGTCTGCTATCATTTAGCTCTTTCCGAATATCTCTCCAGTTAGGCATGTACCTGTCCATGTTAGCAATAAAGGTAGCATCATGCTTTCTGGAAATCAGATGCGTCAATTCATGCAGAATAATGTAGTCCAGACATTCCATAGGCTTCTGGGCAAGCTGCAGATTGAACCAGAGTTTCTTCTTGTCCGTACTGCAGGCTCCCCACTTAGTAATCATGTATTTTGTTTGCCATGAATCACATTTCAGCCTGGTCTGTTGTTCCCACTTTGGAAGGCGTTTTTCAATTTCGTCCTTAAGGAGCTTCCGATATTCCTCCCGGACATATGCTTCCCGTTGCTTAACCGTACTATTGCTGTTCATGGAAAGCACGATGTTCTGATTCTGAATCTCGAAGTTGTTCTTCTGGTTATCAACTTTGAAAACAAGAAAGTACTGCTTTCCCCAGATATACATTGTCTCTCCGGAAACATACTGTCTCTTTGACGCTCTTGGCTGATCCTGAAACTGTGTTATTGCCCTCTTGATAAAGCCAAGCTGTGTTCTGGCATAAGCCTCAATAGCCTTGTCGTCGACCGATAAAGGCGCAGAAATTACCACATGTCCATCTGGCGGCTTCACCTGCAAATGCATATTTTTTATATTTTTCTTTTGAACATCAATCGGTATGCCGGAGATGACAATGCGCATTAGTATTCCTCCTGCTTCTCGATGATCTTATAAACCCGCTCAACCTCAGCGTCGTCATTTAATATTTCATACAAAGCCTTTTTAATTCGACGAATCACAACCTGATTGCCTCTGAATCCGGCCATTTTATTCTTCAGTACAGCTTTATGTATTCTTAATGCGAGTTTTTCATCCTCACCGGTATTGTCATAGATCGCCATAAGTGCTTTGACCTTGCGGATGCTTTCCGGATACTTATCGTTGTCTTCCGGACAATCAACATTCTTGGCGAGTTTAATATATTGCTCAAGCATTTCGGCATAGTCAAGAACGCCCTGTTTTCTTTCCTCTATCAGCTTATCGAGAATTTCCGACATCTTCGCATAATAGCGTGGATTGACTGTTACCTTCTCGATAACCTTTTTTCGGATATTGTTTTCAATGGCCTCGGCAGCACCTTCCTTGTGACCATCGTCCCCTTCACCAGTTAGCGTTTCCCCTTGCTGCGCCACGAAATCAAGAAGAGTCAGATCATCGAAGTCACCGATTTCCTTCGCATCAGATGCCGTAATATAATTGTCGATCATTTTACGCATATCAGGCTCGTAGGCCTTCAAATCCAGAAAATCTCCACTTGCTGTTCCTATAGTTTTCTTCAATTCAAGATAGAACGTGACTTTATCTTCATATTCCCTTAGTTTTCCGGATGAAATATCATCGACGAGATAAGGTTTTGCTTCAGCAAATGCCCGAATGAGGCTGCTAACAAGTTTATAAAGTTTTTCACGAAGTCGTGCGTAAATTTCATCATTTTCTTCCGACTGCCCAGAAACGCCGCAGAAATAATGAATATACTGTAGTTCTTCACATGGCTCCTCCACGCCCTCGCAAAGCTCTTCTATGGCATCATATATTTCGTTGAAATACGTAATAGCTTCATCATGTCGATCTTTAACCAAGCCCTTAATGTCTTCAGAGTCATATTCTTCAAATGCGCCGGAAGTATAATCCTTCATTGCGGTCTGGAGTTTACCGAACAGCTGCTTGTAATCGACGATATATCCGAAATCCTTAGAATCGTCATCGAGACGGTTTACACGACAGATTGCTTGGAACAACCCATGATCCTGCATCTTTTTATCAATATACAGATATGTACATTTTGGAGCATCAAAACCTGTAAGAAGTTTATCTACAACAATAAGCAGCTTCATATTTGCGGGTTCTTCCACGAACTTGCGCTTTGCTTCCTTTTCAAATTCCTCGATCTTGGACTGAATTGATCCGGCTGTCGGAAGATTCTTCGGATCAAGGCCAAGCATCTTCAGATAGGTCTCATATTTGATGAAGGTTTCAGTATCATCCTCATTGCTGACAGTATCTGTGCGCAATTCTCCCTTTTGAGGTGTGTAAGAAGAAATGATGGCACATTTCTTAAATCCCATCTGCTGAAAGATTTCATAGTATTTACAAGCAGTCGGAATTGAGTCGGCTACAAGGATGGCATTGCCGTTACCGTCCATAAGACGCGGCTTCATGTTAAAGTCCTGAATGATATCCCATGCGACCTTTTCAAGGCGAGAACGGGAACTGTAAACTTTCTGCATTGTTCCCCATTTTTCCTTTAGTTTTGCCCTGGCTCGCGGAGAAAGGCCTCTGGTCTTTACATCAAACCATTGGTCAACACGATCCTGGGATGACAGATCCTGCGGAATATCGCGATATTCATAACGCAAATCCAGCACAACGCCATCCGCGACCCCTTCGTTATATTTGTAAGTGTGAATATAGGAGCCGAATATTTCGATGCTGGTCTTTTTATCCTTTTTTAAGAGAGGAGTACCGGTAAAACCGATAAAAATAGCATTTGGCATAATAGTGGTCATAGCCGCGTGCAGTTTGCCTGACTGTGTTCTGTGGCACTCATCCACAAATACGACCAGATTACCTTTTGCTTCAAAATCGGCAGGAAGGGATGCTTTCAATTCTTCTATGTACTTGTCATAATCTTTCTCGGTAGCATCGCCGCCGCGTCTGCCAAACTTATGAATCAGAGAGCAAATGAGGGAATCATCGTAGAGATTCAATCGGGTCAATAGATCCCTACCGCTCTTGGTACGAACGATATTTTCGTCAACGCCAGTGAAGGTTTTTTCTATCTGCTCATCCAGTTCATCACGGTCGGTAACAATTAGCACGCGGGGATTCACAATACTCCAGTGCATCAGAATCCACTTGGCAAGCCAGACCATTGTCAGAGTTTTGCCGGAACCCTGCGTATGCCATATGATTCCGCCCTGTTTATCTTTCAGCCTGTGCTGAGCGCGCTTAATCCCATAGTACTGGTTATAACGGCATACTTTTTTCCAGCCTTTATCAAAAACGACAAAGTTCATAATCAGGTCAATGAACCGCTCCTTATCAAACATTGCATAAATCTGTTTTAGGAGCTTATTTTCTATTGTGGCGCATTTCTGACTTATGCGAACGTCCACCGGATCACGTTCATCTTCGTGCTCTTTGAATCCGTCCTCTTTCCACTCCATGTAGAACTTCTCGCTGGTGAGAAGTGTTCCATAGCGCAGACCCTCGGATTCATTTCCGGCCATACAAAACTGCATTGTGGTGAAGAATCCTTGAATGAAAGAGTCCTTCTGATTTGTTAGATTCTGGCGGATACCTGTGGACACAGAAACGCTGCTCTTTTTAAGCTCGATAACAGCAACAGCGATCCCGTTCAGATAGATAACCAAATCCGGCCGCTTTTCCTGTTGCTCGACAACGGTCACTTCCTCGGCAATCGCGAAGTCGTTATTCAGTGGATTTGCGTCATCAATGAAATAAACCGTCTTTGGCGCTTCTTCCGGGGTCTCGCTGACTTTAGCGCCGTATTTCAGGAGAGAATAGACTGCTTTGTTTGCGTCATAAACGCCACGAGATGTATTCCCTGCAGCACGCATAAGCTGCGTAACCGCACCACTGATCAACTTATCAGAGTAGCCTTTCAAACGAAGGTATTGTCGCAAACGGTCTTCTTTGATATTCGTGTTCTGTTCATCCGCAAGGTTACCTAAATACTGATACCCCAACATATCCGGATTTTTAAAGAACTTGATCACCTTATCCTGTGTAACAACTTCCGGTTGTCCAATACTCATTTTACAGGCACCTCCCTATATTAATCTGACCTTGCCGGTCAGGAGTTCTTCCATCATGCCTTGCTTTACTTCCTGATACTTGTTTAGCTTCTCCTCAAGCTTTTTAATATCTGAATCCATATCGTTTATTATTGCGATTATGCTGTTTCTCTCATTTTTATGTGGTATCTTAATTTTCAAATTTCTAACGTCCTCAACCGTTAAATTGTGCTGAGCACCGACTTTTTCATGAGAGAAAATCTGTTCCTGCCCATCTTTTGACATCAAATAAAGCATGCACCAGCTAACCAATGATGGATCGTGAAATTTAGCGATTCCAACAGCACCTCCTGCAAACGCCGTAAATCTATTATCAAATCTCGCAACATTTCCAATTCGGCCTGAAATAGAGATCAGAAGGCATACTTCGTCGAGCATAATCTTAGGATATTTCGTCGCTACACTATATGGAATATAAAAATCAGTATTGTAGTTAATATCAAATCCTTCAAAGTCTTTATTCTGTATAAACGGAAGCGACCCAATTTGATTGATCGTAAATAACGACGGCTTAATCTCAGCACTGTAATCAAACCCAGTCTGTTTCGTTACTAATCGACATAAACTGTCGAGTGATTTTGTTTCCCATTCTTCAGAGAAGCCTTCCAACCTTTTCCTCCCAGTAACCAACATTTGCATCGTTCCTTGCCGGATGTCTTTCTTTTTTCTAATCAGTTTTTGCAGGTTGCTGATAAGAGTGTCAGTGCCAGAAAAAACTTTTATTATCGATTCTTGTTCCTGAAGGCTCTCTGGATACTGTACCTTGAACTTGTTTACTATTCCTACGCTTAAGCCATCCATAATACCGCCTACAGAAAGTTGCTTTGTTTGCTGACGCAAGAAATAAAACTGGTCAGAAAACAGCTGAAGAACATAGTTTGGATTAATTTTTTTTTCGTCAAAGCGAAGACGGATAAGGTGAGAATCCATTATCCCCGTTTGTATTCCATCGGGAACTATTGCGCATTTTCCAATAGTACCCATAGTGCTCATAACAAAATCTCCGGGGAGAATTTCGCAGGAGCTTAATTTATCAAAATGAGCCTTGGTAAGGAACCTATCACCCAAACTAAAATCGTGCTCGTAAATATTCTCTTGTCCATAGACCTTGTATATGCCATCGTTCAGTAGAATTTCCTTCTTAAGCTGACTACCAAAAGGCCCGATTTTAATACCATTCGGTTTTAATACATCTGTTATTGGACATTCAGTCCATCCATTTACCATCTAAATCCCATCCTTTTCAGATGAGACTTTACCTTGGCCTCATATTTATCAGTTTCTGACTCCAGCTCCGGCAGAGTATTCTCGTACCGCTCCGACAGCTCAATAATCCGAGTTGTAAGATGATGGGAAATCGCCGCATATAATTCGCTGATTCCAGAAAAGATGCTATTGAACCATTTTTTATTGATAAGAAGGTCAAGAATCTCTTTGTCGGTCAGCAATTCATATCTGGCGCGACACTTTTCGTCCAGCGCTTTATATAGATCCTTAACAACCTTTGTGTACCCGGATATTTTGTTACAAAGCTCCAGTGCTGCCTTCAATTGATTGCAGTCCTCCTGAAGACTTTCCGGCACACTATCGATTGTACGAATAATGCGTAACCTGTAATCTATAGAGCTCTTTGTTACATTGCCTTTTTCATTGACCACGCTTTGGCACAGCGGATGCTCCACAAGATATGCCTGCAGGTGCTTTTTAGTCATAGGGAGAACATTCTTTAGTGCTTCAAGTTCAACGGTTTCTTCCGTTTCTACATGCTGTGTCAACTCGTCTATCTTTGCCTCGATATCTTTTGCCTTAACCTTGCCGTCTTCCGCTACATCAGCAAGAGAAGACTCATCGTCAGCGCTTTCGATAAGTTCAGACAGCTGCGACTCGGTTTCCGCCACAACATTTTCTGCTTCTTCTATTGCGTTCTTCTCTGTGCTGAAGAAAGCGGCAATCACGATATCTTTTGGAATCAATCGGCCTTCCCATCCGGTAATTTTTGTTTCACCCTTTTTCTTGCCCTGAGTGATTTCCTCTTCGATATTATCCGTAGCGCGTGCATTGGCGTACCCATCCGGTTCGCTAATAATCAGGGAGACGTCATCATTCATGACATCATTCCAGTACGCCAGAAGGACCTGATACACATCATATTTATCAATCAGCGTCATTGGCTCGAATTCGGCCAGAATATTGTCTGCAAGCACAGTAATCAGTTTCTTTGCAGAAACATCCTCATCCAACGATGCAAGAGCCGGATATTCTTTCCCTTTCCAAGTCGTGAAAGCTTGATCCAATTTCTCGCCGTAGACAGAAAATTCTGCATTCTTATAGATTGTTTGGCGGATATTTTCATGCGGCACCTTAAGACTGTAATATTTGTCGTTGATAGCTGTAAGCAGCTCATTTTTCAGTGACGGGAACACATTCCAGTATTTGGACAGGCCATCGATATCGACCGCTGGAATGCCACCATGAATGTGCGCGTAAATATCCTGAATATCCTCGGGGTCAGAGGAATCAATATATCGGGTAATGTTAAGGTTATACTCGTTCTTTTTCTCAATCTCATCGTTGGGAACAAAACGGGCATACTTTGGATCGCTCTCAATCTGCTCATTGAATGTTGTGATAATCTTGTAAATATCTCTTTCACGAAGACGATTTTTATTACCATCTTTGATGTAACCATGGCTTGCATCAATCATGAAAATGCCCTGACGATTTGCTGCTCCCTCCTTGTCAATTACAAGAACGCAGGCTGCAATACCAGTGCCATAAAATAAGTTTGCAGGAAGACTAATGATTCCTTTGATCCAGTGTTTTTTAATGATATTTTCTCTGATGGTTGCTTCTGCGTTTCCTCGGAATAGAACGCCATGTGGCAGAATAACCGCTGCCTTTCCATCATTCTTCAATGCCTTCAGAATGTGCATAAGCCAGGCATAGTCTCCATTCTTTTCCGGAGGAACCGCACCATAACCTTCGAAACGACCATATTCCTTGCCAGCGATACCGTCAGTCCAGTTCTTCGTCGAAAAGGGAGGATTAGCAACGATGTAATCAAAGCGCTGCAGAACTGAGTTATCTTTTGGATCAAGATACTGAGGATTTGAAAATGTGTTTCCGCTCTTAATTCTAATCTCTGCTTTGCGATGCAAAACTGTATTCATCTTTGCAAGACCAGCGGTAGTACCTTCTTTTTCCTGACCATAACCCATAATTGGGAATGGCGCCGCATCTATAGCCCGGATTAATAGGCTACCGCTGCCACACGCTGGATCACAAGCAGTGGCATCTTTGTCTTTACATGAACTAATACCAACAACGTTTGCAAGAATTCTCGAAACTTCAGCAGGTGTATAGAATTGTCCTTTGCTCTTACCGCTCTCCGTAGCAAATTTTCGCATCAGATATTCATATGCATCGCCGATAATGTCGTCGCCCTCTGCTTTGTTTCTTGAGAAATCAAGTTCCGGACGCTGGAAAATAGAGATGAGATCGGTAAGCTTATCAACCATTTCTTTACCGCTTCCAAGCTTTGCCTCATCGTTAAAATGTGCAATGTCGATTACACCCTTAAGGTCTGTATTTTCCTCGGCAAGTCTGGCGATGATTTTATCCATGCCTTCGCCGATTTCCTTTTTTCCCTTCAGAGTAATAAAGTCATCAAAGGAGCACCCTGTCCTTTTGTCCGGATCTGGGTTTGGATCGTGAACTTTATCAAACACAATAATGTCCGCATACTTTTTGTCCTTGAATTTGTCGGTAACATACTTCATGAACAAAAGTGTTAGTATATAATCCTTATATTGCGACGCGTCCATTCCTCCACGCAATTTATCACAGCTCGCCCATAGTGAACGATAAAGTTGTGTTTTCTTAACAGCCATTTTGTCTGCTCCTTTATTTTTGTGTGAATCTTCGGATCAAGTAGTTTATTCGATTGCGCTTTTTCCGCTTTTGACCCATTCATCTAATTCAGAAGCCTTAAACTTCCATTGCTTCCCGATTTTATGAGCAGGTAATCCTTCTTTACCGTTTCTAATCCATCCTCTAAGCGTTACTGGCTTAATGCCAAGATATTTTGCAGCCTCTTCGATGCTGATCCACTTGTCATTCATCATTTCTTCCATGCTTTTCACCTCACGAATCCGAATCCAGATTAAAAACCTATTTTATTATACTCAGAAAAACATCTAAGCACAAGAATTTTATGATATTTATTGATATTTGATATATATTTGCATAACTTTAAGATTTGCACCGGACATTTACTTGTCCGGTCTTTTTTTATCTATTTTTCAATCTTTCTTCGAGATTCTCGCATAAAAAATCACGAATTTCCTTGTAAAAACAGACACAGACGTGTCTGAGCGTAAACGCCTTCAAACTTATACAATAGCCTTAAGTTGAACGAAAAAGTCCCGTATCACAGATCGGAGCTACGCGCTCAATGGCTAAAGTCGGTGCAACGCCGACCAAATAATCTCACAGCCTGAGATGCGCATTAAGGCGGCGGGATACATACAGAGCCAGTTTCCTCACGGATAACCGTGACGGGACCTCTGATGTACCCACCGTGCTTTGCTGCGCCCATTTTCAGGCGACAAGGTCGGTGTATATCAGTTGCGCCGGCTTTCTATGTGTCCTGACCGCCAAACCGCTCACCAGGCGGAAAGGACAATCATGGAAAATCAGAAGTCAAACCGTACCCGCAAAATTTACCTTCCTCACACCAAGCAATGGATCGAGGTTACTGAGAAGCAGTACTCCACATATTATCGCGATATCTGGGCGACCAGAAAACGTGCCCAAGCACATCATCAGTGCATGTGCCCGAAAAGCGAACAGTGGTTGTGTGATGGAGATTGTCTCATCTGCCCATTCCATGCAGCCGGGGACTGTCTCTCTCTCGATTACACCATCACCGACGAGGAAGGCAACGAGAAAAGCTGGCTCGACGATCTCACAGACGACGTACCATCAATCCAGTCGATTCTGGAGGATCGGGAATTACTGAATGCGCTTTATAAACAGTTAGAGGCGCTCGACCCTGATGGCCGTCTCATCTGTGAGCTCATAATGCAGGGCTGCACGGAACGTGCTGCTGCAGCGAAGCTCGGTCTCTCCCGGAACACCTTTACTTATCGGAGAGACAAGCTGCTCGCAGCTCTGCGTGAAGCTCTCCGAGACTACATCTAATCATTCTTTGCCCTTCGGCTGCTTCTTGTGGCTGAAGGGCAAAAACTTTTTTCTTTGGCTTTTCGGCCAAATGGCACTTTGACCTCCATTGGGTAATGGAAAGAGCGAAAACGACAACGGCTCCTTCCAAGGAGGTGAACAAGATGTACGGAACCGATACCCGGGCCCGCGCCGCAGACGAGGAACTCATTGAGGTTCTGACCGCAATCAGCACCGTGTCCAAACGTCTGGCAAGAAAGCTGACCGTGCTTGCCAACCAGAGTCAACACAAGGAAGGAGGAAAAGCAGATGAGCAAAATGGGCGATATGGCTGCAACTATCGAAGAACTGCGCAATGCCGCTGCCGCTATTAACGACGCGGCGAACTGGCTGGCCGAAGCTTTCAGCTCTGCGGACGCCACCGCAAAAGCACCTGCTGCAGAACCGGCATTGAAGCTGGAAGATGTGCGGGCCGTTCTCGCGGAAAAATCCCGCAAGGGTCATACCGCCGAGATCCGCTTGCTGCTTCAGAAGTACGGTGCGGATAAGCTCTCGAAGATTGATCCCGCAAACTACAAGGCGCTGCTTGCTGATGCGGAGGTACTGGACGATGCCACCTAAAGGACACGCGATTCTCTCCGCATCCAGTTCCTACCGATGGCTGCATTGCCCGCCTTCCGCCCGGCTCTGTGAGAGTTACGCGGATAAAGGTAGCGACTACGCCGCCGAGGGGACCGACGCCCACGCGCTGTGCGAATACAAGCTCCGCAAGGCGCTGGGGCTGGAGGCGGAGGACCCAACCGAAAACCTGACCTGGTACAACGAAGAAATGGACGACTGTGCCAACGGCTATGCCGCTTATGTGCTCGAGCAGGTGGAAGCCGCCAAGCAGGTCTGCGCCGATCCGGTGGTGCTCATCGAACAGCGCGTCGATTTCTCCCGCTGGGTGGAGCAGGCCTTCGGCACGGCGGACGCTCTCATCATCGCGGACGGCACTCTCAAGATCTGCGATTACAAGCATGGGCTTGGCATACTCGTCCGGGCGGAGGAAAACTCACAGCTCATGTGTTACGCGCTCGGTGCGTTGGAGCTGTTCGACAAAATCTACGACATCGATATGGTCAGCATGACGATCTATCAGCCGCGCCGGGATAACGTCAGCACCTATGAACTTTCCAAAGATGGCCTGTACCGCTGGGCCGATGAGGTATTGAAGCCCACTGCGGAGCTCGCCTTTACCGGGGATGGCAGCTTCCTCTGCGGCGAATGGTGCGGTTTCTGTAAAGCAAAGAACGACTGCCGCGCCCGCGCCGAAGCGAATCTTGCTCTGGCTCAGTATGAGTTCAAACTTCCACCGCTCCTCACGGATGAGGATATCGAAGATATTCTCGCCAAGGTGGATGAGCTTGTCGCATGGGCATCCGACATAAAGGAATACGCCCTGCAGCAGGCGACCAGCGGCAAGTCGTGGAGCGGCTGGAAGTTAGTCGAAGGTAGGTCCAATCGGAAGTACGTCAATGACTCGGTTGTCGCCGATGTTGTTGAGCACGCGGGCTTTGACCCGTATGAACGCAAAGTGCTCGGCGTCACCGCCATGCAAAAGCTGCTCGGTAAATCCCGCTTTGACGAACTTCTGAGTCCCTACATTGAAAAGCCGCAAGGTAAACCAACGCTCGTGCCGGAGAGTGATAAACGACCGGCGATGTCTACGGCAGCAGCCGATTTTAATGAAAATTAAGGAGGACAATTTTATGTCTAATAATACGAACAAAGTCAAAAACCCCATGAAGGTCATCACCGGTCCCGACACCCGTTGGAGCTACGCAAACGTCTGGGAGCCCAAAAGCATCAACGGCGGCACTCCGAAATACAGTGTCAGCCTGATCATCCCAAAGTCTGATACCAAGACCGTCGCCAAGCTGAAGGCCGCCATTGAAGCTGCCTACCACGAGGGCGAATCCAAGCTCAAGGGCAACGGCAAGACCGTACCGCCGCTGGCCGCAATCAAGAATCCACTGCGCAATGGTGATGTCGAGCGTCCGGACGATCCCGCTTATGCCAATGCCTACTTCATCAACGCCAACTCCGCTACGGCACCCGGCATCGTGGATGCCGACCTCAATCCGGTCCTGACCCGTTCTGAGGTCTACTCCGGTGTCTACGGCCGCGCCAGCATCAACCTGTATGCCTTCAACAGCAACGGCAACAAGGGTATCGCCTGCGGCCTCAACAATCTGCAACTTATCCGCGCTGGGGAACCTCTCGGCGGCAAAATGAGCGCAGAGGACGACTTTGCTACTGACAACGACGATGATTTCCTGAACTAAGGAGGAAAACGAATATGACTACATTGCAGACAATTTTGGTAACCGTGCTTATCGCCATTTGGCTTATCTTCAGCGTTGTGTTCCTGATCACCGCAATTCAGAGCTGGATCTACGACCGCAAGCGTGAAAAGCGTGAGCAGGAATCCGCCGCCCGCGATATCGAGTACCGTAAGGAACGCGACAAACGTGAGCAGGAACAGGCTGCCCGTGATGAGGAATACCACCAGAAGCGTATGGAGCAGTTAAATAAGTAAGGTCTGACCCGTGGGTGGTGGGAGCAATCTTGCCACCCTTTCGAGTTATGAAAGGACGATTATATGAAAAACGAAATATGGAAAGACATACCCGGCTATGAGGGTGAATATCAGGCAAGCACTATGGGCCGCATTAAAAGCCTTAAGCGCATGGCCGTCAGCAAGAATTGGTATACAGGAAAGCCATTCTACCATACCGTTCCAGAACGAATTCTAAAACCCGGTCGTTATTGTAAATGCGGCCATGTTTCTGTAATTCTTCGCCGAGGCACCAACGGCAAACCTGTTCATCAACTCGTCATGAAAACTTTTGCTGGAGAGCCTCCGGAGGGCATGGAGGTACTTCATTTAAATGGTATACCAACTGATAATCGTTTATCTAATCTTCGCTATGGCACCAGAACCGACAACATTCTTGATGTTTATCGACAAGGGAAGCTATGGAGAAAGCTGTCTGTTGATGATGTTG
>ENA-UOOE01002249-UOOE01002249.1-fermentation-metagenome-genome-assembly--contig:-NODE-2249-length-14177-cov-6.631072_pt1 | contig 14177 bp, 10 predicted proteins | sample MGYA00245776_ERZ724021 | MGnify/ENA primary metagenome ERZ724021 (study PRJEB28704, sample SAMN03018321) | fermentation metagenome | biome: anthropogenic terrestrial biome; feature: soil; material...
CTCCCGAGAGCCTATCTGGGAATGCCGGTATTCTATATGCTGGCGATGGAATGCATCCGGTGGGGCGGGGGCTGGATACGGAATCTTAGGAGGAGCCATCAATAGGATAGGAGGATTCACCTAAATATGTAGGCTCTTTATATAAAGTAAAGCTTATGAAAATGCTTTGGTATGTGGATGCATTATCCTTTAAAACATATAATAAAGCAATGAGCAGGTTGGTTTATCAGACTTTCCACTGGGTGCCGTTCCTATTGCTCACAATGAAATTATTAAACTTCCCTCGGTCAATGTTTTAGAGGAAGAGCACCCTGAATACACAGCAGATTGTATCTTATATGCATGAAGAAGATGCTTATAAATTTACAGAAGATAATGAAATTATATCTTTTAATTATGCTTTAAATATGAAAAATTTTAATTAGTCATAGAGGATTAATTGAGCTATACTTACTTGCTGTTTTTTGGTTCATTAATTTCAATAAAATAAGGGTGCAGACAGAAAGGCGGCTTTTGCTATCAACACTAACGTTTATTCTTCTCTGATAATATCTTAATGGAGGAAGAATATTCGGAAGGTGTCATACCGGTCGTCTTTTTAAATTGCCTGGAGAAATAATGAATGGAACTGTATCCTAAGTAGTCGGCAATCTGGGTAAAATTCATGTGATTATCCCGTATTAACTGTTTCGCCATATCAATTTTTAACTTTATAAAATAATCAATCACCCCACAATTGAATTTGGAGGCGAACATAGATTGCAAATTGGAACGTCCGATTAAGTTATCTCGGCATATTTGTTCAATTGTTACATGCTCTTGTATATTGTTGTTCATATAGTCAAGTATCTGCTGAAAGGTTTCCGTATCATTTTTCTTTTTCACTGTATTCGGATATATCATTTCCATAGGGTCCCTTGCATTGTACCTTCGAAATAAATTAATGAGGATAGCTTCTAAATATATTTTTATTAATTGCTCGGATGCGAAAGGAATATTATCATATCGAATTAGCTTTTCAAAATAAGGATCATTTAGTTGATTACTAAAGGTTTTCTTTGCTTCAATTATAATCTGTGCGATCAGTTGACGCTCGTTATCATTGATATGTAGAATTTTATTTTCAAAAAAATGCATATATTTAGAATTACATAAAAAAGATATTACGAATAGATTCGGAGCAATTATCCCATTTGCTTTAAGACTATGAAATTCATTGGGTTTATGGAATATAATTTGATCTTTTTTCAAAGAAAACTGTTTTTTGCCTGCAACAACTTCTAATTCTCCTTTGTCTACACAAAGAATCTCCCAAAAGTCATGAACTTCGCCGGGATAGTAAAAATCACTCATATATTCAAAATAATGAATGGTAACTATTTTATTAACCACGATGGGCTGTTCAAGCTGAATGCTTTCGTAAGACATTGCTTATCATCCTCTGCTATAGCTATCATTGATTAGATGAAACCTTTGTGCAAAAGTAATTACTTGTTATAATTTATTCCAAATGGTTAGTGCTTTTGTATAATATATAACTACATATTAAACTGTTTTTATAAAAAATGCAATAAAAATATGCAGATTGTGCAAATATACTCGGCAATCAGATAAAGATTAATGGATGTACTCATATTATAATCAAATTACAATGAAAAAGAAACTATTATCGGATATCATTTGTCGAAATCATAACATGGTATACATGGTGGGTGTGAACCAGTAGCAAGTTATTAAGCTTGCTGATTTGCATGGCAATGGAGGTGTCAAGATGAGTGTAAAATATACCGTTCTGTCGTTAAAAGGGACAAAACTACCAAAAGAAAACCCACTTCCTTTCTATAAGGATAGAAATCGAAATAGGAAGGTTAACATTCAGGAAAGTTTAAGGAAAGAGGATAATTCCTTATTAGGATATGAAACGGCACCCAGATTTCTTCCGTATAAAATACAGGACCGATATGACAGGGATCGTTCTGTTGTTACATATAAAGCAATTATAATGGAGAATAATGTTTTAAAGGCAACCTTCCTGCCGGAATATGGCGGGAGGCTGTATTCCTTATATCACAAGAAGTTAGAAAAGGATCTGCTATTTACGAATCCGGTAATCCAGCCGGCGAACCTGGCGGTTTTAAATGCCTGGATCTCCGGCGGTGTGGAATGGAATGTGGGACAATACGGACATAGCTTTACTACTTCTTCACCGGTATTTTGCGGCGTATTAAAGGATAAAAACGGAGAAGAGTTTTTAAGAATATATGAATATGAAAGATGCCATAATCTATTCTGGCATTTGGACTTCCATCTGCCTGAGGATAGTACTACGCTTAATATGTATGCCAGAATTGTAAATGATCAGGATACTGTGACTTCTATATATTATTGGAGCAATGTTGCAGTGAAAGAAACAAGGAAAGCCAGAATCTTCTCAGGAGCAGAGGAAGTCATCTATATGGATATGAAGACGCGGGAATTCGGGAAAGGAAAGATGCCGTATTTGCCAATCATGCCAGAGAAGGATGCTTCCTATCCGGCTGATTTTTCTAATTCCAATGAGTATTTTTTTCAAACTCCAATAGAAGAGAAAGCACCCTGGGAAGCGGTTGTTTATCCGGATGATTGGATGTTTTTCGAGCGGTCCTCCAATTTGCTTCGGTATCGCAAGATGTTCTGCTGGGGAAGCCATAAGGGTGGCCAGAGGTGGAAGGATTATCTATCCGAGGAAGGTCAGGGAGATTATATTGAAATTCAGGGAGGACTGGCTCCGACACAGCTGCATGGAATGATTCTGGATGCCAATTCAACCCTTGAGTTTGTACAGTGTTTTGGCGGTATCGGTCTGGATACCGCAGGATTTTATGATAAGGATTGGCATAAGGCGAAGGAAAAGCTGTATCAGCGCATCAACGAAACAATAACAGAAGGTTATATCAAGGAACAGTTAAAGGAATTAAGCCAATACCGTGATGAAACACCCGTTAATATCGTCAGCTTTGGCAGCGGCTTTGGTGCTTTGGAGGTTTGCCGGAGAAAGAAGCAAGGGGAGAAAGCGATTCCCGCAGGATTTTGTTTTCCGCCCTGCAGTCTGACTGGAGCACAGGCTCCCTGGTTACATTTATTGGATTATGGTTATATGCCGGAAACAAAGGCGGAGATCCTACCGGAAGCTTATATGATACAGGAGCCCTGGACAAAACTGTTAAGGTCAAGTCTGAAGCATCCAAACGGGAGGAATTGGTTAACCTGTCTGCAGCTTAGTGTAATAGAGATGGAGCAGGGCAATTATCAGGAAAGCGATACGATGGCAAAGGACTCTATTACGATGTCTCCGAATCCCCTTGCTTACTATAATCTTGCTCTATTAGCCAAGCAACAGAAGGATAGGGAAGCCTTTGAAACATACAGTAAAAAAGCGCTGGATTTATTCACTGGCGACGCTCTGGTGGCCGCTTCTACGCAGTATTTTAGATATTTACTTTCTATGAATGAATATGAGCAGATATGGATCCGGTATCAGAAGCTTCCGGACTGGATGAAGGAAGATGAGCGGCTGTATCTAGTGGCAGTGGCTGCAGCAGTGAAGATAGACAAATTGGATTTTGTAAAAGGAGCCTTTGAGAAGAAATATGTGTATGTCAAGGAAGGGGAAACATTAATTTCTGATCTATGGTTTGAATATCATTTAAGATTAGAAGAGAAAAAACCGGAGGGCAGCAACAGCACAATGAAAGAAATAAAAAGGCTTTATCCAATTCCGTTAAGAATTGATTTCAGGATGGAACAGGATAAGGATTAGGAAAGTTTATGAAAGGCATGGTAATTCATATGAAAGATCCGGTATTAGTCATTATGGCTGCCGGTATGGGCAGCAGATACGGAGGATTAAAGCAAATTGATCCGGTAGATGACAGAGGGAATCTGATCATTGATTTTTCAATCTACGATGCAAGGAAAGCGGGATTTAAAAATATTGTTTTTATTATTAAAAAGGAGATGGAAGAAGAATTTAAAAAAGTAATCGGAAACCGGATCAGTAAGGAGAAGGTAACCTACGTAGACCAGTAATTAGAGAATATTCCGGAGGGGTTCCAAGTCCCGGAAGGCAGAGATAAGCCCTGGGGGGTACCGGCCATGCAATCTTAAGCTGTTTTGGCGTGATAGAGGCACCCTTTGCGGTTATAAATGCAGATGATTATTATGGAGTCCATGCATTTGCGGCAATTTATCATTTCTTAGTCTCCACACAGGAGGATAAAAAATACCGATATGCCATGGCAGGTTATATTTTAGAAAATACGCTGACGGAGCATGGATCTGTAGCCAGAGGGGTATGTGAGATTACAAAGGAAGGTTATCTTAAGGAGATTCATGAGAGAACCAGGATTGAGAAATGTGAGGATGGAGCAAGGTATGCCGAAGAAAGAAAAACCTGGACCTTCATACCGGGGGGGCAATTGCAGAATTGAAAAATCAGGGTGTTTATCCGGAGGAGTTTTAATAGCTAAATGACAGGAGAGAAAGGCATGACAAGAGAAGAATATTGCACCAAAATTAATGAAGCGATAGAGCAGATTGCATTTGAAGGAACTTTTATAGATTATAAGCGTTATGGAAGTGGTCATATTAATGATACTTTTGTGACACATCACAGGCTTGAAGATGGTTCTGTTATCCGTTATATCCTGCAGAGAATGAACCATGATACCTTTAAGCACCCGGAACAATTAATGGAAAACGTAGCAGGTGTTACAGAATTTTTAAAAAGAAAAATTTTACAAAACAAGGGTGATGTGAAACGCGAGACAATGAACATTATACCAACCAAAGACGGAAAGACATTTTATAAGGACAGCATTGGCTCCTATTGGAGGGCTTACCGGTTTATTGAGGATGCATCCTGCTACGATATGGTAGAGAAGTCGGATGATTTCTATCAAAGTGCCATTGCATTCGGTCGTTTCCAAAAATTATTAGCGGATTATCCGGCGGAAACCCTGCATGAGACAATTCCTGATTTTCATAATACTCCGGTTCGCGTGGAGACATTAAAGAAAGCAGTGCAAGAAGATACGTTAGGACGGGTAAAGGAGGTTACTGACGAGATTGCTTTTGTTATGGAAAGAGAAGAATTTACATATACATTAATGAAATTATACAAAGAAGGTAAGCTACCGCTTAAGGTGACCCATAATGATACCAAATTAAATAATATCATAATCGATAATGTGACAGGGAAGGCAATCTGCGTAATTGATCTGGACACGATTATGCCGGGCTTCTCCGTAAATGATTTTGGTGATTCGATCCGCTTCGGTGCGACGACAGGAGCAGAGGATGAACCGGACCTAACGAAAGTTAATTTTGACTTATCTTTATATGAGCTATATACAAGAGGTTTCTTGGAAGGCTGTAATGGAAGTCTTACAGCTGCAGAAATCGACATGTTGCCGGTCGGTGCTAAAATGATGACCTTAGAATGCGGTATCCGCTTCCTGACAGACTATCTGCAGGGGGATATTTATTTCAGAATACACCATGAAAAGCATAATTTAGACCGTACAAGAACACAATTTAAATTAGTGTCCGATATGGAGAAGAATTGGGAAGCAATGGTTGATGTAGTAAATAAATATCGTTAGGGAGGATCGGTACAAAAGCACTCGACGTCAAGAAGAATTATTGCTGGTGTAACAGGTGGCGGAATAAAAGGCTAAGATAATTGAGGAAGAATTCATTTATCTACCATTTTAATATACTTGGAAGGTGCTACACCATATTTTTTCTTAAAGCATTTACTAAAATATAAAGGGTCTGAAAATCCTGTCATCTGTGAAACGGCTTGCATACTATTATAATCATGATCTAAATAATACTTTGCTTTTATTAATCTTTGGTTATTTATATACTTAATTAAGAAGATACCAGCTTCTTTATGAAATACTCGGCTTAGATAATTCTCGTTTATATATAATTGTGATGCCAGCCATTTCACAGATAAGGATGGATTAGATATGTTTTGCTCCACTAACTCCATACATTTTTTAACCATGCTCTTTCCTGAAGATATTTTATTAGCACTGATATAATTTAAAATATCTTCATAATAATGAATAATAAAATTTGAGCGTTCAATTGGGTTACTTATTTCAGATATTTCATTAATTGGATTAAAATATTTATGAAAAACTTCTCTGATTGCTGTCTTATTTTCCTGCAGAAACATAATTCCTGTCATAATAAAATCGATACTAATAATATTAAGATATTCAAAATTTGAAGAAGCAGAGGAAACAAATGGTCTGGAAATAGTATCATATACAAATGCTCGAACCGATGTGATCTCATTTGCTCTCAAATATTTTAAAGTTTTTGATCGGATATCATCAAAATTAATTGAGACTGGAAGCGAAATAGAAATAAAATTGTCATAGGATATGATTCCCATATCCATAATTCCCTGAGTATATTTTATTAAATATTTTGTCTCATAATAACAACGATAGATATTCTGGTATCCATCATATTTTCTGCTGTAAAATATGGTAACAGGTAAATTCATTTCAAAAAGCAAATTATCTCTAATAATCTGGCAAATAACTTCTGTATTTTGTTCTATAATAGATTGCTCCTGGCTAAATCCCAGCAATACATTAATATTATATGTAGAATCACTAAAAATCGCACAGTTTTTATAATCACACAGCGTGTTTTCAACGCTTCGGATTACTGTTTCAATGAGGCTTAATAAACGTTGTTTATTTGATACCTGTGTATCCAATTTATTAATATGAATTGAAATGATTTCAAACTTGTCCGCTTGAATGGGGATGTTGTAAAAGTTGAAATTTTCTATAATTTGTTGATCCGTTAATGGCTGACTGCCGGAAACAAGCCAGTTCAAGTATTTATCTTTTATCATCCTTTCACTAAGGATAGCTTTATCACGTAAATTAGACATATACTGATTCTGCTTTTTTGAATTTTCAAAGTTCGAAATTAGAGTGTGAATAAGATGTAATAATTTGTCCTTTTCAATTGGTTTTAACAAATAATGATATACTCCTATATTTAGAGCTTGCTGTGCGCATCCAAAGCTATCATTTACCGTTAACATAATAAATTTAATCTTGTCGCTGAGAGATTTGGATTTTTCCACCAACTGCAAACCGCTCATATTCGGCATATTAATGTCTGTAATGACTACATCGGGAGTAAGTTTTTGAATTAAGGCAAGAGCTTTCTCTCCACTGCTGGCATTTGCAATAATTTGAAAACCTAGGGATTCCCAGTCTAGTATATGATTTAACCTTTTAAGTATAAGAGGGTCGTCATCCACAAACATAATTTTATACATGGTATACTCCTTCCTTTTATCTAAAGTAATTTTGGAAATGTGATTGTAGTAATGGTATTAAGGCCTTCACTGGATGTAACGGAAAGACCATATTGGGTACCATATTTTATCTGGATTCTTTCATTGATATTGCGTAATCCAAAATGTCTTGGCATGGTCAATTCATTGGGTGTAAAAATCTGTTTCAACGTGCTTTTGGAGATTCCTCTGCCATTATCTTTTACTACAATTATCACATCATTATTAGTAGTAAACAGCTTTATATCAATTCTGCCTTTTATATTTGTGTTGGAAAAACCGTGAATAACTGAATTCTCCATAATGGGCTGCAGTATCATTTTTTGAATCTTATATTCCTCCATACATTCATCAACCTGAATATGATAAGTAAAAAGGTCAGGATTTTTAATTAATTGTATTTCAAGATAATCCCTAACCAGTTGCAATTCTTCTTTTATGGTAATTATATTTCGTCCCTTGCTTAAAATCAGACGATAATATCTTCCGAGGTGATGAACCATAGAAGCTGCCGTTTGATTTTCTTTTGATTCAATTAGAGTTATAATATTGTCCAAGCAGTTGTATAGAAAATGTGGATTTATTTGCGCCTGCAATAGTCTTAATTCATATTCCCGTTTCTTATTTTGTTCATTATAGATACTTTGTGTTAAAGATTTAATATTCTGAACCATTTTATAAAAATTATCAGCTAGGAGACCAATCTCATCAGAAGAGTTATGTACCAATGGTGTATCTAAAGAACCTTGACCAACTTTATCTGCATATAACATTAATTTTTTAAGAGGCTTGACCAGACTGAAGGCTAAAAATTGAGCTAAAAAGAAGGTAGTAATTAAAACAATACCGCCGATCACAACTAATATCCGGACCAAATCCAATGCATTCTGAAATATGGTTTTATAAGGAACCAGGCATATTATATGATAATCGGTATCATTAACAGGTACTGACATTACCAGTTTTTTTATGTTGTTTATGGTTAGTATTTCATAATCTTTTTTATCCTTTTGAATAATATCAATCAACTCCCAGTTGATGGATTGCCCTAAGAGTGAACGCTTTTGTGCGGATAAAATGTTACCAGCAGAATCCGTTATCAGAAATTCTTCATTCCTAGAATCGGATATTTTGCTGTAAGAATCATAAAACAACTTCTCTTTTATATCGAAAGATAAAATACCAAGGCATTTTCCTGTAGTGATATCAATAAGTGATTTTGAGATATTTAAGGCACTTTTACCAGTCGGATCCATTGGCGGACGTAGAATAATCTTTCCTTTGTAAGAGGTAACTGTCTGATAATCCTCTAACATATATTCACTGGGGGTATAATTTATCGTATCTTCTTTTAAGTTATAAATTTTATTATCATAAGTATGGATATAACCGTTGGATATCAGTGTTTCTATATCCATAATGTTATATACAGAATTGTGCATAGCACTATAAAACATATAACTTCCATAAGTATCTGTTTTATAATTAGCGCTAATAGAATTCTGCAGGGCTGAACTTGTTGAGAACGCTTTTACATTATATTTTGCATTACTGATAATCAATTCTGCTTGTTCTCCTACGAGTTTTAATTTATCCATTACATTTTGAATCGTTTCAACCTTACTATTCCTTACAATGACTGTAACGGAAACGACTAATATTAATAAAATTGAAATAATATTTATGGGTATAAACAAACTCAATATTTTTTGTTTCAAATTAATCTTATTCCATATTTTCATAATTTTCCTCATTTCCGCGCTGCCTTTTGAGCTCTTCATTCTCTTTCAGAAGGGGTAGTGTCCAAGGTGAAACTTTTTGTTTAAATAGCAAAACACAGATGTGGAAGACATGTTTATTATAGTCGTTTTATATAAATTAATAAAGTAAAATGAATCATGTTTTTCTTTTTTCCATGTAGGGTCTGAAAATTCCATTTATTTTTTGGCTATTATTTAGTAGGATTACCATATCGATAAAAAAGAGGAGGAAAATGTAATGAGATACGTTAAGATACTTATGTCTTTACTACTAATAGGAACGATAGTAGTATCTTTATCTGCCTGCCAAGGTAGTGAAAAAGATAAGAAAGAAACCGTTGAGAATGGAGCAACAGAAAAGGTCAAACTTCATATGCTATTTAATGACACAGACGAAAACGTTCAGAAAGAAATGGCTTATGTTATGGAACACCTATCAGAAGTGTTACCTAATGTAGAAGTGGTATTAGATATGAGTCCAGGGGATGCACAGACGTATGAAACAAAAGTCAGAACCATGATCTCTGCCGGGGGTGAAGGACTCGATGTATGGTGGGAACGTGGAGGAAGCTGGGCCACACCAATACTTAATTCAGACAGCGCTCTGGCTTTGGACAGTTATCTGGAAGATAACGGTTACTGGGATAAAGTGATTCCATCCGCCAAATTACCTGCTGCAGACGGGAAAACATATGCAATACCATTTGAAGATATTTCTTATGAAATTATTTTATATAATAAGGCTATTTTTAATAAATATAGCCTGGAAGTTCCAAAGACTGCAAGTGAATTGAAAAAGGTTATCGAGGTATTATCGAAAACAGATTATATTCCTATTTCTGTTGGAGCAAAAGACGGATGGTGTGCTGCAATGATGCTGGAGGGCTTTGCTTATTCCATTGATCCCCAGATCACAAAAAAAATAGTTGACGGCACGGCTGAGTTTTCGGATGAGCCTTATAAGCAAGCGGCGCAATTGATGAAAGAATTAATGGATATGGGAGCATTTTCAGGTAATGTGGCACTAACAGGAATTGATGAAGCTTTACCGCTTTTTGAAACAGGCAAAGCGGCAATGATGGCCAATGGTTCCTGGGCAGTAGCCTCCGGTGCCGATAAAATGGGAGATGATTTCGGATATTTTTATTATCCTGTGATACATGAGGAAGATGTAGCAGAGTACGGTAAAAATGTAGCTGGTGGAGTTAAGCAGAATTCAGGCATGATGGCATATGCCGGAACAAAATACCCGAAAGAAGCAGCAGCACTATGCCAGGCAGTAGCTGAGTTACGCTGCAAGTATGTTTATGAAGAAAAAGGAAACCCATTTACAGTTTATAATGCAGAAAAAATGGGATGGAAACAAAAGGGGGAATTTGCTGATGCAGTGGCACAGCTTGCTAGCGATATGCAAAACTTTGGATTTGTATATGGATTTGTTCAGGATGTTATGCCAACAGCAGCAGGGGCTTCCGGCGTGATGCAGAATACAAGTAAGTTTATGACAAATACTCCGGAATATACGGTAGATAAGTATTTGACTGATATGGACGATGCGGCAGAAGTAGAATAGATTCAAAAAGTGCAGGTATCCCCTACCTTTACTTTCAGGTAGGGGATATTTTTAACCAGAAAGGATTTATATGAAAAAAGTTTTAGAGAATAAGTGGTATATTACAATACTATGTGCTCCGGCACTTATATTATTTACATTATTTGTACTATATCCACTTTGTAACATTATAATAATGTCATTTCAAAAAACCGATGGACTTACACCGGCAACATTTGTATGGTTTAAAAATTACATACAGCTGTTCACAGATAGTGCCTTTAAAAAAGCGAACTGGGCATCCATAGGATTATGCGCATTGGCAGTTGTTTTCAATGCAATACTTAGTATCGTAGTAGCAATTCTTCTATGTTCATTAGGAAAACGGATACAAAAAATATTAAGAACTGCTTTTTTAATACCATTAGTCCTATCTATTTCCGTTATCTCACAACTGTGGTTAACCGTATATCATGCCGATTGGGGATTGTTAAATGGGTTTTTAAAAATAGTTGGTCTTGGATTCTTACAGAATCAATGGCTGATTAATACAAAAACTGCAATGATATGTATTGCCATAGTAGGTATGTGGTGGATGTTTGGAATGGATTTGCTGATGGCTTATTCTGGTATTAAATCCATTCCTGAAAGTTACTATGAAGCAGCACAAATTGATGGAGCTAATTTTATACATACAGCAAGATATATAACGCTGCCATTATTAAAAGATGTTGCCAAAGTGTGTTTTATTATCTCGGCAACCGGTGGATTATATACATTTCCACAAGTTTATATTATGACAGGAGGAGGTCCCGGTGACTTAACGCAGACCGTAATGATGTATATGTACCGGCAGGCTTTTTCTAATCAAAGATATGGCTTGGCAGCGGCAGTTGCAGTGGTCACAATTTTTGAGACATGTATCATATTAGCACTGATTAGCAGAATGTTTCGAGAGCATAAGGAAGATAAGAGGAAGGGGAAAACAATATGAGAATACAGCAAAAATGGATACGCATTTTAATAACGATTGTATTTGGTGCCTTTGCATTTACATCGGTTTACCCGTTATTTTGGATGTTTATCAATTCCTTTAAGGATACTGCAGAAATTATGACGGGTAGTTCCTTTGGCCTTCCGGTTGTCTGGAAATTTAAAAATTATACCGATGCATTATTTGAAAGAGAGATCCTAAAATATTTTTTAAACAGTATTATAGTAACAACTTTTACAATCTTATTAACAGTAGTAGTTTCTGTAATGTTGGCATATGCGTTAACCCGGATGAAGTGGAAATTATCCATTAAAGTCAACCATGTTGTAACCTTAGGAATTTTATTACCTTCACAAATTGTTATCGTCCCAATCTTTGTAATGCTTCGAGAGATGCAATTAATTAATAAACCTATTTCGCTAATCTTAACCATAGCGGCATTTAATATAGCTATGTCAACATTAATGGCTTCCAGTTTTATGAAAAGTGTTCCGCCTGAAATGGAGGAAGCAGCCGTAATGGATGGAGCTGGTCTTATTACGATAATTTTCCGCATCATTGTTCCTTTGATAAAACCGGCTATCGCAAGTATGTGTATCAATATATTTATTAATAGCTGGAATGAATTTATCTATGCATTGGTATTGATTACCGGAGAAAAGTTCCGGACTCTGCCTATTGCATTAATGAATTATTCATCGGGGAAATATGGAACTGATTATGGCGGTATGTTCGCAGCCATGGTAATTACCAGTATTTTGCCGATATTATTGTTTGTATTCTTCAGTAATGAGGTTGAAAAAACACTCTCAGCCGGTGCAATCTTAAAATAGATAGGAGAAGTGCTACGCACAAAGTCTCCAGACTTTGAAAGGAGTATGGTTATAAATATGAGAATATCATACCAATCATATTATAATAAAATATATGGGGGATGGATAGGAAAATGTCTTGGCGGCGCAGCGGGTGCGCCGGTAGAAGGAATTAAGAAGGTAATAGAAGTAGATGATTTCAGGGACATCATGAATCCAGAGTTGCCAAATGATGATTTGGATTTACAATTACTTTGGTTAGAAGTGTTGCAAAAGAAAGGGCCTTATATTATAGGGGAGGATTTAGCCGAAGCGTGGTATAACCAATGCTGGTATCCTTTTAGTGAATATGGTTATTTTTTAAAAAATTATGAACGTGGTATTAAGCCACCATATTCAGGACAATTTAATAATTCGTTTTTTTATGAAGGAATGGGATGTCCTATCCGTTCTGAAATTTGGGGATTTGTTTTTCCCGGATATTCGGATAAAGCAGTTGAGTATGCAAAAATGGATGGCGAGTTGGATCATACAACAAATTCTGTCTGGGGTGAAATGTTCTTAGCAGCTATAGAAAGTATGGCTTTCTATTGTGATGATATTATAAGATTAATTGAGATTGGCCTATCTAAAATAGAAGTAGATTCCAAATTATATCAATGTATTCAACTGGTTTTAGAAAGTTATAATGAAAAAATTCCATACATAAAAGTAAGAGAAAAAATTCTGCTCTATTATGGGCATCCGGATTTTACAAATAGTGTTCAAAACATTGGTTTTATAGTTCTAGCATTACTTTATGGAGAAAACAATATGGAGAAAACAATTCATATTGCATTAAGATGTGGTTATGATACAGATTGTACCTGTGCATCTGCAGCAGCTATTTTAGGAGTTATAAATGGTTTTGATAAAATCGATGAAGAATTAAAAGGTTTAATTCAGGATAAATTTGTAATTGGTATTGACGTGAAGCGACAGGACAATCGGATTCAAACCCTTGCACAGGAAACGGCGCAAGTGGGGCTTTCCATATTAAATAACTGGTATGGTGATATTATTACGGATATACCCAAAACAGTAAAACAATTAAAATGGTCAAATAACAGAAAGATTTTTATTAAAGTAGAATATATTAATTATCCGGCGGTTGCAATAGGCGGAGCCTGCCCAATTAACATTATAGTTGAAAACAATACGAATGCCGAGTGGACAGGAGAAATTGAGTTATTGAATCTTCCATTGGGTTGGAGAATGGATTTTACATCAGCGAAAATCACAATAGAAGAAAAGGGCTGTGTAGTGCTAAAGAATACAATTCGAGTGGATAATGCACAAAAAAACATATCCGATAAGAATATAATTGACATTGTATTAAGAGAAGCAAATGGAAAAATTATAACCTATCAGTTTGGAATATGTGGTATGCTGCCTGTGAAGGTGCACGGAATATATACGGAACAATTAGAAAAAGAACCAGATATGAATCATCCTTCTCCGCACCCCGAAGGATGCATTCTTCCTTCGGTAGAATGTATGTGTAATAATTATGTAAGTTTGGATAAGCAGTATATAGATGAATCTCAATTATTCAGTGATAACTATCCATTTGAAAACATTATCCATGCACCGGAAGATAAGATTCCTTTTGATAGTATGTATTCTGTAGAGGGGCCTATCTGTT
>ENA-UOOE01002251-UOOE01002251.1-fermentation-metagenome-genome-assembly--contig:-NODE-2251-length-14169-cov-9.755774_pt1 | contig 14169 bp, 11 predicted proteins | sample MGYA00245776_ERZ724021 | MGnify/ENA primary metagenome ERZ724021 (study PRJEB28704, sample SAMN03018321) | fermentation metagenome | biome: anthropogenic terrestrial biome; feature: soil; material...
ACCTTCTAACCACTAAAAAAAGACAAAGTACCATTTCACTGATACTTTGTCTTCAGGCTGCAGGCTGAGCTGAGGCACGAAATCTTGCCTCAGCTTTTGCTTATTTGGTTTCAAGTCCTTCCCTCCGTATTTGTTGGCTCGTATTCGTAATGGTTGGCGATTCCGTATTTTTTCATCTTTCTCCACAGTGTCGTGGTACTGATGCCCATCTCCCTGGCGACCGCCTTACGGTTTCCGCCGCATTTTTTCAAAAGCTCTACGATGTCGGACACTTCCGGATATTTGTACACGATAACGTGTTTTTCTCCGTTGGAAACTTTTATTTCAGGATATAATTCCTCCAGTAAACCTGTCACCATAGCCTGATCGATATTTTTTTTGTAAGTCGTAATAAAAAGTCTTTCACAAAAATTTTCCAGCTGAATCAGGTTTCCTTCCCATCCGTATTCCAAAATGACGGCCATCGCTTCGTCAGTCAGTGTGAGATGTGTGGAATATTTCTCCGTGAATTGCTTCAGATACTGTTTTACCATTTTTTCGATATCCTCTTTTCTTTCACGGATCGGTGGAATATTCAGCGTAAGCGCATTGAGACTGTAATACAGGTCCTTTCTAAACGTCCCGCTTTTTACAAGCAGGCTAAGATCTCGATGTGTCCCCGCAATGATGCGGACATCATAACTCTTTTCACCGTTCAGGTTGCCCGGCATTAGCCCCTGATAACATATTGTCCTATAAAGCCCGTACTGACTGGCAAAATCCAGCCGTTCAATCTCGCCGATATAGACCGTGCCAAAATTGCATTTTTGAAGGATGCCGCTTGCGCCCCCCTCCACGCCGTCAGAACCGGCAGTACTCCCAAAAAGATAACCGTATTGCTCTCTGTTGCCCATGGAACTGCAATTCACCATCAAAAACGGGAAATTCTTTCTTGCGCTGTGATTGTGGATGCACTGGGCAAAAAGCTCCTTTTCCGTTCCTTCTTCCCCATGAAGGAGGACAGGGTTCTTTGACAGCGCATATTTTTTCCCCAGCTCGATGCTTTGCCTCAATTGGGGCTCCAGTGTCCTTAAAGCGCCAAAATCAAGCTGTGCGATCCGTCCGGACAGATACATATTATGTATATTTTTATCCGCGAATTGCGAAACATTTTTGATTTTGCTGCAGGAAAGGATCGCGCCGGTAATTACCTGGTCGCACCGAATCGGCGCAACACAAAGAAGTAAAGGATTTCTTCGAATCCTAATCGAAGTGGAATAATTATCCCTTTCTCCCTTCAATATGCTTTCTATGGCATTGATGTCGATGTCAGCAAGCTCATCGTCCAACTGCTTGCCGACGATTTCCGATTCCGATTTCCCCAGCAGTTCCTCCATGACACGATTGACAATCAGGATGGTACGATAACTGTCAATTTTGAGTATTCCGTTAAACGCAATGTCAAGCACGGTTTCAAACTGAGCCTGGCTGCTTTTTTCAATGTCGATCGCATAAGCCATTTTGGAAGCTATCTGCAGGGCACCGCGCATGGAATCTTCCGTGGATTTCAGAAAAAGAGTCGGGATATGATATTTTTCCACACTCCGGATGACGTGATCGCCGCCCAGTATGATATCCGCGCCGTCTTTCACGGCATCCTCCACGGCTTGCTCCATTTCGTCAAAGCTATCGATGATATAGCAGTTCAGCTTGATGCCGAACAGCCTGTCGAAGCAGGAAATATCACTCATCATATTTTTCAGCGAGACGATCGCGATGCAGGGAATTTCCTTTTTAATGATTCTTTTGCTTTCCAAAACCAAAAGGCCTATTTCCTGAGCAGTCATTAAAATTTCAACGACCGGAATATTGGTATGGGTTTTAATCAGCTGTGCCTGCACGCCTCTGGCCACTATGATATTGGCTCCCTCTTCGATACACCTTCTAGCTTCGTCAACCGCATCCACTGTTTCAATAATTCTGATGGTGTCAACATCAAACCGGTTTTCGCGAATCACCTTTTCAGCCTGATCCTGCATATATTTTTTGGACAACAGCATCATTATCTTAGCCATGACAAAATATCCTCCATCCGACTTTTCATTCAACCGGCCGATTCCCACATTCCATTGAAACGCCCGAAACCCCGCTTGGGAAGTCCACAAGGACTCCCTACCGCGAGGTTATTATAACATAAGCATGGTCAGAATTTCTGAGTTTTCTGCATTCAAATTCATTCTTTCGTCAGGTGATTGGCGCCGGGTTAAAAATGCACAGATCATTGTGCAACCCATAAACCTCGGCCCATGGCTTATAGGTTCCGCTGGCCGTATCAACAATCATATGGAACAGCCGCGTCCCGACTTCGGGAATCGTGGCATTCCCCACCGCAATGTCCCCCGCCGAAAAATCGATCAGGTCTTTCCACATATCCTTAAGGTCGTTACGGGAACAGACCTTGACAACCGGTGCCGCGGCGAGGCCATACGGAGTTCCCCGTCCCGTCATGAACACCTGAAGCGTAATGCCAGACGCAAGCTGACAGGGACCGCAGACAATATCGCTGGCCGGAGTAGCGGCGTAAATCATGCCGTGTTTTGTTGGGCGCTCCGCAGGGGACAGGACCTCCACGATCGGAGATTTCCCCGACTTTGCAATGGACCCCATTGCCTTTTCCACAATATTGGATATCCCGCCCTTTTTATTGCCGGGAGTGGGGTTCGCGGAACGGTCGACTCCTCCGTTCTCCAAATACCGGTCGTACCATTTCATCTCGTCGGCCAGCTTTTTCCCGACACTGTCGTCAATGCAGCGCTCCGCAATCAGGTGCACGCCGTCCCTTACCTCCGTCACCTCAGAAAACAGGACCGTCGCCCCCGCCTGGACCAGAAGGTCTGCTGCATATCCCGCGCTTGGATTTGCCGTCACGCCGGAAAACGCATCGCTGCCCCCGCACTGCATGCCGATGCACAGATCGGATAAAGGCAGCGTTTCTCTCTTGCGCGCGTTGAGTCGCTTAAGCTTTCGCCCGGCCATTTCCATAATGACGTCCATCATAGCCTGAAATCCGGATTTGTCTTGCAACACGATAACATTTTCCGGTTTGATGTCGCCGCTGCCCAAAAGCATTTCCACAGTCAGTTTCTCACAGCCCAACGCGACCACCATCACTTCTCCCCCGAAGTTCGGATGCCTGACCAGATTGCGCAGTGCCCGTATCGGCACCCTGGCTTCCGGCGCATTGATTGCCACCCCGCAGCCGTAGGCATGGTTGATCGGCACAATGCCGTCCACGTTCGGATACTTTGGAAGAAGTTCCTCTCTCATCCTTTTAACGGCAACGTTAAGGACGCCGGTCACACACTGAACCGTTGTGCTTATTCCAAGGATATTCCGCGTACCCGCGTATCCGCCGTTGGGATTCCGATAGCCATCAAATGTTTTCACCGGCGCTTGAGGCAGATCGCTTACCAGATTGGTTCCGAACGCCATATCGTCCAGCTCCGGCAGTACGGGAAGCTGAAGCATATGCTCATTGATCCAATCCCCTTTTTTTATGCCGCTCAAAGCATATCCCAGCACTACGCCGTACCGGCGGATTTCTCCTCCTTCAGGGATATCGCACAGCGCTATTTTGTGTCCCTGAGGAATATTTCGATTGGCAAAAACGCCATCCGCCGCCTTCGTTCCTGCCGGAATTTCATTGATAGCAATGGCAACATTATCGCTGTCGTTAATTTTGATTACCCTTTTCTGAGACATCGTTCCTCCTTCCATTTCTATGCCGGATATACCGTAGAAAAGTCAGCAATTGCTCTTGCGGCACAACAAAACCGCCGTGGATTCCGGTCAGATGGAAGGGAGCCGGGAACCGATAAACAGGGAATCCCGACGGGTCAAAAAAAGGCTACCGCAAAACCAGCCCGGGCCGTCAAATGCATTCATCTTACCAGGCAGGGCTTTTTCGCATCGTATTTCCAGCCCGGGATCAGATATTGCATTCCCAGCGCATCGTCGCGCGCGCCAAGGCAATTTTCAAGGTAAACACGATGCGCTTTTTCCACCTGCTCCCTGTCGACCTCTATGCCAAGTCCGGGCTTTTCCGGAATTTCTATGCATCCGTCAACGATCTGGAACGGCTCCTTGGTAAGCCTTTCGATCCCTTCCTGCCAGATCCAATGGGTATCGATCGCATTGATCTTTCCGGGGGCCGCGGCACCGCAATGGGCGACCATCGCAAGGGAAATATCGAAATGATTGTTGGAATGCGCTCCCCAGGTCAGACCGAAATCGTTGCAAAGCTGGGCCACCCGGACAGAACCATGCATCGTCCAGAAATGGGGGTCCGCCAGCGGGATATCAACGGACTGAAGCACAACGGAATGGCTCACCTGCCTCCAGTCCGTAGCAATCATGTTGGTCGCCGTCGGGAGACCCGTAGCGCGCCGGAACTCAGCCAGTATCTCACGTCCGGAATATACACCTTCCGCTCCGCACGGGTCCTCACAATAGGTCAGGATACCGTGCATGTCTTTGCAAAGTTCGATTGCTTCTTTTAAACTCCAGGCCCCGTTGGGATCAAGAGTGATCCTGGCTTCCGGAAAAGCCTGTTTCAGCGCACGGATGGCTTTGATTTCCTCCTTCCCTTCCAGCACGCCGCCTTTCAGTTTAAAATCCCGGAAACCATACTTTTTCTGAGCAGCCTTTGCAAGTTCGACAATGGATTCGGGAGTAAGCGCTTCTTCATGGCGGAGCCTGTACCAGCCGCAATCCGAATCCGGTTCGGAAGCGTATGCCAAATCCGTTTTTTTCCTATCACCTATATAGAACAGATATCCCAGGAAAGGGACCTTATTTCTTACCATGCCATCCCCCAAAAGCGCGGCCACGGGTACTCCGAGAGATTTTCCCAAAAGATCAAGCAGAGGTGCCTCGATCGCAGTGATGACATGGATGCCAGTCCTCTGGTCAAAAGTCTGGTTTCCCCTCACGTCCGCCTCGTTTCTGCTTTCCAGCTTAGCCTTTACTTTCAGTAGCGTATTCTTATACTCTCCCAAATTCGTACCGATGACCAGCTCTTTTACCTCTTCCAGCGCATCGGTGATTTTCTTTCCGCCTGGGACTTCCCCCACACCCGTCGCACCGCTGCTGTCCGTAAGAATAACGACGTTCCTTGTAAAATAAGGCGCGTGCGCTCCGCTCAGATTCAGTTCCATGGAATCTCTTCCCGCGACCGGAAATACTTCCATGTTTTCAATCGTTATTTTCATTCTCTTTTCCTCCCATATATTCTGTTAAATAAAACCATTATGAGCCCATACTATATCATTTTGACATTTTTTGTAACGACAGCGTTGCTGCCTGAAACCAGCACGTTCCGGATCGCCACCTGCCCCGCCCTCACGGGCCTGACCACTACACTCCCTCCAGCGTCAGTCTTCGAGCCATGATCATCCCGATGTCCCCCGATCCCAGAATAACCACTTCTTTGCCTACCATTTTATTATTCAAATTGATATAGGACTGGGCGACGCCCGTCGTGTAGATGCCGGACGGTCTTGTTCCCGGAATGCTGATGTTTTTCCTTGTGCTTTATGACATAAAGCAATTATACTAACCGCAAAATTTTTCTAAAAAAATCCCGTCAAGTGCAGCCTTTCGCTTCATTTCCCGTGATTTTTTTAATTTCTTTGATTAGTGAAGACCCATGGAAGCCAAAGCCACGGCGAAGAACGAATTCAGAAACGGGAACACGGCGCCCAGAATGAACTCATGGTAATAGCCGTTTTTAACCGTCAGTCTTGTGTAGTTCAGGCGGTTGATGACAGAGCCGTTATACGGCATGGAGTCGAGGCCGTAGCAGGAAATATTCACAATTCTATGTATCTGATCCGCAGGGACCCCCATCTGGAGGAACTTATTTGCAAACGCATTCAGCGCGATGCCCTCGCCCCCGGAAGCGGAGGCCGTTACCCCTGCCACAATGTTGGTAGCTAGGCACAACTGGAACAGCGGAGATCCAGGCATCTTATCCAGATTTTCAACTACGTATTTAAATCCCGGAGTAAGCTCGACAATCGCTCCGAAGCCGACGACCGCAGACACATTCATAATCGATTTCATTGTGGAGGTACAGCCGTTTGTCAGCGTTTTGCCAATGTGCTTAAATTTGTTGTAATACAGCGCGAAGCATACGACACAGCCCAATGTCAAAGATACAAAGGGCGTAATATTAAACACATTCATTGCAATCAGCAGAACAAGGGAAGGCGCGAATGCCTTGATGAACTGGAGATTCGAGCAGCTTTTTTCAAGAATGGCATTGTTTAAGGACCCCGCCTCTTTATCCATCAGTTCCCCTGTGACCTCAAAACCTTCTCCTCGCTTCTCATTTCTGCCAAGCTGGAACCAGATATACCAAGCGCCGAAAACGATGCAGGTCACTGCTGAGAGGATACCAATCACCGGGGCAGCTTTCGGGTCGGTTCCCAAGTATTTTATAGGAATCAGGTTCTGTATTGCCGGAGAACCCGGAAGAATTGCCGTCCACATGGAGCCTCCGTACACAGCCACTGCGATGACAAAATGCCAGGGAATATCCAGCTTTTTAAATATCGAGTAGCAGATCGGCGCGATGGTAAAGATCACGACAAATCCGCTTACGCCGCCGAAGGAAAGAATTGCGGTGATCAGGGACAACCCCATCAGTACCCAGTACTTTCCTGTTTTTCCACTCATCTTTTCAGTCAGACTTGAGATTTTCACTGCGATGTCCTCCGCAGCACCGCAGTCACCCAGCATGGCGCCCAAAACGCACGCGGGTAAGAACAGCAAAAAATTGTCCGTTGCAAAACCGCCGAAGTCTTTCGCATAGGCTTCCACCATGTTTTCGATGATCGGCAGCCCAGAAAACAGGAGTACGACGACCGCACTGACCGGGCCAATGATCATGATCGGGAAACCCTTGTAAACACCGACGATAAAAAGCGCCATAGCCAGCAAAATCCCCAGCAGGCTCAAAACACCCATATCCATAAAATTTCTCCTTCTCAATACATTATTTCAAATTTCGCATAAGAAGCCGTTATGTTCTTTCTCGCTCCAATTTTCATATTTCGAATAAATTTCTCTGTAAACTTAATGATAGTAAAAGTCGGGACAAAACATGCTGATTTGTAAAATAAAGCAGCTGGTTGGCAACGGACCGGACAAGGGCGCTATTTTTTTGAATAGTATTCAAAAAGACCCGCTTCCTCTATTCTGCGCTTCATTTCTTCCCATGCCGGACCTTTCGAAGGCTCGCTTGGAAGAATGGGTTTTCCTACGTCGAGCCCCAGCATATTCGCCATATCTTTTGTCGCGGTAGGAAAGCTTACGGCATCCTGACAGATTCTTACCGGATTCAGCCTGAACTGATCCTCTCTAGCGCCTATGTAATCGCCCGCCATGAATTTGTCATAAATACCGCACACAAGTTCCGGAAAAAGGTTTGCGATCGAACAGGCGCCCCCCGCGCAGCCCATGCAAAGCCCGCCGAAAAGCATTGTGTCTTTCCCCGAAAACACCTTGAAGTTTATGTCGCGTGTACGGCGGATCAGCTCGCTGAGCAAGGTGAAATTCCCGCTGGAATCCTTGATCCCGACAATGTTCTTTACATTCCTAGCCAGCTTTTCGACCAGGTCCGCCGTAAGACCGAATCCGCACCTTCCCGGGTTGTTGTAGAGAAGTACATACGTATCCGGCACCGCTTCCGCAATCGTGCGAAAATGCTTGTATAGTCCCGCTTCCGTCGGCTGAATAAACATGGTTTGCAGAATCGATATCCCATCCGCGCCGGCGGCAACGGCCATTTTGGCCTCGCGAGCTCCCTGCGCCGTACCGATGGAGCCGATCCCGTAATAAACCGGAACTCTGCCCCTGTTTTCATCCACAACAATTTTCAGACCCCTCTCATGCTCCTTTTCATGAAACATGTAGAATTCCCCATTGCTTCCGAACACAAGGATCCCTCTTACCCCTCCGTTAATGACACGGTTTACCATAAATCTGAGTTTGGATTCGTCAATTTCCTCTTTGTCGTCAACCGGAGTGATAAGAGGGACGATTATTCCTTTTATGTCTTCCAAATCCATAAGCGTAATCCTTTCTTCCTGCGCTGAAGTGAGTGTCCGCTGTCCCTCAGAGGACAGGGAATAGAAAATCAGTCCATGATTTTCAGGTTATTGATCTTCTCAAAATATTTGGCGATTGCAGAATGATCTTTCTTCTCAAGGCCATCCGCCTTCAGCGATTGAAGGATTTCCATCGCTTCTGCACTGAAAGGAACGGAAATGTTCTCCGTGTGCGCTGTATCCAGCACATTCTGCAGATCCTTGATGTGCAGTTCGATCCGGAAACCGGGATCGTAATTGTCGCTGAAAATCTTCGGCGACTTCTGCTCCATCACCTTGCTTCCCGCAAGGCCCTTACGGATTGCCTCAAAAACAAGCTGAGGATCCGCCCCGGCCTTTTTGGCAAAAACATAAGCCTCGCTCATAATGGAAATATTGACCGCGACAATCATCTGGTTTGCAAGCTTCGTAATATTTCCACACCCCGCGGTTCCAACATATGTCACACTGGAAGCCATGGTCATCAGCAGCTCGCGGTATTTGTCGAATACCGGTTTTTCCCCGCCGACCATGACGGCGATGGTCCCTTCAATAGCGCCCGGCTCCCCGCCGGAAACAGGAGCATCCAGAAAATCCACATTCAAATCCTTTAACTTTGAATAAAATTCCCTACTGGCCACCGGGCTGATGGAACTCATATCGATTACCGTCTGGCCGGCCCTAAGTCCTTCCGCAATCCCGTCTTTATCAAAAAGAGCGGAAGCGACATGCGGCGAATTCGGCAGCATGGTAATGATTACATCCGATTTTTCAGCCACCTCTTTACCGGTTGCGGCAACCTGCGCCCCCTCTGCCCGAAAGATTTCCAACGTATCCGGATTGCGGTCAAATACAATAAGTTCATAACCCGCCTTGCGGACATTCCGGGCCATGGGTTTTCCCATGATCCCCAAGCCAATAAATCCAACTTTAAACATTTCTAAGTACCTCCTATCAGCGTTGTTTCCGTGAACATTCCCACGTTTTTCAATTGAAATTGTTAATTATTCAACAAATAGTATCTTATAGCATTCCTCTTTTAAAATCCATTGACAGGGAATCCAACAATAAAATTTTAACTTTATAGAAAATACTTAAAATTTCAATTTGTGAAATACATTTTTCATTCGTGAAAGCAATCTGTTTTCATTTGCTTTCACTTTTATCCTGTATGGCACTTTACATAAATTTTATATATTATTATTATGTATTATAGAATAAATATCAGTAATTATTATTGTATTAGAAAGGCTTTTGGGTTCCTAACAAACCTTGACATGGTCTTCAGTGAAATGTATACTCGTTCTGTGGCCTGGACAAATGGCATAAAAATTTTCTGGATCAGCTATTCATACTATCTATAATTAATCAAATAATCGGAGCCGTTACGTTCAGGCAAATGTTCGCGCAGGGGACGTTTGATTACGCGATGCTCGATCTGGGATGGTGCGGAGGACTGACTGATGGCAGAAAAATCGCGGCTTTAGCGGAAAGCTATGCCATTCCGATTTCCCCTCATGACTGCTCCGGACCGATTGTCCTCTATGCCGGCATCCAGCTTTCGATGCACTCTCCCGCGGGCCTTTTCCAAGAGGTTATCCGGGCCAATCTCGCCACCTGGTACAAAGACCTCGTGACCGACCTTCCCGTCATAAAGGACGGAAAGATTCAGCTGCCCGAAACACCGGGCATCTGTGCAAGCCTGCTTCCGGAAGTCAGGCAGCGCCAGGACGCTGTTATCCGTGAAACCTGTTAAGGCCAAGGCGGGCCCCCGACGATTTGGGGCGCTTTAGCACAACTCGGCCCGCAGCCAATACCATTCTTTTTTGGTGATCGGGGTAGAAAATCCAGCTGTCTCCGGGACTGCGTGTCCAAGAGACAATTACTGTGAATTTGTTAGATGAAAGGAAGATTGTGAATGAAAACCGTAAATCCAGCCGTTACTTCTATGAAAGTGATACCGGTAGCGGGATATGACAGTATGCTGATGACTTTAAGCGGTGCCCATGGTCCCTATTTTACACGAAATCTGGTTATTCTGACCGATGACATGGGGCACACCGGAATTGGAGAAATTCATGGAGGAGAGTATACCCGTACCGTTCTGGAAAGCTGTATTCCACTGGTTGTCGGAAAAGATATCTGTACCTATCGTTCCGTTCTGGACAGCATCCACAAAGCGGCCTCCGGTACCCAAAAGGTGGAGGGAGACGACGGTGAAGGCATCCAGATGCTGGATATCAGCAAGCTGAAATTTGTTGTGAAATCAGAGTGGGCGATTGAATGTGCACTCCTGGATTTGCTGGGACAATATCTGGGATTGCCAATGTGCGAGCTTTTGGGAGAAGGAAAGCAAAGGGACCGAGTTGAAACATTAGGCTACCTGTTCTATGTGTCCGATAAAGAAAAAGCGAAAGGCCTGCCTTATCTGGATGAGAGCAGCCAGACAGACCCCTGGTACCGGATGCGGCGGACAGAGATGCTTACTTCGGACAAAATTGTGGAACAGGCTCAGGCTTTGCAGGAAAAATACGGATTCCGGAACTTTAAGCTGAAAGGCGGCGTTCTGGACGGGGAAAAGGAAATGGAGACGATCCGAGCACTGAAGAAGCACTTCCCCGAGGCAAGAATCAATATCGATCCCAACGGTGCATGGAGCCTTCGGGAAGCGATCGGACTGTGCAGTAACATGAAGAATGTCCTCACGTATATTGAAGATCCATGCGGCCCCGAAAACGGCTACAGCAGCCGTGAAATTATGTGTGAGTTTAAAAATGCGACTCATCTTCCGGTCGCAACCAATATGATTGCGACCGACTGGAGGCAGTTTTATCATGCGGCAGCACTCAAATCCGTTGACATCGTGCTGGCGGACCCGCATTTCTGGGGAATGAACGGTACAGTGAGAATGGCACAGATTCTCAACGACTGGGGGCTGACTTGGGGGTCACATTCCAATAACCATTTCGACATCACCCTGACCGTCTATGCCCATGTCGCCGCTGCGGCGCCCGGAAACCCCACTCCTTTGGACACGCACTGGATCTGGCAGGACGGACAGAGCCTTTGTGAAAATACTCCTGAAATCAGGGACGGATATTTGGAAGTTCCAAAAGCGCCCGGCCTTGGGATTCACCCCGATATGGAGAAAATCATGGCAGCAAATGAGCTTTACAGTAAGATTGAGTTCCATGACAGAAACGATGCCGTAGCGATGCAGTATTTAATTCCTAACTGGAAATTTGATCCCAAAAAGCCTGCTTTGGTGAGGTAAGCGATTCCTTTAAATGCGGGGTGTTGCCTCCGACTTCCCCGCGACAGGGTTGAAACCCGTCCGCTTACCCGTTTATAATAAAAGCAGTGCCGGAAACCCGGCACTGCTTTTATTCCTATCATCTTTGTCCGGACAGCGTGCGAAATACGGCAAGTATTCGTGTGCTTTTCTTCTTGTATATCGCCATTAAAAATCCGTCCTTTCCTGGAAAGGGCACAAACGGCGAATCGATTTGAACCCTTTGTCAATGGAGCATCCTGTAATCAGGTGAAAGGAAAATACTTATGAAAAAATTGATTCTGGTCCCGGATTCCTTTAAAGGAACGCTTAGCTCCCTGGAAATATGCTCTGTTATGGAAAAATGCATCCACGAGCATGATCCCTCGGCACAGGTCGTCGCGATCCCGGTCGCCGACGGCGGCGAGGGCAGCGTTGACGCTTTTCTGGCCGCCATGGGCGGCGAAAAGATTTCGGTTCCCTCAAAAGGGCCTTATATGGAGGATATCACCAGCTTTTACGGCCTTGTGGACAACGGTCGGACCGCGGTAATCGAAATGGCGGCCTGCGCCGGGCTTCCCCTCGCGGGCGGCCGGCTAGAGCCGGATAAAGCCACGACCTACGGCGTGGGCCTTCTGATGGCTGACGCTGCGAAACGCGGATGTAAAAGGATCATTATAGGTCTTGGAGGGAGCGCCACGAACGACCTTGGCACCGGAGCCGCCGCCGCGGCGGGAATCCGTTTTCTGAACAGCTCAGGCACAGCCTTTGTCCCCACCGGGGGAACCCTTTCCAAAATCGAACACATCGACTGCTCCGGTCTTTTGCCCGAACTTCGGGAGGCGGAAATCATCACAATGTGCGACATTGATAATCCGTTGTACGGGGAAACCGGAGCCGCCTTCGTCTTCGCCCCCCAAAAAGGAGCGGATGACCGTATGACGGTATTTCTAGATGAGCAGCTCCGCGCCGCAGCCGAAACGATCCGCCGCGAGCTGAATGCCGATGTTTCGAATCTTCCCGGCGCGGGTGCGGCAGGCGGCATGGGCGGCGGCATGACAGCCTTTTTCCGCTCCCGTCTTCAAATGGGGATAGAAACGGTGCTCGACACCGTGAGGTTCGAGGAGTTGCTGCAGGGTGCGGACATGGTGTTCAGCGGTGAAGGAAAAATAGATGCTCAGAGCTTGCGCGGAAAAGTCGTGATCGGCGTGGCAAGACGCGCTAAAAAGGCGGGAGTTCCCCTTGTTGCAGTGGTGGGAGACATCGCGGACGACATAGAAAGTATCTATGAGCAGGGCGTTTCCGCCGTTTTCAGCATCAACCGTGTGGCGGTTCCTTTTTCCATTGCCAAAACCCGCAGCCGCAGGGACCTGCGGGACACCTTTGACAACATCCTGCGTCTCATGGAATGCCGCTGATTTCGCCATGAAAAATGCTGACCGTAATGAACCGCCACCGGCTTTGCCGATGATTGTTTACATGTGTGCAATGCCCTATTGACCTGTGAAAAAGTTGCTCTTTATCATCTCAGGCCTCGCTAGCTATATCTACAGCTACAACAATATGTTTCTTTCTGTTAACCGCGATCTGAACATTATGGCAGATGCCCCAACCACCGCTAGTCATACATTCCAATATAACAAGAAGATGATCCATTTAAAAAGCTAATTGCTGAAAAATTCAATGCAGGGGCTGATATCCATACCTAAGGCAATACCGCACAGAAAATCAAGTGCAGTAAATGCTACGATATGATAAAATAAATCTATGGATAAACAAATGAGTCTGTCCGCGCTGAACGACGAACTGGCGCAGTGCGGACAAAGAAGAAAGAATTTCTTGAGCAGATCGAGCGCATTGTTCCGCGGGGCAAATGGGTATCCCTGATCAAGCCGTGCTACTACAAAGGAGAGCGGGGAAACAAGCCCTACGACTTGGGACTGATGCTGCGACTGTATCTGCTGCAAAACCTTTATAACCTGTCCGATGAAGCAACTGTTTCCGAAGCAATCGACAGCCGTGCCTTTTCGGATTTCTGCGGCGTGGACTCCAGCAATCAGGTGCCCGACGGAGATACGCTGGGACGGTTTCGGAACATTCTGATTCACAACAGTTTGCAGGAGCATCTCTATGTGCAGGGCGCAAAGGACTGCGTGGAGCTGCTTAAAACACTCGGTGCTCTGTAAGGAAACATAGGTGGGCGGTCTCTGCGTGAGCAGGGGCTGTTTTACATATGTATAATTGCTTAATGATTTCTTTAGGATGGAGTGATATAATAAAAACAACTTTAATCACCAATACAAACAGGAATTTGGAAGGTATATATGAAAAAAATTATTCTCAGTCATGATGATAAAGTAAGAATATATTCTGTTCCAGATGAGGTTGCAGATAACTTAGAAAAGTATTGTTGGGAGTTTGCTGCTAATTGGATTTGGGAAAACCCAAATGGAGCAAAACTGTTGCAGGAAATAAGAGGGCAGAAAGTAGCAATTTATGGGGCAACAGATTTTATTGATTATTTGAATGAGTGGATATTTCCACAACAGAAGTCGGTATTAATTGAACAACTGAATTACTACGATTATGAATTACCCGAAAAGTATAAAGACTATCCACAATATAACTTTTGAGATATTCAAATTCCAATCTGTCATTAAACTTTCAGGAGGTTCTTCGGCTATGTTACAATCATTTGATGTTTCTTTTGTCAACGCCGGAAATACATTTTTCGGTTTTCTTCACACCGGATGTTCTGCCGCCGGGATA
>ENA-UOOE01002253-UOOE01002253.1-fermentation-metagenome-genome-assembly--contig:-NODE-2253-length-14151-cov-11.753476_pt1 | contig 14151 bp, 17 predicted proteins | sample MGYA00245776_ERZ724021 | MGnify/ENA primary metagenome ERZ724021 (study PRJEB28704, sample SAMN03018321) | fermentation metagenome | biome: anthropogenic terrestrial biome; feature: soil...
AGATCGCGTTGGGAATACAGTAGTTATGCACAAACCGGGATTTCGCCACTTTCATGAACTGTTCGCCTGTACGTCCGGCGCGGTAACATGCCGTACAAAAGGAAGGAATGGCGCCCATATCGCATACCTCCTGTACAACACCGTCCAAAGAACGGTCGTCGCCGATGGAAAACTGCTCCTGATCCGGCATGGAATTTGCCTTTTTGGAGGCAGCATAGGCGCCTACTCCAATCCGCGTCCCTGCGTCGATCTGGGATACCCCGAAGGAAAGCACCTGTTTCCGGACGGCTTCCGGCTCCCGCGCGGTACAGATCATACCCGTATAGGGCACGCTGAGACGCAGAACCGCCACCAGCTTCTTGAAGTCTTCGTCATTCACTTTATACTCGGGATGATCGGAATAAGGCGTATCGGTGGCGGGCGTGATCCGCGGGAAAGAAATCGTGTGAGGCCCCACGCCGTTAAAGGTTTGCTCCAGATGTATGGTGTGATACAAGAGTCCCATCACTTCAAAGCGCCAGTCATACAGTCCGAACAGGACACCGATGCCGTTGTCGTCCACCTTTGCCTGCTGCGCCCGGTCCATGCTGTAAAGCCTCCAGCGGTAATGTCCCTTGATCGTTCCTTCCGGATGCATTTTGTGATAGGTTTCCCGATGATACGTCTCCTGAAAAACCTGAAAGGTGCCGATTCCCACTTTTTTAAGCTTTTTCAGTTCCTCCACCGTAAGCGGAGCGCAGTTGATATTGGCACGCCGGATTTCCCCATGTTCCGTTTTTACACTGTATACCTTCCGTACGGTATCGCACATAAAATCGACATTGGTCTTCGGGGATTCCCCGTACACAAGCACGGTGCGCTTCTGGCCTTCCCCAATCATAATCCGGACTTCCTTCTCAATCTCGTCCATGCTGAGAGTCCTGCGCTTCATCGCCTTATTGCTGGAGCGAAAACCGCAATAACGGCAGTTGTTTGCACATTCATCGCTGATATAAAGCGGCGCAAAAAACACGATCCGGTCTCCGTACACTTCTTCCTTCAGCTGATGAGCCAGTTCATACATCTCCTGTATAGTGCTCTCGTCCTGATTCTGAATCAATATCGCAGTTTCTTCGGGCTCCAGCCGCACGCACTGCTCCGCCTTTTTCAGCACACGGCGCACATCCGCTTTGGATGGGTTTTCCCACTTGTTCAGCTGTGCCCATATTTTATCTTCATCGATAAAATCATGGTCCAGTTTATCGTACTCCGCAAACTCCTTTTGATACTTGTCGAGAAAATTCATAACCTGCGCTTCCTTTCTTTATTCTTTCCCTCATGAACGGACTGCCCGGCTATATAAGGGTGTCCCCCTGGCGTGTTAAGCAGTTTTCGGCTACCGATCGATCCTTGAAATCATGGACTTCACTGTAACAGCAGAAATCCGGCCCAGTTTGCCGGTCATGGCGCTGATCTCATCATTGGTTCCATCCACAATCAGCGATATCACCGATACTCCCCGTTCCCGATACGGGATGCCCATCCTTCCGACAATCAAATCGGCATGCTCATGCAAAACGGCGTTGACGCGATCCGCGGAAGAAAGATTCTGTACCACAATGCCCACAATCCCGATTCTCTTTTCCATAAGACTTGCTCCTTTCCAAATAAAAAACTCCCTTTCCAGACAGAAAGAGAGTCATCCGCAACAAAACCTCCGCACACCGAAGTGCCTTTCCGCTCGGAAAACCTTACGGTCGGGTAAAAACAAAGCCCTGTATCTCCGGCAAATCAAGCGGGCAGATACATTGCATTTCATTGTTTCTCCATTTTCATGATACATATAAACTTTATCATCCGCTCCGGGGTCTGTCAAGCAATTCGCCAGCAAAAAAAACACAAAAAAGGGTCACAGATTATCCTTGTTTCACTTTTTCCGACTTCTCTGTATCGCTTCAGGCTTTTATTAAAATTCCAATTCACATATAAGCGGCAGATGATCCGACGCCAGAGAGGCCCGTGTATAGGTATCCAAAGTTTTCATATCCTTTGAAGCCAATATATAGTCAATCTTTGTACCTGGATTCTTTGAGTCAAATGTCATTAAATCAGAACCGTCCCCGATATCTTCTGCCGTGTCTTTAAGCACCTCCTTAAGAGGTAATAGTTCTTCAAAATCTTTCGCATGCACAAGATTAAAATCTCCCAGCAAAACAACGCTGGTACCCATGGTCCGTAACACACCGGAAATATATTCTATGGATAATTGTCTCTCCGCCTTACTCAATCCGAGATGGGTAGTACAAACCTTTATCAATTTGCCATTCCTATTCACATCACATTCCAGCATCGACCTTAGCTCACTTATCCCTGAGCTATGAATTGGCAGTCTATGGTTTCTTGATGCGACAACAGGATATTTGCTGAGAAAGGCATTCCCATATTCTCCGCCACTGTGATCGATAGCCTTGCCAAATGCATAGTGACAATGTAACCTGCCAGCAATATATTTTGCCTGATCCATACCTTTGCTTCTGCGTGTACCATGATCCACTTCATTGAGTCCAACCATATCCGCATTTTCTTCCGCTATAATATGAGCAATCCTGTCCAGATTGAAGCCCCCGTCTGCATCTCTGCCGGCATGAATATTATAAGAGATAACCTTTATCCTGTTCTTCACTGTATTTTCTCCTTTTCCACATGGATTGAAAGACTTAGTTCTCCGTCTCTTCCCTGAAGCCCTTGCACATTTCCATGAATTCCTTTGAGGTATTGGTGAGAAACTTGTTTTTATGATAAATGACACGGAACCCCCGGTCAAGATGCAGCTTTTCTACTTTCAATTCCACAATCGTTCCTTTTTTCAGTTCCTCCTGTACCAGAATATCGGACAGAACCGAAACACCAAGGCCCTCCCGGACTGCATTAATCAGAGCCTCCGTACTGGTACTCTCCCAGGATGGGGTGTACGTATATTCCAGAGCTGCCAGGGCATGATCAAACAGTTCCCTTGTGCCGCTTCCCTTTTCCCGCAGCAGCAACGGTCTGGAAAGCATCTGTCCCACAGGAATCGTACCCTTTCCGCAGAGAGGATCAGACGGACTGCAGATGACAGCCAAATGGTCCTTTTGATAGGTCTCACTGAGGATATGATCGGAATGGACCGCCCCTTCAATCAGGGCAAAATCCAGTTCACTTTGCAGGATCTTTTTCTCTATCAGTTCGGAGCTTCCGATAAAAACCTCTATTCCTGACTGGGGATGCGTTTCATAAAAGGCACGGACATACTGCGGCATAAAGTGAGTCCCCACTGTGATGGACGCACCGATTCGAAGCTTTTCGGAACGCTCCCACCGGCGCATATTGCTTTCCATGTCATCAAACAGTGAAACAATATGGGTCGCATACTCAAGAAAGCTCCTGCCGATATCAGTAAGATAGAGCCGGCGGGAGATGCGGTCAAACAACCGGACATGATAATGTTCCTCCAGCTCCTTTACGGCAATGCTCACGGCAGGCTGTGCAATATGAAGCCTTTCCGCAGCTTTGGTAATACTGTTTTCCTCACATACCATCACAAAAATCTTCATGTGGCGTACTGTCAATGGCTTCACCCTCCATCGCTATCGTATGCCCTTGTTCCTGATCTATTTTATCACAAAAAAAGCAGGTTTCCTGAGCTGAACAAAAGTATTTCAAATCTATTTGCTCAACTTAGACCGCCTACTTCTTATAATCAGTCGTGATACCCTGCTCCAGTCCAATCAGCACTTTTTCCTTACTGTACTACCAAGTTCGGGTTATTTTACTCAGGCTGCTTCAATGTAGGCAAGAGAATTCTTCCCGAATGGGGGTGAATACATCCACAATAATTGAATCCTTCAATGCGATCAAACCGTGCAATACATTCTTGCCGGCATAAAAGCCATCACCTGGATTAAGAATTTTCTCCTCGCCATCCACAGTTACACAAAATTGGCCTTTAACAACATAACTGATTTGCTCATGAATATGATTATGGGAAGTCCCGATACCGCCTTCCTTGAAATGGACCTCCACCATCATAAGGGAGCCATTGCTGCCAAGTATCTTCCGATAAGACTTGTCATCGATTTCCTGTAAGTTTGCTTCCTCATTCAATATATACAAATTTCTCAGCTCCTGTTATATTTTATTCTATCTTCATCTTTTTAAAAATCCAACATTTGATGCTGCGCGGTCCGGACCGTTTTATGCCTAATCCACAGTAAACAGGGCCGCCCCTTCATTTCTCAGAGAGCAATGGAAGTTCCCTCCGGTGCTGCGGGTGTATCTCTTTCCGCTCAATACATCCGTAATCCCGGAAAACTTCTCCGGCATACAAATACAGAGCTCCCTTGCCTGCTGTGCTTTCTGTACCTGAGATACTGTCGTTTCGGAATTGACATCCCCCATGTCCGCCAGAAGCAGATAAATCCTCTTATCCACCCCCTGACAGAGTATCCCTTTTATGTCTGTACTCTCTCTTCCCGGATTGCTTACTATGGAAACCACCAGCTGTTTTTGAATCCCTACACTCTCTTCTGCCTCCACGTGATTTTCTCCTGTTCGAAGCAAAGATCCAACATCAAACAGCAGGTTCCCTTTTCCAACCGGGTGAAGATCTCTGCGGCAGGTGCAACAAATTTCATCCGCATACAGGTTTCCCGTGTCAGGAAAACGATCTGTAATTTGAATTTGTCTCGTTCCGGGCCGATAAAGAGATAAAGAAGCATCCCCATAGCATTTCAACACAGACAGACAATTATCTATATTCACCCAATCGAAAAGATCTTTCTGTTCTTCTTTGCTGCCGTATCCTTCCACCGTAAGCTTCCCTCTTTCCATATAATAAGTCCTTTTATTCCCATTAAATAGATCATTTGGAATTTGCAGAAGCAAACCCTTGACAGACCGAAAATAATCCCGGTTTAAAGCCCGTGCCTGCTGCATAACAAGAACGGTGGCATCATCGGGTAATGCGGCATAAATAATCTTTTCCACAGCGATCTCCCGATCACCCTCCCCTTCGGCAACAAATCTCTCGGAGCGAGTTCGAAGCTTTCCATAGGTAAGAAAGCCACCATCGAAAGGATGCTCTTCATGAGAGGTGATAATATTCCTATGGAAGCAGCCCATTCCCCGAACTTCTCCTGCCAGATTCTGATGCCATTCTGCCATGTCACTTTTGTCCGGAGGTAAACAAAGCCCTTGCGGTTTCTCAGAAGCTTCCCATACCCAGGAAGCAATTCGTCTGTCGCTGCGATGCAGGCTGGCTCCGTGATAATCATCCGTCCAGAAGGAAAGTGGATGCATTTCTGAAGCAACTTTCACCGTCCTTTGTTTCCCGGTATCTTCCATCGTATCATGCAGCCGATGCTCCTCCTTCATGCGATGCCAATACAGACCCATGGCCAGCGTCGCCGCCTTGTCCGATTCCAGTCTGGAGTAATACAGCGGGGAGACGCATGCCAATTTCTCCACCCGCCTGGAAAGAAAGCTGCCATCACGGTTGTACTCCTGCTCCTGCTTCACAATATTCAGCCATGCCTGCTCAAAGTCCCAGCAGTCCGGATCTTTATACCGGTCCTCCAGCAGCAAAAGGACCGGGATAAGATAATCCTGACAATAACAATAGCGAACTCTGGTATCCCCTCCAATCCGCAGCAGCCTTCCATCCGGAAAAATACAAGTCCTGACAAGCTGCCAGAGCTCAGGTACATGATGATACAGTGCTTCCGGAGGCCGGATCCCTTTCTCCCGGTAAAAAAAGTGCAGCATAGCCACATTGGAAAGGCAAATCACCATATATCCCACATTCATATAATGATGATGATTCAATGCATAGGATGAGAAAAAATTATTTCCTGCATACCTCCCGGAAACCGGTTTCCCGTCCAGAATCTCATCGGATTCCGCATCGGAAGGAACCGAAATGGAATTGACCAGGAAGCAGCTCCCTTTTTCCCGGTATTCCGCAGCCCGTGGCAAATCCGGGTACATTGCCGCCGTTCGATGCAGAAAGGCACCGTTCCACAAATTGCTTTCCGGTTTGTTTTGCTTGACCGGACCTGCTTCAACAGGGTAGTGATCCAGCAACCAGTCTGCTTCTGATGTCAAAACCTTTTTCAGCAATATCTTGTCTTCTTCAGTCAAATGCCTCCATATTGCTCTCACCCCATGCATCATCCTTTCAATGCCCAAAACACTGATCCAGGTATGTCCCCATGAAGTGCCATCAGTACAGCAAACGTCTCCTTCCATATGACTGCGCAGGGAAAAACGTAACATTGCCAATGCATATTCCAGCAATTCCTCCCGGGTCATTCCTATCTCTTTTTCGTTAAGATCCGGATCCTCCGCCAACACCGCGAAAGCAGCCAGTGCCTTCTGATTGGTCTGCACTCCCCAGGTATTCGTTCCGCTTCCGTAAAAAACCAGCTCCCGATGATCCGGAAAACGATACAGATATTTTTTGGCCGAATTCACCCATGGCTGTAGCAATTGCAAATACTTATGACGAATCATAAAACCCTCTCCTTTATTCACAGATATATTTAAGTCATCTCATAGATAGAAAAAGAGCAATCTATTCCAGATCGGTCTAATTGTTACTGGTTTCTATGTTGAGGATTTATTGCTTAATAGCTCCGATCATTACACCCTTTACAAAATATTTTTGGATAAAAGGATAAATAAACAAAATCGGGATGGTTGCCACCATAATCGTTGCGTATTTTATTGTTTCGGCGATAGGCTCGCTGTCGTTTGATTCAAGTTCAATTACATCCGTGGAGTTATCGATCAGAATCTCCCGTAAAATCAACTGTAAAGGAAACAAATTACGATCCTGCAAATAGATCATTGCATTAAACCACGAATTCCAATGCCCTACTCCATAATATAAAGTCATAACCGCAATAACCGGCATAGAGAGCGGAATAATAATTCGAAATAAGATAACAAAATCATTCGCGCCATCAAGCCTTGCGGATTCTTCAAGGGAAACGGGTATCGCTTTAAACGAAGTCCGCATGATTATCAGGTTTGTCGTTCCGATCATCCCAGGAAGCAGTAATGCCCATCGACTATTGATCAAACCCAGGTCCTTAATCAATAGGTAGGAAGGTATCAACCCTCCGCCGAAAAACATAGTGAATGTAATTAAGAACATAATACCATTTGACAATAAAACGCCCTTTCTTGAAAGCCCATATGCCGCCAGAGCCGTCATGACAACATTGATCAAGGTGCCTGCAGCAACGTATATTATGGTATTTTTATAACTGATAAAAATCATTTTATAGTTAAGGATCGCTTTATACGACTCCAGACTGAATCCCTTTGGCCATAAAAGAAGTCCCTTGTGGGATATCATCAGAGATGGACTGCTTAAAGAGGCAAAAGCCACAAATGTCAAGGGATAAAGCATAATAAACATCAGGATTGTCATGAATAAGGTGTTGAACAACTCAAAAGTCCTTTCCCCAACGGATTGTTTTACAGCCATAATAATCTCCCTTCACCACAGACTGGTTTCTGAAACTGTTTTACTGATCTTATTAACACAGATGATCAGTATGAAGTTAATAACAGAATTAAAAAGTCCAACAGCGGCGCTGAAGCTGAAGTTGCTTTCCAAAAGTCCTTTGCGATATACATAGGTGGAAATAATGTCAGCCGTCTCAAATATCGCCGGATTATAAAGCAATATGGTTTTCTCATGTCCAACCGACATAATACGCCCAACACGCAAGATTAGGTTAGAACCGCTTGCTCAAATTGTCTTTGGTCTTTTACATAGGCAGCGGAGAATGAGCCACAAGAGAATTTCGACAAAGCCTGAGCAAAAGAAAGCCCATCCGGATTTTGCGTCACTACGTCCTTGTATTTCGGATATCCATCAACCCACTCATAGCTTTCTCCTTCTATACCAAAATTTAACAAGTTATGGCCTTGTTCTGTATAAGCGAAATTCAACCACTTGATTGCTTCTTCCACATGATCACATGCCGTAGTGATTACAGTACCATTGCTTCCGGTATAATCCCCCAAAAACCTGTATTGATAGCCATCCTATGCTTTCGGATAAGGAGCTCCCGCCAGTTTTGCATCAGAATTTGTTTTTTTAAAAGCACTTTGATTAATTTTTTTGTATCTTTTTTCTGGAGCCAACCGAAACATCCAATAAATGAAAGGAATGGCTTTGATTCAATATCTGATTACAAAATTTCTCATAAGTATAGTCCTTTATATAATAATTGTACCGAAAAAAACTGTAAGGATCATAAATCCCCTCTTTGAAAATTATGGTGTTACTCTTAGGAAAATATACAAAAATGCCCTCAATATCATTGGATAGCAAAGTTGCATTCTTGATATCATATGCGATTTCTCTTAACTCGAAATAGTTGTGTCTATTTGTCTGATCTGAAAGAGTGCTGTAATTCTTAACTTTGGTATTACTCGTTAGCTGCTCGCAAATGTTGTTAACTATGCTGATATCCTGATCGACAGTCTCTCCTATCTGCTCTATAATCGTATTTTTTATCCTTATTGCCTCTTTTTCAATATTATTTTCTATAATAATATATGCTCCACATCCGATCATTATAGGAATCAATATAAGTATTAGATAAGAAGTTAAAAATCCTGACATTAATTTTCCCTTGAATTTTTCAAAGAACTTTTGACCACTCTTCATTTACTATCATGCTCCTATCCGATCAAATTACTTTTTGTACAATCTCAGCATTCTATCTCCTTTTCCATTTTATATAATATGTATCCAGCCGCTTAGTTATTAAAATCAGGATGATGAAGTAGGCCCAGGTGCTGATTCAGAAAAGCAAACAGGGGCTGAAACATAGATAAAATTACAAGCCTTTTTACTTTTGCAGAAGCCGTTGCTGAGGTATCCATTCAAGCGCCTCATTTTCTTTATTTAAAATAGAGAACAACCCTTTTAGGATCAGGTCTTTCTCATAGATACATTGGGTTTCCATAATCGGCAGGATGATAGAAGCATTTCCTCCTGTTATCACACTTGTTCCGGTTGACTCCAATATCGACCAGATATTTGCTATGGCCTTGTCCAGCAACATAGCCGTACCATGCACCGCACCGGACAGCAGACATTCTTTCGTGTCCCGGCCGATGGTTCCGCCAAAAGATTCCAGCTGAATATGGGGAAGCAACGCAGTGTTGTCTGACAATGCGGATAGCCCCATCTGCACACCCGGCAAGATCAAGCCGCCAATAAAATGCTTGCTCTCATCAACTACGTTCAGCGTGGTAGCCGTACCCAAATCGACTACAATAAATGGTGGCTCTGCCTGTAGACAGGCAGCCTCACAGCAAATGGCGCGGTCAATGCCCAATTGTCCCCTGTAATAACTATAATCCAGGGAAAACCCGTTTCCCAATGAAGCGATAATTGGCTCTGTGCGGCAAAACGAGCACATAACATGATATACCCCGTTGGTCAAATCCGGACGAACCGAAGCCAGGATGCTTCTTTCTGCAGGTTCCTTTAATAAAGCAAATATATTTGACATCTCACCCGCAATATCTTGTGCATTCCTTCCGATTTCCCACACTTTCCCATTCTGATGATGGACAGCGCCGATACGAATCGTAGTATTCCCTATACTGACAGCCAGGTCCATATTATCGTTGCTCCGTCATTTTGCCGATCACATGAGATGCAATGGATTCAGCAATATCCTGCTTCGTTGCGGGTCTGTCCAGAATGCCATCTGACCCGATCAGCATTCCCTGATGATGGTCGCCCTCAATGTTGGAAAGATCGTTTGCCAATACAAAATCGCTGCCGTTTGAACGCATTTGCTCCTGTGCAGCTTGTATCAATGCTTCCTCAGCCACATGAGACAACAATTTAAACCCGACCAATATCGTATTTGGCTGTATTTGCTTTACACAGGAAATCACCTTGGGGGCTCTGTCCATGAACACAGTCAGAGAGTCGAAATCCGAACTGATTTTGCCGGTGGCGCTATACAGGGCATTACTGATGGCTTGTTGAATATTGGAATATAATTGCTTTTCATCATAAACCGTACCGGAGTCTGATATAGCTTTCAGCAATTCATTTATAAGCGCATCCTCCGTTGCCAGTCCCCGGATGGTATAATCACTAACGGCCATGCTATGAACAACACTGTCATATTTTATATTTGACAAAAGCTCTTTCAACGCTTTTTGTAACGACACTACCCCCTGGATTTCCACGATCTTGTCCATAGACAGGGCGGGCCGTATGGATCGCTCTCCGCAAAGAAAAGTCACTTCTGCGCCGCGCCGGGCAAATGCGTCCGCAATTAAACTGCCAAGCCTGCCTGTTGCCATATGCGTTACTTTGCGCACATCATCAATCGGTTCATAGGTATCGCCTGCTGTTACCAGTACTTTCATATTATCTGTCCTCACTTATCATGTTCTTTAATATTTTGAATTGCCGGTCTATGGTTTCCTCTGTCAATCCCTGAAATAATGCCATTACATTCAAGCCTTCAATCGTATACATATAATGCTCCGCAATTTGCTCCACATTCTCCGGGGCAAGCGCTTTCTGCCGAACACCAAGCTGTAACATGGCATTTACGGTGCCTAGTATTTTGTCGCTCTGCTCATTGCGAAATTGTATGTCGCTCTTTTCCATATGAGTAAATAAATACTCATAAAACGCACGCAGTAAGCTATCCTCCATATTAAGAAGCCGTTTTTTCTGTTTTGCAAAATAGCTGTCAATCAAGCCCGTGAAATCCGGATTTTTGTTTATGGAGAGCCGTATTTCATCAAAGTTGCTTTTATTTCGATTACGGACAGTATCCCGAAACACTTCGTCGACTGATCTGTAATAAAAATAAAATCCACCGCGGCTCATGCCTGCCGCATTCAGCAAATCCGTCATGGTTACATTTATGAAGCCTTTTTCACAAAAAACCTTACGCGCAGTTTCCATGATCTTTTCCTTCACTTCTTCACGGTTCTTTTCATCAACAGGACGCGCCATTCTCTCCCCTCCCCGATTATTAGACAACAGTGTCTGTAAATTGCTTTTCTAATTATACGATGCATGCAACAAATAATCAAGTCCAAATGAAATTGATTTTTCATAAGAAAAACAATATGATTTATATAAGATAATAATATTATACTTATGCAATGCTCAGGGCTATAATAGAGAGGAACAGGAACGGGAAAAGATAGAATAAAGCAGATATCAGACAATGGATATCACAGAAAAAGGAAGCCGGGTAACTCGTTCCATTACGAAGAAAGATCGGTTCATAGAAAAAAGACAGGGGGATATTTGTTTGAAACAGGATAAGAAATTTTACTGGAAGCTCTTTCTGGAAACTTTTCAGTTAAGCGCTTTTACCTTCGGAGGCGGGTATGTCATCATCTCCTTAATGAAAAAGAAGTTTGTGGATAAACTTCATTGGATTGATGAAAGGGAAATACTTGATTTTACAGCAATCGCGCAGTCCTCGCCGGGTGCAATTGCCGTAAATGCAGCCGTTTTGCTTGGCTATCGGCTTTCCGGAATTCCCGGTGCGCTAGTTGCAATACTGGGAACCGTATTGCCGCCATTTCTGTTATTGTCCGTTATCTCCGTCGGTTACAGCGCTTTTATCGGGAACAAGGTTGTGAAAAATGTCCTGCAGGGCATGCAGGCAGGCGTCTGCGCCGTCATTATTGATGTTGTAATTACCATGGGTCGAACCATTTTAAAGGAACACCACGGGATCGTCCCGGCAATCCTTATGGCAGGTTCCTTTATTGCAGCCGCTTTGTTCCATGTCAATCCGGTTTACGTTATCTTTTTCTGCGGGCTGGTCGGTTGCCTGTCCGTCAAAAAAGAAACAGGAAAGGGAGACAGCAGTCATGATTTATCTTAAATTATTCTGGGTATTCTTTCAGATCGGGATGTTTAGTTTTGGCGGCGGCTATGCATCATTGCCTTTGATACAAACCCAGGTTGTCAATCGATACAGCTGGCTGAACATGAGGGAGTTTGCCGATATTGTCACCATATCGCAAATGACACCCGGGCCCATCTCGATTAATTCCGCCACATTTGTCGGTACACGCATCGCGGGAATCCAGGGAGCGACGGCGGCGACTTTTGGATGTATCCTTCCGTCCACCGTTATCGTTTTGCTGATCTCGGCATTGTACAAAAAATACAGGAATCTGAAATACATGCAGGGGATCCTCAATGGTCTTCATCCTGCTGTTGTGGGGCTGATCGCATCGGCAGGAATATCCATGATTGTTCAGGCCCTGTGGAACGGAGCCGCCATTTCCTTTCAGGTAAACCGTATCGACTTCTTTGCAGTTGCCCTGATTGCCCTGTGTGTGGTCATCCTGAGAAAAACAAAAATGGATCCGGTCTTTGTCATGCTGGGAGCCGGAGTCCTGGGCGGAATAATCTATCATTTCCTGTGATCCTCCGCTCCCTTTCCCTCTGCGCCCTATGCAATGACTCATGATAATGGGAATGGAATCAATTCCCTGTATCCAATGCGAGTCCCGGCATTCATATATTCTGAATATATTTATTATTTTACCATTCAAACATTATTTTACCATTCAAACTTGACAATAAAATATTTAAAAGAGATAATGGGAAGGATTAATTCCGGGATTCACAGCACAATAGCAATCCCATAGGAGGTGAATGTGGCATCTTCGCCTGGCCGGCTCCCAAAAAAGGAACAGGAATTTGCCACAAACTAATGGAAAAATACAACAGCATTATCTGGGATCTGGACGGTACCCTGCTGGATACTCTGGATGATTTACGGGACAGCGTCAATGCTGCTCTTACAAAATTTCATCTGCCAACCAAAACAAAAATGGAAGTACGGCGTTTCCTTGGCAACGGCATGCTGGCACTGGTGGAACGATCCGTACCGGATGGACAGCAGCACCCACAGTTTCAGGATATTTATTCCTTTTTTGAGCTTCATTATGCAAAGAACAGCCGTAACAAGACAAGGCCCTATAAAGGACTGGAAAAAGTCCTGCCGGAACTAAAGGCCCTGGGTTATCACATGGCCATTGTTTCAAATAAAGCCGATTACCTGGTCAAGGAGCTGGCAAAATACTATTTCCGGGACGTCATATCCGTCGCCATCGGCGAATCAAAAGGAATCCGGAAGAAGCCCTGTCCGGATACGGCATTGGAAGCAATGCGGCTGCTTCATGCAGAAAAACTTTCTTCCGTATACATCGGTGATTCCGAGGTGGATATCAAAACCGCTGAGAATGCAGGGATCGACTGTCTTTCCGTTTCCTGGGGATTCCGGGACAACTCCGAACTGCAGGCTTCCGGAGCAAGCCGGATCGTAAACACACCGAAAGAGCTGCTGGAAATTCTGAAGGGATAACGGGGCTGCCCCTATTCCCTCCATTCCAGAACATCGCCCGGCTGACAGTTCAGTGCCTTGCAGATTTTATCCAGTGTATCAACCCGGATCGCTTTTGCCTTCCCATTTTTCAGTATGGAAATATTGGACAGGGTGATACCCACTTTATCCGAAAGTTCAGTGACGCTCATTTTCCTTTTGGCCAGCATCACATCAATATTGATCACAATCATATTTACACCTCAAATGGTTAATTCATTCTCTTCCCGCATTTTTGCTGCTTTATAGACAAGATGGGACAGCCCCGCAGACACAATGATAATGGCAGCCCCCACACATAAAACGAAAAATGCCGCAATCACGATACTGCTGTGAATCATGTTCAGCACACTGAATACAACAATGCCGATAAAGAAATATATGGTATCTGCAACAGCAAGTTGAGAAATCCGTTTCAGGCTCACTGCATTCTCTCTGGAAAAGGAATTGTCCAGCCCAATTTCCCTTGCTATCTTCCAGCCAAAAACAGCAGCAACATACAAAGGAACAGAAGTTGTCCAAAGAAAAATCAGCCAGGGCCAATAGCAATAGGCAAACTCCGGATTCGCCGCGACGATATCCTTTCCTATAACGGGAATAATGAGGAAATAAACAATGGCAATGCCAATTTCCGCTCCGACCATAATGGCCTTGAGCCACCTGGATAATTTTGCTTGACTCATAAAAAATCCTCCTTGAACTCATCATTTAATGA
>ENA-UOOE01002258-UOOE01002258.1-fermentation-metagenome-genome-assembly--contig:-NODE-2258-length-14120-cov-41.954497_pt1 | contig 14120 bp, 9 predicted proteins | sample MGYA00245776_ERZ724021 | MGnify/ENA primary metagenome ERZ724021 (study PRJEB28704, sample SAMN03018321) | fermentation metagenome | biome: anthropogenic terrestrial biome; feature: soil; material...
ATGTAATGAAATCCTTGTGGTTTACGTCTAATAATAAATTATTGCGTACTTTTACATCATATTTGAAGAATAAACCAACAATAAATCTACTTTATGGACAGACGAAATTTTATCAGGACTGGCGGTCTGGCTCTTGCCGGGGCTGTGGCTGCACCCACGTTCGCATCCGATTTGACTGGAAATAAGGAAGCTGCGCCGGTTTCATCAGCGATGCAACATTTTGGTATAACCCATGCCGATGTTCGTAAAACGTTGACGGTAGCACTGGAGAAAGGCGGCGACTATGCCGATTTGTTTTTTGAGCATACGTTTACCAATAGCGTAGCACTTCAAGACGGTGCGGTAAACCGGAGTAACTCTAACATCGATTTTGGAATGGGTGTGCGTGTCCTTTCCGGAGATCAAACCGGATATGCCTACATCGAGAACGTTACTCTCGAGGAAATGCTGAAAGCTGCCCGGACAGCTGCGCGAATTGCCAGCAGCAGTGTGAAGACGAAACCGGTTTCGTTGACTGAGAGGCCGTTGAAAGCAAATTGCTACGCAATCTCCACCCCGTGGGAAGGTGTAGCACTGAAAGAGAAAACACCCTACCTGCAAAAACTGAACGATAAGATTTTTGCGCTCGATAAACGGGTGCAAAAAGTATCGGCGTCGCTCAACGACAGCACTTCGCACATACTGTTTTGTAACTCAGAGGGAGTGAGTTATTACGATTACCGTCCGATGGTAACATTGAGCGCGGTTTGTATTATGGAAGAAAACGGGAGGTTTGAGAACAGTCATTCGGCGAGAGCTTACCGGAAAGGGTTCGAATTCCTGTCGGATGACATTATCGATGTAATCGCCCGAGAAGCCGTGGAAAACACTTCCATCTTGTTCAAAGCCATCAAACCCAAAGGGGGAGAGATGCCGGTGGTTATGGGATCCGGCGGATCGGGGATTTTGTTGCACGAAGCTATCGGGCACGCGTTTGAAGCTGATTTTAACCGGAAGAATATTTCCATTTTCTCCGAACAACTCAACAAGAAGATATGCAACGAACATATCAGTGTGGTGGATGACGGAACCATCCCGTTTAACCGCGGGTCGATAAATATTGACGATGAGGGTACATACGGACAGAAAACCTACATTGTGAAGGACGGTATCCTTACCAGCTACCTGCACGACCGCATCAGCGCCAGGCATTATGGGATCGCTTCCACCGGAAACGGCCGTCGTGAATCGTTCCGGAACATGCCTATACCACGCATGCGCGCAACGTACATGGAGGCAGGAAATGTGAAGGAGTCCGACATTATCGCTTCGGTAAAGAACGGTATCTTTGTTGATAAATTCACCAACGGCCAGGTGCAGATCGGCGCGGGTGACTTCACGTTCTTCGTAAAATCGGGGTACCTTATCGAAAACGGAAAATTAACCCAACCCATCAAGGACATTAACATCATCGGTAACGGGCCGAAAGCATTGGCTGATATTACTATGGTAGCCGATAACGACAAAATAGATAACGGCACGTGGACTTGTGGAAAAGACGGACAGTCGTGTCCGGTTACCTGTGGCATGCCGTCGGCATTGGTAAGTAAATTAACGGTAGGAGGAGAGTCATGATATCAAACGAAAATAAAAAATTGGCACAATGGGCCATGGACTATGCCCTGAAGAACGGTTGCCAGGCAGCAAAAGTATCACTATACTCGGGGTCAAACACATCTTTTGAACTTCGTGATGCTCAGATGGATAAACTGCAGCAAGCCTCGGAAAGCAGGATGAGCTTGTTCCTTTATGTAGACGGACGTTACGGAACATATTCCACCAACCGGCTGGATAAGAAAGAACTGGAATCGTTTATCAGAAACGGGGTAGAATCCACGCGGTACCTGGCTGAAGACGAGGCGCGCGTACTTCCCGATGCCTCCCGTTATTACAAAGGAGGAAAGCCCGACCTGCAGCTGCTTGATCCGCAGTTCAGCGCTGTAAATCCGGACAATAAGGTTGCCTTGGCACAGGCAATTGCCGAAGAAGCCTTGGGCAAGGATCCTCGAATAATTTCGGTGGAATCGTCGTATGGTGACGGAGACGGCTTTAGTTATCAGATAACCAGCAATGGATTCGAAGGTGAAACCCAACAATCGTGGTACTCACTCTCGGCAAGTGTAGCCGTGAAAGGTGAGGGCGAAGCCCGTCCGTCGTCTTATTGGTACGAATCATCACTCTATCTCGATAAACTGGTAAAGGAAGGAGTAGGCCAAAAAGCATTGGAGCGCACCCTGCAGAAAATCGGGCAGAAGAAAGCGAAGTCGGGCAGATACACCATGGTGGTCGATCCGATGAATTCAGGGCAGTTGCTTCGTCCGATGCTGAGTGCTATTTTTGGTTCCGCCTTGCAGCAGAAAAACTCATTCCTGCTGGATAAGCTCGGGCAGAAAGTGGGCAGTGACAAGTTTACACTCCTGGATGAGCCCCACCTTATCGGTGCGTCCGGAGCCCGGTATTTCGATAGTGAGGGTGTAGCCACAGAACGCCGGAGTGTTTTCGATAAAGGAGTACTGAAGACCTATTACATCGACACCTACAACGCCAAAAAAATGGATGTGGATCCAACCGTCGCCAATCCGTCCATTCTGGTCATGCAGCTGGGAAATAAAGACCTGAACGGCCTGATTTCCGATGTGGCCCACGGCATCCTTGTTACCGGATTCAACGGGGGGAACAGCAACAGTTCAACCGGAGATTTTTCGTACGGGATCGAGGGCTTTCTTATCGAAAAAGGTAAACTTACCTTGCCGCTTTCGGAAATGAACGTTACCGGAAACATGATCACGTTGTGGAACTCACTTGCGGAAACCGGAAACGACCCGCGGTTAAATTCGTCGTGGCGTATTCCTTCGCTGGTCTTCGAAGGGGTTGATTTTAGCGGGCTGTAAGTAGGGCTCTTCGGTCTTTTTAACACCAATAGTGACGACTTATTCAACGGTTTTGTGTAATTTTGCGGCAAAATCTGTCAAAATCAAGAACCAAGCGGTTTCAAATTAACTATGGGGAAAAAATCGGTTTCGAATAAAAAAACAAACAAGACAATGCCGCCTAAAAACGATATTGTCAAATGGCTATGGCGATTGTTCTTTCTTTTCATTGCTGTAAATGTTGTTGCTTTCCTGCTGATGTCATCCGGATTGATTGGATACCTGCCGCGTATCGATGAACTGGAAAATCCGATCGATAAATATGCCTCGCAGGTAATTTCGTCGGACGACCAACTCTTGTTTACTTATTCTCAAAGTGACGAAAACCGGATTTTTGTAAGTTATAATGAATTGTCGCCATACCTTATTCATGCATTGGTTGCCACTGAAGACAGGCGGTATTATAACCATTCGGGAATTGATTTTATCGGTTTAGGAAGGGCTGTTTTTAAGACATTGTTGCTTCAGGATGAAAGCAGCGGCGGAGGAAGTACCATCACCCAACAGCTGGCAAAATTGCTCTATTCTCCAAAAGCCAACAATAAACTTCAGCGTGTGTTTCAGAAACCCATCGAGTGGGTGATCGCTACGAAACTGGAGCGTTTTTATACCAAAGACGAGATCATCAATCTTTACCTCAATAAATACGATTTCAACTACAATGCAGTAGGGATTGAATCAGCGGCACGTACTTATTTCAATAAACGCCCCATCGATCTGAACATACAGGAGTCGGCTATGCTTGTGGGTATGTTGAAGAATTCATCGCTTTACAACCCGGTCAGGAGAGAAAACGTGACCAAAGAGCGCCGCGATGTGGTGCTTGCCCAAATGAGAAAGGCTGGACACCTGACCCTGCAGGAAGCCGATTCGATACAGAAACTCCCCATCGAACTGGATTTCAACCGTGCCGACCACGTTGCTATTCCTGCTCCCTACTATCGCCAGCATCTGGCAAAAATGATGATGGCGGTGAAGCCCGAAAGGAAAAACTATGCATCCTGGCAAGGACAGCAGTTTACAGAAGATTCGCTCGCGTGGGAGACCGATCCGTTATTCGGTTGGTGCAACAAAAACAAGAAGCCAGACGGTTCAAATTATAACGTCTATACGGATGGGTTGAAAATCTATTCCACCATCGACTCGCGCATGCAGAAATACGCCGAACAGGCCGTTCGTGAACATTTACAATACCTGCAGCCCCAGTTTGCGGCCGAGAAGCGGGGTAAAAAATATGCTCCTTACTCCAACAGCGTGGCAAACGATGTCGAAAAATTTATGCAGACGGCCATGAAGCAGACGGACCGCTACCGGATTTTAAAAAAACAAAACTGGAGTGACGAAAAGATCCTGAGTAATTTCAAAGATACTCCCGTGGATATGAAAGTCTTTTCCTGGAAGGGAGAGATAGATACCACGATGACGCCGTGGGATTCCATCCGGTACCACAAAGGTTTTCTCAGGGCTGGATTTGTAGCGATGAACCCGGTTACGGGACATGTGAAAGCGTATGTGGGCGGCCCCGACTTCGCGCATTTCAAGTACGATATGGTAAGTAGCGGTAAACGGCAAATCGGTTCAACCATAAAGCCGTATCTCTATACGTTGGCTATGGAAGAAGGATTGAGCCCCTGCGACGGGATGGTTCACGGACCAATAACCATCATGGCTGAAAACGGACAGCCGTGGAGCCCCCGAAACACACGTGGAGCGCTTGGACATTTTGTTACCATAAAATGGGGCTTGCAAAACTCGGATAACTGGGTGACTGCCTATTTGATGAGTCTGTTTTCTCCTTACGCGTTCGCCCGGATGCTGAAATCTTTCGGGTTGAAAACTCCTGCCGATCCGGTCGTCTCGCTGGCGCTAGGGCCAAATGATGCTTCGGTGTATGAGATGGCCGGTGCGTACACGGCGTTCGTCAACCGCGGGATTCGTGTTGAACCGCTGTTGGTTACCCGTATCGAGGATTCTTACGGAAACGTGGTGGCCAACTTTGTTCCCCGGATGCAGGAGATTTTCAGCGAAACGACTTCCTATAAGATGCTCGACATGCTCAAGGCAGTAGTTGACGGAGGTACGGGAGGCCGGTTGCGCCGTCTGTACAACCTGAAAGGGGAGATGGGAGCCAAAACCGGAACGACCAACAACAATTCCGATGCGTGGTTTATGTCGTTCACACCCGAGATAGTAGCATCGGCCTGGGTAGGCGGGGAGGAACCTTCCATTCACTTCGACCGTATGGCTTACGGACAGGGAGCTACTGCTGCACTGCCCATTCACGGATTGTTCTACCAGCGGGTATATGCCAATCCCGAGCTGAAATATTCCGATAACGGGAAATTTGATATTCCCGCAGATTTCCAGCCTTGCTACGATACACAACGCTATTCATCCGATTTCTACCTGGACGAGGATCCGATAGAACAGAGCGAAGGAATTGACGATTTGTTTAATTAGCAGAGAACAAAGAGTCCGGGTTACAGTTATTTATTTCCCGACTGCATAAATAACTGCTCCCGCAATTCCTTTATGCGCTTGAAACTGACTATGTAATAAATGTTTTCTGCGTTCATTTTTTCGTCTTTGGCGATGGCGAAGCTGGCGACATCGAAATCTTTGGGGGCAGTTTTCAGGAAACGTTCGTAGGTGGTGATGGCGTTTTTGTAATCTTTTGCCGTGTCGTAAGCATGTGCGATGCTGTACAAAAGATTGTGCCGGTCGGGCTGGCGCTTATATGCGGAAAAGTAATATTGTATTGCCTTGGCGTGATCGTTCGTATTTTGATAGGCCTCCGCTATCGATATGTCGAAATCGGGCAGCATTCCTGACATCTTATCTATCTTGTCCATACCTTCCTGTAATATCTCCACGGCTCTTTCCCGGTTTTTTGTTCGCCCGAGCGCTGTTCCGTAATAGTAGAACATATTCACATCATTGCGATTAAGATCATAAGCTTTGCCGAGCCATTTCACGGCTTCGTAGTACCAACCCTTGGCGTAATTGCTCATCCCCAGAAAATAGGTGGTGGTGTAGGAGCTGTCGCCTATTTCCACAATTGCTTTCAGGCGATCTATCGCTTTGTCGAACCTTCCGGAGGAATAGTTTGCCATTCCGTTAAGTTGTCCGATGGTTTTTTGGTTCGGATTAATTTCGTTCAGGTATTTTTCGGTCATAACCGCTACCGTGTCGTATCCGTCTTCTTCCATGGCGTAAAAATATTCGCAAATACGGCTAAGCGAAAGATGATCGGACGGATTTTTCTCGTATGCTTTCGTGTAAAAATAGTTTGCCCAAATGGGTTCGTGGATGTTTTGAAACGCATCACCCGTCATTCGCAGAAGCAGCGGAATTGAGTCTGACTGGAAAACCGTTTGTGTGCTCTCGATGGTTTCCTGCCAGTTACCGTTCCGATAATATGCTATCGCTTTTTTAGTCTGAAAAAACAGATTTTCAGGCGATAGACTGTCTGCTTTTATCCAATATTTTAGTGCCGATTCTGTGTCTCCGGCTTGCGATGCACATTCTGCGGCAGAGATCAACAGTGCTACATCATCGGGGTTATTCAGTAAGAGACGTTCGTAAACGGGCAGGGCATCGGTATGGTTGTAGAGTCTTTCGTGGCTTTCAGCTTTCAATAACAGATTTTCAGCGGTTTCGGGCTGGGTTTCGAGCCATTCAATGGCTTCCCGGTAACGATATTGTTGCATGAAATCGTGTGCCGTTAGCGTTTGTGCCGATACGGAAACCGACACCATCGTCAAAACAACTGAAATTGCAAATTCGGTTTTCATAAGCGGTGAGTTAAGTGTTTATGTTTAAACCGGAGAAAGCTACTCTGCACACTTTCTCCGGTTTTCGAGAACAGATTAACAAGAGATTGAGATTTGAGCATCTGCCGGCTTCAAATCAGCTGATGCCTTTTATTTCTTCGAACTTCCGTATCCTACAACAACTATTGCGTTGCTGGGAGTTGGGCCTTTATACTCATCAACGCCATCGCCTTGCAGGCGGAAAACAAAGGAGGCTCCACTCGTAATGCTTGTCGCTGCTCCATTAAACTTGCCGGGGATCCAGTCAGGCATTAATTCTATCACGCGTTTAACTTCCTTGTCCAAGGACGGGTCAACGGATCTATTGAATTTAACAAAAGTGACTTTTCCCTTTGTATCGATGTTGAACACGGCATCTATAAACCCCTGGATACCGTTCTCCTGTGCAATAACGGGATACTTAATGTTATCCGATAAGAACTTCATATAAGCATTTTCTCCTCCCGGAAATTCAGGGTTTTGTACATTTTTCGATGAGGTTTGACTTTTTTGAATGCCATCCTCCGTCTTTTTATCCAACCTGAAAACGACAGGCAGGGTAAACATTACGTTTACGGGTTGTCCGCGTTGCTTGCCCGGCTTCCACGTTGGCATCGATTCCACTACCCGGATGGCCTCGGCATCCAGTAACGGGTCAACCCCCCGTGCGATTTGTACGCTGTCTATACTGCCATCTTTCCTCACTATGAACTTGGTGATTACACGTCCCTGAATTCCTTTTTCGTGTGCCTCTTTCGGATAACGGATGTTTTCGGTAATGAAGTTCATCATGGCTGCGTTTCCACCCGGAAATTCGGGCTGTTCTTCAACTACAACAAAAGTTGCGTCACTGCTTCCAATCTTTATTACAGGATCATTCAGTTTCCCTTGAACACCCTTAGCGGCCTCGACGGTTGGTGCTTCATCCGACAACCGGAATGTAACAGGCAACGTATATCTTACCCTTACTTTGTTTCCACGCTGCGTTCCGGGGATCCACTCAGGCATTAAGCGAATAAGACGTATAGCTTCTTTGTCTAACGATGGATCTACACCACGAACAACCTGGATATCGGAAAGGCTTCCGTCTTTTTCAACAATAAACTGAGTGATTACTCGTCCTTGAATTCCATTTTCTTGTGCAATTTTTGGATATTGTAAGTTGTCAGAAATGAATTTGTTCATGGTTATATCTCCACCGGGATATTGCGGCTGGACTTCCACAACAATAAAGATTTCGTTGCCGTTTGATTCGGCAAATTCCTGTGGGGAAGGTATCGATTCTCGATGGGTTGGCCCATAGCCTACAACGACCACTTCGTCCAGGATTTTTCCTTTTTCATTGACATCTGCAGAAACCGGCGTTACAGGGCTCTGGCTCTTCCCTGCGCTGCCGCCTTGTAACCTGAAGACAATCGGCAAGGTAAACCGTACCCTGGCGGGTTTACCCTGATGTTCGCCAGATTGCCAATTAGGCATGGAGTTCAGCAACCTCACGGCTTCGGCATCCAGCGCGGCAGTTACTCCACGGATGACTTTAATATTGGAAATACTTCCGTCCTTTTCTACCACAAAGTTGGTGATAACTCTGCCTTGTTCGTTGTTTTCCTGAGCTTTAACCGGATACTTGATGCTTTCGACAAGATACTTCATAAATGCCTGGTTCCCTCCCGGGAATTCAGGATATTTCTCTACTTCTGTAAAGATTTCACTCTCTCTTTGGTTTTGGGCGTAAACACTGTTGCCTGCCATTAAAAGAAGCGCCAATGGCAGGGCAATCAGGTATTTTACCAGCTTTCGTGCCGGCGATTTGGTTTTGTTCATCATCGTGATACGTTGTTTTAAAAGTGATACATTAAAATTGTTTACAATCCGGGTAGCATTTTGGTGGTAGGTAAGGCGTAGAAGATAATATTGATAATCGCGGCTGTTTACTCCTTTTCGCAAAACACCGTTGTCGGCCAGATGTTCCAGGTTAATGGCTGTTTCCCTCTTCATCAGCCAGATGATGGGGTTCCACCATAAAAATACGCAAAGCAACTCCATGAGAATAATATCAACAGAATGCCATTGGCGTGCATGCGTTTGTTCGTGCAGAAGTATCTGTTTAATTTCGGTGTCGGAATGTGAGTCGAGGTGGATGAAGATCCATCGGAAGAAAGAAAACGGTGTTATTTCATCGTATAAGTCGAATACCTCCATCCCATCAATATTCTTCCTGATGCTTTTGTGTTTTATCTGTAAAATACTGACCAGTTGCCAGGTAAAACGAGCTAAGAAGAAGACTACTCCTGCGGACAATAAGAGAAGTAAAACCTGCCACCAGTTAATGTTAATCGTGTTGACAGGTTCCGCTGTTTGACCTTCGTCTGCCAAAACAACGGCAAAAGCAGGATCTTCCACCGTTACCTGAGTAGTGTATTTCTGTGGTTTTTCAAATGAAATTATATTTTCCCAGGCAGATACGGTAATAAACGGGTAAACAAATGAAAACACTGTCGCTGCTAAAATAAAATAGCGCCTGAAAGCAAAAAATGTGTCTTTTTTCAAGAAAATAACATACAGCAAATAAAAAAATATCAGTGCTATGTTAACTTTAATGATGTATGCGATAAGTGCTTCCATTTGTTCAGCCTCTTATTGTTGCAACCTAAAAACAACGGGTAACGTATACCTTACTCTTACTGTCTCTCCTTTTTGTGTTCCCGGTTTCCAGTTGGGCATCGACTGAATAACCCTAACGGCTTCCGCGTCCAGCAAGGGATCGACACCACGAACCACTTTCACTTCGTTGAGGCTACCGTCCTTTTCCACCACAAAATTAGTAATTATACGTCCGTGTATTCCTTTTTCCTGTGCTTCCGCCGGATACTTTATGTTGTCGCTCAGGAATTTCATCATGGCAGCGTTTCCACCGGGGAATTCAGGTTGTTTTTCTACCACAACGAAAACGTCATTGGAACCACTTTCCTTTACAGGTGTTGGTGGCGGTGGTGGCGGAGGAGGAGGAGACTGCAAGCGGAAAACTACCGGAAGCGTGAAGCGTACCCTCACTTCTTCGCCCTTCTGCTTTCCAGGTTTCCATTTAGGCATGGTTTTTAGTACACGTAAAGCTTCCGCATCCAGTGACGGGTCAACACCACGAATTACTTGGATATCGGACAGGCTACCGTCTTTTTCCACCACAAAATTGGTGATGACACGTCCTTGAGTCCCTTTCTCCTGCGCTGCCACCGGATATTTTATATTGTTGCTCAGGAATTTCATCATGGCGGCGTTTCCGCCGGGATAAAGCGGTTGCTCTTCCACTACTGAAAAAATCTCTTCTTGACTGTCGGTTACAGGTGGTACATAACCTTCACTAACATCTGCTTTGATATCGTTCTTACTGGAAGAGTTTTGTAATTCTTCCGTTTGATCGTTCGATTTTTCGTCGGTTTGCTTTTCTTTACTCAAACAACTGTTCAAGGTTATCAGCAGCAGAACCAGCGGAATTACAGTCAGGTACTTGGCCAGCTTCACTGCCGGCGATTGGGTTTTGTTCATCATCGTGATACGCTGTTTTAATTGTGATACATTAAAGTGATTACTTAACGGAACGGCCGTTTCGTGATAAGTCAGTTTGAGCAGGTGGTATTGGTATTCCCTGCTGTTTACACCGTGTTGAAGCACATCGTTATCGGCCAGGTATTCGAGGTTGATGACGATTTCGCGCTTCAACAGCCAGACTGCCGGATTCCACCAGAAAAAGACGGAAAGCAACTCACCCAACAACACATCTGCCGAATGCCATTGGCGGACATGGGTGCTTTCGTGGATCAGGATCTGCTGTAGCTCTTCTTCGGAGTGTGCATCCGTATTTACGATTATCCATTTGAAAAACGAGAAGGGAGTTATTTCGTGTGAAGCGTTTAGGATTTTGTATCCCGAAATAACCTCTTCCCGGCACCGGCGCCGGATCCGGACAATGGAAACGACTTGCATGATCAACCGGAAAGCAAAAAAAAGGCTTCCTAAAAGAAGTATGCTTTGAACAATAAACCTCCACGGAACCGTAAATCCGGCAGCGTCACTTTCCAGCAGAAGAGCGGTAGGTTCACCGAGTTCAATAGTCGCTTCCACGGGTTGACGTGACTGCAAGATTGAAAATAATCCACCCAGGGAATCTACTGTAAAAAGAGGATAAAGCAACGAAAACAGAACAGCCGACAATAGGTACGACCTCCGTAGCCGGATGAACGTATCGTGCCGAAAAACCGCAATATACAGCAGGTAAAAAAGCAGCAAAGCTCCGTTTACTTTGGCCAGGTATATGAAAAATTGCGTTTCCATTTTGCGTTTGATTTCAGACTTCAGAGCACAGACACGAGACGGTTAGGAGCGAAGCGGTCTGTTATCTGATGAAGCTATTTCTGTTTTTTCTCAATCAGACGAATAATTTCTTCCAGTTCCTCGGACGAAATTTTCTGCTCCTTGGCAAAGAACGACACCAGTTCTTTATACGAATTATCGAAATAGCTTTTCACTACTCCCGACAGAAAATGTCTTTTGTACGTCGCTTCCGAGATCCTTGGGGTGAAAACTTTCATGTTGCCGGAACGTGATTTATTGAGATAACCCTTGTTCTCAAGGTTGTTGAATACTGAAGCCACGGTGGTGTAGGGTAATTTAGGCTCCTCGAGCCTGTCGTGGACATCTTTTATGGCACATTCGCCAATTTGCCACACGTGGAGCATAATGTTTTCTTCCTGAGGTGTTAATCTTTCCATATCTTTTTCAATTGATAAATTTACTACGATACAAAAGTACGAATATATCGTAAATAAAGACAACTTTTTGAATTATTTATGGTTAAAAAAATAAAAATCCCGATAAAAATTCGTTATCGGGATATAGGTTGCTTTTATTTTATCGGATTTACCCTGAACGTTTCATCTCCATCGGCAAAGAATTTTACGATTTGTTCTGCTGCGGCAAGCCCTGCGTTTACGTTGGCTTCACTGGTTTGTGCCCCGCATTTTTTGGCAGATGCCAGGTAGCGGTTACCAAACTTTCGCGCCATTTTATCGTGATTCACCGGTTTAATATCGGTAGCGTATTTGAACCCCGGCCGTTCTTCCATGATACGTAACATGTCGGCTTCGTTTACCACCTCTTTGCGTGCAGTATTGATCACGATGCCTTTTTGCGGTAACTTGCTCAATAAATCGTAATCAATACTACCCCTGGTTTGGTCGTTTGCCGGCATGTGGAGCGATATGATTTCACTTTTCTCATACAACTCACCGGGCGATTGCACAGCGGTTACGTTGAATGCTTTTCCCTTTTCAGGATTGAGGGCCAGCGAAGGGGAGTAGGCCAACACTTCCATTCCGAAGCCGTTGGCGATCTTTGCGACCTGTTTTCCAATGTATCCGAAAGCGTGAAGACCCAGTCTTTTCCCTTTGAGTTCCGAACCGGTAGATCCGTCAAAACTGCAACGGGCAAGATAGAGAAGCATACCGAAAACCAGTTCGGCTACAGCATTGGAGTTTTGCCCGGGTGTATTCATCACGCAAATATTGTTGGCGGTGGCTGCATGAAGATCAACGTTGTCGTATCCGGCTCCGGCGCGGACGACAATTTTCAGGTTTCCGGCCGCATCCAGTACTTCTTTATCGACAACGTCACTGCGGACAATCATCGCATCTGCGGTTGATACAGCATGTAGAAGTTCGTTTTTGTCCGTGTATTTCTCCAGCAAAACAGTTTCATGGCCTGCATTTTCAATAATTTCCCTGATTTGTTTAACTGCAGCTGGCGCAAAGGGTTTTTCGGTTGCAATTAAAAATTTCATAATAGTTGTGGTTTAATAAGTCTGTGATTAAATTAAAAAACGCGGGGATAGGTTTCAACGTACCGGATAAAAGGTTTTGATTATCCGGTACGTTAATTGTGTGGCTTTACAAGAAACAACTAATGGTTCCTTTCGAATTCTTTCATGCAGTCAACCAGGGCTTGTACGCCTGATTTTGGCATTGCGTTGTAGATTGACGCGCGGAACCCTCCGATTGAGCGGTGTCCCTTGATGCCCGACATTCCTCTTTCAGTAGCAAATTTCTGGAACTCGGGTTCAAGTTCTTTGTATTCGTCTTTCATCACGAAGCATACGTTCATGATGGAGCGGTCTTCTTCTTTTGCCGTTCCAGTAAATATTTTACTGCTGTCGATGGCATCGTACAGCAGGGCTGCTTTTTCGAGATTGATCTTTTCCATTGCTGCCAGACCTCCCAGGCCTTTCAGCCAACGAAGAGTTTCCATCGCTGAATAAATAGGCAATACGGGAGGCGTATTGAACATGGAGCCTTCTTTGATGTGTGTGCGATAGTCCAGCATGGTCGGAATCGGACGGGTGACTTTTCCCAAGAGTTCTTCCTTTACAATAACAAAGGTGACACCGGCCGGTGCCAGGTTCTTTTGTGCTCCGCCGTAAATTAAACCGTACTTGGATACATCGAGCGGACGGGAGAAAATATCGGAAGACATATCGGCAACCAGGGGTACCGGGCTGTCAATATCTTTCCGGATCTCGGTTCCGTAGATGGTGTTATTGGTGGTAATGTGAAAATAATCAGCATCCGCAGGAACAGTATAATCTTTTGGAATATAGTTGAAAAGCGCTTCCTTGGAAGAAGCAACCTCTACTATCTCCCCAAACAGTTTAGCCTCCTTAAGTGCTTTGCTGGCCCATGTTCCTGTATTCAGGTAGGCTGCCTTTTTCTCCAACAGGTTATAGGGAACCATACAGAACTGCATGCTTGCACCTCCACCGAGGAACAGTACTGAGTATCCTTCGGGAATGTCTAACAGTTCCTTAAAAAGAGCCACAGCCTCGTCAATAACTGCCTGAAAATCTTTGGACCGGTGACTGATTTCAAGAATGGACAGGCCGATTCCATTGAAATTTTTCACAGCTTCTGCCGTGTTCTCAATTGTCGACTGCGGTAAAATAGATGGACCGGCGCTAAAATTATAAATTTTCATAAAAAATAATTTTTAATGTTTTGTATTTAAAGGTTATGTGGTTTAAGTTTCAATCAAATTCAGAACAAAGATAGAAGTTTATTTGTAAGTTTCAATGCGAAAAGCTGAAAATAATTTCACTTGCCGGAGAACCCTGATAGTTCGCTGAAGACAAACTATTTGTAACACCTTGGCTCTTTTATTTTCAATCCTACTCTCGATTAACGAAATAGTTCGATTTCATCAGACTATTTGAGTCGCCTTCGCTCCTCGATTTTCAATTCTGCGCTCGGCAAATCAAATAAATTTGCTCTGCACTCGCTTAACAAAAATGTTC
>ENA-UOOE01002259-UOOE01002259.1-fermentation-metagenome-genome-assembly--contig:-NODE-2259-length-14119-cov-23.863197_pt1 | contig 14119 bp, 19 predicted proteins | sample MGYA00245776_ERZ724021 | MGnify/ENA primary metagenome ERZ724021 (study PRJEB28704, sample SAMN03018321) | fermentation metagenome | biome: anthropogenic terrestrial biome; feature: soil...
CCGTGGGGGATAGCTTACCTGCCGCCGAATGCCGCGCAGGCCGTAGTCGTTTCGACAAATGCAGGCGATGCGTGCATAGGCGCTTTCGCGCAGGAGAAAGGGCTTGAGCCTGGCGAGCTTATGCTCTTTTCTGCCGGAGGCGCTGAGATTTACCTTAAAAACAACGGCGATATTGAAATCAACGGCCAGATTTTTACCAAAGGAGGCGCCTAATGGACACAATGCTCGAAAACGGTGACTTTAAACTCGCCGAAAACGGTTATCCGTACCTAAGCGGCGGCAAGGACGAGATTTTCCAGCGCGCGGCGATAAGGCTGACGGTGCCTCTCGGCAGCTTTACGCTTGACACGCAGCTCGGCAGTAAATTTTATACTTTAAAAAATGAAAAAGAACCTATTGCCGCCGGCATGGCAATTTCGCTCGCGAGGGAAGCGCTTCGCAAGCTGCCGCAGGTAAGCGCCGAAAAAGCCGTGTATGAAGCCGGCGCGGAACCGTGCGTTACGGTTACTGTTAAATACGGCGCCGAAACGGAAGAAATAAAGGTGAAAATATAAATGGACAGCTACGATACCATAGTGGAAAGAATGAACGGCAAATTTACTGAGCTTGCGGGTTACCCGCCGGACAGCGCGTCCGATATAGGGATAAGGATAAAAGTGCTTGCGGGCGAGATATATTCCGTCAGCTGTGCGCTGGAATGGCTCAAAAGGCAGACTTTCGCGCAGACGGCTTCGGGCGATGGCCTTGAACAGCGCGCGCTCGAGCGCGGCCTTAAGCGCAAGCCGCCGACGGCTGCGCAGGGAACGCTTACCTTCAGCATATCTTCGGCGCTGTGGTTTCCGGCAGAGATACCGGAGGGCACGGTCTGTACAACCGGCGGGGACGAACCGCTCAGGTACGTTGTAACGAAAGACACGTTCATACCGGCCGGCAGCCTGTGCGCTGACGCACCGGCAAAAGCCGAGACTGCCGGCGCCGCCGGAAATACAGCGGCTAAGACTGTACTTAACATGGTGACGCCGCCGGCAAGCATAGAAAAGGTGGAAAACAAGTCCGCGTTTACCGGCGGAGAGGACGCCGAAACGGACGAAGCGCTGCGCGCGCGCCTGCTTGCAAGCTACGCCGAAGTTTCAACCGGCACAAATGCCGCGTGGTACAGGGAAACAGCCCTTAAGTACGGCGGGGTACACTCCGCCAACGTAGTACCGAGAAGCGGCGGCGTTGGTACGGTGGCGGTTTACCTTGGAGGGAAAGGATGCGCCCCGCCTGCGGAGACAGTGGACGAAATCAGGGCGTATATGAACGGTAAAAGGGAGATAAACACAACCGTCACGGTTGAAGCGGCGGAAACCGTGCCTGTGGACGTTACGGTTTCCGTAACGTATAAGGACGGGTTTAAGGCAAGCGAGGTGCGCAAGGCCTGTACGGAAGCTGTAAACGAATACTTCTGCGGCCTGGGTGTGGGCGGCGCCGTGGTGCTCAGCGCCATGGGCGCAGGGCTTTTTTCAACGGGCATGATAGCGGACTGCTCGTTTTCCTCATCGGGCAAGGAAGTGACGCAGAGCCAGCTTGCCGTGCCGGGCACTGTGAAGATATCGCCGAAGTCCGGGGGTTAAGCGTATGGGAGCTTACGAAAACATGAAGATGTTCCTTAAGCAGACGGGCCTTTACAGGCTGGACGGGGAAACTTTGGCGGACTGTGAGCTGAAAGCTTACGCCTGCGCCATAGATGCACTGGCGGACGAGCTTGACGGGCTTCAGAACGAGAGCTTTGTCAATACGTCGTCAGGGTACGGGCTTGAAAACCGTGAAAAAGCCTTCGGGCTTACAGGCACCGGCGAAACAGCGGACAGGCGCGGCACGCTCCTTAAGCTCGGGGCGGTTACGCAAAACAGCCGCACAAAGGAAGACCTTGGGCAGCTGTTAAAAGCAATGGGCATGGAAACAGAAATAACGGAGGACGGAGCAAACGGGACGGTAACGGTAAAGTTCCTGAAGCTGCCGCAGTGCGGCGTGGGGAAAGCCGTGCGGGCAGTAAACGCTTTTGCTCCGGCGCATCTCACGGTAAAAACGGACTTCAGCGGGGCAAAGTAGAAAAGGCGCCTTTATCTTCACGGGTATCCGGAAGATAAGGGCGCCTTTTTATACTTTTGCGGGCGGCGGGGCCTGAGAGCTACTTTTCCGTTGCTTTAGCATCCTTTTTTGTTTTTTGCACAGTGCCGAAAGGATGCTGCGCGGGCGCGTAAATGGAATAAAGCTTAAGCGGCGAAGCGCCGGTGTTTATCACGTTGTGCCATGTGCCTGCGGGTATAAATACAGCGCAGCCCGCGCATACGGCGGATGTTAAATTAAGGCTGTTTTTGGCATTGCCCATTTTAACAGTGCATTTTCCCTGTACGATGCATATGAACTGGTCGGTGCAGGGGTGGACTTCAAGGCCGATATCTTCACCCCTGCCAAGGCTCATAAGCGTGAGCTGGAGGTATTTGCCGGTCCATAAAGCTGTTCTGAAGCTGCGGTTCTGCGCCGCGGCTCTGGCAATATTTACGGTATAAGGGCACGGGCCTTTGTCTGTCGGCGCCGCACGCGGAACCGGCGGGCATGCGCTGCCGCCGCCTTTTGTACCGCCGCCGCTTTTTCCGGTGCAAAGCATGAGGTTTTCCTCCCTTTTTAGTTTACTGCATCACTATTTTATGCTTTAATATTCCTTGTGTGAGAAGCGGAGGAAGTTATTTCTCCGTTTACTGTCCGCGGCTAATGGAATATCATAATACCGGTTTTAAAAATATAACAGTTTAGTTTGTTTGTATTCACTAAATTACTCTTTTATGATATACTATAGATAAAATTATAATAGCAATAAAAGAAATACATATAATGAAAGGGCCGTTGCTTTGGTTATCTGTGGTATAGACCCCGGGTACGCGATAGTAGGCTACGGGGTAGTAGATGCGAAAAACGGGCGTTTCAGGCCGCTTGAGCACGGCGCGATAGTAACGGAGGCCGGGGCGGACTTCGGGCGGCGCCTTGAGAGGATATATGACGCGCTGTCGTCTGTCTTGGAAAAGTGGAAGCCTGAGGCGGTTTCCGTAGAAAAATTATATTTCCAAAACAACCAGAAAACAGCCATCGGCGTTGCCGAAGCACGCGGGGTGATACTGCTCGCCGCCATGAAATCGGGCGCGCAGATTTTTGAGTACACGCCCCTTCAGGTAAAAAAAGCGGTTACAGGTTACGGCCAGGCGCATAAGCCGCAGGTGATGGAGATGACACGCCGCCTTTTGTGCCTGCGTGAAGTGCCTAAACCAGACGACACGGCCGACGCGCTTGCGCTGGCCGTGTGCCACGGGCAGGCGGCGGGTTCCGCGCTGAAACGGGCTGTTTACCGCCTGCAGCCATGATTTATTTACGGAGGTGTGCTGACAATATTTTACAGTATAAGAGGAACGCTGACCCATTCGGAGCCGGGCTTTACAGTCATAGAGTGCGCCGGAGTAGGCTTCAAGTGCTTTACGACGCTCAACACACAGCGCGCGCTGCCTAAGGCAGGCGAAGAAGCCAAGCTGTACACGTACCTGAACGTAAGGGAGGATGCCCTCGATTTATTCGGATTCGCAACAATTACTGAGCTTAATTGTTTTAAAATGCTTACGGGCGTGAACGGCGTAGGCCCTAAGGCTGGCCTTGCCATACTGTCCGAACTTACACCTGAAAAAGTGGCGGCGGCCGTGGCAACCGGCGACAGCAAGCTCCTTACAAGGGCTAACGGCGTCGGGCCAAAGCTCGCAAAACGCATAGCGCTCGAGCTTAAGGATAAAGTGAAAAGCTTCGGCGCGGCGGACGGCTTTGAGCCTTCGGCCGTAATATCGGCATCGTCAAATGCCGAAAAAGCGGCGGAGGCGCTCGCGGTGCTCGGCTATGCGCCGTCGGATGCCTCGCTTGCGGTAGGCAGGTTTGACAGTTCGCTGCCTGTGGAGGAGCTTATACGGCTTTCGCTGAAAGAACTCGGCGGGAAATTTTCTTAACGGATATATTAAAAAGGATTATATACAGCGGATATAAATTACTTCCAGATGTAAAAAAGGCGGTGCGGATAAAATGGGATACGACGGCAGTACGGACGAGTACGACTTCGAGAACCGCGTGGTAGCTCCGGAGTACACGCAGGACGACGCGGAAACCGAAAACCCCCTGCGCCCCAAGACGCTGTCGGAGTATGTGGGGCAGGAAAAAGTCAAGGAGAACCTTTCCGTTTTCATAGAGGCCGCCAAGCAGCGTAAAGAGAGCCTTGACCACGTGCTGCTGTACGGCCCGCCGGGGCTCGGCAAAACAACGCTCGCGGGCATCATAGCAAACGAGCTTAACGTGAATTTCCGTGTTACTTCGGGGCCGGCCATAGAAAAACCCGGCGACCTCGCGGCCATACTGACTAACCTTAACCCTGGCGACGTACTCTTTATAGACGAGATACACCGCCTTTCGCGCAGCGTGGAGGAGATACTGTACCCAGCCATGGAGGACTTTGCCCTTGACATAATAACGGGCAAGGGTCAGATGGCGGCCTCTTACCACCTGCCTCTGCCGAAGTTTACTCTTGTAGGGGCTACAACGAGGGCAGGCCAGCTGAGCGCCCCCCTGAGGGACCGCTTCGGCGTCGTTTTAAGGCTTGAGATGTATTCGCCGCGTGAGCTTGCGCAGATAGTTACAAGGAGCGCGAAGATACTCGGCATAGCCGTGGAAGCCTCCGGCGCTTTGGAGATAGCTTCGCGCTCGCGCGGAACGCCGCGCATAGCAAACAGGCTTTTGAAGCGGGTGCGCGACTTTGCGCAGGTAATGAGCGGCGGAACCATAACATATGAGTCCGCTAAGGTCGGGCTTGACAGGCTCGAAGTAGACGAACTCGGCCTCGACGCAAACGACAGGAGGCTTTTAAAGGCGCTTATAAAATTTTACGGCGGGGGGCCCGTGGGGCTTGACACACTCGCGGCGGCAATAGGGGAAGAAGCCGTAACCATAGAGGATATCTACGAGCCGTACCTTATGCAGATAGGCTTTTTGAGCCGGACGCCGCGCGGACGCTGCGCGACGAAAGAAGCGTATAAATATTTCGGGCTTAAAATGCCCTCAGGGGAAGGCTGCGGCCAGCAGAAGCTTTATTAAAAGATTTATAATTTTTAAAAGTTAAACGCGCATATAAAGTAAATAATAATATTGTTAGGAGTGTTGCATACAAATGGGCAGATTGTTTGGAACGGACGGAGTCCGCGGAGTCGCAAACAGGGAGCTTACATGCGAGCTTGCCATGAAAATAGGGCGCGCGGCGGCTGACGTGCTTACCGACAGCAGCCACAGGCACCCGAAAATCTTAATAGGCAAGGACACGCGTATTTCTTCGGATATGCTCGAAAACGCAATGACCGCGGGTCTGTGCTCTGTCGGGGCCAACGTAGTTAAGCTCGGCGTAGTGCCTACCCCGGCGGTGGCGTTCCTCGTGGGAAAGTATAAGGCGGATGCAGGCGTAATGCTTACGGCATCGCATAACCCGTGCGAGTTTAACGGCATAAAGATTTTCAGCGGCGACGGGTATAAGCTGCCGGACGCGCTGGAAGAACAGATAGAGGCGATAGTGCTTGACGGCGACGGCAGGGGGGCGGGGGAAGCGCCCGTGGGCGGCGACGTCGGCAGGGTATCCGAGGCGCCGCAGGCAGTGCGCGACTATATAGACCACGTTAAAAGCACGGTGGCGTTTTCGCTTGACGGGATGAAGATAGGCATAGACTGTGCCAACGGTTCGGCGAGCCGCACGGCCGAGACGCTTTTTACTGAACTTGGCGCGCAGTGCAGTATGTTTGCAGACGACCCGAACGGGGTGAACGTGAACGACAGCTGCGGGTCGACGCATATAGAGAGCCTTGAGAAATTCGTAGTGGAAAATGCGCTCGATGCAGGCGTCGCGTTTGACGGTGATGCCGACAGGTGCCTCGCGGTAGACGAGAAAGGCCGCCTTGTCGACGGCGACTACGTTATGGCCATCTGCGCGGCGGACCTTAAGTCGCGCGGCAAGCTTGCGCAGAACGCCGTTGTAGGGACCATAATGACCAATATGGGCTTTATGCGTTTCTGCGAAGACAACGGCATGCAGTTTGAGTCTACAAAAGTAGGCGACCGCTATGTGCTCGAAAGGATGCGGCAGGACGGGTACAACTTCGGCGGCGAGCAGAGCGGGCATATAATATTCCTCGACTTTGAAACTACGGGCGACGGGGAGCTTACCGCCGCGCAGCTTTTAAGCATAGTCCACCGCAGGAACGCTAAGCTCTCGAGCCTTGCGACGCTTATGGAGCGCTACCCGCAGGTGATAGTTAACGTAAATGTTAAGCCGGAGGGCAAGCTGCGCTTTTATACCGACGACACCGTAAAGGCTTCGGTAGACAAAGCGGGCAGGGAGCTTGGGAACGACGGCCGCATAGTCGTGCGCCCGTCAGGAACCGAGCCGCTTCTCAGAGTGATGGTGGAAGGAAAAGACCACGGTAAAATAAAAAGCGTAGCCGAATCCGTCGCGGCAGTGCTGCGCGAAAGGCTTTCTTAAAGGGGAACGGCTGTTTTGAGGACTGCAAATTGGGAAGACTATGAGCTTGTGGACACGTCCGCGGGCGAAAGGCTTGAAAACTGGGGCGGCGTTATACTCATAAGGCCGGACCCGCAGATAATATGGGATACGCCTAAAAGGAACAGCCTCTGGAAGGAGGCCGACGCGCGCTACGTGCGCTCGCCGTCCGGCGGGGGCGGCTGGAACGTACTTAAGAAAGTGCCGCCCGTATGGAAGATAAGGTATAAGGGGCTTACGTTCAGGCTTAAGACAATGGGCTTTAAGCATACGGGTATTTTCCCCGAACAGGCCGTAAACTGGGACCTTATGGGGGAAAAGATACGTACCGCAGGGCGTGAAGTGAAAGTACTTAACCTTTTCGGTTACACCGGCGCCGCGACGCTGGCCTGCCTAAGGGCAGGGGCAAGCGTATGCCACGTGGATGCATCTAAAGGCATGGTGGCGTGGGCCAGGGAAAACGCCGCGGCTTCGGGTTTGGCGGACAGGCCCGTAAGGTGGCTCGTTGACGACTGCATGAAATTCGTCGCGCGGGAGCAGCGCAGGGGCAATACATACGACGGCATTATAATGGACCCGCCGTCGTACGGGCGCGGCCCCGGCGGTGAAGTCTGGAAGCTTGAAGACCAGATTTACGGGCTTGTGGGCGCGTGCCTGCCGATAATGTCGGCGGAACCGCTTTTCTTTATGATTAATTCTTATACCGCCGGACTTTCACCGGCGGTTATGGAGTATATACTTGGAGTGCTCGTCGCGAAAAGATTCGGCGGGCGGGTATTTTCTGATGAGATAGGCCTGCCCGTAACGGAAACGGGGCTTGTGCTGCCGTGCGGCAGCACCGCGTACTGGCAGGCGGGACAGTAACCCTGTTACGGATGGTGCCGATATGGAGAGAACGATACTGCACTGCGACTGCAACAGCTTTTTCGCGTCGGTCGAATGTGTGTCGCGGCCGGAACTTAAAAATGTGCCTATGGCCGTGTGCGGCGACCCTCTGAGCCGACACGGCATAATACTCGCCAAGAATGAGCCGGCAAAAAAGTTCGGCATAAAAACGGCCGAAACTATTTGGCAGGCAAAACGCAAGTGCCCTGAGCTTGCGCTTGTTCCCACGCATTTTGATATGTACCGTGAATATTATAAGATTATAAACGAGATATACTGCCGTTACACCGACCTTGTCGAGCCGTTCAGCATAGACGAAAGCTGGCTTGACGTAACTGGGAGCAGGATGCTTTTCGGCGGCGGCAAAAAAATTGCGGACGAGCTGAGGGCAAAGGTGAAAAATGAAACCGGCATAACGATATCCGCCGGAGTTTCTTTTAACAAGATATTCGCAAAGCTCGGCAGCGACTATAAAAAGCCTGACGCGACGACCGTTATAAGCCGTGAAAATTATAAGGACATAGTTTTTCCCCTCCCTGTAAACGCGCTCATGTTCTGCGGCAGTAAGGTTTCACAGTCGCTCGGCCTGCTCGGAATACGCACCATAGGCGAGCTTGCCGCTGCCGACGGGCGGTTTTTGTACGAAAAGCTCGGCAAGGCAGGGACGATGCTGCACAGCTACGCAAACGGGGGGGACATGAGCCGGGTGCGCCCGTTCGGTGAAGTCAGGGAGATAAAGAGCGTGGGCAACAGCATAACCTTTAAACGTGACATTTCGGGGGTGCAGGAAATAAAAAAGGGCATTTACGCCCTTTCGGATTCCGTTGCCTCCCGCATGAGGGCAAAGGGCGTTAAGTGCTGGGTGGTGCAGGCCGGCGTAAAAGACCCGAACTTTAAAACAGTATCGCGCCAAAAAACCCTTTCGGCGCCCACGTGCATCTCAAAAGAAGTGTCCGCCGCGGCTATGGAGCTTGTAGCGTCGTTTTGGAACATGAACGCGCCCGTGCGCCTTCTTTCTGTTACGTGTACAAGCCTTATACCGTCCGATGCTTCGTGCGAGCAGCTGTGCTTTTTCGGAGGGGGGCGGCCTTTTGACCGCGCCAGGGAGGAAAAGCTTGAAAAGACCGTTGACTCCATACGCGCGAAGTACGGAGGTTCCGCCGTAAAACCGTGCGGCCTTTTAAATGACGACATAGGCTTTACAAAAATAAAATAAATTTTAAGGAGGAGCTTTTATGGAATACAAGAGGTTCGGCAATACTGTCGCGGTAAAAATCAGCCGCGGCGAAGAAGTGATGGCATCGCTTAAGCAGGTCTGCGAAAAAGAAAACATAAAGTGCGGGCAGATCTCAGGCATAGGCGCCGCGGGGCATGTGGTCGTGGGGCTTTATAAAGTAGCGGAAAAAAAGTATTACTCAAATGCTTTTGACGGCGAAATGGAGATGACGTCGCTTATAGGCAACGTAAGCGAAAAAGACGGCGGAGTTTACCTGCACTGCCACGCGAACTTTGCGGGGGCGGACGGCAGAGCAGTTGGCGGGCACCTCAGCGAAGCCGTCATAAGCGGCGCCTGCGAAATCTTTATAGATATTGCAGACGGAGGCATAGGGCGCAGGCTTGACGCTGCCACAGGCCTTAACGTTTTTGATTTCTCATAAGCACGAACCTGTTTTTATGCCGGAAGAAGCCGCAGAGGCTTTGTTTATAATCCTAATCAGGCATATTTAAATACCGATAATCCTTGACATTTTTACAAAACGACTGTATAATTATTTTTATGTAATGTAAATTACAAATCCCCTGCCTTTCGGCGGATGGGAGGGAAATCAAATGGCTGAAATAAGATTAAAAGAAAACGAATCTTTGGACAGCGCGCTTAGGAGATTTAAAAAGCAGTGCGCCAGGGCTGGAGTTATTGCTGAAGTACGCAAACGTGAGGCTTATGAGAAGCCTTCGGTAAGGCGCAAGAAAAAATCCGAAGCGGCGCGCAAGCGAAAGTATAAGTAGCCATGCCCTGCTCAGGACGGCCAAAAATTCAAGCGGGCTGACGGCCCGCTTTTTTGAAGCCCGGCTTTGCGCAATACCGCGTGCGATGCTTCGCCGGCAGGGCGCGCAGTGTGCGCCTGCTTTACGTACATACCGGTTTTGCGGCTGGCTTAAGCCGAACAGCAGCTGGCGCTCATAGGGGGTATTTTTTTGAGGCTGTTCCTGCCCACGCTCGCCGCGGACAAAGTTACCGACATCACCCCGGAACTTATAAGGTCAATAGGGGGGAGCGCACTGCTGCTTGATGTTGACAACACGCTGGCGCCGCATGGTTCGCAGGTCCCTTTTCCCGGGGCGGCCGAATGGACGCGCCGTATGCGGGACGCGGGGATAAAAATTATTATAATGTCAAATAATTTTAAAAAGCGCGTAGAGCCGTTTGCAAAAAAATTAGGGCTGCCGTTTATCTCATGTTCCATGAAACCGCTTCCCGGTATGTACCTTAATGCTGTATCGTCCCTCGGAGCGGAGCGCGGCGACGCCGTTGTAGTGGGCGACCAGGTGTTTACGGATATTCTCGGCGCCAATATCGCGCGCTTAAAGTCAATACTTCTTACTCCGCGCGGGGAGGAATCTTCACTGTCGTTTTCCGTAAGGCGCGCTTTGGAAAAGCCCGTTAGGAAAAAGATAGCGGAGGATAAGCGCTTTAAAGGGTAGCCTAAGGTAGGAGCTGACAAGTGAAGTTGAAAAAGAAAGTCCTCGTACTCCTCGGGCCTAACATGAACATGGTCGGGGTGCGCGAAAAAGGCGTTTACGGTGAGGAAACTGCCGAAAGCATACAGTCGCAGATAGTCGAAACAGCTGAAAAGATAGGCTATGGGTGCGACGTTTACCAGTCGAACCACGAGGGTGACCTCATAGACAAAATACACGCGGCAAAGGACGTTTACAACGGCGCTGTCATAAACGCCGGCGCCCTTACGCACTACAGCTACGCTTTGCGCGACGCCATAGCGTGCGTGCGCATACCGTTCGTTGAAGTGCATATGAGCAACATCTACGCCCGCGAGGAGTTCCGCCATAAAAGCGTGATAGCTCCCGTGTGCGCGGGACAGATATCCGGTTTTGGCAAAAACAGTTATTTCCTTGCCCTCGTCGCACTTAAAGACCTTATGTGACGGTAAAGAGGCTAAATGTTTTTACCTGACAAAATTTTGCTTGAAAAATAAAGAAGAATATTATAAACTAATTTCATGTATAACAGAGCCGGTTTATTCAGACGGCCAAATGGGGGATTATACCAATGATATCAGCAGGCGATTTCAGAAACGGCGTTTCATTTGAAATGGACGGAAGCGTTTATTCCATCATGGAATTCCAACATGTAAAGCCGGGCAAGGGCGCGGCTTTTGTACGCACTAAAATAAGGAACGTAATGACCGGCGCCGTGACGGAAAGGACGTTCAACCCGAACGACAAATTCCCGACGGCTTTCATTGAGCGCAAAGACATGCAGTACCTTTACAACGACGGTGACCTGTACTACTTTATGGACCCTGAGTCTTTTGAGCAGATACCGATAAGCAAAGACATACTGGGCGACAACTTTAAGTTTGTAAAAGAAAATATGGACTGCAAGGTTTTGTCATACAAAGGCAATGCTTTCGGCGTGGAGCCGCCTAACTTCGTTGAACTCGTCATTACAAAGACCGACCCTGGCTTTAAAGGCGACACCGCCACAAACGCTACGAAACCGGCCATAGTTGAAACGGAAGCGGAGATAAAAGTCCCGCTGTTTATTAACGAAGGCGACAAGATACGCATAGACACCCGCACGGGTGAATATATGGAACGCGCCTGACAGATAATAGAAAAGCCGTTTTATACTATTATAAAAATACGGGGAGGTATATTAATGAAAAGCACGGAAAGGGTTTCTTATATCCGCGGCCTTACGGAAGGCTTGGAACTTGACACCGACAAAAAAGAGGTAAAGGTCATAAACGCTATTATCGACCTGCTCGACGACCTTTCGTCCAGTGTTTCTGAGATAGAGGACGACTTGAACGACATGTCGGACCAGATAGACGCTATTGACGACGACCTCGGCTCGTTGGAAGACGACTTTTACGATGCAGACGAGGAAGACGAGTGCGAAAACGACGGCTGTTATTACCAGGTCACCTGCCCGAACTGCAACGAAACGGTTTGCCTGTCGGAAGATACGGTTAAGGAAGGCTCGATAGACTGCCCGAACTGCGGTGAACCGCTTGAGTTTGACTTTGACGACGACGACGACTCCGACGACGAAGACTGACATAACTTAAAGAAGATAAATAAGGCCGGCGCGCGTTGAAAACGGCGCCGGCTTTTTCTGTACGCAGATAACCGCTTTTAATGGCACTGCGGCGGTTTTTGCAGCATCGGAAACAGAAAAAATCAGTGAAGCGGCGTTGATTACGCCGGGAAAGGCTTCGGGACAATATTTACAGGGCATACCGGTAACCTTAAAACGGTGCTTTGCACGGTATCCGTTTAAAGGGTTTTAACCGGTATGCCCTGCTTTTTAGTGCCTTTAAGGTTTTATGCGCTTTATCCGGATGCCTGTTACAATGCATTATTTTCGGCAAGCCGGATTGCGTGCATGGTGATTCATAATTAAATATTGTAAAGGCATATATGGCAAACGATAATAAACCCAAACGGATGCCATCGCATATAATGTGGTAATAATCCATGACTAAACAATATTTAGCGGTGTGATGCAAAACCCAGCGGATGCCCTGCCATAGGCAGGCTGTGAAACACTGCAAAGCACGGACCTTATGGAAAATACAGTTTTAAAGTTTTGGATTACGGCATGGATTAGGCACACCGCCCGCAAAAAAAATAAAGTAACAAAATATATCGCGGCAGATAGCCTGTACAGGGCAACGGCAGGCTTTTGCGGCAGGGTAAATGGGAGGTGTTATAAAAATATGGTTAAGGGCATAGACGTTTCAAAATATCAAAAGCAAATTAATTGGGAAAGTGTGGACGCTCACGGTATCGGCTTTGCTTTAGTCCGCATTGGCATGGGTAATGACTCAAAGCAGGCAGACCCATATTTCCATACAAACGTTGAGCAGGCGCTGGCGCATGGGTTACATGTGGGCGGTTATTATTTCGGCTATGCAACGTCGGAAGCGGACGCGCAAAAAGAAGCAGATATATGTAACGAGCTTTTACAGCCGTACAAAGGCAAATTGCTTTACCCGATAGCCTACGACTATGAATATAATTCCGCAGATTATTTCAGGCGTGTAAAAGGCCGCGCGCCGACAAATGGGGAAATAGACTCTTTCGCCTGTGTTTTTCTTGACAGGCTTAAATCTTACGGCTGGTTTGTCAATATTTATACCAACCTTGACTATTACCGTTCAGGCAGGTTTAAAACGGCGGTCAAAAAGTATGATGTATGGCTTGCGGACTACTCCGGCGACCCGGATTATCCATGCGGCATACAGCAGACGGGCAGCAAGGGGCAGGTAGCGGGCATAAGCGGAAGCGTTGATTTGGATGTGTCGTTCCGTGACTATCCGGCAATGATACAGGCCGGGGGGTATAACGGGTATACTAAGCCGCCGCGGACAGCAGTTAAAATCGACACGACAATAGATGTGGTTAAGCCTTTCGGCGATGTCTACACTTTCAAAGTTACATGTGATAAAACACCTGATGTTTCCACGGGCAACCCAAAAGTCGCGGCCCTGTTTTTCTGCAGGCGCGACGGGAACGACTATTTTTACCATCTGTTTTTCTGCGGCGGATCAGGTACGGAAACAGGCATTTATACCGCTGCGCCCGGCGAAGACATGCTTATCAGGTTTAAAGCAAAGGTAAAGTGAGGTGACGCGGGTAAAATGGGCGCAGTGGATATAGGCATTATTATCGCGTTAGTAGGGTGCTTTGTCGGCCTTGCAGGCTGGCTAAGCGGGAGGGATAAAAAAATCCTTAACGACGGTGAGTGGAAAGGGACGGTAAACACTAAATTGGACGATATAAAATCAAGCGTTTCGGGAACAAATACGGAACTTGCGAAAATAAATACCGCGCTTACAGAGCACGGCGAGCGCCTTACGGCAGTTGAAAGTTCCGCAAAGCAGGCACACCACCGTATCGACGAAATCGTCGGCGGTAAAAATTAAAAGCCGGCACAGCCGGCGGAAAGAGGTACTTTTATGGATAAAATCGACTGGAAACGTAAACTCACATCTCGTAAATTCTGGACGGCCGCAGCGTCGTTTATCGCTTTGCTCATAGCCGCCATGGGCGGCACCGAGAATCAGGCATCGCAGATAACGGCCATCGTTATGGCCGGCGCAACGGTTATAGCTTACATAGTCGGCGAAGGACTCATAGACAGCGCAAGCGTAACCGTAAACGGCGGCGCAGAGGCAGATACGACTGGCGGTACCGGCGCTGAAGCCGCGGCAGAAGCAGGCAAGACGGCAAAACAGGCATAAAAAAATGGGCACATCGGTTTTAACGGCCGGTGTGCCCTGTTTTTATCTACCCGCCGGACCCATAGGTGGCGGGATTTTTTATGGAGCTGCTAACGCGATTCGAACGCGTGACCTCGTCCTTACCAAGGACGTGCTC